>Ga0181587_10003485_pt1 | contig 13074 bp, 11 predicted proteins | sample 071ome_27_FD_132463 | JGI IMG/M metagenome (GOLD analysis project Ga0181587, IMG submission 132463) | Coastal salt marsh microbial communities from the Groves Creek Marsh, Skidaway Island, Georgia - 071409AT metaG (megahit assembly) | ecosystem: Environmental > Aquatic > Marine > Intertidal...
ATTTGAACAACCTGTAATTAAACAGAATATTACAGCTGTTCCACCTACTAAATTTCTCAGTCTACCAATGTGCGGGGACAATCTACTCGATTGGAACGCCTGCCTTGCTAAGTAAATCTTTTGCATTTTCAACCGATATCCTACCGGAAGGAAGAGGGAAGCCAAGAGTATCGCCGTTGGGCGTGAAACCGTCGCCATCTAAATCGACAAAAATCGGATTATTATAGGCACAGGGTCGAATTCCTGCCTGCCCACTACTTCCGTATCCTATTTTTAGATCTGAATTCGTGCCATAAGCAACCACGATTAGGTGAGCATCTTCACTCAGGGGGATTGAAAGGGTACGGTCAAATTTTACTACACCATCGGAAAACCAGTCTTGATGTGACTTGCGGGTAAAATTGAGATTTTCAACTGCTCGGCCATTCACCAGTACCTGAATTCGGTCGATATCGATCCAAGAAGGACATTGAACACGAACCTTTAAGTCGATGGAATCATTTGCACGGGCTAGGCCGCCGGAAAGTACTCCGTCAGAGGTAGTCACTTCAAGGTAGGGACCGGTTGTAAGGATCATCTGGCCGCCCTTGGCTCGGCGGCTAATTTCTCTCCAGTCAATTTTTGAAGGATCATCCGTAGAGCATCGGACATAGGTTCGCCATCCACCGACTCCGTTTCCATGCACTGTATGAGCATCACTTACTGCAATTCCCCATGTTTTCATTCCCCGGTTCAGCATCTGTAGCCAGACAAATTCCCGCACAATATATACCTGTTCACGACTAGCTCGTCGGGAAATTTTATAAGGGGCCCGGTGGAGAATTTCTGCTGCCCGATAATTTTCGGTTTCAATGGCATCAATCAGGGAAAGGATACCCGGGTATCCACCATCGGGATTACCATCCTTGTTTCGGTCAATAAAGTTTTCGATCATATCCGGGTGGTTAATGTGTATCCATCCGCTTGGGTGATGCCCTGAATGATTTTTTAGATTCAGGGCATTGACTCTCGGATCTTTAGTCCAAGTTGGGGCACCTCCATCCTGGTGATGATGCTTGGGGGTAAGGGGAAAGGCATTCAAGTGAGGACCTGATCCCGTAAGTTCCATTCCGGGGATGGTGGAGATTTCATTCACCAGTCCCAAAGATTCGATTGTCGGGGTCCAATCCATGATTCGGTTATGCTCGGTGGTTGGCGCGAACTCGATATGTTCAGCTGCCAGGTTGATGAGCCGGTCGGGTGTTCCACAGATATTATCTCCACTTGGAGTGGAATGATTGTGAAAGTCAGTACTTACCCATCCGGGGGTTTTAACCGATCTGGTGAGGGATGTCTGGATTGTCTCAAACTTACCTTTTTTGATCTCCAGCCTTTTTTCAAAATGATCATGCTCGATGCCTCGGGTGACAATGATGTTGTATTTCCCGGGAGCTAACCCAATCGAAAATTTTCCATTCTCAGAATGGTATTGGTCATTACATCCATGGGCCCGGTCTACAGGACCAAGTTTGGGACTGTTCGTTCCTTCAATTCCTATAATTTGTGCCTTGCAGGGTGTTGGATCACCGTTTTCCTTGGTAATGGAAAAGTGTACACCGGACCGTGCACCCAAAGTCATCTTTTCATTGGTTACTTCGTTCTTACTGATAACGATTTTTCTATCCAGGGCTTCCCGTCCGTTATCTTTGGCGGTTAGTTGCCATTCGCCAAGCGGAAGAGAAATTTCGACGATTCCTTGGGCATCCGGATAAGCCGGAATCGACTTTCCATCTCGTTTGAAATCGACCCGTGCAGTGGAAATAGCATTTCCTTTTGAGTCTGTAAGGCTCAGATATAATTTACCCACTTCGCCCAACTTAGCCATGGCCCTTCCATAGGCTTGGGCGGGAGATGTTCCTACACAGAGAAACCGTTCAATAATAACCTCTGTACCTGGTTGAAAGGTCTTTGATTTTGGTGGTATTTTTCCGTCTTCACCCGGAAGCCAAACATAAGCATAGCCACATTTATGGGAAGGGTCGACGGAGTCAGCCCATTCCACCAAGCCAAATTTTCCTGATTCACGAAATCTCGTCCAACTATCATTGATTGGGCCAGAAATTTTTTCTTTGGTCCCATTGAATAACTTGGAAGTCACGGAGATGCCATAATCTCCCTCTTCAATCGAATAGGTGTGAGTTTTGGTGAGCCCGCCGGACAGGGCAGGGGATACATAGGTAATGACCGATTTTTGATCATCCCCAATTTTAATGTAAGAGATACGTCCCTGTTGTTTACTGGGTGAAAAAATGGTCAATTGGTCGTTTTTAGTACCACGCAAAGTCAGGTCATAGAGACAGCCCGGGGTCACCCCGTTTGCTCCCCAGAAGGCACCCATATTGGCTTTCCGGTTAGGTGCTCCACCACCAATAGTCACTTCGATCAGGGAATTTCTTAGTACAAAATCACCAATGATTCCATCTGCCTCTTTACCGCCAGGTAGGTCCGATGTGTTTTTTGGGGATATTTCGATTACCTCTGCCTTGGCAAAAAGAGCCGGGCCAGCGCAAAGAGTAAAAATGCAAAGCAATAGTTTTTTCATATGGAAATCTGGTTTTGGGCTGTGATTTGTGTAAGCTCTCACGAGTACACAATATTTAGGCAACCATTATGAAGCAGTTTGGCAATCTTTTTGGATTTAGACTGACTCAGATCATCAAAATAGGTAAGGGTAGATTTATGCATAGCAAAACAGAAGTTACTCTAATCCGGCATGGAGAAACGGAATGGAATCTTAGCGGCCGATGGCAGGGACATGCTGATTCCCCGTTGAGTCATCGTGGGGTTGAGCAAGCCAAAGCATTGGGGGAAAGGATGAAGGGTGAAGAAATGGATTACTTTTACTCCAGTGATCTGGAACGGGCCCGCCATACCTCAAGGTTGGTGGGAGGCCCCTCCGGTTGGGAAGCCGATTTTATGGAATCCTTGCGTGAAAGAGATCTGGGAGTGCTCGAAGGGATGACCACGGAGGAGATGCTGGTTAATCATCCTTCGGAGTATCAATCCTTTCGCAACGAAGGACCGGAGTACCAGGTGCCAGGAGGAGAGAGTTTTCGTCAATTTTATGACCGCTGCTCGGGTGCATTGGAAGATGTCGCGAGTCGACATCCAGGGAAAAAAATAGGCGTTGTTACTCATGGTGGCTTTCTCGGTGCGATTTTCCGATATGTTTTAAGCATTCCACTCGATGCGGAGAGAAACTTTGTATTACTTAACTGCTCGGTTAACCGTCTTGAGAAAAGCGATACTGGCTGGAATTTGGTGAGCTGGGGAGATGTCGCCCACCTCGATGGACTCGATTCCCTGGACGACGCTTAAGCTTTCTTTCTACCCATTCCCAGTTTCTTTCGGCAATACGAAAAACTTTTTTCCAGTTCTGACAGCTGGTAGTCCTGTTGGGCTTTTTTCTTATCCACACCGTCGGGTGCTGAAAAAGGAGACAAAGTTTTTCCCCTTCTTGCGAGGGCGAGGAAACGGGAATAATCATCCGCTCGGATAGTGGAGTAGGGGGGCCAAAAATCCTTTTCCAAGTATGGGAATTCTCTGGCGAAACCGGAAATTGTTTCGATTTGCACGGGGGTTTCAGGACACTGTTCACCCCATTGCTTAAAAAGAGTACCCATATCCACACAACCTTCCCCCATGGCGGTCCATTGAACCTTTACTCCCTTTTCACTTGGCCAAACCATAGAGTCACGAATCCCGCTACAGACGGCATAGGGAGAGAGGTTACGAAATGTTTCAACGGGATCCTCCAAGGTCCAGGTTGAATTACCTGTATCTATGGTGGCACCCACAAAGTCAGGTCCGGCTTTTTCGATCAGTTCCACTAATTCCTTACTGTGCATGTCACCCGCATGATTTTCCACCGCAACCCGGACACCTGCATCAATAGCCTGCGTTCGGACTTTCTTTAAGGTTTCGATAGTGCTCGCCATATGCACCCTGATCCCTCCCTCGGTCTTGCGATCTTTGCTCGAACCCAGGTAGCAGCGTGCAACCGAGGAACCCACTGCTTCTGCAACCTTAATCAATAAACGGAGATGTTCTTCCGCGTTACCATATTTGTCCTTGAAACTCTTCGAAGTTGGGCAGATACCTCCAGTCCCAGCCTGCAGGACTATTTTTTGTTTTTCTACCTCCTGCCTTATTTCTTTTAAATAGCCTATGTCGTGAGTTTCATAGACATCCAAGTCAGAAAAAAGTAAGGCATCCACCTTATGCTTGGCAGCATATTCGATTAATCTGGGAGCTTTCCAACCAAGAGCACGGATCGAAAAGTTATCAAAGCCTAGCAGAAGTCTTTGAGACTTTCTTTCTTTGCCCGAAAGACTGGTTATTCCGACCCCTGCCATGCAGGCAATCGATTTGGTGAAATTTCTTCGGGAAAGGAGTGAATGTCGATCATCAATGTTCATATCCTAATTTCGTAGATTCTAGTATTTAAGATCAAGATCAATGAGTAAGGGTAGATATTTTTTTAATCGAATAGAAGGAAAAGATTTTGGTTTAGGCCTCTTAATGATGCTGGAGATTTCTCTTAAATTTTTTGAAAAATGGCATATTTATGGGTATATTAGTTTAACAATGAAAAAAGAACGCGAAGCACCATTAGAAGAATTCAAGTTTCATTATCACTTGGGAAATTCTGTAGGATCTTCGGATAAATATTTCATGGCTCACGATTTAGACGAAGCCAGTGAAATGTTTACATATGCTTGCTCGAAAAGGCACTTGGATCCCCACTTAACCAGAGTAGAAAAATGGAACCGTTGGAAAAGGGATTGGGAAAATATTGAGCCCCTTCCTTCCTGCCCAACCTTGAATTAATTATTTTCTGCAGTAACGGTAGCCTTGATCAAATTCGAGGCATCAACTGACTCTGCACCATTGTGGCGATACCCCCAAAGGGTTTTGTCACAGGTAACACAACCATCCAGGCAAACAACCTGCCCGTTTACCTTGGGGACGGAAGGCGGTAGACAATAATGCCCTATAAACACGGGCCTTTCGTCCTTTGGGTATGGTTGAAGCACGGTAAGTTCTTCATCAGTGGGTCCCTTATCGTCAATAGCAGGCACCATGGGTGAGAAAAAACACTGTCGATAAGGCTTACCCCTTAAATCTTTCCACCATTTCAGCCGGCCTTTGGCTCTTTCCACGCCAAACCGGTCCTTTAATTTTAATTCTTTTGGGATACTTATTTTAATGCCCGATAGAATTTGATCCACCGCGAGTTTGTATGAACTTTTTTTCTCCAGAGTATCCAAAATAAAAGAATCATTATCCACATTTTTTCCTCTGAGTAATTCGATCGATGAAAAGTGCCAGGCCGCATGCACTATTCGCAGGGTCTTCAAATCGAGGAAAAGAGGTAGAGTCCTCAACCACGGAATGAATGCTTTATATTCCTGTGGTATTTCTTTACCCGCGACCCAGTTTTGGATCAGTCTGAATTCATGGTTACCCAAAACGGCAACGGCTTTGCCGCTTTCACAAAGTGATTTTACTAAAGTTAGCACTTCAACCGATTGAGGACCCCGATTGATAAAATCACCCACAAATCCTAGTTTTCGATTTTCTGGATGATTGATTTCATCCTTCTTATAAGAATAGCCCAATATTTTAAGAATTTTTTGAAGCTCAATATAATGACCATGAATATCGCCAATTAAATCAATCATCTTTTGGTCAGGGATTTATAGAATACTCTATCATTATATTTTTTATTGCTAATGAACTGAAATGAGGACTTACTTTAACTTTTTAGATGAAAAATCGAAAATAATAGGAAATATATTCTTAAGTAGAGTATGTTCGTATATGAAAAAAGATGAAGAAAGTCTAAGTGTTAATGATTACAGGTTTAATTATCGACAAACAGGAGACGAACTTTTTTCGGAAAGGCATTTTTCAGCCCCAAATCCGATTGTTGCACGGCAAATGTTTGACCTAGCCTGCAAGAAAGATGATCTTGTCGCGGATGAAGTTGATATGGCTGTATGGAATCGTTGGGCAAACCGGTGGGAGGAAGTTTCCACTGAAGAATTATCAGATACGGATTGATTTAGTCGCCTAATCTCTCCCTTTTTCTTATTTTGCGGAATGTGTGTCGCGCATTTCACAAAATAAATATGAAAAGTTCCTTTATTCTTGAGAAGAACGATGTAGCCGGTGGTCCTCGGGCAGGCATGCTGACACTGCCCAGCGGAATCGTTCCCACCCCCGTATTCATGCCGGTGGGTACCCAAGCTACGGTGAAAGGGACATTGCCACAGGATCTTCACAAGGTTGTGAAATGTCCCATTATTCTCGGAAATACATATCATCTAAACTTGCGTCCTGGTGTGGATATTGTCCGTAAGGCGGGGGGCTTGAGTAAATTTATGAACTGGAATGGACCAGTCCTTACTGATTCAGGAGGATTTCAGGTCTTCAGCTTATCTAAACTTAGGAAAATTGATGATCAAGGAGTTCGCTTCCGGTCTCATCTGGATGGAATGGAAATCTTTCTTGGACCCAAGGAGTCCATTGATATTCAGGATGGTCTGCATTCTGATATTGCGATGTGTCTGGATGAATGTCCAGCCGCGGAAGCCACCCGCGAGGAAGTGCAGGCAGCCACTGACCGTACCACCCTGTGGGCCGGGCACTGCCTTCAGCACTGGCAAAATCAAAAATGTAATCAGGATGGCCGTATGCTTTTTGGTATAGTCCAAGGGGGGCGGTTTGAAGATTTACGGATTAAGTCTGCCGAAGAATTGATTGCTTTGGATTTTCCCGGATATGCGATTGGTGGTGTCAGTGTCGGGGAGACCGAAGAGGAAATGCTCGAACAGGTAAAGTGGGGTACCTCCGTCCTCCCCAAGGATAAGCCCCGATATGTAATGGGCGTGGGTACCCCACCTCAGCTTTTATCTATGGTGGGAATGGGGGCGGATATGTTTGACTGTGTAATGCCCAGTCGGGCAGCCCGTCATGGTATGGCTTTCACGAAGGATGGAACCCTCAACCTACGAAACGAAAAATTTAAGGAAGATCTTTCTCCACTCGATCCTTCCACAGACTGCTATGTATCCAAGGAATTTACCAAGTCCTACCTGCGTCATTTAATCATGGCCAAGGAATCTTTGGCTGGAGTGCTTCTTACCCTTCATAATCTGAGGTTTTTTGTCGAGTTGATGGAGAAGGCCAGGGAACGAATTGTAAACGGAACTTTCTCCGATTGGTCAGCTGAATGGATCGCCCACTATCAGTCTGGTAAATAAAAAAGCCGGGTCATTACCCGGCTTTTTTAAAATTGATAGGAACTGAAAATCAGCCTTTGGGGGCTTTTAGTTCGGAATCTTTGGGACCTGCGTCTTTCGGTGCGGTACCTTTCCATTCGCATACATATCCCTTCACTTTTCCGGAGAAATCAGTGGTGTCTGCCCATTTTCCATTCTTTCCGCTGAGGATCAGAAAGTTATGTCCGGACGCGGCAGATGGTTGCCCTTCATCCCAGTTCTTCATTTTGAAGTCCTCACCATTATCCCAAGTCCAAGTGCCTTCCTCAAACTCATCCGTGCCACCGAGCCAGATCAGGTTTCCCTTGGCCATCCTGCGCACAAATTCATTTTCCTGTGCGGTGGTGATCACCACAAGCTCTCCCCCGATATCGTCACAAGCGAATTTAGCTTCCCACCATGTGCTGTTGGTATCGAGAAAAGCTTTGTAATGGTTGCCACGGAAGGCCACGGCATCCTTGGGTGGTTCCACCTTGTCGGCGAACAACGCTTGAGAAAGAATTGATGAAAGAAAGAGAGTGAATACGGTTTTTAATTTCATAAGTATATTTTAAGCTAATAGCTCAAGTTTCCATTTTCGCAACAAATTTTATACCATCTAAGTGTAAATATCTGCAACAAATAGGGCTCAATAAGCTTAAAAGTCTTCACCCTTTAATTACTTAATCAGCTTTTGTTTCCACCCAAGAATACCATCGTCCATATGAACAATATTTTTGAAGCCCAGCTTCCTGAATGTTTCAAAAGAGTTCGCACTTCTGCGACCACTTCGGCAATGCATCACATAGGTCGCGTCACGATCAAGCTTCTCTAACTGAGATTCAAAGCTATCGGCTTTGTAATCGATATTTACCGCACCTGGAATGTGTCCCTCGTTAAATTCAGCGGGTGTTCTTATATCAAGCACGATAGCTTTAGGGTTTTCTTTCAGCATTTTGGCTGCTTCTACGGCTTTCATATTGGTGAACTGAAAATCTTGATTGGCGACACCTGGATTCCCATTGTTTGAGCAGGCTGAGCCAATCAGGCAGGCAAGTGAGATGGATAGAATGAATGATTTTAGTCTAAGCTTCATATACAGGATTAGAGATTAATAAAACCACCCGATCCGCCAATCTCGAATTAAGCTGACTTCATTATTGGCTGTGGGTAGGCAGTTGGGTGAGGTTAGATTTGAGGGAGGTAGTTTTCACCATTACCTGCGTCGCACAAAAGGATATCTAGAAAATCCTGATAGATGATTGACGGATGGTCAGCATTAGAGCATTTTATAAGAATGCACTCGTGCATATAGGTCGGGCCGTAGCGCAGTCTGGTAGCGCACTACGCTGGGGGTGTAGGGGTCGCGAGTTCAAATCTCGCCGGCCCGACCAATTTTTCTTTCCTAAATGAGTACAAAACCAAAGATTGGATGGATCGGACTAGGCGTAATGGGATCGCCCATGGTCTGTAATCTTCGAAGGGCAGGGTACGAGACATTTGTTTATACCCGAACCAAAAAGAAGGCTCATGAAGTACTCGAAGCGGGTGCCCAATGGTTCGAGGGTATTCAGGATCTGGCAAGCGGGGTGGATGTTCTTTGTACCATGGTTGGGTATCCCGAGGATGTGGAATCGGTGGTGTTGGGAGAAAAGGGTGCTTTGGCGAGTATGAAACCGGGTAGTCTGCTGATCGATTTTACCACATCGAGTCCCGAGTTGTCGGAAAGGATTGCACAGAGAGCATCCGCAAAGGGGGTTCTTTCTCTTGATGCACCCGTGAGTGGGGGAGATATTGGAGCGAAGGGTGGAACACTGGCCATCATGTGCGGAGGAAGAGATGAGTCTTTCACCACGGCAGAACCAATCCTGCAATGCTTGGGTGATAAAATTAAACATTTTGGTGGATCTGGCTCTGGCCAGAGGGTAAAGATGTCGAACCAGATTCTGATCGCATCGACCATGGTGGGCATGGTCGAATCGATGCTCTATGCGGAGACGGCAGGGCTAAAGGTTTCCGATGTGATTGAATTAATCGGAAAGGGGGCGGCAGGTTGCTGGTCGATCAATAATCTGGGTCCGCGAATTGTTAAAGAAGACTGGGCTCCGGGATTTTACATTAAGCACTTTTTGAAAGATATGAGAATTGCTCTAGAGGATTCTAAGCGGATGGGGTTGAATTTGGAGGGATTGGCCTTGGCCCAACGGTTTTATTCACTGGCCGATTCTCACGACTGGGAAAACGATGGTACTCAGGCTTTGATGAAGATTATTCGTCAGATCAATGCATCCTAAGAATCTGATAAAAGAGGGTTTCCAAAATTTAAGTTCCTGATAGGGTATTCCATTTGAATCTATGTCAACACTAGTTACAGGAGGAGCCGGCTTTCTCGGGAGTCATTTGTGTGAACGCCTTGTCAAGCAGGGCGAGGAAGTGATCTGTTTGGACAATTTCTTCACCGGTCGTCGAAGAAATGTCGCCCACCTGTTGGATTATAAAAATTTCGAGCTGATGAGGCATGATGTGGTGGATCCTTTCAAGGTGGAAGTGGACCGCATTTATAATCTCGCCTGTCCAGCATCGCCAATCCATTACCAATACAATCCCATCAAGACGGTAAAAACTTCAGTGATGGGTGCGATCAATTGCCTCGGATTGGCTAAAAGAGTGGGGGCAAGAATCTTACAGGCATCGACTTCTGAAATCTATGGCGATCCGGAAGTACATCCTCAACCCGAATCCTATCGGGGAAATGTGAACCCGATTGGACTGCGCTCCTGCTATGATGAGGGGAAGCGTTGTGCAGAGACTCTTTTTTTTGACTACCACCGGGAAAATAAGGTGGATATCCGGGTGATTCGAATTTTTAACACCTATGGCCCGAACATGAGACCGGATGATGGACGAGTGGTTTCCAATTTTATTGTACAGGCATTAAAAGGAGAAGATCTTACACTTTACGGTGATGGTTCGCAGACACGTTCCTTTTGTTATGTTGATGATTTGATCAACGGAATGGTGGGAGTGATGGAGCAGGAGGATTCGGTGGGTCCCGTCAACTTGGGGAATCCAATAGAATTTACGATAAAACAACTTGCGGAAGCAGTTCTCGATAAAGTGGATACCGAATCGAGTCTAACCGAAGAACCTTTGCCATCTGATGATCCCACCCAGAGAAAACCGGATATTTCGCTTGCTCAAAAACTATTGTCCTGGAATCCAGTCGTTGAATTGAGCACTGGGTTGGACCGTACGATTCCTTACTTTCGAGAAATTATTAAAGAATAAAAATTCTTACTTTTATGAATTTATTCAGCCCAGTTCAGTCTATTTTAAAGTCCCTCAAGGGAAGACACCATAAAAAGTTCCTTAAAAAGTGTGCCCCGTTGGTTAATAAAATCAATGAGATTGAAAAGGAATACCAGTCATTCAGTACCGAGGAATTACAGGCTAAGACCCAAGAATTTATGGGTCGTTTTGAGAAAGGAGAAAGCTTGGATGATTTATTGCCTGAAGCTTTTGCCACTGTCAAAAATGCCGCTCGTCGCATGTGTGGACAAACGGTTTCTGTCTGCGATCATCCGATTGAATGGCAGATGGTGCATTATGATGTGCAATTGATTGGTGGTATTGCTCTTCACGAAAGACACATTGCGGAAATGGCCACCGGGGAAGGAAAGACGCTAGTCTCGACATGTCCTCTGTACCTGAATGCCCTGAGTGGTAAAAACTGCCAGTTGGTTACCGTCAATGATTACCTCGCCCGCCGGGATTCCCATTGGATGGGAGCCCTGTTTGAATTTTTGGGGCTCACGGTTGGGTGTATTCAAAATAGCATGCCTTCCGCCGAGCGTCGTGAGATGTACAATAAGAATATCACCTATGGTACGGCTTCCGAGTTTGGGTTTGATTATCTACGAGACAACGGGATGGCCACCTGTATTGATGATCAGGTCCAACGGGATCATTTTTTCTGCATCATTGATGAGGCGGACTCCATCCTAGTTGATGAGGCCCGTACACCTTTAATTATTTCCGGTCCGATGCGTGAAGATCATCCACTTCCTTTTATGGAAATGAAGCCTTTGGTGACCAAGCTTTTTGACGGACAGCTCAAGCAGTGCAACCAGTTGGCCGAAGAGGCCAAGCGTGCATTTGCGAAAGAGGACCTGGACGATGAAACTGCTGATGAGGCTACAGCCAAACTCTTTCAGGTAAAAAAGGGAATGCCCACGCATCGTCAATTCATGCGAATGATGGAAGATGCAGCAATTCGTAAGAGGTTTGAGAAGTTTGATCTGGATATGAATTCTGATTACAACAAAGAACGGGCACATAACCTGAAGGAAGAACTTCTCTATGTGATTGATGAGAAAAATCAGCAATCCGATCTTACAGAGAAGGGGAGATCCTTAATCAGTCCCAGTGATCCCGATGGTTTTGTAATCCCCGATCTTGCAACTCTGTATGTAGATATTGATCGGAAAAATGATTTGTCCGATGACGATAAGCGAAGGGAGAGAGAAAATGCTGAGCGTGACTTTCAGGTAAGGAGTGAGCGGATCCATACCATCTCCCAGCTGCTCAAAGCATATGGCTTGTATGAAAAAGATAAGCAATATGTGGTACAGGGGGGGAAGGTAATGATTGTGGATGAGAATACCGGCCGTCTGATGCCGGGGCGTCGATGGAGTAATGGCTTGCATCAGGCGGTGGAAGCCAAGGAGAATGTTCAAATCGAAAAAGAGACCAAAACCTACGCGACCATCACCATTCAGAATTATTTTAGGATGTACGACAAGCTGGCGGGAATGACCGGTACGGCGGAGACGGAAGCCGGGGAATTTCATGATATTTACCGTTTGGGTGTGATGGTTATCCCCACACATAGGCCCTGTGTTCGGGAAGATTTAAACGATCTGATGTTCAAGGGTAGAAGGCAAAAATTTAACCGTGTTTTGGAAGATTTGGTTGAAGCCAACAAGCAGGGACAACCTGTCCTGATCGGAACAGCTTCGGTGGAGTCTTCCGAGGTTTTTAGTCGTATGCTCAAACGTGCCAATATACGGCACACGGTATTGAATGCTAAATTCCATGAAAAGGAAGCGGAAATCGTTGCACAGGCAGGTCAAAAAGGAGCTGTGACTATCGCTACGAACATGGCAGGTCGTGGTACGGATATTAAACTGGGAGAGGGTGTGAAAGAACTTGGCGGCCTTTTGGTCTTGGGAACAGAGAGACATGAGTCGCGAAGAATTGATCGCCAGTTGCGTGGTCGTTGTGCCCGCCAGGGAGATCCGGGCGGTTCAAGGTTCTATGTCTCGCTGGAAGATGATTTGATGCGGCTTTTTGCTAACCAGGGAGCCCTGGCCAAGATGCTTGAAAAGTCTTTTGGCGATGATGATATGCTGGAACATGGAACCCTCGACTGGTCGATTCAAAATGCGCAGAAGAAGGTGGAACAGCAAAATTATTCGATCCGTAAAAGGCTTCTTCAATATGATGATGTGCTAAACCGACAGCGAGAAATTGTGTATTCGATTCGTAATGATGTGTTACTTGAAGAGGAGCCAAGTAAAATCATTTTTGAATTGGTTGAAGAGGAACTGGATAGTCGCCTTGCAACCGTTCCAATGGAGGAATTTGGCGTGGAGGATACGAACCAAATGTCACAGTTTGAATCACTTATTGCTTCCTGGGTGAATGTAACTTTCCCATTGTCAGTCAAACTTGAAGAATTTACGGGGAAATCTTTCGAAGAAGCTCGTGA
>Ga0181587_10003489_pt1 | contig 13069 bp, 10 predicted proteins | sample 071ome_27_FD_132463 | JGI IMG/M metagenome (GOLD analysis project Ga0181587, IMG submission 132463) | Coastal salt marsh microbial communities from the Groves Creek Marsh, Skidaway Island, Georgia - 071409AT metaG (megahit assembly) | ecosystem: Environmental > Aquatic > Marine > Intertidal...
ACGCTCATGAAACAGCTTGGAAGCGGCCTCCAGAATGCGTTCTTTGGCGTTTGGTTTCCTCATCGTGGGGATAAGGTGTAAAGACAGACCTGTCTGTGAAAAAAATTTCACGACATTTCCCCCGGGGATGGGCTGGAGCTGAGAGTTTTACAAGGATTTTTTGCCGCATCTTTTTGGCGCTGCCGGGGCAAGCGAGGAGCAATTTCCCTTATTCAAAGCCAAAACAGGCCACGCTTTCCTTCGTCCGAAGGAACAAATCACTCCCGACCAGCGCTGGCGAAGCGCAATACAGGGCTCCCACCTTGGCACGGCCCAGCGAGCGATACTCTGCTGGATCTGCCAAAATGATGTGAGCAAATCCACCACGGTTTTCGTAAACGAGCAGCTTGTCGTTCACGACGAGAGGCGATGAAATAGAGGAGGAGGCCTTGCGCTCCCATTTGATTTCGCCGCTTTTGAGTTCGATGCAGAGGTGGCGATCGCTGCCCAGGTGATAGACGTGGCCGTTGTGAATTACTGGGCTGGAGCCGTAACGGCGAGCGAGGAAATTTTTGACCCAGAGCTGCTTGGGGCCTACTGCGGTGAGTTGATAGGCGATCAGGTTTTTTCCTTCGACCTTACTGGATACAATGACGTGATCGCCATTCACGACGGGAGTACCATCGCCTCCTCCATCAACCGCCCAGGTTGTCGCCCCGGTCTCTGCGTCGACCCCGATGAGTTGCTTGGAGGAATTGCAAAGAACGATCCCATTCCAGATCGCGGGGGATTGGTTCGAGCCTTTTACTTCCTTGTTCGTCCAGACTTCTTCGCCGGTCGCGCCGTCGAATGCAGTGAGCAGGTTCTGTTGCAGGAAAACTTTTCCGCCGCTCACCAAGGGGGATGAGGCTGGTCCCTTGCGTCCTGTGAGAGGAGACCTCCAGACCTCTTTGCCATTGATAGCGTCGACACAATAGAGATGTTCGCTGAGTGCGGCGTAGATTTTTCCATCGACCATAGCCGGAGTGCTCGAGGAGCCGCGTCCGCTCGGGTAGCCGGGAACCTGGAAGCGCCATGTTTCTTCGCCCGTTTCGGCATCGAGGCTGAGAACGACATCGTCGGCGACTTTCTTGGTATTGGGAACGGCAGCGATGACCTGATCGGCGACGCCATCCTCAAGTTCCTGTGCACGCACCCATTCTTCCATTTCCACCTGATTCGCGAACTCTTTCGGCGCTTTGCGGAGCGTATCAAAGTCTTTGAGGGAAATGGCAGCCTTCCCCTTTTTGAAACGACTGATGATCCACGATCCTAGGCTCAGTTGTGTTTTCGGGTCAATATGGTCTTCGACCCACTTCTGCGCCCACTGGTCGAGAGCCGTGCCGCGGAGTCTACGGCTCAGGTTTATGCGATCGGTTTCCATCTTTGTCCGGATTTCTTCGGGGAGCGAAGAGGTGCCGCGATAACCGAGCTTGGAGAGAACGTCGCCGTTGATAGCGCGAGCTTCGGTGGGTTCATCACGATGCCAGACGACGGAAAGAAACACGTTTCCGTTCGATCCGATGACACTTCCATGGCCTCCATAGTGATCGCTTGGAACTCCGGTGAACTCCCACTTTTTGGTTGGAACATAGTCCTCTGGGAGAATATCGGGCAGCTTGGCATCAGCAGAGGCGACTCCGTTGCGATCGGGACCGCGCCATTGTGGCCAGTCGGCAACGGCCGAAATGGATGTGGCAAAAAAAAGGCAGGCAATCAATGTGGTTTTCATGGGCTTTCGGTGGATGGTGATCGGCACTGTAGCCTGTCTCGGACCGCAATCATTGGCGTTATGATGTCCTGCCGAAAGATGGCGACGAGCGGCGTATTCTTGGGTAACTTCACCTGTGAAATCGAGTCCGAAAGTTGTTTATATCACCGCAGGAGCAGGTGGCATGTATTGTGGGAGCTGCATCCGCGACAACTCGCTAGTTTCTGGTTTGGAAGAACTCGGTTGGGACACTTTGCTGCTTCCGCTCTACACACCCATTCGCACGGACGAAGAGGATCACTCTGTCGACCAGGTATTTTTCGGGGGAATCAATGTCTACCTGCAACAGAAGATTCCGCTCTTCCGGCATCTACCGAATTTCCTCGACCGCTGGCTTGATAATCCCAAACTGATCAAGCGCGTTGCGTCAAGATCGATTTCCGTCAGTGCTGCAGATCTCGGCGCGATGACTCTTTCAATGGTAAAAGGGGAGCATGGCTACCAGAAAAAAGAAGTCGGGCGACTCGTCCATTGGCTGAAAGAAGTGGTGAAGCCTGATCTGATCTGTCTGACCAATCTACTCGTAGGGGGCTGCATTCCCGCTTTGAAACGAGAACTCGGAGTTCCTGTCCTGGTGACCCTGCAGGGGGATGATGTATTTCTCGATGAACTCCAGGAGCCGTGGCGGGAGCAGGTGCTCGCGGAGATGAAGCAACTGGCTGCTGCGGCCGACGGCTTTTTGACATTCTCCAATTTCTACCAGAGCCGGATGAGTGAGATTCTCGAGATTCCCGCCGAGAAATTTTCTCTGACGCCTCTGGGTGTTCACGGCGCTGAGTTTGCGACCGTGCGCGAGAAGAGGGCAAAGCGGGAATCCGGACAAACGATCGGGTATTTTGCGCGGCTCGCGCCGGAAAAGGGGTTCGATGTTATGGTAGACGCTTTCATTGAACTGGCTCCGAGATTCCCGGAAGCGACTTTACGCGTCGCGGGATGGCTCTCTGAAAAAGATAACGACTTTTATGCCAAGCAGCTCGCCAAAATTGAATCAGTTGGTTTGAACGGTCGCTTCACTCACGTCGAAGCTCCCGACGGAGAGGCGAAGCTCGATTTTCTGAGCGAACTTGATGCCTTCAGTGTTCCGGCTCGATTCGTCGAACCGAAAGGGCTCTATGCCTTGGAGGCAATCGCCTGTGGCATACCTTTTGTTGCTCCGGACCGCGGAATTTTTCCCGAACTTGTTGGGCAATGCGGGGCGGGTGTTCTTTGTGAACCGGAGAATCCCAAATCTCTCGCTGACTCACTTGGGAAACTTCTCGAAGATCGGGAGGGCGTAGGAAGAATGGCAGAAAACGGGTTCAAGTGGCTCCAGGAAAACGGATCCCGGGAGGCCATGGCAAAAGCGACGGCAGAAGTGTTTGAGAGAGTGCTCGCGAACGACTGATTTCGGTTCAATTGCCAGATATTGCTCTTTCCCGACCGTTTCTTGAAGCCGTATGGGAAATCCGATCAAGTTTTTTAGGCGTCTTCGGTGATGGGATGGTAAAACTTCTCCTCGACGTTTTGCAGTAGCTCTTCCGATAATGCGTTTGACCTTTCCGTTTCAGGGAGTCGATCAGCGCTTCACCGGAGTCGAGGCTGCGCGGGTGGTGAAAGATATCCTCGCCTAACCGGGTTCGGTCCGCGATCAAACGGGTGGAGTGTCACCCCTTCCGATACTGAAGCGGTGTTATGCCCATATGTTTTCGGAAATGCTGAGTGAAGGAACTCTGATCACAGAATCCGTAGTCGAGTGCGATTTCGCTGATCTGTTTCTCGGTGGAACGGAGGTCTTCGCAGGCTGCCTGAATCCTGGTTTTGATGAGAAAGGTGCGTGGGTTGGTGCCGAACACCTCCCGGAAGCGGCGATTGAACTGCCGGACTGACATGCCGGTTTGCTTGGCGAGTTCAGCCATGCTGACGGACTCATGGAAGTGTTCCCGTATATAGTTCACGGCGCGGTCGAGTTGCATGTGGGGAGTCAGGGCCGAACGACGACCGCTGTAACTCTGGACGGTTCCCATCACGCCAAGGACGGATCCGTCGCGTCCGAAGACGGGGAATTTGTTGGTGAAGTACCAGTCGGGAAGCCCTTGTCGGTTGAAGAACAGTTCGACGATTTTGAGCATCGGCTTCGCTGTGGCAACAACCGTTTCATCATCCTGCCGAAATTTCTGAGCGAGCTGGATCGGGAAAAAATCGAAGTCGTTTTTTCCGATCATCTGGGACTCGCTGTCACAGCCCAGTCGCTTCCAGAACGCTCGATTCGCAGCTGCGAACCGGAAGTCTCGATCTTTCACGAAGAAGGAAACGCCGGGTAACTGGTCGAACAGCACTTCGAAATGTGTCTCCGGCGATATTTGCCGGAGGAAATCCGATTTCAGCTTGCGTGGGGTGTCCTGCATTTTGCCTCGCTACGATACACGAGGCCGAAACAGCACAAAATGGAAAATGCGATTCTGCGGGAAGGGCCGCGAATGAGCTTCGCTCTCACGAATGGAAAAGAATTAACGCGAATGGCTATGATTAGATTCGTGCTAATTCGATCCCATTCCTTCCCATTCGTGTTGGATCCGACAGGCAAAGAAAAGTTTAATCCTTCAACTTCAGCACCTGTACCGCATCGATGTGAACATTCCCATCAGCACCCTCTGCTGAGAAGACGACCGAACCCGGTTTGTTAGCGAAGAACTTGTGGACACCGAGGCCGAAGAATCCTTTGTCGAGCGGTGGCGCGATTTGCTGATTCACAATTGTCGTCTTTTCTCCATCAGCGGTTACAACGGTCACTTTTGTCTTGCTCGAACGATTGGGGTGTGGCTGGTGAGAAACGCGAACTTCGTAGTCTCCGTCTGCGGGAACGGTAAAATTGAAACGGGCGATTCCTCCGGAATTAGCTCCGATGTAGTGATAGCCATCCTCGATGTAGTTTTTCAGACCTGATCCCTCTCTCCAATCGCCGGTGAGTTCCGCCTTCGTGTCATCAACTACAATGCCGGAGAGCTGATTCATCGGAATCCAATCCGGTTCGGGCATGCCCATGTCGGGGAGATTCGGATCGACCTTGAGCTTACTATCGAGTGTCTCTCGGCGGTAGTTGCCGGGAAGGCGAAGCAGTTCGATCAACTCATCGAGGTGCTGATAGTAGACGTCGCGAGGAGTGGTGTTGTGTTTCGTGCCGACGGCAGCCGCTTTTCCAACGACGACACCCATCATGCCGCATGTTTTCATCACACGAATGGTTCCGAGAGCCTCGTGAGTGACACTGATGTTGCGCCCAGCCATGAAAAGGTTTTCGATATTCCGGGAATAGAAGCAGCGATAGGGGACGGGGTAACCTTTCTTCCGATCGACTCCCTTTCCATGCACTGCGATGGAGATGAAGGGGTTATCCGGAAATTTCTTCGCATACTGCTCCTTGGGATAGTGCAGGTCGACTGACCAGGTCGTGAGAACGCAGCCATCGGGGAATGGCTTCTTGGTAACGACATCTTCTTCCGTGAGAATCACGTCGCCGAGTAGCTGGAGTGTTTCACGGGTTCCTCCGACGTAGGCCATCCAGGTGAGGAAAGAGTTTTTGTGCCCTTTGCCATCGGGGTCGGAGCGCTCATGAGCTCCATCATGTTTCATCGCATGAAAAGCACTGAGTCCTGCAAGAACGTTCCAATCGCGGATGTGCTCCAGGTCATTGAGCGGATCCTTGTCGTAGCCGCTTTCCCAGAACCACTCGGCGTGAAACTTGCGAGGGTAAGGGAAGTCCTGTTCTGTCAGAGGAAGGGCCCAGGGCATCTCGGGAAAATTCTTTGGCTCCTTTGCGTTCTCGAAACGCCACATGTTTGACATTCCCATGCGACCGCCATCGATCATTTCATAATCAGCTCCTGCCATCTTTCCGATGGTGCCGTGTCCAGTTGTGTCGCAGAAAAAGCGGGAAGTGAAATTGCGGACAGCGCCGGAGCGAGTGTCAAAGGCTTGGACCGCAGCGATCTTCGTGTCGGAGGATTTTGTCACGGCAAAGGCGTGGTGATGGAGAAACAGAGCAATGTTGGGCTCGTTGCGGACAATGCCTTCCTTTTTCGCATCCTCAAACTCCTCGTGGGTGCCGGGGGAGAGTTTGGCGTCATCTTCCAACTCGCGAATGATGTCTCCCACGGGATAAAGCCCGGGAGGAGTATTGCCCTTCGCCCAGACACGAACTTCCGACGATCCATTTCCGCCGAGAACGCCTCGGTTTTGGATGAGAGCGACTTTCAATCCCATCCGGGCGGCAGAGATAGCGCCGCAGGTTCCAGAGTATCCACCACCGACGAAGACTATGTCGTAGGGACCTTCTTCGATAGGCGCCTCTGGAAGACCTAGCATCTTGCGTCGCCAGGCGGGAAGAGTCTCGCTCGAATTATCCGGCTGAAAATCAGGATTGGTGGTGAAAAGAATGGCATCGCAACGACCGTTGAACCCGGTCAGATCCTTAAGGGAAAGTTTGGTTTTTCCGGCTTTGACCTCGACTGCTCCACCTCTCTCCCAATGCCAGTTGACCCCAGTTTTTCCAAACTCGTGATCCAGCGCTTTGCCGCCAATCGCGAGCTGGAAACGGCCGGGTGCATGGGAAGCATCGACTTTGTCCGCAAATTTCTGGATCCAGTTCTTGGTGCGAACCCATACTTGGTAAGTGCCTGCCTCGGGAAATTCCACCTCGGTAGTTGCGTCATCGACAGGCTGACCAAGACCGTGGGCCAGGAGATAAGGCGATCCCATGATGTCGATAAACTGGGTATCCAGTTTCCAGCCCCCTGCTTTTTCAAAGGATTCCGCTTCGACGAGGACCTCTCCGGGGTGCGCTGAAGTGATAGTGAATCCGACGGCAAATAGAGCGTAAAAAAACGAGAGCTTTCTCATGCGCCTACCTTTGCGCGAGGATGGGGAATTTTCCACTGGGGAAATTTTGCGCGGTTGCGGTGATCCTGCGTGTCCAAAGTGACAAACAGGTTCATCACGAACCACCAGAATGCAGATTGCAAAGACACCCGTCGGGTGCCATTCTCTGCCGAATTTACGGATCAACTAAATATGGCTGAAAACGAAAAATACTTTGCGGGACTCGATATTGGCGGAACCACGGTGAAAACCGTCCTCGTCGATGAAATGGGTGAGGTAGCTGGCGAAATGGTGGAGGTAAGAAGCCAGGTAAAAGATGGCTACAAGGCAACGTTTGGTCAGTTGGAGAGCGCGCTCGATCAGCTCACTTCAGCGATTGGAGTAGGGCGCGATGCGGTGCGCGGAATTGGAATGGATGTTCCAGCCCCTTCCTGCGACGGAGTCATTTGGGGATTGGCGAACTTGGCAGAGGACTGGGTTGGAACGAATGTTCGTGACGAGCTTTCAGAACGCCTCGGTGGGACTCCGATTTACATGACCAACGATGGAAATGCTGCGGCACTTGGGGAGTATGCGGTTCGCCGCAAGCACATCGGGGGGCTGCTGCTTATCGCTCCCGGGACCGGTCTCGGTGGAGGGCTTGTCTTGCCCGGGGGGCGCGCCTATGAAGGATCGAACGGTCTCGCGCTCGAGGTTGGGCATATTTCTTCTCCGTATCGCGAAGATGACGGAGAGCTTCCCCAGTGCAGTTGCGGAAAGTATGGCTGCCTCGAGGCCTGGGTCTCACTTGTCGCATTGCGCCGCCGGATTGGCCTGGAATTGGAGAAGCCGGAAAACGCCGATCATCCTCTCAACGATGGTAGCCCCGTTGAAGAAAAAGCTTTCCGCCTTCGTGACTTTGCTCAGGACGGTGACGAACTGGCGATTGCCATCTTTCGCCAGCAGGGACAGATCCTGGGATATGGGATCGCCGATCTCGTCCGCGTCTTTGATCCGGGACTCGTCGTCCTCGGCGGCGGGCTTGCGGAAAGCGAAGGTTTCCGGGACGACTACCTGAACTGGGTGAAAGAAGGATTCGAAGAGCGTGGCTGGCCGATGTATTCCCAAAGCCCGATCGATCCCGACAAGATCACGACGCGCTTCGAGTGGGCTCGCGGAGGGGATTCTGCAGCGGCTCTCGGGGTAGCGTTTTCGGCGCGGGAAATGTTCCGGTAAGAAAAACTTGAGACGAAGGCGAGCGATTCTATCTCCCTTTCAGGGCTCTTCTATCTGGTTGGTCTGAATTCCGGTGGCTCATTCGTCGAGGCTCGTTTCAACAACGGCGACCTTATGTCGGGCCCTCCAGCCCTCCAGCCCTCCAGCCCTGTGAACACTGAAGCCTGACCTCTGACTTCCGTCCACCAATCACCGCCGGTGAACCTGCAGGTCCGAGACCCGAAAACTTCCGTCGACTTCCTGGAAATAGACGCGGGCCCAGCCGCCGTTGAAGTGCAGCAGCATCTTGTCGTCGTAGTAGGGGATGTTACCCCGGTGTGGCGTATTCCAATCGAGCTTGTAAACCGCCTGCGCATCCGCGTACTGCAGAGCCAAATTCTTATCCAGCCGGGTGTAGGCCGTTAGAAATCTCAGTGCCGCGTCGTGTTTCGTCAGCTTCTCGCGAGGAGGAGCAGGCTTTTCCGCAGCAGCCCCGCGAGAGGTAAGGGCGTTTCCAGTCGTCGAATCAGTCGTTTCCACACAGGACGTCAGCATTCCTGCGACGAGAAATAGAGAAGCAGTGAAGATTTTCGATTTCATCGGTTTGATCAGTCTTTTTCGGCGAGCGGAGGAAGGATCACTTTCCGTTTCAGCAACCAGCACACACCCACCAGATCATATATGCCGCGGATGGCACGGTCGAGATTTGTGTATTTCGACTCGCCGGCTTTTCGTTCGCGATGGTTCACATCGATTTCCGAAATCTTGAGCCCTGCGTGGGTGAAGATTGCGGGGAGAAAGCGGTGAAGCCCGTTGAAGGGAACAAGCAGGTCGACGTGATCGCGATGTATCGCTTTCAAAGAACAGCCTGTGTCGCTGATTCCGTCATGAATGAACATGCGACGCACGTTGTTCGCGATTCGTGAGGCGGCTTTTCTGCTCCAGGTATCCTGACGCTTTGCGCGCCGTCCGACTGCGATGTCGCACTCACCCTGCTTCAGTAGATCAACAAGCTTGCCGATGTCAGCGGGATCGTTCTGGCCATCGCCGTCGAGCATCACGAGGATGTCTCCCGAGGCATAGTTCAATCCGGCGAAAAGAGCTCCGCTCTGGCCCCGGTTTTCGGTGAGTCGCAGAGGGGTGACACCTTCGATCGTCTGAATCTTTTCCCAGGTGTCGTCTGTGCTACCATCGTCCACTGCGACAACTTCTGTATCAGGCTGGCACTCGACGATTTCCTTGAGGACGAACTCGACGCACTCGGATTCATTGTAGAAAGGGACTACAACGCTGACCGATTCGTCTTTCGGCTCTTCCGTGCGAAGGCCGGTAGTTCTCTGGAAAGGGGAGGTGTAAACTCGATTGCTCATACACTACTAATTCTTCTTTCAGGGAGGATCTTTGGGCCAAGCCTTCAGGCCGCTGGCGCGGAAAACGGAAAAGGTCCGCTCACGATTATAGCTGAAACGGACGGTGAGCTCATCGAGTTTTTCGACTTTGGTAAATCCGCGCGCAAAGCGGCTAGGAAGCTTTTCCATCTGGGGTGCAAGCACGAGCGCATCTTTGCCGACGAAGCCATCTTCCCCGGGATCGTTCCACATTTCATACTGCGAAACAATCGTTCCAGAGGATTCCCAACGATAGAGTCGAGGCTGATCGGGGAGGCCGAAAGCGAGATGGCTGGCAATGTCGCGGTGGCCCAGTGTCACAAGGAATAGTTCCTCGGCATCGGATTGAGTCCGTCGGATTTTTTCAAATTCTTCTGCAACGAGGTCATGCCCAAGGACGCGACGGCTCGGATCTGCCTTGTGACCATCTTTTCCAATCGCGTGAAAGAGAATGGGGCCGAAGTAGAAAAAGGCCACGAGTGCAATGCTGATTGCGACCGAGACCGGGAGATGCTTTCGCATCGCCTGCGGCGGAAATTTGGGTCTCACATGTCCTGCGTACCAGGCAGCCGTGAGGGCGAAGCAGGAAACGTAAAACACGGCAGGCCAGTTTGGTTGCAGTCCCTGTCGCAGTGCCATCAAAAGCATTCCTGCGAGTGGCAAGGCACCGAAGACGAGTAGAAAGCGAACTGGTGCAGATAACTCGCGAGTTTTGGGGAGAAGAACCAGACAGATGGGAAATAGCACCACCGCGGTGCCGGGTCCGAGAACACCGAGCTGCGTGCCGAGAAAGGAAAAGAAATCTTCAATGCGTTCGAGAACTACATTTCCGCCATCCGAGGCATCGACGAAATGATGCTTCGTGTGAGTGAAGGTAATCCACTCATTTTGCGCGTTCCAAATGAGAGGGGGAATCAACGAAAGATACGATCCCAGCAAGGTGATCCAGAGAGCTGGCTTACGAAGATGCCTCCGTGTTTTGCTATGAAGCAGCAGGTAGCCTATCGCCAGCACCGGGAAGACAATCATCATCTGTTTGGTGAGATGGCCAAAGCCGAGCGCGAGAAAGAGAAGAGCCCAGCTTCCGGTTTTTCCTTCGCCCGAGAGAACGCGCCAGAACATCCACAGAGCTGTCGACCAGAAGACAATTAGCGGAGCATCAATCGTAAGGAAAAAGCTCAGCACGGAATTGGCGGGGGCGACTGCGGCGATGAGAACGGCGATCCAGGCGGTTTCGGAATCAAAGAGCGAGCGGGTGAGCCGGTGAAGCAGGAGCAGGGCAAGCGTTCCAAAAAACGCTGCTGCTGCTCGGATCGCAAAAAGACTGCCTCCGCCCACCCAATCGACAAAGGCGTAGATCCAGGCGATCATTGGCGGCTTGGAGTAGTAGCCGTAGTCAATCTGGCGGCCCCAGTCCCAGTAGTAGGCCTCGTCACCAGCAGGATTCACTGGGAAGATCGCCGCATAAATTATGCGAAAGATCAACAGGCCGCCGACGAGATAAGTAACTCGTCGGGAAAAGGGATCACGCTGATTGAGGTCGGCCATAGTGGGCGACTATGCTGCCGCAATATATGGGAATTTCCAGCAAAACCGTGAAGTGGGATTTTCCGGCATCAAACCCTTTTGCTCTACCACCTGACCCTGTTTAGTGTTCGGCCCCTGGCGGGGTTGCTCGAAATCGTAGAGCGGACTTCCCAGTAGGCTTGGCGAAGCATGTGCAGGTCGATCGAAGGGGGCCGGACTGGGAAGTCCGTTCTACACCTATGCGTAGAAACCCCTAGCGGATCTGACTCAGAATCTTGTCCGCGGCGGAAACGGATCGACCACCGACGTCATCCCAAGAAGAATAGGTCGTCACACCGTTGATGACTTGAGGAGCCTGGCGAGGCCCACTCTGCGTCGAAACCCGATTGGTTTCCACGATGTCGCCCTGACCTTCAATGATTTCGCCATTAGCGATGATGGTCTCCGCTCCGGTCAGGTCAATCGTCTTCTCTTTTCTGGGGGGGCGGATCGCTTTGATCGGGTTGGCCGGTACCTTGATCGTTGGCATCTTGAGATTCTTCATCGGATTGGGAATCGCGAATCCGCTCTTTTCTTTCTTTGGAATATTGACGCCTGCGAAATTGGGGTGAGGCGCAGCCGTTGCGGGAGTAGACTCCGTTGCGACCGGTTGCGGTGCAGGGGGCGTTAGAGCGGGCGCTGGGACAGGACTATCTACCACTTCCGGAGCTGTGACGACGGGAGTTGCATCGGCAGCTGGTGTGTCAGCAACGACTGGCGTTTGGAAAGTCGGGGCGGGGTCGGAGATTTTTACATTCTTGCGACTGAAGAAGCTGAACATCTTCGACTTTTTCTTTTTTGGTTCTTCCTTGATATTGGCGCGAGTTTCGTTTGTGTCAGCGACTGCCTCTTCGACAACGACAGGTGCGGTGGGAGTGTAATCGGTCGTTGGAGCCGGGCCATTCTGATCGGGAGAAACTGGTGCTGGTTGAGTGGGAATTGTTTTAAGCACGTTTGTTTCAGCCGTTTTGTTTGGCTTTTTCTTCTTTCCGAATCCAAACAGTTTCGTCTTCTTTTTCTCGGTTTCTTGTTCCACTTTTTGACCATTCTTAATTACGAAAGAAGCAGACTCAACTTTCTGAGGCACAATGCTTCGAAAGATATTCTCTCCGTTCGGGGCTGGCATTGCAGGAGGCTGGGGTGGCGCTGACGTTGCAGGAGCGTTTGTCTTGTAGGACGCGCTCACCGGTGCGGTCGGAGCGCTGTCTGGAAAGAGTCCAGAATTGATTTGCTCTTTCTTTCGGCCAAATCCAAAGATGCCTCCGCCTCGATCAACTTGCGCGTCAGCTGGCACAAAAGCGAGGAGGAGTAGAAGTGTGAGAGGGAGTTTCTTCATCCGAGTTTCGATAATTGGTTTATATCAGAAGCGTGTGATTCGGGCAAGATTATCCCATCACTTTTTTGTAACGGATGAGACTCCGATTTAATGGCCCTTTTTTCCGTTTTTCTCTTTCAGGGAAACAAGGTAGGCGACGAGGTCACGGATTTCGGCTTTTGTCAGAATGTATCCCATCGGGGGCATTGCTGAGACGGGAGGCTGTCGGGTTTCGATCTCTGACATCGCAATCGTCTTTTCGATTTGCTGATTAGAGTCATCTGGATCGGGGATTTTGAGAACCACTTTCTCTGCGGTTTCTTCAAGCAAAGCGCCTCCAATGCTTTCGCCATTCTTGAGCGTCACCATCATCATTCCGTAGCCGGGGACGACCACGCTGCTGGGGTCGACGAGGGAGGCGAGAAGGTATTCGTGATCCTGCTTCGATCCGATTCCCGTCAACTCGGGACCAGCGACTCCGCCGTCGCCGTTCACCTTATAGCATTTTGCGCACTGTCCCGCAGCATGGGTCGTAGAGATTTCTTTGCCTCGCTTCACATCGCCACCCTTCAGCGCTGCGCAAAACGGTGCGACGGGATCGGATGCGTCGAGTGATGCCTCGTAATCGGCGAGCAGTTTTGCGACAGTTTCGTCCGATTTTTTGGCTTCGGCGCCTTCGATCAGGTCGAGCAGGGCGCCTGGTTTTTCCTTTTTCAAAGCTTTTTTCTTCTCCCCCTGAATAGCAGCCCGACAAATATGCAATCGCGCCACTTACTTCCACGATTTGCGTGGCCGAAGTTCAAAGTGTCGGAATCCTATCCTAGATCGTATTATCTCTCAAACGCGTCATGAAACTATCTCGATTTCTTTTTCTCCTTGGTGCAGTATCTCTCTTCTTTAGCGGCACTGCCATTGCCGAAACACCAAGTTGGATCTGGACTTCTAACTCACCTGCTGAGCGCG
>Ga0181587_10003497_pt1 | contig 13062 bp, 9 predicted proteins | sample 071ome_27_FD_132463 | JGI IMG/M metagenome (GOLD analysis project Ga0181587, IMG submission 132463) | Coastal salt marsh microbial communities from the Groves Creek Marsh, Skidaway Island, Georgia - 071409AT metaG (megahit assembly) | ecosystem: Environmental > Aquatic > Marine > Intertidal zone...
CAGCTTCACTCCAGCCCATTCCAAGTCTTACAGAGGCATATAAATCATAATTATCGGAACCGGGGAGCTTTGCCGAAAATATAAGAACACTATCCTCCTCTATGAGGCATGGTTGACCAAAATTGGTATTATCATCGAAAAACATGAGAGGTTCCGGTTCCAGCCAAAAACCATTGGGTCGTTGGCTGTAATAAATCTTACAAGTTTGATCGCGCGTCTCCGTGGAAACGCAACGCGTAAAAAATATTTCCTGAAAATCCTTTGTAAAACAGACAGTCCCTTCATTGCTTTCGGTATTGATGATCGCGTCAAAACCATAAATCTGGCGCCCATTCCTATCCGAAACATACAAATCCGAAAACGATCTTCCATTCCATTTGTATGTCTTATTGCCTGTACTTCCGTCTCGGTCAGACGAGAAAATAATAAAATTCTCTTCAAACAAAACGGGACTGTAATCTGCAGCAGCTGTATTGACCTGGAATGATTCAACTTTAAATTCGTTGATTCTTTCCTGCTGTTTGATGGCATCCTGGCAAAAAACAGATTCTCTACGGTAGTCCTGATTCCTATACTTACTATGCATTTCGGCATACAATTGGGCTGCATCCCTGTACCGTTCATTTTTCTTGAGAGATTGTGCCAGCTCCAGGGAAGAGCGTTCCGATTGATAATATTGATCAGCGACATCATACCACTGGAGTGCTTCGCCGTAATTATTGAGCATGTCGTGAGAAAGCCCCAGTAGTCTTGCTTTGCGTGCTTTATCGGTTTCGACACGGGTACTTTCAAACTCTTTTACAAGCAATTCAATTGCCCATTCAAATTGCTTGACCTGGAATGCCATTTCGCCTGTTTTAACAGGCTTAGTAACCGTGCAGGAAAGCATCAGGCAAAAAGTCCAGGCGTAGAATAAAACAAAAGAGCTTTTATATATTCTTCTTATCATTCACAGAACAATCTTGGCTTATAGCCTTCAAGTTACAATGTAGCTCGGGTATATAACGACTCAGTACCAGAATATTTTCGCAGCGCTCCGAGTATTTCTCATGCATGAGATTTAAATGGATCTGCTGGATGGCCTTTTCAAATGATGTACTGATATTGTTATAGAGAACCTGGGTAAAATAATCATACTTGCGCACAAAATTGAGCGCAGTCTCTACATCAAACAAATAGATATCAATAAGTTCATAGCTAAAAACAGAAAGCTTTTCCAACTCTGAAAGAATTTTCTTCACTTTCTGTATCCTTGGTCTTCGCGGCTTCCTGAAGCTTTTTGTTTTATACTTGGCTTCGATCTCTTTGCATGCTTTTACATACCGCTTTTCCCTTTCTTCCTGCGAGCCCAGCTCCATTTGGTAATAATGCCTGACTTCTTCAAGCTTATCGTACAGGCCAAGCAATTCATCGCGAAGATCGTCCTCTTCCAGCTGATCAATGTGTTTTTTGAATTTCGATTTGCGCATCCTGATCAAAAATAAAAAACCCTGGCACGATGGCCAGGGTTTTTATATCTATAGATTTAATATCTACTTATTTGGCTTTAGCCGCTGCTTTTGAAAAGCTGTTGCTGGCTGATGCCTTTTGAGAAGCCTTCAATTCCTTACTTAAATCCCTGACAATAGGAGTAGCTACGAAAATTGAAGAGTATGTACCTACTATGATACCTATAAGGATAGCGAAGGCAAATCCTCTGATTGACCCTCCTCCAAAAATGAATAGAGGCAGAAGCATAACCATAGTTGTAAGTGAGGTAATTAATGTTCGGCTGAAAGTACTGTTGATAGCCAGGTTGAGAACCTCGTCTGTGGATTTTGATGTATATATACCAAGGTATTCCCTGATACGGTCAAATACAACCACGGTATCGTTGATCGAGTATGCAATAACGGTCAACAATGCAGCAATAAAAGCCTGGTTTATTTCCAGTGAGAATGGAAGTACACCCCAGCTTAGTGAGAAAATACCTAGGATAATCATTGAATCGTGGAACAAGGCAGCAACAGCACCCAAACTGTATTGCCACTTGTTAAACCTGATAAAGATGTACAAGAATAGGATCAGGAGTGCAAAGATACCTGCATAGAAGGCACTATTCTTGATATCATCTGCAATCGTAGGACCAATCTTACTTGAACTGATGACATGTGTCGATGTTCTTGAATCCGTGGTTTTGAAGTCGCCAAAACTCACATTCGAACCTGTGATATTTACTATCCCCTCATGAAGCTTGGCAACCGCTCTCTCCGCTGCATCATCAGATTTATCATTTATAAGGTAAGAAGTAACTACATTGTATGTGTTTTCTGTATCAACCGCTTTGACGACAGGCTCTGAACCAAAGTATTCTGTTAAGCCACTTCTCAATGTTTGGGCATCTACGCCCAGAGATTCGTCAAATTCGATGTTATAGGAATAACCACCCTTGAAGTCGACACCCAGGTCAAATTTCTTGGTAAACATCGAAGCAAATCCAATAATCAGTACCAGACCAGAAATACTGTATGCAATCTTTCGCTTACCAATCCAGTCGATTGTTAGATTAGCCAGGAAATTCTGAGTCATACCTGTCCAGAAGCTCATAGATCTGTCTGCTTTTCCTTTCATCCACCAGTCAATGATCATGCGACCAATGAGAACGGCCGTAAATAAAGAAGTAAGCACACCTATAATCAAGACCACAGCAAATCCTTTAATCGGTCCCATACCGAAATATGCCAGGACAATGGCTACAAGGATTGTCGTTACGTTGGCATCTATAATCGCCGAATAGGAATTCCTGAAACCATCGCTTATCGATGCCAGGATAGTCTTACCTGCACGCAATTCTTCCCGTATCCTCTCGAAAATGATCACGTTAGCGTCAACCGCCATACCTATTGTCAATATAATTCCTGCTATACCCGGTAGTGTCAATACCGTACCGAAAGATGCCAGGGCACCAAAGATGAAAAATAGGTTAAGTAAAAGAGCGATGATAGAGATGATACCGCCTCCGGCATAATAGAATATCATGAAGAGGAGTACGAGGCTGAATCCAACAATCAAAGCCCTGATACTGCTGTTGATATTTGCTGCACCCAATGAAGGGCCTACCGTATCTTCCTGTATTAAATCTACTTTAGCTGGAAGCTTACCCACCTCAAGAAGACTGGCAAAATCGGCGGCTTCCTGAACACTGAAGTTTCCTGTAATCTCTGTATTACCCTGAGTAATAGGACCTCTTACCGATGGTGCAGAGATGACCTCGTTGTCAATACAAATAGCAACTTCCCTGTTACCGTTGTTGGCTGCGCGCGTCGTCATTTCTCCCCATATCTTGGCTCCCTTATTATTCATAGAAAGGTTAACCGCCATTTCGCCTGTGACAGGGTTCGGTGCGTGATCAGCCCTTGTAATGACATCACCTTCAAGGACTGGCTTTTTGTTAGGAGGTGTTTTCAGAAGATAAAGCATGTATTTTCTGGTCTCTTCACCATCAACAGTTGTAAAGGGTTTTCTTGACCACATGAACTTTGAATCAGATGGAAACAAAGACCTGATATTGTTGCGATTCAACATCTCATCAATAGCATTCATCTTGTTTTTATCAGCAAATCCCATAACTGTTGCACTCCATGTCAACTCTCCCCCTCTGCCGTCATTCAATGTCAGCAACTTCAAAAGAGGACCGTCCTGTGAAACACCTGTATTCGCTCTTTCAACGATCTCCATATTTTGCTCACCGGTCTCGTTTCCATTTTCATCAAGTACCGGTGTGTAAATTGTATCGTATTCAATCGGCTGATCAACAAGGTCTTCACTAGATGCCTGCCTGAGTCTTTCATCAGCTGCCTGGAATGCTCCGGCTACACCTGGATCCGTATTTCTGTAGGTATCCCAAAACTCTAGAGCTGCGCTGGCCTGAAGAAAGTTTCTCGCTCTCTCAGGGTTTTCGATGCCCGGCATCTCTACAAGGATAAGGTCCCTTTGTGGGTCAAGCGTTACATTGGGTTGCGTTACACCCAGCTTGTCAATTCTTTGCTTTAGCCTTTTAAACGTAAGATCAACCGTCTCCGTCGCCTTTTCCCTGAGCAGACGGATAACTTCACCATTGCTGGTTTCGATATTGATTTTGTCACCCAGGCTCGCGTCTCTTCTGAAAATCCTTGATAAAGGCCTGGCGCCTTCCATATTTTCGTATTCCTGACCAAACAGGAAGATGAAATCCCTTTGAGAATTTTCCTGTGCTTTTTCAGCAGCATCCAGTGCCGCCAAAAAGTTTGGATCCTTATTATCACCGCTTAATCGGATAAGCAAATCCTTAAGATCCACCTGAAGAACAGCACTCATACCGCCTTTCAGGTCAAGACCCAGGTTAAGCTGCTTAGATTTTAGCTCTTCATAAGTAAATGAACCAAGAAGAGGCACATTCAGAATATCCTCAGTACCGACTGAGTCCAGGTATTGAAATCGGGCTCGCTTTTCAGCTTCATAGGCATCAAGCCCGGGGTTATTGTCGACAAATTCTTTTGCATAACGATTGGCGTCCTGTTCTACTTTCCTTGTTGGAAAGGTGTAAAATATCTGGAGCAATGTTACTGCTACCAATAGAACAAAAAAGAGTTTGATTAATCCTTTTCCTTGCATGATTTGAATTTTTTAAAAATGTCTGCAAATATAGCAGAATAATGGTTTTGTTTTTACAATAAATATTAAAATAAAGTATAATATGTAACTTATTGACTTAGAGTAAAATCAATATTATCCAATGAAGAAATTAAGCCAAGTCCGGCAAAGAACGGGAAGATTTGGACCTGTAACAGAATTTCAAAAGATCTGAACTGATTTTCGCTTCTCCGAATTGATTAGAGGAACAAGCACCCCCGCAATGGTATGCACTTTGCTTAATCGGTTCCGACTGGAATCCGGCAAAAAAATCGCTTTGCTGTCGTTTTTGTGATTTGTTTGACTGTTTACGCTCAAAATTCTTTACGCTTCTGTCAAACTGATGTGATTCAGACGTAGCTGCTATAGATTGGCTGCTCAGGTGATCCTGGGAGTCGGATGACTCTTCGGTACCCTTTTCCATACTTATAGTATCCTGGACAGGCGCCAGAACAACAAATAGAAATATTAGTTTGATTATTCGCCAATTCATACAGCGCGTAAATGTACAATAAATATTTAAATCATATCGGGCTATTTATATCTGCCAAGCCCTTATTCATGGGACATTTAAGCATTTTTAAGCTACCTTAACCAAAAAAAAATATGGGTATATTTTCATTCATAAAATCTGCCGGAGAAGCATATCTTAAAAAGTCTACCCTGACGGCTCGCAAAAAACAACGCAGCAAGAAAATGCAAAACCAAAGACAGGAAGGTATCCTTGAGGGCATGCTTTACAGCGCCGGACTTAAAATCAATCAGCTGGAAGTAGAACTGGAGGGTCAAACCGTCAAAGTATACGGAGAAACAAAATCAGCCGCGGACAGAGAAAAGGCCATACTGATTTTGGGTAATGTAGATGGTATTGAAAATGTTGAGGATCGCATCTCATTATTGGGGGAGGAAGCTCATACAGAGTTCTATAAAGTACAAAAGGGTGATTCTCTTTCAAAGATAGCGAAGAAGTTTTACGGGGATCCACTTAAATACAACATACTTTTTGAGGCCAACAAGGAAGTTATTAAGGATCCGAATTTGATTTACCCTGGCCAAGTTATACGCATTCCAGCACTAGTTAACCCGGTTTAATGTTTTTCCTGAAATAAAAGCACTTATACTGTCATACAACATGGACAGCAATCGCTGCCTGGATTCCAGGCTGGCCCAGGCCTGATGCGGGGTGATATAACAATTATCCAAATTCAGTAGCGGGTGTGAAGCATCAGGCGGTTCCTGATCCAGAACATCCAGCAAGGCAGCTTCTATCCTACCTGCTTCAAGGGCTTTCTTCAGATCAGCATTATTGACCAATCCACCCCTTGCTGTATTTACCAAAACAGCGTGAGCTTGCATTAGATTAATATTGTGCCTGTTGATGATGTGCTTTGTTGCTTCGTTCAAAGGGGCATGAAGAGTAATGATATCGCACGCTCTGAACATCTCCTCTTGCTTTACAAAATACAGGCCATCCATATCTTCAAGCTTCCGGGTATGGGATACAAGCACTTGCATGCCAAATGCCAGTGCAATACGGCTTACGGCCTTTCCGATATCCCCATACCCAAGTATACCCAGCTTTTTACCCGCCAATTCCTTGATTGGAGCATGCCAATATGAAAAATCATTGATAGAAGACCAGCTACCCTGAGACACCTCCTGACTATATCGCCTAGATTCATTAAAATACGCCAGGAGCATAGCAAAAACGTGCTGCGCAACCGATGAGGTACTATAACCGCTTATATTGCAGACAGGAATACCTTTGGAAGCGGCACTTTGAATATCTACATTATTAAATCCCGTGGCTGCTACCTGGATCAACTTTAGTCCTTGAATTTGCTCTATAGTTTCGCTTTCTATCTTGCATTTGTTAACAATAAGGATGTCAGCATCATGTGATCGTTCAATAATCTCTGATTTATCTGTTCTTGGATAACTCGTCAGATCAACAATACTATTTAAGATACTCATATCATTATCACCCGGATCAAGGGTGTGCGCATCTAGAAATACTGCTTTAAGTTTTTCCATATCATAAAGAATTCAAAGCCCAGTCATAATCAAGGTATTCGACCATGGCATCATCATTGACACGCCTATTTGTATAGCGATTCAAATAAGAAATAAGCCCATCAAAATCGGAAGCATACCATTCAAAGATTTTAGAAATCTTGACGCTACCCGAGGAGATGACATTGAATTTACTATTGTTAATAAACTGTCGTGTTTGTCTTTCAAGATCTTCCTCAAGACTTTGTGCCGTCCAGGCTTTATTCATCAAAGGGGGACAGGACCTGGCAGCACAATTCACGGCAAAGTGAATTCTAGCCTCATTGAATTGTGGCCTGATTATCTCATTTTCAATCTGGTTCAGTGATAATGTTCTTCCGTCCAGTTTAATGCGTTTTACATCCCAGGGATTTCCGCCATCCAATTCTGTAATGCTGGACACAGGATATTTGTCCAGTATGAATTTAATCGTGAATGCATTATAGGCATTGATCCAGTATGCCAGTGCCTCATCGCGAGTCATGGCAGAAGGCTTTTGCTCTTCAAGCCAGTCCAGGTACTGATCCAGATCAGAAACCTTCGATTTCATGGCTCTGTAATCGACTCTTCCATCAGTGCTTACATACTTTCTCAGCAAGGCGTCGTATAATTCTTCAGGTCCAGCCTCCTCGCTTTCCGCGACCGAAGCACCGGCATCTACCTGCTCTAACTTATCCCCATATTCTGCCGATTCCTCCCTTGCAGGCATGGAATCAACCAGCCTGACTTCCTCAACAGATTCGACTTTGCTTTGATTATTTACAGACTTTTGAGCAGTAACTGGATTCTCGATATTGACCTCAAATTCAGCTTGATACTCATCGCTGTCACTAGTAGATGGCATCGGATGCTTGTCGGACTCCCGTATGTACTCTTCAGTTGCCTTAGTATGTATGGATTCCTTTACGGCAGAGTGATCATTTTTACAAAAACAAAATGACAGTGCCAGTACTACAGTTAATATGTACATTTTCATTGCTTTTATAATCAATAACGTTTCTGGCGGACAAGAGTTATTTAAGGAAATGTGAAGCTTTAAACCTTAACCCTCAATGCCCCAGATTTCCATAAAAATAAAATTGTGATTAGGACATTAAATCTCAAAGTCAAGACGTAGCCCTATGCTCCTTGGTGCTTCTAATAGACCAGGTCTGTAGGTGATTTCTTCATTGAGAATATTTTCCATCAGGACGCTGCACTTGATAAAGCCAAAGTCATAGGCTAGACGACCATCCATCTTATTGAATCCTCCAGGGTTGGCAATGCGATAAAGTCGGATCTGTCCCAAACTGCCAAGCAATTGATCAATTGTCTCCGTAGTACTGGTGTAATTGTAGGAGAAACCAGCAGAAAAATTATCAAGGAAGGCTTCAATGTCAATTTTAAAATTATGCCTGTTGCGATACTTTAGAATATTCTGCTTTTCTGTTTCACCTATTGGTATACTGATTGAACTGAGAACAGGTTCATTGTTTTCAAAATCCTGATAACGTGGATCCAGGTATGTATAACCAGCAAGTATATTCACAGGAATGCCAAGGAAGACCGAGCGTCCTACCCAATTGACTTCAAAGCCTTTGATTTCAGTATCCCCCACGTTTTTGGACTGAAACCCTGCCCGCATCATATCATCAATTTGAACTGAAAACTCGGTCATGTTTTTGTATCGGGACCAAAAGACCGCAAGATCGAGAAATCCTTCCCAAGTCTTGATTTTCAAACCCTGCTTGATACCAAGCTCTGCTGACCATCCGGACTCTGATTGAAGGTTTACATTTGGAAAAACATAAAACCCGCCAACACCTGTTTCTATAAACCGTTCAAGAAGCGTCGGGAACCTATAGCCCTGGCCCCAGGAACCCCTCAGGAATGTACCTTCACCAATGGCATAATTCACACCAAACCGACTAATCAATTTGGATTCATCAACCTTGCCATCAGGAATGGTATCCCCAAGAAATACTTCGGGGCTTAGCTGAACATTATACTCCATACGCAAACCGGCAGTCACTGTCAGGTTTTCGATAATCTCCTTATCGACCTCAACATAGGCAGATGCATTATTATGGCGGAGAGCTATATCCTGAAAAATCTCGGAATTAGATGTGGTAAAATAGCCTACCAATCCTGAAGTCAGATTCAGGTTTTGTTTTTCAAAATTTCTTGAGAACTGGTACTCGCTATACCAGGAACTTGAAGAGTTGGACTGATTGTTATTATTGTCATTATTTATATAATAATATCGTCCAAGTATCTTATGTCTGTTACCCTTCCTGTCGTAGATGGTAAGCTGGGGATCTAGATAATACCTGCGACTATCGCTTTCCAGGAAGGTACCCTCGTATGCTGTATATATAGCATTGCTCCCATTTCTCCAGAGGAAAAAATTCCCTGATTCAGCCAGGTTGAGCATTGTGTTCAGCCCAAAGTTAACCCTGTCATTGAGCCTGTATTTCAAATTGGCCGATAACCTCATTTTTTCATCAAAGCCATCCTGCAAATAGCTGTCAAAATCTTCATAAAAGCCATTAGCAACTACGTCAAGTTTGCCGAATTTCTGCTTGTGAACTATGCCGATGTTGGTTTTTCGAGGAGCATCTGACCACCATTTCTTATTCAGGTCTTTGGGACTCATATAACTTGTGTAACTGACATTGGCCTTGGTGATGGGTTCCGCCGTTGCATATCCTGTGCGTATATTGATAATGCCGTTCAGCGCAGCCGAACCATATAAAGTAGAAGAAGCACCTTTTAGAACCTCTATCTGGCTTATATTTTCAACAGGAATGTCTCCCCAGGACGGTCTGCCAGCGTCAGCCTGTAATGCCGGAATATCATCTATCAAAAGCAGAACACGACTTCCTGCTCCATAGGACCATCCAGAGCCTCCTCGGATATTGGCCTGATTATCGATGATCTGAACACCTGGAATCTTATCTAGCAGTGAGGTTATATTGACCGTATTGGTGTTTTCAAGGAGTTGTGGCTTAACCACATTAATGCTAACTGGCGACAGGGCCAGGGATTTTTCATTTTTTGATCCGGTAACTGTTGCCGTTTGAAGAATATTGGCAGAAAAGCTCAGCACCTGGTTCACCTCTGTAAAGTGTCCAGGCTCTACCGTGACAGGCATTTCAAATGTTTCATAACCCACATAACTTATCTGCAAGATATAATCACCCGGCTCCAGATTTAATGAGAAGTTACCATCAATGGATGTTATAGTCGCCAAATCGCCAACGACAATATTGGCACCGATCAACACATCCTTAGTTTCTTCATCCAGAATGATCCCTTTAATCCCCGAATCCTGGGCCATTAGGCTTGAAGTAAATGAAATTAGAATAACAAGGTAAAATACATGTAAAACTGACTTCATAGCTGTCGTATTATTTGATCATTTGTTCAATCATATCTTTAACCATGGAAGTCATATCGTATTCGGCGTTCCAGGACCAATCCCTTCTTGCCAGGCTGTCGTCTATACTTTCTGTCCAGCTGTCCGCTATCGCTTGTCTATGGTCCGGATTGTAACTTATCTCAAAATCTGGTAAATAATTCTTGATCTCAGCGGCCAGTTCCTCCGGACTCAAAGAGAAGCCATGTATATTGTAGGCCATTGAGGTACTGATGCTTGATCGATCTGCATGCATAAGTTCAAGCGTAGCTTTCATAACATCCGGCATATACATCATTGGAAGACGCGTGCCGGCTTTAAGATAACAGTTATAACTTGACTTTTCCCTGGCATCGAAAAAAATTTCAACAGCAAAGTCTGTAGTTCCTCCTGCTGGTCGTACCTTATGACTGATGACACCGGGATATCTGAGTCCCCGCACATCAAGCCCATAGCGTTTGTTGAAGTAATCGCTCCATAGCTCTCCGGTAAACTTAGAGATGCCATAGACTGTAGCCGGTTCGAAAGAGCTGTTCTGAGGTGTATCCTGTTTAGGGGTGGTAGGACCATAGATACCTATGGTGCTTGGAAAAAAGATTTTTTTTAACTGGCGGTCCCTTCCAATTTCAAGCAATTTTATATAAGCATCGAAATTGAGTTTCCAAGTAAAGGCAGGGTTTTCTTCACCCTTTGAAGACAACAAGGCTGCAAGGTGATACACCTGACTGATTTTATTTTCAGCTATAAATGCGTCAAGTTTTGAACTGTCAAGTATATCGAGAATTTCAAATCTGGAAATTCTTTCAGATGGCTCACGGATATCTGTTGCAATAACATTATCCTCGCCATATATTTTTTGCAATTCAATAGTCAACTCCGTGCCTATCTGTCCATTGGCTCCAGTAAGTAAGATCCTATCTCCTTCCAACGATGTCTTTTTCTCAGGTTATCAAAAACACAAGATAGCTATCAAATATAAGCTTTAAAATAATTTTTCCGACTGCTAGGTTTTGCTATAGTCAAGGAGAAAATCAAGGCTGTCACAGGGTGATGTGGACTTTGAACTGTAATCCACTTTGAAGGCATGATGCTCAAGCCCATTGCTGACTACAATGTAAGGCACTTCGAGCTTGAGATTATATTGGGCAGCCTGGAAGGCAGCTTCGGGTTTCAAGGCTGTGTTAAAACTCTTGAATTCAAATAGTACAGATGGCCTGGCTTTTGTAAAAAAGACGAGGTCATAGCGACGTGATATGCCATTCAGCATGATGGTTTTTTCTACGGCAAGTACGGAATACGGGATATTGTAGCTCTCATGTAAAAGGGCGATCCAGCTTTGCCGAACCAACTCTTCGGGTTGTACAGACACATATTTTTTGCGTACAGGATCAAAGATTGACCGGCGACCAGCATCCTCCTGGATCTTTAAATAATCATGATAATCTTCCAGCTTCAGTTTAATCATTGACTTCAATATGTGAAGACTTGCCAAGGCTTTTGCGAATAATCGATTCGAAAGTATCCACGCCACGACTCAGCATCTCATAATTATCAATTGAAATCACCTGGATGCCACCGGTACGCATTTCTTCAATAAAGAGCTTCTGATGAACAAGCTTTTCGGGCATATACGGATTTAATATTTCGTCTTCAATCAATACCACTGGTTTACGATCTGTATCACTGAATATCCCCGGCAGCAATTTAACTTGCTCATCATGTGTAAATATTTCCTTGAGGGCCAGGCCCTCCAGCTCAAGCAATTTCCTGTTCCTGTCATAAGCCAGGATGGAAACTATGGAATAATCTCGCGTCTGAAATATCCTGATGTCTTTCCTGAAATAATTAAGACCAAAAGCCAGGTATGAGGAAAGATTGTTAAGCTCTGACGCATTAAGAAAATGCGAACTCCTGTTTACATTGAAATGCACACCATCTATCTGGCGTGTTGCACAAAGCGGAATTCGTTTAACCTGAGGAAAAATGACCGAGTCAACATGTTCGTCATAGCTCGCGATAAGGAAGTTATTACATTCTTGAAGTTTTTTCAGATCAGGCGTGCAATTAATGCATACGACCTCATCGCAATAAGAATAAAGCTTTGAATCTTTTCCATCGATAAAATCAGATTTAAGCATGATTAATGGAAAACGATTTAGCAATTGCTGCGCATGTGATTCAAACAGCTGGTTCCAATTGGAAGGCATTTCTCCCTCCCAATGCATCTGCCCTTGCCGAGCATCAAAAAGCTTGTAAATATTGTGGTGTGCTTTGGACGCATAATCTTCCCATAGCAACATGAAGGGGTCATGCATCCTGCTAAGATTATCCAATTCAGCCGTCTTTGCTTTGACAAAAGATTTGAGAAAAGCCTCTTCAAAAGTACTCATCCAGTCCTCTCCAATATCCATAAGCTCGAGGATTAGATGCCTGTCATTATCTCCCAAATCATTGAGCATCATATACCAGGCTAAAAGTCCTTTTTCGAAGCTCATAAGGTAATCTGCCTTTCTGCATAAATGCAGCATATCAGAAAGCCAGCTGCGGTATTGACTGAAACTGAAGCAAAAACGTTCTACATTTTCGTTAAAAAGACCATATTCATTAATCCTTGTCATGAGTTCCCGACAGGCATTAAATATCGAAGCCAAATCATACTCTGAATTGTTGGTATTCAGCTTCATCACAGTTTCTGTCATCAGGCAGGCTACTCTTTCATTATTGTATTTAACACGCGCCTTGATAAGACAGTCCAACGCTTCCATATCCCTGATGCTATCACCGGAATATTTATCGGAATCGTCAAGAATATCGAACAGTTCTCTTGAATGAAATTCAATCTTCTTTTGCAAAGTATCGTCGATAAGCTTCCCCCTCTCTTGCGTCAGTGTTTTAATTTTACGCAACTTGAGTTTAATTTCATTGATATCCTTTAGGTAGGATTTCTGGATTTGGTTGAATAC
>Ga0181587_10003516_pt1 | contig 13033 bp, 10 predicted proteins | sample 071ome_27_FD_132463 | JGI IMG/M metagenome (GOLD analysis project Ga0181587, IMG submission 132463) | Coastal salt marsh microbial communities from the Groves Creek Marsh, Skidaway Island, Georgia - 071409AT metaG (megahit assembly) | ecosystem: Environmental > Aquatic > Marine > Intertidal...
ATCGCTGCATCGATATATGCTTTGACGTCCCCTACCTGGATACCCAGAGACATGTCGAGGTTCTCCCGAACAGACGCGAAGTAGTAATCGTAAGTCGCCTTAACATCTTTAGCTGGGTAACGCTCGAAGATCGAAATCAGCGCTGCTCGCTTTGCATCGGGGGTCGTAGTTGAAGAGGGTATACTGATCGCTGCAGGCGCGAGTACATCGTCAGGGATAGGGTGCTTGACCATATGCCGAACAACAGCGGTCTGCGCCTGCTCATTTAGGATGTACTCTAAGTACAAATCACGCGCTCGCAACCGAGGACTGAACTTCGCGTCGATACGCTCAACATGCGTCAAGTTGATCGGGCGAAGATACTGGAACACCTTATTAGCGATAAGGGAACCTGCGATACTCGCGTCGCCAGGAGGTGTAGCTGTACCGTACGCGGTGTTGGAGTCAATCTCATTCAACTTATCGAGCATATCTTTGATACTCGGCTTGCTCAAAATGAGATGCATGGCGTAGCCCTTGATGAAAGGTAACGCCTCTTTCGACACAGTGCCGTCGGTCGCGTGCGTCGCAGCCTGGATCAAGAGGTGACAGATCACCTGAGTCGCGAGGTCCACGAACTCGCGCACACCCTCACCGCTACCGTACTTAGCCTCCAGCTGATTAAGAATATCCTGCTGAAGCGCAGACATACCCATATTGACGCCGAATGCTCGCGCAAGCTGCTTCGAGCCGAACGCTTTGATGTTCGAAACGTACTCTTCGTCGCCTTGAGACTTGGTCACGCCCGTCACATACTTAGGAGCGGCTTTGATTTTGACCTCTTTCAGTCCCTTTCGGGCTGCTTTCAGGTCGCGAGATAGCAGCTCGAGTGTCGCGAGTTGTTGCGCGTCGCTCTCTTGCCGCTGTCTCAGAATTCTATTACTAGTTGCCATTTTTTCCTCCGAGATTCTCTGGTCGTAAAACCAGTCTCAAGTTTCAGTCGATTATTTTACGCGGACGCCAAACTCTTGGAAGCTCGCTTGATTGTCGACTGAAGGGAAGAGACTGCTGAACGCGACACGAGAGAACACTCCACCTGGATGTGGGAAGCTCGCGCCCTTGGGGATCTCGGGAGCGCGGTTCAAACGAAGACGATCAGTCAAAGCGTGGTTCTGGGGAGTGTCGAAAGTGTTCGCGAGAACGAGGATGCTCCCAGGAACAACACGACTCTCACCTACGATAGAGCCCATGTTTGCCTCAGCGACCTGACGAGCGACGTCAGGGGTACAACGGATGATACGCATCTGCATACCGTTCGCGTATACCTCGACGAGACCCTCTGCGTTGAGGTCGTCTTGGCTGAGAGGCTCTTGGAGATTGAGATCCTCTTGAAGCTCTGACGCATTGATGTTGTACATACCTGCAGGTACAGCAGATCCGCGGTTCGGAACCATCTGAGTGTTCGCGCCTACAGGGCTGATGCGGCCAGGCATGATGGGGTTAGATCTCATATGCGTGTCGCCGTGAGACACGGTACCATCATCGTGCTTGTAGACGCCGCTGAGTTGATCCTGTGCAGGGTAAGGGATGTACTGACCCATCGCTGGGCTGCTTACATATCGCCCCATGTCAGGGGTGCTTCGGATAACAGATCCCATTGGGGGGGTCTTTACGTATCGGCCTACGCCGTGAGTTCCGTAGAGTCTAGACATGTCGTCAAGTCCTTGTAAATTTGAGTGTGATTGATTGTCAAGTAAGTAACCGCTTTGCGACGAGGGCTCAGTCGAAGATCCCAGCGCTTCAAAGCCAGGTAAGATGCGCCCCAGACCCTTCACGAGTGTACGCGCCAGAAGTGACGTAATGGATCCTGCCACAAGACCGCCACAAACCGCAACCTCTTGATCCGAGATGTTGGCTTTCTGAACAAAGCGTCGGTAGAGGCCATAACCGCCGACCGCAGACATAATGAAAGGTGGGAGACCCTCACCTACTGCACGATGCCCTACGCGGTCGCCCATTACACCGCTGATGAAGTTTGACGCGTAAAGTGACAACGCGAACGATCCAACACCTAGCCCACCGAGTTTCACCTTGTCCATCGCGGTCGTAGGCGCGTTTCCACGCTCCATGAGACGTCGACGGAAAGACGCTGACATTGGTGCAGGGTTAGCCAGCGCAGATACAGTGTGCTTACGCAAGGTCTTGGGGTTCATGCGAGTACGCGCGATGTCTTTCTTAGACACACCGCGGATCTTACCACCATCGATAGCTCCCGCCCAGGCGTTAATCGCACGCTGGAAATCAGCTTTCGAAGGTCGCCCATCAACAGTCTTATAGACACTGCGGAGGTTGAGCGAAGTCGGAGTGTTCTTCTTACCGCGAAGCTTCGTGAGTTTCACGCTGCTAAGTCCGCCCTTTTTGGCCTGCTTGTACACCGAAGAGTTCTTATTCGCCTTTAGTTCAACGACTTTACCATTGATCACAACGCGGTAGGTGTATGGACCGTACTTAGAGAGTACCTGCATCGCGCTCTTACGCATACCGCCCTTGAGGCGTTTAGCACGTACACGTTTCGAAGAAGACTTACGGCGAGTACTCTTACGCTTACGAGGGTTGTCTCGAGGAACGTCCATGCGTAATGGGTTCTTGCGGGTAGACCCCTTGTTAACTTTCGCATATGCGCTTAAAGCAGCACGTGCGTTTGCCTGAGCTGCACTATTCGCTTTACGTGCAATCTTCGCGTGTACTTTTTTGAACTCGCGCACAAACGCTGCTTTCTTAGACGTAGATCGCAATTTCTTGTAGAGTGACGACTTTTTAGCTGCGGCAGTGAGCGAAGATGAACGCGCACTGGTTTTACGCGAAGAGGTCTTCTTCTTTGTGCTCTTACGCGCAGTGCGTCGAACAGTACGCTTAGCTGCGCTCTTCCGAGCTGGCATCTTTGCGGCAGCTGCCGACTTGGTTTTCGCATATGCACTCAACGCAGCACGCGCTATGGCCTGAGCCTCTGTCACGCCGCGCTTACTGTTCTGCACACGGAAAGCCTTAGCGAACTCAACCAAGAATGCTTTCTGCTTTGATGCAGTTCGGAGACGTTTATAGAGCTTAGTACCTTTAGCGTGCTTGTTGATCGCCGCTGCAGTACTCGGCTTACGCCTTGAAGATGACTTTTTCTTCTTAGCCTTACGGGGATTTGCACGTAATGCGTTCGCCGCAACCGCAGATCCAGACTCGGCCACCGCAGACACTGGGTTCTTACGTGACTTAGACGACGCTGCTTTTTTACCTGCCGCAATTGCAGATCGTTGCGCTGAAGCGATGCTCTTACCTGAACGCTTCAGCTTTCTGAACGTCTCATTGAATGCTCGGGTGAAGCGCGACTTAGAATCACTCTTACGAAGCGCTTTATAGGCGGAAGTCTCTTGAGCCACCCCGCTTTTAGCTTTTTTCGAAGATGACTTACGCTTAGGTGCAGACTTCTTGGAAGAAGCCTTACGCTTCGCAGGCTTGCGCTTCGCAGGCTTACCGCGTAAATACGCCTTAGTCTCTTCCATCTCACGCTCTAGACGATCGAGGTTCAACTCCTGCTCTGCAAGTTTTCTTCGGTTCCAATCGGTAGGGTCGGTCTCGTATGCAGTACGCGCAGTCTCGTAAGCATCACGCACTCTATTGATCTCATCTCGTGTAGTATCTCTCGCGATGGGGTTACGCCGAGAGAGAGCTTGACGTAGGGTCATCCCAGATGCAGGATTACTCTTCGCACGATGAGATGCGTGTACCCTTTTTAAGCCGCCATTACGCGCAGGGTTACGGCGTTGACTAACTAGATTTGAACGTCGAGAAGCCAAAGCCTCTTGTAAGGTCTGACCAGATGATGGGTTTTTTCTCCGAGCGCTTTTCGTCCGACGTGACGCGAGAGCAGATCGGATAGATCGCTTACGCGCAGGGTTAGACTTCGCTCTCGAAGAGGACTGTGAATTGATACGTCGAAGCATATCTTCACTCCTGTTCTTCGAAGTGGGTATATATGGGTTAGGTCGAGCTATCGCCAGCGAGGATTGCATGTGTACACCTGTATCTTTGAGGTGAGGACTCGCTGGTCTCTAGATCGATTTTTATGGACTCTTAGGTCTCATAACGCACGTAGCGTTTCTCATGATTACATATTTAAGTACGCGAATCAAACTTTTTTTCAGGACGCACAACTTCGATGACATTATGCGTCTTACACCTACCGCACACGACCGAGATCACGCTCCCTGTAGATGCTGTACATATAAGCATGTTACAATTTGCACACCTCACGGGCAATAACCCAACTTGAATAACTTTTTTAGCGGACGTTATCAATCTATGATACCTCGCCAGTTTACGCGTGTATGATCGGATGCCCAAATATAAACATTCGCGTCAAGGACCTGACCGTTCTGTACAGGCAACGCCATTAAAGTGCGCATATCGTCCCACACATACAAAGTGTAACCCTCGAAGCCTAACTCATATTTGGTGCGACCAATCGACAAATCAACTCTATCGAGTTGACCCAGCTCTACGATCTTCGCGGGTAGCGGCCCTTGTGGAAAAAGACCTCTCTTTTTCAGCTTCGTTGCGACACCCTTTGACATACACGTATTAACAAGATTCTGCAAAAAGTCATCAAGGCCACCCACAGGCACGACGTACAGGTACGACTCGGGGTTCTGATCGTGATAGAACCGCTTTAGGTAGCCCTGTGCCCCCTCGCCTTTGGGGTCTTTGGGGTCGCGCTTATCCGACAAGTAAAATATGACATCCGATCTACCGAGACATCTCGCGTCAGATAAGTCATCTACAGGTATAATCGATTGGGAGGTATTCCGCACACCCCGACCATGGAAACCGCGTAAAAGATGTTCTGGGGTGGGGGGATTCTCCGACAAGTCCCCACTCTCAGGTCTAAATCGTCTACTCATTATGCATCCTCTTTCTTTACAGACTCTTGCGCATACTCTTGTCCGATTGCAATACCTACTGCTACACCGCTTGACCATGCGAATAGGAGTGTTGTGACGTTTTGGTTCGTCGACTCCTCCCCTTTGAATAAATTATACATTACGTAACCCGCTCCCGCTCCTGTAAACCAGGGCACTAGGTGAGACCACAATGACTTCCGAGGAGCATTCTCACGTAATCGACCCACGGGGACCTTCGGGTTTTCACGTCCGCGCTCTACGGCGCTTTGCGAAGTACCCTCAAGTAACTCGGCGATCTTACGCATATCTGGAGTACCCTGAGACTTCAAAAGGTCCATATCTAACTCAGGGCGGCGATCATGATCGCGCTTTACGTATAGCTCGCCTACGCAAAAGTCACCCGCACCCGCGTAGTAGCAGTTTTTTGCGGGCAACGCAGGTACACATTCATCGAACGCGACGACCTCGTCAGAGTCCACCTGCGTGGCGTCCCTCACGATACCCCGAGTAGGGCTCCAGCCCCCCGCATCTAGAGGTATACCCTCTATGATGAAGTAGGCGTATTTGAGGCTTGGCCAGTCCCAGCATGAGGCGATCATGGGTCACACTCCTCGAACTCCACATCAATGATGTCTTCATCCGCGTCGACCTTCACTGCATCTTCCGCAGGAGAGTGCGCGTGTCGTGCGAACTCCGAAACATTCGCCGCAATCGATAACGCATGACCTAAAGGGCCAAGCCGCTCCGCGACTAGGTGTCTCTGAGCAGGGTCTAAGCGACACCAGTTATTCCAGATATTGGTAACTACGTTGTTCTTCTTTTTCTGTTCTTCCATAACCCAATCCCTACTGCGTCAATAACGTTGTGGTCATGTATTCGATCTATATTAGCATACTGTGACTCAGGCACTTTCGCAAGAATCCTTTTGTACATTATGCCTTTCGGAGTAGTGCCCTTCCATGACCTCGGCTCAACCCACTCCGTGTGAAAACCCGCGGCTTGTAGTAGAGAAGTATAGGCCCCGCAAGCCGCAGCCAAACGCACAATGGATTCTGGATTAGGCGTGTCCCTATGCACCTTCGGGAACTCGATAATTGCGTAACGCTCTTCCCAATCGGTGTTCAGTATCAGGTCCGCGATGCCCGTGAACGAGGGTGGCTGGCCGTTCCAGCGATCCCACTCATCTGATTCAAGGGCTTTAGATAGCCCCGCCTGTAAAATGTCGTTACCTGCGAAAATGGAGTATCCGAAATATCGATACCCTGGATCAATCGCCAGTAGAGTCGCTTTGTTCGGAGGGGGGTTGGGTCGGAAAGGCGATTGCAAATGCAGCCTCCATGAGTTTGGTATAGATGAACATTCTCTGATCTATACCTGTCGGTAACTGTCCCGTAAACATAAAGTTACCAATCGCCCCATCTTTTACCGCGACAATGATCGCCCCATCATAATCATTCGGATCGCGGACATCAGACGCTAAATTTTTAAGGCTTGGCATCTTTGGACTCCTCGCCTGACTCCTCGCCTGACTCCTCGCCTGACTCCTCGCCTGACTCCTCGCCTGACGCCTCGCCATCAACGTCTTCGTCTTCGTCTTCGTCTTCGTCTTCGTCTTCGTCTTCGTCTTCGTCGTCTTCGTCAGCGTCTTCAGCCGACAAGTCGAAGCTCATCCAAGTCGCCAAAAGATCCTGGATCTCCGACACCGCTGCTCCCAATTTAGAATCGGCTTGTGTGTCCGCTGGTAACTCATCGATGAGAGTCCCGAAATGATCTGCGATCGATGTCAAGATGTCTCCGAGGAACGTCTTCTCGGCCATCATGAGCGCGAGGCTCACACGATCGTTAGTCTGAACCGCATACTGACGATTCACCTCGATTTCACTGAGCATGCTGTCCAGGATAGGAGCGATGTAGTCAGTGATTGCTTGTGCTGGTGTGAGTGTATTCGCATCCTCATCCATGAGTTGGATGAGTTTTCGGAGTTCGTCAAGTGACTCCATTAAGTTATAACCCTCAGTCATTATTCTTCCTTTTTCGGTACAAATCTTGAACATTCCCTTACTGTTCGCTCTGCCAGCGACACAAGAGAGTCCTTAAACACGCAGAACCGCTCTGTCAACACATATTCGGACCCATCAGATTTGCGGTTCTTGAACTGACCTGCCACCGACATCTTCCAACACCGATCACAAGTATCGCACAGTACGGCACCATCCTCCGATGCCGAAGTCCCCAAAGAGGGGGGGGAGAGGGGGTCGATAAATGGAGAGACGTCTTCAATCCGAAGCGGCGACGCAAGCGGTTGAGGCGCACCTGCTAAACTGTCACTAGGCGTCCATGTAGGTTGGGGAGGTGTAGGCTTTTTCATTTCAGACCTTTCATAACATCTCTCAATACAATGCGAGACTTCGGTGACTTCAACCGCGGATGCACGCCGCCGATAATCTCGACGAGCGTATCGAAGTCTTCCGCAAGGACCTCGTTCAATGTGTCTCGACTAAACATCTTCATCACGAGAGCCATTCTCAACTCTGCTACAATTGAGCTTGCTTTTTTACCTTCGTCTAGTGACTTGTTTAGGTAATCTGCGAGCTTCACATAACCCTCATTCGGGGCTTCACTGTTTTCTGACATAGGGGTCTCCTCATTAATCTCAATTACAGGGCTCGGCTCATCTACGATAGCCGATGCCTCAGCGGGTTGTACATTTATTTCGGGTGGCTCAATGTCCGCAACTTCCATCGGCTGTCTAGACTCAATAATCTGCTGAGCCATCCGCTGACGATGCGCCTCTTCCGCCATCTGCTGACGATGCGCCTCTTCCGCCATCCGCTGACGATGCGCCTCTTCCGCCATCTGCTGCTCACGCTGCATCCGACGCTGGACAAGCATCTCCCTACGCTCACGCAGGGCAGATTCTCGGTTCACCGCAGCTTGCTGCTCCATCTCAATCATACGCTGCTGCTGGATCATCTCGTCACGCGACTTTAACACGTCCTGCTGCGCCTGCTGCTGAGTGACAGCTTGCTGCGCAACCGCCGTGGCCGCATCCACCCTCTGCAGGATCGGACCTAAGAACTGAGGTCCATAATGGAGGACTTTCCCTAAAAAGTCTTTCGGCTTCTCTTCCTCGGGCTCTTTATCTTCAGCACTATCCTCTTTATCTGCCGAGTCGATAAAACCGTGAGCTTTAAGACGCTCTTTGATCGCGTTCAACTTCTCGAGCTGATCGAAAGGGTCCGAAGATTCCGTAACCATCTGCTGAGTGAGAGACTCTTGGTCCTGGCGCGAACGCTCCAAGTCCTTCGACAACTCACGCACTTTAGACTCAAGTTGCTTCCGCGTCATCTCCGCGAGGGCCTCGCGTGATTGGGCTGTACTCTCAAGAATGAGGCGCTGATTCTCCCGCTCTTTTTGAGCACTCGCCTGCTCCATACGCGCACGCTCCATCGAAAGCTGCTCTCGGGCTTGGTAGTCATTTTTTAACGAATCCAGCTGGGCCTCTAAGCGGGTAAGCTGACTCTCATACTGAGCGCTGATCTCTTTCTTAGCGATCTCTACAGCCGTTTTTGCCTCTCGCTCCGCCGTTTTTACTTTCAAGTCCGCACTCTGCGTCACGTTCTCTAAACGCGCATCGAAAGATGACTGCATAGCCTCCAGTTTTGTCGCATAGCGGTCTTCAAATTCCTCTCGCGAACGCTGACGCTCATCGAGGAGGCTTGTCCGCCCCTGCGTCTCGAGAGTGTTCAACCGTTCCTGAAGTCTCCTCTCACGCTCCGAATACTCGTTACGGATCGCAGTCTCACGCTCAATAACACTCATCCGCGCCTCGTGCTCTTTAGACATAAGCGCCTGGCGCAGTTCAGAGACATCCTGCCGAAGTGTGTTTATCGTCTCGTTCTTCTCTCGCGTAATTGTCGCGAGTTCGTCTCGGTGGCGCTCGCGAAGATCGGAGTTTTGCGTCTGAACAAGCTGTAACTGTGTTTGGTATTGGCGAAAAGCGTCATCTTTGGATGACTTTTCCTTTTCGAGATAGTCCCCCCGAATGCGCTCAACGTCCTGCGCGTACGTCGTACGTATACGATTGAGTTCGTCGATGAGATCCGTCTGGCGACCCTCGAAAGTGCGTCTCAAGTTGTCGACGTGCGCGGAGTGCTCCCGCGTAAGTGACTGAATCGCAGTCTCGTGGGCCTGGCGGAGCGCGTCCATATTTTCTCGCGAGGCATTCCCTGAACCCTGCGTCGTCATGAAGCGTAACATCTCTTTAAAAGGGGCCGAAGATGACTCCGCAGCCCGACTACTCTCTTCACGCATACGCCGCATCTCTTCTTTTTGTTGTTCTAAAAGTGTTCGGTACATCTCCGTCTGCTGCTGGGACGTTGCTTGCATTTGAGTATGTACGTCTTTCTGAGCCTCTCGAAGCACACCAAGCGCATCATTCTCGGACTTTTTAGTTTCCTGAATCATCTTATATACCGTAGACGCATCCGTAAGCGGCTTATCCACGTTCGCTGTAGGGCGAGGGCGAGAGATTGACTCGGTATGGTCATCGTCCTCATAACCACCGTTATCCTCATCGTCTCGGCGAAATCGACCAAGACCCATTCGTCTTCTCAACACGTCTGAACTCCTTCTGCTACTGTTTGAGCGGGACATTTGCTGGGAGGGTAAGAGGTGCGGACGTCCATCATTACCCATATATGCGCGGGGCACCCCGCTGATCTCCACATGTTTCACCTGTGTTTTGCGGGATCTTCCCGTCGTATCTCGCTGATAAGCTTCGAGCTGGTAAGACCCACCACCCCAACGATCCGCGAGCCAATGCTCATCAATAGGCTCGTAGACTTCTTCAATGAATCCACCAATCGACATACCCTCCCACGTTTTAGGGTAAAGCCTCAACACCTTGAGTAGCTCAACCCCTGGAGTATAATCGAACTGCTCACACCACGCGAACAACCCCTCATCCTCTTTAGGAGGACGACCCACAGGACGCTTGTTGTCCTGCGACGTGGTGAGCGAGGCTTTAGGTTTCGACTGACCTAGAATGTTCGGGGAATTGATCGTTAGGGACTCTAGGTCAATCCCTAATTCATCTGGCGTGACCTCGTCGTCATCATTCGCGACTGCTTCTTCAAGGCTTACAGGCCTATCCTCGACCTCTTCATCTAAGCGGTCGTCAACTTCAGAATCCGACATCGTCTCTCCTTGTTTTGGAATGTAAAATAAAACTACACATTGACTAATAAACACATTCCGCCTAATATGCAAGGGGATACCTATGTATATGTATATGTATATGTATACACGCACGCGCGTGAAGAAAGTGACCTAAAGTATGGATATTATTGGCGACGATGGATTTCCTATCCCCCAGCGAGAAAAATTACACAAAGGCACGTTTATGTGCGTATGTCCGATCTGCATGAGTGGCGACGCAAGCATGAAAGTCGCAAAGACAGGAAACTGGAACATCCGATGCTATAACTGTAAAACCCTAATGTATTTGAACGATATCACAAGTATAAACCTCTTTCGTGGATTGCAGGCGTTTCTGAACGCAGATCCCGACCACCAAGTCCGACACACCGCAGGACTCGTCGCGCACGCACCTGACGAGGGTCAATAAAGGGCGAGGGCGAGGGCTAACGGCGCTCCGCGGGCGGGCGCGGGCGGGTGACCTCGGCGCAGGGCGCGTCCACATATGCGGGCGGGTGACCTCGGCGCAGGGCGCGTCCACATATGCGGGCGGGTGCCCTCGGCGCAGGGCGCGTCCACATATGCGGGCGGGTGCCCTCGGCGCAGGGCGCGTCCACATATGCGGGCGGGTGACCTCGGCGCAGGGCGCGTACTCCAGCACAAATGCCGAGAATACAAGTAACTGCAAAACGGAACCTACTTTCTGCAAAAATATTTTTACAGTTACTAGTTTCTGTTTTGCAGTTACGTGTTTCCGCAACGTTTTCAGGCACTTACGCGCCGCATATAGCCAGTTTACGGCTCCAAAAAGTACCAAGTCTAAAAACGCTCAAATTAGCCTGTACGGGCCGTTTACGCCTCGACCCTGCCCCGAGGTCGTATATTGAGATAGCGGGCTATACAGGTCAATCTGAGTGTTTTTAGATCTATGCCCGAACTCTCATATATATCGCGCACACGCGAGGGCAAAAAAAAACTTGACTTTTCCGCTCACGCATATATGGTCGGATATGACGGAGCGCCACGCGCCCGCACCTGACAGCGCCCAAGGCGCAGAAAGAGAAGCATATGTCTACATATACTTATTCGCTCGACGGGGAGTCGGGCGTGTCACTTTCGGATCTCGAAAAAGCCCTGCGGGGGCTAGGCATACAGGAAGACGACGATATTACCGCGTATTTACCACGCCCCGCCCCGACAAAAAGAAATACTACTGAACGCTTGCGTACAACGCTCCATAAAAGATTTGGCCGTGGGCGGAGCGGGACTGAGCGTCGACGCATTCAGCTCCACGAGGCATCATTCTGTCGGGATGGATCTTGGTCCGCCGAGGTCCACGTAAGCGGGGCGATTGAAGGAGTAAGCACTCTCTCTGAGGAGCTATATCACATAAAAGCGACGTTCTCGGGAGGCAAACATAACACCCTCGAAGTCCGCGCCATCAACGGAGATGAGGCGGGTGAAACGGCCATACGCGAGGCCTTCATGGAGGCCGAATGTTCACTAAGCTCTAAATCGTGGTCCGACTCGTGGAACAGCCTCCACGCCCACATCGGATCAATAAAAACAACCTCAATGAACTTCCTATGCTACCGTGAGGAGCAAGTGACCCTCGTCGATCAATATGTGAGGATTGCGCAGGCCTGCGGGATCAGGTGTTATCGACACGATCAACCCCAATTCGCAGTCGCCGAACAGCTCGGGATGTTAATCAGAAAAGAGCTGGAGGAACAAGAAAATCGACTCCAAGGTGATGGTCGAGTCACCGCTAAACTCGCAACGTCTAGACTTGAGCGGGTCGCGGAATTCTCAAAGACTCTCTTAGAGCTACGCGAACTCCTCGGGGGACTAGGCGCGAAGCTCGAAGAGAGCGTCGATAAGTTAAAAACGACGTGGGAACAAGTCCGCGACGAGGCCCAACGTCCCGTCCGTCAAGCTCGCGAGATGATCGCGCTGACTGAGGCGGGAAGAGCTTGGATGATGGAATGCGGCGGGGATAGATGTTACACGCTCGTCGGTACCGACCTAGCCCGCGAGAAAAGTGAGGAGTTGCAAGCTATCCGCGACCTGCAACCCGCCAATACACAAACAGTAATCGACCTGACCGTGAAGCTCGCGTCTCGTCCCGTGCGCTTTGATCGATCCCAAAGCGAGACCATCACCGCCCTCATGTCACAAGGATTTGTTGAGCCCCAAGTACTCAATGAAGAAGAGACGAGAGCGTTATACAACGCTCTACAGAGTCTCCATGAGGCACCTCAACTTGTTGATCACGTTAACATCGACGCAATACCTACATTCTATCTCACAACCATCACCCACCGATATCAGGAGGCATAGCATTATGGATCTCTTAGCCCTACTCAACGCGCCCCAAAGCGCACCTCAGCCTGCACCTCAGCCTGCACCTCAACCTGCACCTCAGCCTGCGCCTCAGCCTGCACCTCAGAACGCACCTCAGAACGCACCTCAGAGCGCTTGGCAAACCGTGAGAGAAGTTCACGGCAAGTGGACCAACGGTCGCCCGAGGGTCGTCCGTGTCAAACAACATCGCGCTAACGGAAAAACACTAATCGCATGGGGCAAAGGGACGAGCTACGCACATCTCGAAGGGGCGCAGATCACTCGTGCTCGAGAGTGCGATGATGCGGGTCTCATCACGCTCGCCGACGAGATCAGAGCCCTAAAAAAAAAGGGGGCTAAATCTCCAGCCCCCCAAGCACCTGCGCCTCAGCCTGCACCTCAGCCTTTTTATACTAAAGCACCTACGCCACAACCTGCGCCTGCGCCTCAACCTGCGCCTCAACCTGCGCCTGCGCCTCAACCTGCGCCTCAACCTGCGCCTGCGCCTCAACCTGCGCCTCATCCTGCGCCTGCGCCTTACATCCCCCGAGAACGCAAAC
>Ga0181587_10003520_pt1 | contig 13020 bp, 12 predicted proteins | sample 071ome_27_FD_132463 | JGI IMG/M metagenome (GOLD analysis project Ga0181587, IMG submission 132463) | Coastal salt marsh microbial communities from the Groves Creek Marsh, Skidaway Island, Georgia - 071409AT metaG (megahit assembly) | ecosystem: Environmental > Aquatic > Marine > Intertidal...
CGGGTATGTCCTGATATATCTCGAATGGGTGAATTTCAGCAAGGTGAGATCCTTGTGGCAGATACAACCGATCCTGATTGGGAACCTCTCATGGAGAAAGCGAGTGCTATTATTACGAATCGTGGTGGACGCACGAGTCATGCGGCGATCGTTAGTAGAGAACTTGGTGTTCCTTGCGTTGTTGGAACAGAGTTTGCCACTGACACGCTCCGAGATGGTCAAGAAGTAACCGTATCGTGCTCGGAAGGAGAGGTAGGAAAGGTGTATAAGGGTCTCATTGAATTTGAGGTGGAGGAAGTCTCCCTTCCAAGTTTGCCTACAACGAGTACGAAAGTCTGTTTAAATGTTAGCGAGCCTCGTAAAGCATTTACCCATGCAGCATTGCCGAATGACGGAGTTGGTCTAACGAGAATTGAATTCATTCTTGGCTCATACATCGGCATTCATCCACGGGCCCTGATTGATTTCGAGCAGATTAAAGATCCCATAACTCGAAGAGAGATTGAGAAGCTCACCTGGAGCTATCCTCGTAAAGCAGAGTTCTTCATAGAGCGCTTGGCTCAGGGAGTCGCCATGATAGCAGCAGCGTTCTATCCAAAGCCTGTGATCGTACGATGTAGTGATTTGAAATCAAATGAGTATGCCAGACTTCTCGGAGGAGAACAGTTCGAACCAGCGGAGGAAAATCCGATGCTCGGATGGCGAGGCGCTTCGAGATACTACGATGAAAGATTCCGTTCTTGTTTTGAGCTTGAATGCGAGGCGATTAAGAGAGTCTTTTATACTCTTGGCCTCAAAAATATTATACTGATGGTTCCATTTTGTCGCACGCCAGAGGAGGGTAGAAAGATTATTGAACTCTTTAATGATTTTGGGATTCATCAAAGTGATATTCCCATTTATGGTATGTGTGAGATTCCCTCGAATATACTCTTGGCGGATGAGTTTCTTGAAATATTTGACGGACTGAGTATTGGTTCTAATGATCTGACACAGCTCGTGCTTGGCGTCGATAGGGATTCTGCATTAGTAGCTCACCTCTTTTCAGAGGTAGAGCCATCTGTTCAAAAGCTCATACGAGAAGTGATTCAGTCTGCACATCGGCATGGAAAATACATTGGACTTTGTGGAGATGCACCCTCTTCGAATCCAGATATCCTTCGTTTTCTCGTTGAAGAGGGTATTGATGCTATTTCAGTTACACCAGATGTTCTCCTGAAGACGCGTATCGCTGTTTCTGCACTAGAAGATGAGACGAAACCTGAATCATCTGTGTCTTTGGCGCAGGTTCAAGTTCAATAAGAAGAGATTGCTCATATGCTAATCGCGTAATTCCATCTCACAGTGGGGACATAAAAAAATGTCTGGATTACTCATTGGTGGCTCTTCATCCGTTATATCGAGTTCATCAGTGTAGTTAAAAAGTTTGCCACATCTTGAGCAGGCAACAGCAATTGTATCATCTTTCCGATTGAATTGATCTGAGGTTCGAAGCGTTACATTTCGCTTCCTAGTCTTTTGTCCAAATGACTTCAATTTGTGCACCATATATATTACGCCTCTTTCTGAAATAGAACTTGATAGAGTTGACATGGCCCCGTTCGAAAGCTCGCTTCCACACTGTAGAGATAAAATTCCCACATTCTCATGAAGCGCTCGCTATACTGTCCTCCAAGCTTAAGAACCTGTTCTCGATGTTTATTGAAATTTGCTCTCCAATGAGCAATTGTATGGACATAGTGCTCACGAAGATTTTCAATATGAGTGATGATAAGCCCTGCTCTTCGCATCTCATAAGTAATCTCCTCAAGTCTTGGAAGATAACCACCTGGAAAAATATATTTCATAAGCCATGGGTCGGAACCTTCCTCGGGGGCACTAGCCGTAGAAATTGTATGGAGAAGCCCACGTCCACCAGGGCGAAGCACTCGTCGAATCATCCCCATGAATTGTGAATACGATTGTCTCCCCACATGTTCAAACATGCCGATGCTTACAAAGTAATCAAAGGTCCCATCGAGTTCGCGATAGTCAAGAAGAAGTGCCTTGGCTCGATTGGACATTCCTTTTGGGCCGAGGACATTCTTTACATAGTGATATTGTTTTTGGCTCAGGGTAATGCCTGTGGCATGAATATTTGCAAAGCGTTGAGTAATATAATGAAGCATGCCACCCCAGCCACATCCAACATCAACGAGAGATGCATCGCTATCTCTAATGGCAAGCTTATCTGCAATCAGGGAATATTTATTTTGTTGAATCTCGAAAAGTGTTTCATCAGGTGAACGTTGATAGCCACATGAGTATGTCATTGACCTATCGAGCATATATGAAAAGAAGGCGTTTCCAAGGTCATAATGATCTCTAACATTCTTGCTGCTCGAAGTCAGTCGGGTTGGACTTCGAAGGAGATGCTGCAACAAAATGCGTAGCCGTGTTTGTATGTCTTCTCGAATATGCTCCCACAGCTTATTCTGAAATAAAATGCAGAAAAAATCTCCAAGAGATCCATGGAGAATCTCCCATTCTCCATCCATGTAGCTCTCTCCGAGGCCAAGTGAGCCTTGTTGGATAAGCCGTATAAAGAGGTTCTCGTTATGAATACGCCAAGTGCAATCATAGCCAGAGTTTTGTCGCCCATACGTTTGCGTTTTTCCGTTGGGAAAAACGATTCGTAATGTCCCATAATGAATCTGCTGCAGTAATCTGTGTGCAGCAATTGGAACTACGGGAAGAGCTTTTGATGATACTACTCGCAGTTGGGGACTATGCGTAATATCCTGTTGCGCCTGTTTTTCAATTAAAAATCCCACTTTAACCCCCCTTGTTTCATATCTTGTGACTGATTAACCGAGATGAATTGGTTTGTCGGTGATTTGTATCATTGTTCATCAGGGTGGTGTTTCTAGACGATCGCGATCATGGTAGCTGACATTGGCAAATTCTATTCTTTCTTACGATTGAGATTGTACAAAGGATAGCAAGCAGGAAAATCAACCGATGCTGTTCCTTCTTGGAGGAAAAGGGATGAACTTTGAAGCCTATATCGATAGTACACGTATATTTATTAGTGACGTTGCTAGTGAACTTGGAACGCCACAAGATATCGATCGAGCTTTTCGAGTTACAAGGGCAGTGTTCGCTGCTCTGCGTGAGAGATTGACCAAAGAAGAATCTTTCGATCTCATCTCACAACTTCCATTTCTTTTAAAGGCGCTTTACATCGATGGCTGGAATCCTAGTCGACAAAAGGTAGCTGAGGGACGGCACATCTCTGATTTTGTAGCGACTGTACGACAAGCAGATATGCGCTCAATGTCAAAAGATTTTGGTAATGATCATTCTGCACAGACTTCAATAGAGGCTGTATTTCGGGTGCTCAAACAGAAAATTAGTAACGGAGAAGTGGCGCATATAGCAGGTGGATTTCCGAAAGAATTGAAGAGTTTCTGGTTAAATGCCTAAAGAGGGGGAAGAGAATGGCGATACGCGAGTTAGAGAAGCAAGAGTGGCAACAGTATTTTTCTCATCTGCCTCAAGCAGGGCAGTATGAAGAGTTTCAGATTGAGGTGATTTCACCACGAATAGGTGCTCAGGTTGATGCCGCCTGGGAGCCATTTAAAAATATGAAATATGATCCCTCAAACGATGAAATTGAGATTCTATCACCAAAAGTTGGACACTTCATTCGATCTCCTCAACAGGTTACCGTCGAGGCTAATAATTCTGGAGCTGAGATTATGGAAGTTATAGATAAGGAGCAAACAAAGTTCATTATAAGCCTACGTACAGCAAAGAAACTTGAACGATAGAGACAATGAGCATGCCGGCAGGAAGGAATGGTGCGACCGGAGCTCTCTCCGCACGTCTTCGATTAGAAATGGTTGAGAAGCAGATTCGTGCTCGAGGAATTCATTCTGCAGCAATTCTGTCCGCTATGCAGGTAGTTCCTCGAGAAGAATTTCTTCCGATCGAGAGTCGTGGTCTTGCATATAAGGACCAACCCGTTCCAATCGGCCACGGGCAAACAATTTCACAACCATATATTGTGGCTCTGATGCTTGAGTTGCTTGGTCTCAAATCCACCGACACAGTACTTGAGGTCGGCGTTGGGAGTGGCTATGCAATTGCTATTATCAGTCGGATCGTGACTCGAGTGTATGGAATTGAATGGCATGCTGACTTAGCGATACATGCCTGTGAGCGAATTCAGAAGCTTGGGTATGAAAATGTAGTTGTTCAGCAAGGAGATGGCTCCCAGGGATTGCCAGAGAAAGCTCCCTTCGATGCAATTCTTGTATCAGCAGCAGGATGGAGTATTCCAGACGTGCTTCGTAGACAGTTGAAGATAGGTGGGAAGATGGTTCTTCCTGTCGGTAAAAAGTACGACATACAAAAACTCTTGTGTATTCAACGAGTCAGTAAAGAAAGATTTATTGAAAAGGAGCATGGGTCAGTACGGTTTGTGCCACTCGTTGGGAGTGCTGGTTGGGACTCGAGGCTTGCTCCCCAGGTAAAGAGCAACGGTACTCTTCCTAAGCTTATTCATGAGGTTGCTATTCCTTTTGATGACATCTATGGAGATCACTTGGATGGGCTCATAGAGCGCATCGGAGAGAGTCGTATAGTTTTAATAGGTGAAGCAACTCATGGAACATCGGAATTTTACACTATACGTGCTGCCATCACTCAGCAGCTAATATCCCGGAAGGGATTTACCATTGTCGCGATTGAAGGTGATTGGCCAGATGCATATTATATAAACTCCGACTTACAGGGGAATAAAGAGCATCGACAAGAAGGATTTATTCCCTTTGGTAGATTTCCAATATGGATGTGGAGAAATGCTGAAACGGCTCGTTTTCTCTGTTGGCTAAAGAGCTATAATTCTCAAATAAAAGAACCAGAAGACCGGGTACTATTTGCTGGACTTGATATTTATAGTCTCCATTCATCGATGACAGCAGTTCTTCGTATCCTTGAGCAGATAGATGTACCGTTGGCTAATAAGGTTCGAGCGCGATATGAGTGTCTGACTCCCTGGGAAGAAGAGCCAAGCGATTATGGAAGGGCGGTCTTATCTGGAATACGAAAGGATTGTGAAGAGCAAGTTCTCTCTGTTCTACAAGAGCTACTGGAGTGGAGACTTCAACTCAATAGCAATGGTCATAAGAAAAGTGACTTAATGAATTTGTTGCAAAATGCCCGCATTGTCGCTAATGCAGAGGAGTATTACCGAAGTCTTTATTGTAGCTCCACGAGTTCATGGAATCTTCGTGATCAACACATGTTTGATACTCTGAATCAGCTACTAGAGGGTAATGGAGGGACTTCGCGAGCCGTAGTCTGGGCTCATAATTCGCATATCGGAATAGCATCTGCAACAGAGATGGGAAAGCGTGGGGAGTTCAATCTTGGTCAGTTATGCAGAGAGGCTTTCAAGGAGAAAGCATATCATATTGGCTTCGGCCTGAATGGAGGTGTGGTAGCAGCTGCTTCCCATTGGGGTGGTAAGCTGGAGAGAAAAAAAATTCATCCAGCTATAAGTGGAAGTTATGAAAACGTCTTTCACGAATCACACGTACCAAGATGCTTTCTTCCTCTGCGGGAGCCTGCACGTAAGGAGGTATGCGAGGAGCTCAAAGAATCTCGACTCGAGAGAGCGATTGGTGTCATCTACAGACCAGAGCGAGAGCGATCCAGCCACTATTTTCACGCAGTTCTACCAGAGCAGTTTGATGAATATGTATGGTTTGATACTACAAAACCAGTTACCCCCCTTCCAGAAGTAGAATCGCATGGAGCACCTGATATCTTTCCCTTTGGACTATGAGCAAACGGTTTGTGATAGGGCAAAAGGAGCAACCTACTGCTCCAATTTTGCAGATAGTTATTTTCAATGGGAATGAATATTTACCTTCTCAACGCATGTTGAGGCACTTAGGGTAAATTTTATCCCAGAATAGGGTTCATAGCTTCCTCGTTGAGAGAGTGGGTAGATATGTTTGTTAATTCACGATCAATATTTTTTTCATCATTGAGCATATGACCCACAGTCTCCATGATCTTTTTATACCCTAGGGTTTTCGCGTAGGCTTGGCAGGTGCCAAATCCAGAGATGTCATGATGGTTAAGATGTTGAATGGAGACGGCAATTCCAGCTTCTCGGACTTGAAGGTCGGTTGAGCGACTAATGATTTCAGTCGCTTCATGAATGAGACCACGGGTCGCTTCGCATCCTTCTCCCCCAATATCAGCGTCAAGCTCAAGGAAGATATTTTCCAATGTCTCAAGATGATATCGAGTCTTTTTCTGAAGCTCTTCAATGACTTTTCGAAGTTCGGGTGTTTTCGCTTCTTTCAGCAAAGTCGGAAAGAAGCCAAGTTGTCGATTTGCTGAATCGTATCGGTCTCTGAGTTGTTCAATAAAGAGGTCCTTCAAGTTTGCAATCTTACTCATACTAAACTCCATTGATAACTTGCTACGCTATTGTGAATTTAATTGTGATGTTATTGAGCAATCGTGTCAGTGATAACGATCAGCTTATGGTACTAGAAGTATCATCTGGCAAGTGGAGCAGAGATGAATCAAAGCCTGATGAATCATAGCCTGTACAGAGCTCCTCGTAATGAGAGAATTGCTCTTGCCAAAGGGTTGGTGGAAGATTTTGTGAATTCAACAGGGCTACTCGGAGATCCTGCCATAAGTCGGCGCTATCTATGGACCGATGCATTCGCAGTCTGTAACTTGGTCTCACTCTATCGCCTTACTCAACAAAAGAGATTCTTACAATTAGCTCTGAAGCTTGTGGTACAGGTTCATGAGGTCTTGGGACGTCATCGTGAAGATGATATCCGAACAGGATGGTTGAGCGGTTTTAATGAGCATCAGGGCCGAAAACATCCAACAAGTGGTGGTTTGCGAATTGGCAAGAAGTTAATGGAGCGACATGCCACTGAGTCATTTGATGAGCAGCTAGAGTGGAGTCGTGATGGACAGTATTTTCATTATCTTGCAAAGTGGGCTCACGCACTTTCCGTAATTGGTTACGAGACAGGAGATAAGACATATCATAGGCAGGCATACGAGCTCATTAAAGCCACCTTACCCAAGTTTCTCTATCAAACTGCATCTTCGATGAATCGTCGAATGTATTGGAAGATGAGCATTGATCTCTCTCGTCCACTCGTCTCATCAATGGGGCATCTCGATCCTCTCGATGCTCTTATAGTGGTTTATCAGATCCAGAGGAATTATTCCGAAAGGAAGGAAGATTTTGAATCTGAGCAAGAGAGCTTGATGGAGATTTGCGGTCATTCGACGTGGAGAACGACAGATATGCTCAGTATTGGTTCTCTTATGATTGAAGCGTATCGAATGGGACAGCTCATTATGCTTGGAGAGACTCTTGATGTTTCACTCCTCTATGAAGTTATTCATGGAGCCTATGAAGGGCTCTCAGAGCTCGAAGGGGTAGATTGGGATACTAACCCGGAGCTCCGCTTGGCTTTCCGAGAGTTGGGACTCGTTATCGGACTCAAAGCCATTGGGCGTTTTTCTGAATTGGTACTTCAAGAGAAAGGTCTGCGAGATGTTCTTGCAAAATCTCTAGTCGCCTTTGAACGCTTCTTGCCCCTTGTTGGAGTAATAGAAAGTTTCTGGTTAGCTCCTGAGCATAGGCTAAATAATACCTGGATTCAGCATGTAGACATAAACGAGGCAATGCTTGTTACTACGCTACTACCCGATGGATTTCTTGAGTTAGAACCTGAAGAGAGTTGATCGATATCATAGGCGAAAATAAAGAGCAGATTTACAGTTTTGGATATCGGGTTGACCCGTCTTAAAAGAACACAATACTTAAGGAGGTATTCAAAATGACATTTCTACCATCGCTCTTTGAGCCTAGGTCTCGTCTTTCATCATTCTTTCCATCTCTACGCCGTGAGCGTTATGGTGATGTTGAGGATGTAATGGAGAATCTATGGAGTCAATTTCCCGTTCCTGCATACACCATAGGAGTGAATGGAAAGCGGTTTCCGATAGACATCGAGGAGCAAAATGATAAGTACGTTATTCAGGCTGAGATGCCGGGTATTAGCAAAGAGAACATTGATATTACTCTGAAGGATAAGGTGCTAATTGTCCGATATGAACAAGGTGAAGAAAAGGAGGAAAAGGGGAAAAGCTATCTTTGTCGCGAATGCTGGAAAGGATCATCATCGCGTTCAGTCATGTTGCCACATGCAAAGGGAGAGCAGGATGTCGAGGCAACATTACGTGATGGCGTATTAAAAATTGAGGTGAAGAAGGAGCCAGCTGAGGTTTCAAAGAGAATTGCTATCCACTAGTTGAAAATATTTCGATAGTACGAGGATGGAGTCTCTTCCTAAGAGACTCCACTTTGTATTTTGAATTGGTGATATAACCCATCAATCGGGAGAAATTACTTTGAAAGAGTGTAAGATAACTATTCTCTTGTCATAACCATTCTTCGATGACTATCGCATATTTTTCGATGGAGATTGCCCTCTCTCCGGAGATGCCAACATATAGTGGAGGCCTAGGCGTTCTAGCGGGAGATACCATCCGAAGCGCGGCTGATGCGGGCATACCAATGGTCGGGATTACACTACTACATCGCAAGGGATACTTTTTACAAAAAATTTCAAAAGAGGGAATACAATTTGAATATCCATCTCCATGGGAGATAGAAAAAAAGCTTGTTGAGCTTTCGCCTCAGGTGTTCGTTGAGCTCTATGATCGAGTGGTTCATATACGCGGTTGGAGATGGGATTATTGTGGATTGCAGGGCAAGATCCCAGTGTTTTTTCTTGATACGCGTCTAGCTCATAATAATGAAGAGGATCAAAAGCTCACTGATTATTTATATGGTGGGGCTCCTCACTATCGTCTGTGTCAGGAAATAGTTCTTGGAATCGGAGGAGTAAGGCTGTTAAGGGCACTTGGGTACAATTCAATCGAGCGATTCCATATGAACGAGGGACATTCAAGCTTGCTTGCTGTTGAGCTTCTACGAGAAGAAATGGACAGGATGCAGGTATCTGAGGTGACGCCTTTAATCCTTGACCGTGTCAGAAAACGTTGTGTTTTTACCACACATACTCCAATACCAGCTGGTCATGACCAGTTCGATAAACAGATGGTCGAAGAAGTCATGTGCGATACGAGGATACTTGAGTCAGCGCATCTCTTTTCGCAAGGGAAAACGCTGAACCTTACCTCTGTTGGTTTTGAATTAAGCCATTTCATCAATGGAGTTGGGAAGCGGCATGGTGAAGTTACTCGACAACTCTTTCCGAACTATTCTATTGAAGCCATAACAAATGGGGTGCATGCAGCAACGTGGGTATCGAGTGCTTTTCGTGACCTGTTTAGCCGATATATTCCAGGATGGGAATCAGATAACGCAAGTCTTCGATACATATTGAATGTGCCCTTGGAGGAGATTTGGATGGCACATCAAAGTGCAAAGAGAGAGCTTCTTTCTTTTGTTTGCCAACATGCAAAACGTGAACTGAGAGAAGATATATTTACTATTGGATTTGGGAGGAGAATAACGGCATATAAGCGTCCATTGCTCCTATTTGCTGACCATGAGCGATTACGTGCAATAGCGAAGCTCAATGGAGGTTTGCAAATAATTTACGGTGGGAAGGCTCATCCAAGGGATTATAGTGGAAAGGGGATTATTGAAGAATTAATTCGTCGAGGCGAAAAAGAGGAGTCAGACATTCAATTCGTATTTTTGGAGAATTATGGGATGGAGACAGCTCGGAAAATGACCGCTGGTGTTGATCTTTGGCTGAATACTCCTGAGCCACCTCAGGAAGCATCGGGCACCAGCGGCATGAAAGCAGCCTTAAATGGAGTTCCTTCATTAAGCGTCTTGGATGGATGGTGGTTAGAGGGGTGTATCGAGGGTCGGACTGGCTGGGCAATCGGAACACGACAGATTGAGCATGGGGGTATATATTGGGATGCTACCGATCTGTATCAGAAGCTAGAGGATGTAATAATGCCGCTATTTCATAACCAGAGAGATGAATTTATTGATGTGATGAGGCATGCGATAGCTCTGAATGGATCTTTTTTCACTACGGAGCGAATGCTTACATCCTATATCGCAAAAGCCTACTACCTGTAGTTTTACCGAAGAGCATGCCGCAAAATATCAACATAGCTTACCATTCCCATAAGATAGCCTTCAGCTGGCTCCACTACAGGGATTGCACCGATATCTTGCTCTAGCATTAGCTCAATAGCATCATCAATCTCATCATCGGGTCCTAGGGTAAGTGGATTACTTTGTGAGATATGAGAAATTGGTTCTTGTAGCCGTGCTCGAATCATATCCCAATCTGCTTCGAGGGCATCTGTCGGAAGCACATATCCTCTTAGCTCACGATCGCTAACAATCCCGACTAACGTTTCATCATCGAGTATTGGAAGATGGCGGCACTTTTGCTGACGCATTTTTCGAAGAGCATCTTCCACACTTTCATCAGATGTCACAGTTTCTGGAGAAGAGGTCATAATCTGAAGTAGTTTTCCTTGCATGGCATTACTCCTTTTTGAGTTCGGATAGTTCCTTGTAAGAAGACAGGCTTCTTTGTGATCAAATGAAATCAAGGGTGATCATAGAGGGGATGCTCCTTCTTGATATGAGCATTATCACCTCTTACTCAGTATCAAGCAGGTTAGAGTGGAACGTAGATTAGAGAGGTATGTTTGGAGTCAGAAAAGAAAATTAGAATTAACTTCTGGTATATCATCCTTTTTGTATGGGGATTTCTTCTATTACAGGGGATTATTCGAAGCCGATATGCCGAACTTCATCTTCCATATAGCGATTTTATAGTTGCATTAGAGCGAGGAGAGGTCGATCAATTACGTATCTCAGATAAGTATATTCATGGAGTCATTCGGGATCCCAATACTGGAGAGAGTAAGTCTTTCTCTTCTGTCCGCATTGATCCTGAGCTTGTAGAGACTGTCTCTCGGTCTGATGTGCATTTTGAGGGCATTTTTGAAAACACATTCTTTCGGGATCTTCTTGGATGGATACTTCCTACACTCTTACTGTTAGGGGGATGGGTTTTCGTAATTCGATACCTAGCGAATCGTGAAGGTTTTGGTGGTGGAGGATTTTTGGCAGTTGGAAAGAGCCGTGCGCGGATATACATGGAAGAGAGTACTCGAGTGACATTTCGTGATGTTGCAGGAGTTGATGAAGCAAAAGAAGAATTGAAAGAAATTATTACTTTTTTGAAGGAACCAAGTCGATATGGACGGCTCGGTGGTCGTTTACCAAAAGGGATACTCCTTGTGGGGCCACCTGGTACAGGAAAGACTCTGCTTGCTCGTGCAGTGGCGGGTGAAGCCGGAGTGCCATTTTTCTCAATTAGTGGTTCTGAGTTTGTTGAACTATTTGTCGGAGTTGGTGCTGCCCGTGTTCGGGATCTCTTTGAGCAGGCACGGAGTAAGGCACCATGTATCATTTTTATTGATGAATTAGATGCGCTTGGAAAAGCAAGAGGATTTGGTGCGCCAGGTGGAGGTCATGATGAAAAAGAGCAAACACTCAATCAACTCCTTGCTGAACTTGATGGATTTGATCCAAGTGTTGGAGTCGTGTTGCTTGCAGCAACGAATAGACCAGAAATCTTAGACTCAGCCTTGCTTCGTGCAGGACGATTTGACCGACAGGTATTAGTGGATAGGCCAGATAAGCGGGGACGAGAACAAATCCTCTCTGTGCATATTAAGGGAGTTGTTCTCGGAAGAGATGTTCGACTTGAAGAACTTGCAGCGCTTACCCCTGGATTTACAGGAGCAGATCTCGCAAATCTCGTTAATGAAGCTGCGCTTTTGGCGACTCGTCGAGAAGGTATTGAGGTTGCCATGAGTGATTTTACAAATGCCATTGAGCGTATTATTGCCGGTCTGGAGAAAAAGAATCGACTATTCAATCCTAAAGAGCGAGAGATTGTAGCGTACCACGAGCTAGGACATGCACTCGTTTCTTTGGCATTACCGGGCGCGGATCCAGTGGTCAAGGTCTCGATTATTCCTCGAGGGCTTGGCTCTTTAGGGCATACCATTTCAAGACCAGTAGAAGATCGATATCTTATTTCGCGAAAAGACTTGATGAATAAAATGATTATTTTATTTGGTGGTCGAACCGCTGAGAGTATCATTTTCGGTCAGGTCTCTACTGGAGCGGCTGATGATCTCATGCAGGCAACGGAGATTGCTCGCAGTATGGTTACTCGCTACGGGATGGAAGATTCATTAGGAGCGGTAGCGTATGAAAATATTGATAGTCCCTATCTGGCAAGGGGCAATGGTACACTTTATGGATCTAGTAAGCGGTATAGCGAACAAACGGCATACAAGATTGATCAAGGGGTAAGGGAATTGGTCGAAGAGGCGATGAGAGAGGCTCGCATCATCCTCGAAGAAAGAAGAGAGCTCCTGTCTTATCTTGCAGAAATTCTTTTGGAAAGGGAAACATTTGATGGCGCGGAACTTGAAGAATTAATCACAAACTTCAAACCAATTGGACAGCATAATAATAGTAAAGCTCATGCTGGGTAGTAATGGCAGGCTGCGGTATCAAAGAAATGAGCTATCTCTTGCTTCCTGCTGTCTACTTATATCCTCCCGAGCTCGCTGAAAGAGGGACAGGAAAACCAAATAGGTTGCTGGAAGCATTGAAGAGGGGATGATTCTTGATGGACCGAGGGTTGTTCAGTTATCGACGAGGCGAGTTGAGAGATGGTTTTTGGAGGAATATGGAGTTGGAGTGGTGTTTGACCTCCAGTAATCAGGTCCCCAGTAACCAGGTAGCCCCTACCATGCACGTACCACCATCTTTTTTTTATTCAATGACGAACGGTTGGGACTACCCACTTCTAAAAAAGATGCTGGTATCTGGTTACTGGGGGACCTGGGGTATCTGGTTACTGGGGGACCTGGTTGCCGGGGTCTGTAACG
>Ga0181587_10003523_pt1 | contig 13014 bp, 6 predicted proteins | sample 071ome_27_FD_132463 | JGI IMG/M metagenome (GOLD analysis project Ga0181587, IMG submission 132463) | Coastal salt marsh microbial communities from the Groves Creek Marsh, Skidaway Island, Georgia - 071409AT metaG (megahit assembly) | ecosystem: Environmental > Aquatic > Marine > Intertidal zone...
ACGTGCGGCAAAGGCCCTAGATCCCATTTGTCCGTGTTCCTCGTCCACGAGGCAGGCCGACTGGGTTTCTGTTTGTTTGGGTCGATCAGGGGAAGCGATCAAATCCACGAGAGCATCGAACATGGAGGCAATGCTTCCCTTGGTGTCGCAGGCTCCCCTGCCGTAGAGCCTTCCGTCCTTGAGGAGCGGGGTCAATTGATGTGCGTCGGCCACCACCGTATCCATGTGAGGGGCAAGCAACAAACGGTAAATGGGACGTTCCTTGGGTCGATAGGTCAGAAGAAGGTTTTTGCGTCGGCCCTCGACGGGCTGAAAGGTCACGGCAAGACCTTTTCTCTGACCCAATTCCGCAAGAAAAGAAGCCACCCGGCTTTCACCTGAAAGGGCTCTATCTTGACAGAAAGCAGGGTTCAGGCTCGGGATGGCAACCAATTCCCGAAGCAAACCAGTCACCGATGATATGGACCGAGAAGACCTCAAACCGAGGCATGCTACAGACATCCCCGATGCACGTCTAGGCCGATCACCTGTCTACGAACAACTGGATCTCAAAGGGGCAAACTCAATCCGCTCTTGAGTCGACCCAGCAAATCAGAGAGGGACACGCGACTCTGGTGGGTGGTGTCGCGCTCACGCAAGGTCACCGTATCGGCATGCTCTGCGTTTTCTCCAAGCGTATCAAAATCAATGGTAACGCAATAAGGCGTTCCTATCTCATCCTGTCTGGCGTAACGCTTGCCAATGGCACCGGCCTCGTCATAGAAACAGGCAAAATGCGGTTTGAGCATGTCGTAGACCTCGCGAGCCTTGGCGACCAATTCCGGCTTGTTTTTCAGAAGTGGGAAGACACCCACTTTGATGGGAGCCACTTTGGGGTGGAATTGCATGACCACACGCTTTTCTGGGACCCCTTTTGCGTTGGGGATCATGGCCTCGTGATAGGCATTGCATATGAGGGCAAGAATCATACGGTCCACACCCGCACTGGGCTCAATGACATGCGGGATGTAGCGCTGCTTGGCCTCCTCGTCAAAGTAATCCATGGACTTGCCACTATGCTCCTGGTGTTGGGTTAAATCATAATTGGAGCGCGCGGCAATGCCCTCGAGCTCCTGAACGCCAAACGGGAACTTGAACATGATGTCCACCGTGGCTCTGGCATAATGGGCAAGTTCCTCATCGGACTGCCAGTGCAGTTCCAGAGAATCGGCCGGTAAGCCGATACTCTCATACCAGCTCAAGCGCTGCTCAACCCAATACTGATGCCATTGCTTCCAGCCCCAGTTGGGGGCCGGGGAGTCGACCGGCGCATCCTCGGCCGGAGCGCCACCGTCTGCATGAGCCACCTCATCCGGTTTGATAAAGAACTCCAGCTCCATCTGCTCGAATTCCCTTGAACGAAAGGTGTAATTACGAGGATTGATTTCATTCCGAAACGCCTTGCCGATCTGACAAATCCCAAAAGGCACTTTTTGTCTGGAAATATCAGAGACGTTCTTGAATTGGGCAAAGATGGCCTGCGCGGTCTCTGGTCGCAAATAGGCAACGTTGTCTTCGGTTTCGACCGGTCCGACGTAGGTCTTGAACATCAAGTTGAAGGCCCTGGGCTCGGTCTTCTCCGACCCGCACTCGGTCACCATCTTGCTGGATTTTTTGGGGCAAGGCGTGGAATCCACCTGATCTGCACGAAAACGTCCTTTGCAATCCTTGCAATCCACCATGGGATCACTGAAGGTCGAGGTATGACCGCTGGCCTCCCATACTTTGGGATGCATGATGATCGTGGCATCCAAACCAACCACATCCTCACGATCCCGGGTCATGGATTGCCACCAGAGATCCTTGACGTTTCGCTTGAGCTCCGCGCCAAGAGGGCCGTAATCCCAGAAACCGTTGATCCCGCCGTAAATTTCGGAAGATTGAAAAATGAAACCGCGACGCTTGCAAAGCGAGACGATTTTTTCCATGAGCTCGTTGACCTTGGGTTCCGCCATAACAGATATTGATACAAAGGGAAGAGTCTCAGGTTGAGGCAGAGGGCTTGTCAAGCAGGCATCCTCCCATGCCTTGACCAAAACCTTCCTTCCCCATGTTTTCAGATAACTATCGAGTCAAACAGCAACACCCACTCTGCCTTTTTTCTAAAGATCCTGTGGGCGATAGACGCGCTCTGCAGATTCAAATACTTCTGCTCGGGTCAGAGGTATTTTCCTGAGTTGTTCTGTCGCGAAGAGTCCTGCCTGATCGCTGTAGTGCTGAGACTCATCAGAGGCCATATGACTGCCGAAAGGCTGAATCGCCCAGGCATCCTGCTTGCCTTGGTCATCCCACTGGACAAACTGAAAAAAACAGTCCCCGGCAACCCCCCCGAGCCTGCCCCGATCCGAGGGTCGACCATAGATGGCTCTCAACGTATCCGGACCTCCCCCCAATGGCAGGTCTACCTCACCTCGAATCAGTCGATTGACCTCACCCCAAGGAACATCCAAGCGACCAAAGTGCTCCCTGAGATCCCTGGAAACCGCCTGGAGTCGCTCCCGGATATCGGATTCGGAAAGATGGATGCGAGAGGTATTGGAGTTGGGCCGAAAGGTTAACAAGCTCAAGGCTGCATGCGGGTTATCCTTGGAGGTATCCCCATCCCAACGCCTCAGCACCTCCAGCGCCTCGCTGAATTCCGTTTCTTCCTCGGAAGCTTCCAGAAATTGTCTGATATTTTCCATCAGGCTGGATTTTTCAGAATACTGCTTGTCATATTTATAGCGGAAAAACTCCTCCTGACTGATGGAGGTATCTTCACCATAAAGCTCTATCGCCCGGAGTGCCCGGTTGGTCATCCAGGTTTCGATACCAAAGACATCTGAGTAGGCTTCAGGGTTTGGGTTCCCCTCACCCACCGTGGTCTGGTAGGGGCTGCTGTTGCAGTTTTGAATAAAACCAGACGGAGGATTTTCCACCTGAGGCAGCTCATCGAAAGGCAAGTAATCTGTCCAGAGAGTCGCCCGGGTGTTCCCCGGCAGAATCGATTGCCAATCATGGGAGGGTGCACGGTTGGGTAGCAAGGCATTGTAGGCGTAGAACACATTACCTCCCTTGTCTGCATAGCCCGTATTGAACATGGCAATGGATTGGCGGCGCATGGCTTTCTTAAAGCTCGCAAGATCGGTGGATTGCCCCATCCAAAACCACTGCTCAAGCTGACGGAAGGAATCCATGCCTGCATAACGGATAGCAAGCACACGATCCCCCACGCGCAAAGCCGGACCGTAAAGGCTATGCAGCACCTCTCTTTTGACTTTCCATCGAAACTCTCGCCATAACCGAATTTCCAAAACGGGAAACGTCTGCTCCAACTCATACCACTGACCGTCGACTCGGTAGCGGAGAGGATCCTTGGGATCCATTTCCAATTCGTAGACATCGACCAGGTCAGGATGATTGACGGTATGCCCCCATGCCACGTGATCGTTGTGCCCGAGAAAGATGACCGGAGAGCCCGGAAAAAGACCGCCATAAAGATTTTGTCCTTCCTCAGTCATGAGGTGTGCCTCATACCAGGCCACGGGCCCTGTCCATGGCTGATGGGAGTTGATGCAAGCTCGGGTAGCAGCATCACTCGACCGCGAAGGGCCCACTGCCATGAAGTTGGATCCCATGGGAATTTTCCGAGGGTTCATCCACGCAGCAAACTGAGGAGGAGGACCCGGATTGCTCAGAAGGCGACCGATATCATTGTGCATGCCAAACATCATGGGCAATTTGTGCATGGCTCCTGCAATGAGGTCTTCCGGTCTGGCAGGCCAGGCATGGCGTTTGAGTTGATCCGGATGACGGCTTGCATAGAGGTTGAGACCATCGGCATAACCTTGACAAACCGCCTTGATCTCCGGATCCAGCATGGCAAAACGCGCCTCCAAATCCTTTCGAATGCGGATGAGTTGCACATAGTAGTCATTGGCGGCCATGGAAAGACCGTTGGATGCCGCCAACTGGCCTCGGGCAGCAAGCAGAACATCCTGAAGGGTCAGAAAATCATCTTCAGCATGGGCATAGGCCAGCCCAAAAGCAGTGTCGGCATGACGCTTGCCCATCATGTGAGGCACACCCCAGGGATCGCGCGCAATCTGCACCTCGTAGCTTGAAACTCGGGAAAAAGAATCAGAAAAATCAATGGAGGGCTTCCAGGCAAACAAGGTATCGCCTATCCCCAGCACCAGGATCGTCGTGGCCATGTAGCAGCCCACGGCGCGAGTCCACTTCTGATGCATCCCGTTCACCAACCATGCCGGGCTGATTAAAAGGAATTGGAGATCTTCGAGAAAAGCCGGCTTTTGACCCTCGAGATGATGTCCGAAAAACTGCCCTGCCCAAGCCAGGACAAAGAGTCCAAAAGAGGACCAGAACACGGAAAGCGGGCTTGCCTCGATGCTCAAGACGAGGACCGCGGAAAGAAACGCCCAGAAACAAACCCCCAGCATGATGGAGATGGAAAGTCTCAGGTAATAAATAGAGACCAGCACCATCACCACCATGGCCAGATTGGGGGATGGATACCATGCCTCGGTACCAGGTATCCACACAGGCACACACCAGAGCAGACCGATCAGGCTCGTGATGATCAACGGGACGCACAGCAAATGAATGCGCCGATTGATGGGATTCTGATGAAAAGATTCGTATCGCTCAATCCAATGCTGCAATGGCTTGACTCGTCCCATGCTTCGAGTGAATCAAGTTATCCCCTCGCTCACAAGTCGCATGGATGGAAAGGAGACAAAAAAAACCGCCCCTCCATCATGAGGGGCGGGCTCGGACAAATTTAGAAGTCTGCCGGCTCAGGGCACGACTCGGAAAAAAATCATTTCAGCCATCGAGGGATCCACCGCATGGGGGGATTGGGCGTTTTCTACGGCGCTCCATGGCCCCAAAGGGGATAGGGCTGACTCCAATTGGCCGGTATATTCAATGGAAAGACCTGCGATATCCCGATCTATGGCAATCGAAAGATCGGTAGCTGTTTCTGCCAGCTGGTACACCTTCAAATTATCAAAAAGCCCAAAGCTCATGAATTCGTTGTCTGAAAGAGAGGCAAACCAGTCGCTGTAACCCAGAAAGACATTCCCTTCATCGGCGTAGGAAGCGTCGGACTGACTGGCCTTGACGACGTCGATTCCGTTCATGCTCCATGTAATGCTGTCTCCTTTTTGGATCAACTGCACCGAAACCCACTGAAAAGCCACTTGCCCACCCACCGTGGCACCGTCCTGAGAGGGGAATTCAAACACCTGCAGATCCGGTGCCGTTTTTCCTTCAGGGAAAATCGCTGCATAGTAAGGGTGGCCGGCATCCTGGCTTCCTGCCATATACACCCCACGGTTATCCATGAGGTAATCGTTGCCCAGAAAGAACCTGAAGTCTCTGGAAGACCCCCCTTCGCCCGTCACCAAGAACCAGGCACCATCGGATGCATCGTCGGCCACCTGAACATGATCTCCTGAAGTACCAATACCGGCTGCCGCAAATTCGGTGGATCCTCCACCCCCTCCAGGCAAAGGCCCATTGACATTCATCCAGAGATCAAAGGCCACGGCATAATCACCTTCAAAATACTGACCCGAAGGGCTCGCCATGATGTGAGCTGCCGCACCCTCCATTTCGTTGGCGGTAAACTTCAGCCCAAGTGTGGTCTCACCTTTTCCACCAGGTGCCGGCGGAATCCCATCCACCGAATAATCATAGGCAAAGGTCGCGGTGGTGTCATCGCTACTTTGATTGATCACCCAATCGTTGGACACATCGGTATCAAAGTCCTCTGAATAAATCTCTGTGGCACCCGCCAGAAGATCAGGAAGTGGCGCTCCCACGTCACCATCATCCAGAAGGGGAACCTGAGCATACTTCCCACTGGCCGTTTCGTAACCAGCGCCTGGCTCTATCCCATTCCAATCAATCACCAGCACGATGCTCTCATCCAGTTCTTCTTCCTCATCGTTGATCAGCTGTAATGACAGGGTGGTCTCCGCAACCCCGGACTCAAAGCGCACGGACTGCGATTGGGGCCTTTCATAATCGGCGCCCTCCCTGGCAGATCCCTCCAGTCGAAAACGAACATCCAGAGGCTGGGAGAGGTCGCCTTGACGAGTGAAGGTAAACACCACGGCATCCTGATCTTCAGAAATTGGAGTCGCTTGGAACTGAAGCAGTCCTGAATCGGGATTCTCGACACTTTCCCCAGGCACCTGAACCCCGACCAAAGAGGGCACATCACCTTGTCCCAATGAAACCACCTCGAGATTATCAAATATCACGAAGTTTTCTTCTCCGGGATTGGCAATCGAGGAAAATGGATCGGTGTAGCCAATCATGATGTTGTTGCCACCGAAGAGGCTTTTGTCGGCGGATATGGTAGCAATGATCTGACCATCCATGACCCAGGTGACTTCTTCGCCGATCCTTCGCACTTCCACGGCAACCCACCCCTTGCCGGGAGTACCGGCTGTTTCATGAAAAGGAAAGGGAAAGACTTTTTCCATCGGGCCACCACCGTAAGCGTTGTATTCCCCTACTCCGTCGCCGTCCATGTCCGTGAAGCCATGTCGATCGGTTTGCTCATCCAGAAACTCTGGTTCACCAAAACCATCCCCCACATAGGCACGGTAATCTCGAGAAGCACCCCCTTCACCAGAAACTGCAAAGAAGGTTCCATCGCCGTCCAGGGCACCATTCCCACGAAGAAAGGCGACCAGTTCTCCTGAATGCCCCACTCCCATGGTAGCCAGCTCGGTGGACCCGGAGCCCCCATAAGCTGGCCCGTTGTAACTCATGAACATGTGAAAGCGAAGGGCATGGTCCCCATCAACGTTCAACCCCTTAGGGAAGAGGCTCACCGAGGATTCGGCTGGTTGATCATCGGAATTCACCGAAATTTTGAGCCCTTTGGTCGTAACCGATGCAAACGGGTCGTAAGGATTCTTGGGGACCTTAAAATATTGGGTTTCTCCTCCCATGGTAAACGCAAACTGATCTTGAGAATAGTCATGCGCAAATTGGACCGTGGCATCCGAAACGCCATCCACGCTGTCATCGTAAATAATCCAATCAGCGGAGCGATCCTCATCAAATGAATCGCTGAAAAGTGATTGGGCCTGAAGAGAAAGGTTCGTCAACGAAACCCATACCGCGAGGGAGAGAAAGAATTTGGTATGCATAAGCCTTGTAGGGTGAAAATAAACACCCCTTTTTGGGATATCCGATGGAGGGAATTTGTCAATCCCAAGACTGGAAGCGACGCGGACGAAAACCTGGTGAAAAGAGAGGCAGATCATGTCTTGGATGTCGACTGAGTCAGGCAAGATTCAGGCTCCTGAACTTCTCTCGACAACCCGGCTGAAAGCAAGAACGACCATCCATCTAAGGAGAGAGCTTGGCAGCGGATCCAACAGTGGAACCCATGCAGGTGGATAGGATCGCAAAATCATCCACGCAAAACCGCGACAAGCTTGGAGGTGCTCAGGACTTCCTGAGTTACTCTCAGGCAAAGGAAAACTGACAGAGACCGGGCACCATGGGCTTACCTGAGCTCAGACCCTCACCAGTAGCCAGCATCGTGAAAGGCAATGCCCTTCTCCCGATCATAGTAGTAGTTGGCTCCAGCTGCGCTCCGCTTGCGGGGCCCGCTGTAAGTCCAGGCATTCTCCAAAGGTTCCCAGGCCTGGACTTCTTCAAAAATGATTTCTGTCGAGCGAACCTGCGGTTCATAGCGTCCCACTGATTCTCCTTTAAGCGCTTCGGCGATTTCTTCCTCACTGTAGTCGAGCCAGGATTCCGGCTTGGTGGCACGCTCCTCTCGGTAGCGTTCCCAGACTTGTTCCAGAAAGGCGTCGAAGGCTTTCGGTGAAATGCGATAATGCGCCATGTGTCCATTTCGATCGCTGATCAGATGGATGTCAGAGGCTTCTGAAGGCAAATAGCGCAAAATCCTGGGATCAGAAATTTCGGATCCTTTTTCGATATGATGCAAACCGGTCAGTAATTGGGGTTCGCCAGATTTCTGGGGTGCTTCCTCCAGACGAACAATGGCCCTGCCGGCCTGAATCTGCCCTTCGGGCAGATGCTTACCGTTCTGGATGGCAATTTTTCCAACGGCATCGACCAACATTTCAAAGGCTGGTGACGATGTATCCTCCTTCGCCGCATCTTCGTCACTCTCACCTCCGAAGGGAGGTCGAGAAACCCAAGTGATTTTCTGTTTTTTGCCATCCCATCTCCCCGTGAAAAAGGAGGGCGGTGTGTTGGGCTTCTGCATGGGTTGATCCTCGGAATATTCGACAGGACCAAAGCGCACCAGCATGAGACCGAATTGTTCTTTTTCGGGCATCGCTAGGATGTTCTCAATGATGGCGTGTTGTGGATGATCGGCAGGCCAAAGCCAAATCAAATTCCATGCCGATGCCATGCCTCCTCCCGATCCACCTTTGACCAGAAGCTTTCCAGCCAAGGGAGTGGGCGCATTGGCACCCAATCTCTCCGCCTCCAACGACCATGTTCCGCGGGCAGCATTGAGCCCCTTGAAAAGGGCAATCTGATCGGGGGAATAACTTTTAGGTAAGGTCCACCCAAGAGCCTGCCACTCTGGCGATATTTGAGAGGCAGGTGTCTGCGCTGCGATAGGTGGCGGAGCTGACAAAAAGGCAGCTACGCAGAGGAGCACCACGACCATCGAAAATTCTTTTTTCATACATTCAATCCTTGCCAAGTTTGATTAATCTCTACCAGTCGTTGAGTTGCTCATTCTGAGTTCAGAATGTAAATAACTTTGCAACACAAAGTAATAGTGTCAACCTTTTTACTGATGTGTCAGCGGTGTCAGCCATTCCATGGAGCTTAGGATCCCAGCCCTAGCAACAACAGGAATCGGAGGAGGTGTCCGAGCAGCTGCTCGACTACGTTTGCTTGAGTTCCTTGGGGTCCCGGATCTGCATGGGAGAGCCATATATCACGCTATCAGAGTTGGGTGGCAGTGCAAGATTCATGTAGATCAACGGGACGGGGCCATGGCACTGGGAATCCTACCAAGGCAAGTGGCTTGCCTTAGAATCGGTCCACCATCGAGCCCTAGATGTTTGGATGCACTCATTCCCATGGGTGAGTTTGGGCGCTTTGAATCTACTCGACAATCCATGGGGAGCCCCTGAGTATGAACCGTATCGGTAGATGATTCGGGATCTTGTTTCGCGCATGACAAACCATGAATCCAGATCACATGCTCGCTAAAGCCGCTCCATCAGGCACAAAAAAACCAAAGGTGCCTCACCTCATGCTTCAGTGGGGTTGCCAGGCGCTCTTCGCGTCGTGGATGGTATGGGGCGCCCAAGCGGAGGAGGCTCCAGCAGAGGGGGCCCAAAAGGCGCTCTGGTCTTTAAGCCCGGTTGTTGCACCGTCCATCCCGCAAGGAGGTGATTTCTTCACTCATCCCATTGATCGATTTCTGTCAGAGCATCGCCAAGAACTGGGGCTCAAAGCAGTAGGCTCAGCGGACAAACTCACGCTCCTGCGTCGGATTTATTTGGACCTAGTGGGACTCGCTCCCTCACCGGCTCAACAGGATGCTTTCCTCGAAGACCCATCGCCAGAGGCTTACGAAAAAGTCGTCACCCAATTACTGGAGAGTGAACAACACGCTGTGCGCTATGCAAGGCATTGGTTGGATGTCATGCGATACGCCGATGCGGATTCGGGTATGATGGCAGCTCCGGGGATACACCTCTGGAGGGACTGGGTCATCGGCGCATTGAACGAAGATCTTCCTTACGACGATTTTGTTCAGATCCAATTAACAGGCCGGCGTGCCCGAGAGCGTACACGCATGTCGGCCACCGGCTATCGATCGGAGAAGGAACCACGGCCAGGCGATATGTTCGCACTAGGATTGCTCTCTCGAGGGGCGGGCAACCATCTGGCGATCAACGCTGTGGATACAGTTTCATCTGCCTTCATGGGGATGACTGTGGCCTGCGCCAAGTGCCACGACCACATGTTTGATCCGATTTCGCAGGAGGATTATTACTCGATGAAGGCGCTGTTCGATCCCCTGGTCCCTCGAAAGGTCACCCTGGCCAGCGCGCAAACCCTGCTGGAAGCCGGCAAGGTGATGGCAGAGATCCAGAAGGCGCGTGCGCCGCTGGAAAAGGAATTGGAAGCGCTTCTGGCTCCTTTCCGACAGCAGCTTTACGACGAACGCGTTGAGATGCTACCCCCGGATGTGCGTGCCGTGATCCTCAAACCGGAGAAAACACGGAGCCTTCAGGAACAAAAGATTGCCGATGACTACTTTCCCATCCTGCGCATTGACAGCGGCAAGATCAACGAGATCCTTCCTGAAGAAGTGCGCGTTCAATCTCAAGCTCTAAAGAAACGTCTCGACGAAGTGAGCAAGAACCACCCCTCCCCTCCCAACATACCTGTCTTTCACACCTTGGAGAGAGACCCTATCCGTGAAGGTGAGCCCAGCTACATATTGACCAGCGCAGATCCTAACCGTCCCGAGCTGAATCACGCCGTAAAACCAGGGTGGCCTTTTGCCGATGGCCCAATGGATATTCGAGAGGGTCGCATCGAGGCTTTCGCAGACTGGCTGACGGCATCAAAGAACCCATTGTTTGCTCGCGTTGCCGTCAATCGTTTGTGGCAGTGGCATTTCGGCTCGGGATTGCACAAACAACCCAGCGATTTTGGCACTCAGAGCCCCATGCCCTTGCATCGGGATCTTCTGGATTGGCTGGCCGCGGAATTTATCAGCAGTGGCTACAGCATGAAATACATGCACCGGCTCATAGTCACCTCCAAGGCTTATCAGATGGCATCGGACGCTGGGCCGGAATTCACCCAAGCGCGTGCCATGGATCCCAACAACGATCACTACTGGCGGTTCCCTCTCAATCGGCTAGAGGCAGAGGTGATCTGGGATGCGATCCATTTGGCTGCGGACAACCTGGACCTTTCAATCGGCGGGCCTTCCTTCACCCCGACAGATGCCTCCACGCCGCAACGGCGAGGCGTTTACATCAGGCGGGGGTATTCCCCAAGTCGAAACGTCACACCCGATTTTTTGCAGGCCTTCGACGTCGACGACGGCCGAGAACCCTGCCCCGTCCGGACCCAAACGGTCACTGCACCACAATCCTTGTTTCTGATGAACAGCCCTGAAGTCGAAGAAGCTTCGAGCCAGTTCGCCAATCGACTCCGCAAACTCGCCGAAGGCGACCTTGGCAAGGCGGTCTTACTCGCCTATCGGCTGACACTCGCACGTCCCCCCACAGATTCGGAGGCACGTGTGGCGATGGAGTATCTCGAAGGGGATTTCGAACGCCTCAAACACCTTGCCTGGCTTCTCTTCAACTTGGACGAATTCATCTATGTCCGCTGACACCCATCCTCACGGCATGCCTCCGGGTCACCTTTCGCGACGTCATTTTTTCCATCGCGCAGGGGGTGGTTTCCTCGGGGCCGCTCTAGGGGGCATCTGGGCCGAGGGCGGAGAAATCAAGGACGCCCTGCTGGGGCCGCATTTCAAACCCAGGGCCAAGTCAGTCATTTTTCTCTTCATGTGCGGGGGTGTCAGCCACATCGACACCTTTGACCCCAAGGGCAACCAACATGCCGGTCAGTTCATGGATGCCATTGGTTTTGGTGACAATCAGGCCAAAATGCAGCGCCCGGTCATCCCCTGTCATCGAACTTTCACCCGCTATGGTCAATCCGGAATCCCGGTTTCTGACTGGTTTCCCCACATTGGGGGAGTGATCGACGAAATTGCAGTCGTTCGCTCCATGTGGTGCCACGAGGGGAATCATTTTCCGGCAGTGATTGAAACGTGCACTGGCCACCGTGGCAGGGCTTTTGATCACCCCTCTTTTGGCAGTTGGGTGTCTCATGCGTTGGGCAGCGTCAACAAGAACCTTCCGAGCTTCGTGAACATCGGACGCCCCTCTTCACCCGTCCAACTCACCGGTGGCTATCTGGGGGCATCGGTTTCTGCCACACCGTTTCAGGCAGGCCAAAGGCCCATACCCAACCTTCACCCGCCACAGAGCACGCTCGCGAGCGAACGGGACCATCAAATGCACCTGCTGGAGATCATGAACGCGGACTTTCGCCGACGCCATGCGATGGATTCGAATATCCAAGCCCGGATCAAGGCCTATCAACTGGCTGCCAGCATGCAATTATCCGCACCTGAAGTAGTCGATTTCACAAAGGAACCAGCGCACATTCAGGCGCTCTATGGTATCGACCAAAAGCCCACGAAAGCTTTTGGAGAACAATTGCTCCTGGCACGTCGGCTTGCCGAACGGGGTGTTCGCTTCATTCAAATCTGCCATGCAGGAGGAGGCAACGGAGGCTGGGATGCCCACGGAGACATGAAGCAGCACGAACCCCATTGCCGAGCGACAGACAAACCGATTGCAGGACTGATCACCGACCTGAAGCAGCGTGGCATGCTGGATGAAACACTGGTGGTTTGGACCAGTGAATTTGGACGTACACCCTGGTCGCAAAACACCACAGGTCGCGATCACAACCCCAGAGGTTACACCTCATGGATGGCCGGTGGTGGCATCCAAGGAGGTCTCATTCACGGCGCCACCGACGAGGTGGGTTACCAGGCAGTGGAAGACCGCCACTACTACAGTGATCTTCATGCCACCCTCCTCCATCAGCTGGGGATCGATCATACCAGGATGTTTCTCCCTGAACTCGGTCCTGTCTCACTCCTGGTTGAGGAAGGCAATGGCCCCATCCACGCCATCATGGCTTGAAAGTCCTTGCCGCTGCAGGTGTGCGCAAAAGGCAGGCTGGCAGATGCAAATGATCGCCTAATCTATTCCTGATATAATGTCTGTCCCACCCTGAAATCGCCCTTGGGCTCATCCGCAGAGTCTAAGTTAGGCTGAATTTTCGCCTTTGGCACAGACCGCATGTGGAATTGATGACGATTTTTCCTATGGGAAAACA
>Ga0181587_10003531_pt1 | contig 12995 bp, 11 predicted proteins | sample 071ome_27_FD_132463 | JGI IMG/M metagenome (GOLD analysis project Ga0181587, IMG submission 132463) | Coastal salt marsh microbial communities from the Groves Creek Marsh, Skidaway Island, Georgia - 071409AT metaG (megahit assembly) | ecosystem: Environmental > Aquatic > Marine > Intertidal...
AAAAAAAGGTGCACCGGATTAACCGATGCACCTTTTTGAAAGGGAAGTTTATTTCGCTTCCGAAGCGGATTACATCATGCCGCCCATGCCGCCCATGTCACCATGACCGTGGTCATGACCACCACCAGCGGCTTCCGGCTCAGGAAGATCGGTGATCATACATTCGGTAGTGAGGAGCATGGCAGCTACGGATGCTGCATTTTGCAGGGCCGTGCGGGTAACCTTGGTCGGATCAAGAACTCCGTCACTGACTAGGTCTGTGTAGGAGTCGGTAGCCACATTGTAGCCTTGGTTTCCTTCACTTTCCAGGACACGCTGAACGACGAGGGAAGCATCCACTCCAGCATTGGCACAGAGGTTCCGCAATGGAGACTCGATAGCTTTGCGAACAATGATCGCACCATAAGCTTCATCTCCTTCGAGGCTAAGGGCGTCGATAGCACCAGCTGCACGAAGAAGTGCAACACCTCCACCAGGAACGATACCTTCTTCAACTGCTGCACGGGTTGCATGCAGAGCGTCTTCCACACGAGCTTTCTTTTCCTTCATTTCTGGCTCAGTGGCAGCACCAACGTGGATCACGGCAACACCACCGGCAAGCTTGGCAAGACGTTCCTGCAGCTTTTCGCGGTCGTAGTCGGAGGTGGTCTCTTCGATCTGGCGACGAATCTGGTCGGTACGTCCGGAGATGTCGTTTACATTGCCTCCACCTTCTACGATGATGGTGTTTTCTTTTTCAACAGTGATGCGTTTTGCGGAACCGAGATCGTCGATGGTGACGTTCTCCAGCTTGATACCGAGGTCCTCGGTGATGCATTTACCACCAGTAAGGATGGCGATGTCTTCAAGCATGGCTTTACGACGGTCACCGAATCCTGGAGCTTTGACTGCACAGGCGTTGATGGTACCGCGGAGCTTGTTGACTACGAGAGCCGCAAGAGCTTCACCTTCAACGTCTTCAGCGATGATCAGAAGTTGCTTACCGGTTTTGGAAACGGATTGGAGAAGAGGAAGCAGATCGTTAAGGCTGCCAATCTTCTTTTCGTGGATTAGGATGTAAGCATCTTCGAGAATAGCGGTCATATCATCGGAGTTGGTTACGAAGTAAGGGGAGAGGTAACCTTTGTCGAACTGCATACCTTCAACCACGTCGAGGGTGGTTTCGATGCTTTTGGCTTCCTCGACAGTTATGGTTCCGTCCTTACCAACTTTGTCCATTGCGTCCGCGATGATTTCACCGATTTCTGCATCAGAGTTAGCGGAGATGGCAGCTACGGATTTCACCTCTTCGGTGTCTTGTACTGGGTTGGAAAGCTTGGTGAAAGCTTCAACCGCTACATCCACAGCCTTGTCGATACCACGTTTGATGTAGACAGGATTGTGTCCAGCGGCGACGTAACGAAGCCCTTCCTTGTAGATGGACTCTGCCAGGACGGTTGCTGTCGTAGTACCGTCACCAGCACTGTCTGAAGTCTTGGATGCGACTTCGCGAACCATTTGGGCTCCCATATTTTCATAGGGTTCCTGTAGTTCGATCTCCTTGGCAACGGTTACCCCGTCTTTGGTGACAGTGGGTGAACCGAACTTTTTGTCGATCAGAACGTTCCGGCCTTTGGGGCCGAGTGTGACTTTTACGGCTTTCGCCAGTGTTTCAACCCCCTTGAGGGCTTTTTTGCGGGCGACTTCATCGAATACGAGTTGCTTAGCCATGATAATGTGAAGTTTCTAGTTTATTGATTAGATTGTGAGTTTGAGTTATCCGATGATACCGAGAATATCGTCTTCGCGAAGAAGCTGATGAGAAGCTCCATCGAGTTTGATTTCAGTGCCACCGTACTTGCTGATAAGAACTTTGTCACCGACAGAGACTTCGAAGGACTGGTTGTTGCCATTGGAGTCTTTCTTACCGGAACCAAGAGCAACAACTTCTGCTTCCTGGGACTTTTCTTTAGCGGAATCAGGGATAATGATCCCGCCTTTGACTTGTTCATCTTCCTCGAGAATTTTGACGAGGATACGATCGCCGATTGGTTTGATGTCTTTCATTTAGTTATTATGTTATGGGTTTGGGTTAGATGAGGGAGTGTGTTGAGAAAACTGGAGAAAGGTTGCCCAAGGGCTTATTTCTCTTCCTTGTCGTCCTCAACAACTTCAAAGTCTGCGTCCACGACGTCTGCGTCTTTGGCACCAGCCGGACCAGATTGTGCAGATTCAGCGGCACCAGGATCAACGTCCGGGCCTCCAGGACCTGCCTCTGGGCCAGGACCTTCGCCGGTAGCACCACCAGCAGCATGGATTTCCTGACCTGCGGCGTTCAAGGCTTCGAGGAGCTTTTCCTTGTCGGCTTTGATGGTCGCGGTTTCCGCATTTTGGTCTTCGAGAGTCTTTTTTCCGCTTTCGATGGCAGCTTCCAAATTGGACTTGTTGTCTGCGGAGACCTTGTCGCCATTATCTTTCAGCAATTTGTCGGCCTGGTAAACCATGTTGTCCAATTCATTACGGGACTCCACAGCTTCCTTACGCTGCTTGTCTTCCTCCGCATGCTTTTCCGCTTCTTTCTGAAGCCGATCCACTTCGTCCTTATCGAGACCGGACGAACCACTGATGGTGATCTTTTGGTCCTTACCGGAGCCCTTGTCCTTGGCGGTCACATTGAGGATACCGTTGGCGTCAATATCGAAGGTCACTTCAACTTGAGGAACACCACGGGGTGCTGAAGGGATGCCGTCGAGCTTGAAAGTACCGAGCATTTTGTTGTCGTTGGCCATCTGGCGTTCTCCCTGGAGAACTTTGATGTCCACGGCAGTCTGGTTATCCGAGTAGGTGGAGAAAATCTGGCTTTTCTTGGTCGGGATGGTGGTGTTGCGATCGATCATTGGAGTGCTGATACCACCAGCGGTTTCGATGCCCAGTGTCAGCGGGGTCACATCGAGAAGCAACACGTCGCTCACTCCTGAGTCACCGCTCAGGATGGCTCCCTGGATGGCAGCACCGATGGCGACCACTTCGTCAGGATTGACACCTTGGTGGGGGTCTTTTCCTGTCAATTCTTTGGCCAACTCGATGACACGGGGGCTACGGGTCATGCCACCCACCAGAACGAGGTGATCGATCTCGGACGCTGCTACTTCTGAATCATTCAGACAGGCTTTGAAAGGCACCTTGGCCCGTTCGTAAAGATCGTCACAGATTTGCTCCAGCTTGGCGCGGCTTAATGCCACCTGCAAGTGCTTGGGACCGGAAGAGTCAGCAGTGATGAAGGGCAGGTTGATGTCTGTGGATTGAGCGGAAGAGAGTGCAATCTTGGCCTTCTCGCCTTCTTCCTTCAGACGCTGCATTGCCATTTGATCCTGGCGCAGGTCAATTCCCTGTTCTTTCTGAAATTCGTCGCAGAGCCAGTTGATGACAGCTTCATCCCAGTCGTCACCACCAAGCTGGTTGTCACCATTGGTCGCTTTGACTTCGAAAACGCCGTCGCCCAGTTCGAGTACGGAAATGTCAAAAGTACCGCCACCGAGGTCAAAGACGGAGATGGTCTGGTCATCTTTCTTTTCGAGACCATAAGCCAGAGAGGCAGCGGTCGGCTCATTGATGATACGCAGGACTTCGAGGCCGGCAATTTTCCCGGCATCCTTGGTCGCCTGACGCTGGGCATCGTTGAAATATGCAGGAACGGTAATGACCGCCTTCGTGACTTCTTCTCCAAGGTAGGCTTCAGCATCCGCCTTCAACTTACCAAGAATCATCGCAGAAATATGCTCGGGAGCAAACTCTTCGGGTTTTCCCTTGTCCTCAACCTTAATGTAAGCGTCGCCGTTTTTACCGGCAGCGACTTCATAAGGAAGGGTGTCTGCGATTTTGGAAACTTCGGAAGCTTTGCGTCCGATGAGACGTTTCGCAGAAAAGACGGTGTTACTTGGATTGGTGACGGCCTGACGTTTTGCAGCCTGTCCAACGAGACGTTCGCCGTTCTTTGAAAAAGCAACGATGGAAGGTGTCGTACGTGCTCCTTCAGAATTAGGAATGACGACAGGTTCGCCGCCCTCCATGACTGCCATGCAGGAATTGGTTGTTCCGAGATCTATGCCAATGACTTTGCTCATGCCGGCCCCCTATGCATTTGTCTTGCCAATCAGAATCAGAAGGACGGGATTGTTGTAGCCATGGGAGTTACCAGATACTACGGCACAAATGTGACAAGTGGTGACAGCCCGGAAATCAGGTCAGAGTGTCACACCCCGTGTCACACTTTGCGAATCTGTCTCACGGGTTTGTCACGCAGCAGATTTTGATTTCGGAACTTGTCAAGGTACGGGCAGGTAACAACTGTGGATGGAATGGCATTGGTAAAAAAGAAGAAGAAAGTCGACCGAGAGGCACTCAGCTCCGCCTTTATGAGGATCCCGGGCATGCGTGTGGAAGTCGCACGGGATCTTCTGGATTTGGGCCTGCGGGAAATCTATGAACTGCAGGGTCGTGCACCGGAATCCCTACTGGAAGATCTACAAAAAAAGCGGGATGTGCCAGATGCGGAAACCTTGAAACTACCTTGCTTCCGACTCGCTGTTTACTTCTCAGAAAATGATGTCCCGGATCGCAGCCTCTTGACTCCCGATGCCTGGCGACAATAGAAATTATTTTGAAGATTTCCCCATCTCATGCTCCCCACCATACCCATACCCGATACAATTCCCCTATTGACCCTACCGGAAACCGTACTCTTCCCCAAGGCTCTGCTTCCGATGATCATCGTGGAGGGCCAGGAAAAGAAGCTCCTGGCCGACATTCTGCGAAGCTCCCGGATGGTCGCCGTTACAGGTCTCCGCGGAGAAAAGTCTGAACATTGGGGAGAAGACAAGTATCCTTTTTTCCAGACCGGAGGCGTCGGATTGGTCCGAGCTTGCCATGAAAACGAAGATGGTTCCTCCAACCTAATTCTGCAAGGCCTGGCACGGGTAGAAATCGAACGAATCATGTTCGAAGAGCCCTACCCCATTGCCCGAATCCGAGTACTCGAAAGTGAACCGGAAGAATCTGCACCCATTGTCGAAAACCTTACGGATCGGTTGAGCCGGGCCATCCAACTTTCCGTGGATTTGGGCAACCCCATTCCCCAACACATCCTCGAATTTCTCCAAAATATCCAGGAGCCCGAAGCCTTCCTTGACATCTCCGCCTTCACTCTCTGCAAAACCATGGAGGATAAGCAACAACTGCTGGAAACCCTCAATACCCGCGAACGATTCGAGCTACTGCTAGAGTTTATCCGCATTGAGAACGACCGCCTCCAACTCTTGAGCAAGCTCAAAGGCAATCTCTCCGACGAGGATATTCAGTTGAATTGACGAGTTCCACTTTTCCAACAGGGAAGCTTGAATTACAGCGAAGAAAAACACCTTAGAACTTCCCGTTGTCATTGACCCATTCGCTTTTAGGAGGCACTTCTTCAAAGGTGTCCCAATGCTCCACAATCTTATTCTTAGAGATTCTGAAGAGATCGTAGTAGGAGGCATGAGTCCCCTCTTTGGTACCTTCGCAAACACTTAAGACAAAGTTCCCTTCTGCCAGGACCCGGTGAATTATTTGGTAGTCTCTGGAATTATTGCTGGAGAGTTCTTCATGGAGAGCAGGCAAACCATCTTCCATGCTGGGGTTGTGTTCAATGTAACCCTCCGCTTCGACATAATTTTCTAATTGATCAAAGTTTCTTTGCAGAAGCACCTGTTCCAAAAATTTGCGAACCAGAGCTCGATTTTCTTCCGTTTTCTCCAAGTCCTCAATCTTCGTAAGACCATCGATCATTGTATGGCCAGAAGGGTTTGGGCTATCTACCTTGGTTTGCAGATTATCCCAATGCTCCACGGCATAACCGTCCTCAAATCGAAAAACTTCAAAGCCAATCTCCACTACATTGAAATCATAATCTGTGTGAGCAAAAACAAAATCCCCATCTTCAAAAATCCTCACAATTTCTACCTTTGGGGAAGTTTTTGCCAAGCGTTTGAAGAGTTCAGCCAGACCAATATTTCCTTCCCTGGTGAGTGGATTGTGCTGAATGTACTTATCCTCCTTTACCACAGTCACAGCCTCTGGATCTCCAGTTTCGATACCTTTCAGGAGTTTACGGATTTTGTCTTTGTTACTTGTTGGCATAGTGATGGCAGGTTTTCTGCAATGAGGTCAGGATACAGGTGAAGCATCAGAAAGGAGAGACAATCCCCCCGAAAAGGAAAGCTTGAATTTCAGGCCAGATTCCCTGAAATCCCCACTCCTCGGAAATTCCCCTTTCCCAAAACACTTTATATTATGGAAAAAGAAATCCTCTCCAAAGCCTGCGCAATTGCACGTGGTCTTTCCATTGATGCCATTCACGCCTGCAGTTCCGGTCACCTGGGGCTGCCACTCGGTGCTACAGAAATGGGGGCAGTTCTTTATGGACACGCCCTTAGCCATAATCCGGATGCACCGGAATGGATCAATCGGGACCGTTTTCTTCTCTCCGCAGGACATGGGAGCATGTTCCTCTACAGCTGGCTGCATTTGAGCGGCTACGACCTCCCGCTCGAAGAAGTCAAAAATTTCCGCCAACTGCGCAGCAAAACTCCCGGTCACCCGGAATTTGGAGAAACCCCAGGCGTTGAATCCACCTCCGGACCGCTCGGGCAAGGTGTGGGGAATGGAGTAGGCATGGCCATCGCCTCCAAAATGGCAGCCGCTCATTTCAACACAGAGGAGCACACAATATTTAATAATAAAGTGGTGGTTCTGGCAGGAGATGGATGTCTTCAGGAAGGTGTGGCTGCTGAGGCGGCTTCCCTAGCTGGACACTTGAAGCTGGATAATCTCATCCTGATCTATGACTCCAATGACGTCACACTGGACGCCATGGCGGATGCCACCCAAAGTGAAAACACCTGCCAGCGCTTTGAGGCTTACGGATTTGAGACACAACTCGTAAAAGACGGCAATGACTTGGAAGCTCTGGCAACCGCCTATGACAATGCCCGAAACTCAACTTCCGGCAAACCACAACTGATTGAAATCAAGACCCTCATCGCCAAAGGCATCCCGGAAGTGGCAGGAACAGCTGGAGGACATGGCGAAGGCGGAGCGAAGTTTGCGGAAGCGGCCCGGAAAGGCTTGGGGCTTCCGGAAGAAACCTTCTACGTCTCCGAAGAAGTGCAGCAATATTTTGCAGAGCGAAAGAATGATTTGAAGGCAAAGTATGACGCCTGGCAGGAAACCTTCAATGCATGGAAGGCTGCCAACCCGGATAAAGCCGAAGTCCTGCAAGCGGGCATCGACAACAAAGTCCCTGAAAACCTGGATGCCGCGATCCCTGAATTTGATGAATCTGCCGCCGCCACACGGGCAACAGGAGGCAAAGCACTCAATGCAATTGCCAAAGAAATGCCCCTCCTCGTGAGTGGTAGTGCCGACCTGCACGGCTCCACCAAAAACTACCTGAATGACATGGGAGATTTTTCGGCGGCCAATCATTCGGGAAGAAACCTCCTTTTCGGCATTCGAGAACATGCGATGGGTGCCATCATGAACGGCTTTGCCTACCATGGCATTTTCCGCAGTTCCGGTGCGACATTTGCAACCTTCTCCGACTACATGCGACCTTCGGTTAGGCTGGCTTCCCTGGTCGGCCTGCCGGTTTTCTACATCTGGACGCATGATTCCATCGGTGTAGGTGAAGATGGCCCGACTCACCAACCCGTGGAAACCACCAGTGCCCTGCGCTGCTTCCCCAATCTCGATGTCCTGCGTCCAGCCGATGCAGAGGAAACGGCCGGTGCCTTTGCCGCCGCTGTCGAACGTACAGATGGACCAACCGCATTGATCCTCACTCGTCAGAATGTGCCCAACCTGTCCTCCATCTCTGTGGCAGATCGCCGACAGGGAGCACGCAAAGGGGGATACATCGCCAAACAAGAGACCGGCGACCTGCAATTGATCCTGCTGGCCAGCGGGAGTGAAGTGCAGCATGCCATTGCGGCAGCGGATGAACTGGGTGATGGAGTCAGAGTGGTTTCCATGCCTTGTATGGAACGCTTTGATCGCCAATCTGAAGACTACAAGGCATCCATACTCCCCTCTTCCTGCACCAAAAGAGTCGCGATCGAAGCTGGAGTCAGTGGACTTTGGCACAAATACACCGGGCTGGACGGCAAAGTCGTTGGCATTGATCGATTTGGAATCAGTGCCCCCGGCAACACAGTCATGAAAGAATTTGGCATTACTTCGGCAAACCTTGTCTCCGTGGCCCGAAGCATCCTTTGATTCACTCTCACCCAAACAGACTCCATGAAAAACAACACCCCAACTCTCCTCCTTCTGCTAACTCTCTGCTTGCCGGGCCTCCTCTCTGCACAGCAACAGAATGGAGATATGCAGAAACAAATCAATGACCTGCGTACTCGAATTGCAGCTCTGGAAGCGAGAGTTGCCCAGCAGGAAACGATCATCCGCAGCATGCGATTGATTGAACCCCCAACCAGTCGACTTGCGACATCCGTGACCGTGCAACCCTCGGCACCCGCAGCTCAAAATCAATCCGGCACAATTGTAGGAGGAGTCAAAACCACGGGAATGAGCGTACTTGACCGTCTGCGTAGTGGCATCACCTACACCAAACTGCCTGCAACCGGAAAATGGACGGAGCTGGCCAACTGGAAAAGCCTGAACAAAGGCATGGGCGCAACAGATGTCATGAAGATCCTCGGGAACCCTCTGTTCACCAAAGACTCCATTCGCCCTCGGGCCGATGAATACTGGCAATATGCAGGAAGACTGGCAAATGGAGAGCAACTGGCCGGAAGAGTTCGTTTCTACAAAGGAAAACTCACCACTTGGGACGAACCAAAGTTTTAATCATTTTAACATTCCCTCACCCTAACGACCAACAGCCCCTTACTATCCATTATGAAGACTTCCCCATTTCTGCTTCTGACTGTACTCATACTGTCGATGGCCAAGCTCTCCTCGGCCCCGTTCATGAGTATTTCTCCATCACTGATCAAACCCAGAGTCAAAGGTGAACAGACCGATGTTGGCTTCGGAGTCAATTTCCGGACAGGTTATGAATTTCTCCGTAGTGACTGGTTGCTCAGTGGGCATGCCATAGAGTTTGAAGCTGGCTACAATGGCTATACCTTTGAGTCTGGCGATGCTGATCTGGGCGACTTTTCGGCCACTGCGGTGCCTTTGATGTTGAATTATCGCTACACCCAGTACTGGGGGTCTTCCCGAGCCAATGCGGCTGGCATGGAATACTGGAGCCCGGACTTCATTCTTTATGGAGGGGCTGGTCTTGGTGGAGTCATTCTCTCGGCAGAGGAAACCCTTACCAGTGTAGGCAAGGTAGAAATCTCCGAGTTTTCTCCAGCCTTTCAGTTTTTCTTTGGCACAGGAATTGGCTTCAACGATCGCCTCTCCCTTACCGGTGGGTATCGCCACCTTTGGATGAGTGAAATCGAAACTGAAGGAGCCGCCGCTTATTCCTACAACTCCTCCCTACACATCTTTGATCTGAACTTCCGCTGGCTCTGGTAAAGCAAACGGGCAGCCCAGAAATCGCCCGGCTTGAGCTTACTGGCCAAGCAAGGCTTATCCCCGAGACGGCTCGACAAAACCAGCCTTACGGTGGACTTTTGAAAGGATTTTCCAAGCTCGTTTCTGGGCCGCATCGGCTCCTTTTTTCAGGACGCTGGTTAAATAGCTTTTGTCCTCCATCAACTCATCAAAACGAGTTCGAATCGGGTTCAGAGAGTCGCAGACGACTTCCACGAGTGCCTTTTTGAGGTCACCGTAACCTTTGCCTTCAAAGTCTTCTGCGATGTCCGCAGGTTCACGGTGAGCCAGGACTCCGTAGATTTCGAGAAGGTTGGAGACGCCGGGGCGGCCCTGAGGATCATAGGTAATGGTGGTCTCGGAATCGGTCACCGCACTCATCACCTTCTTCTTAATTTGATCCGGGGTATCGAGAATAAACAAGGTGGAACGCTCATTGGAGTCGGACTTGGACATCTTTTTGGTGGGTTCCTGAAGAGACATGATTCTTGCCCCCTTGGGAGCAATATAGGGCTCAGGTACAGTAAAGGTGTCCGAATAGTAATTGTTAAATCGCTGGGCAAGGTCGCGGCAAAGTTCCAAATGCTGCTTCTGGTCATCCCCAACTGGCACAATGTCGGCATTGTACAAAAGGATATCCGCAGCCATCAGCACAGGATAAACAAGCAGCCCCCCATTGACGACCGGTTTGGGCTGGGGCTTACCAGTGCCAGGAGCCGGTTGCGTCAAGTCCCCTCCCCCGGTCTTGTCTTTGAATTGTGTCATCCGCAGGAGATCTCCCACCGGAGTCAGGCAATTCAAGACCCAGGCCAGCTCGGTATGCCCGGTTACATGGCTCTGGAGAAAAATATGAGCGGCATCCGGGTCCAGCCCACAGGCAATGTATTGGGCGACGCATCGCAGAGAGTTGGCTCTCAGATCAGCGGGCTTGTAATCGACAGTGATGGCATGTTGGTCGACAATGCCAAAGTAGCAGGTATTGCCAGGTAAAAGTGTCGCCCAATTACGGACCGCACCAAGGTAATTGCCCAGAGTTAAAATGCCGGTAGGCTGTGCACAGGTAAGAACAGTCTTCATACTTGAATTTTTCGCAAAAGCTGGGGAGCCTGCCAAAACCTGTTCAAAAATAAAGCCTGAAACCCCATCTTCTTTCCCATTGACTCGAAAACCTGTATCCAAGCTAATGATTCCATAACCCTATACCCGAAGTGGAAAATAAACTCACAGAAGAACACAAACAAGAGCTTAGGGATGAGCTCAAACGCTGCCCCGCAGGAACCATCGAAGCTGCCATCAAGTTTCGGGAAGAAAAAGATCCTGACCAAGTGCCTGTCATCGTAATGGGTGTGATTGAGCGTTTTCTTGAGCCCGAAGCCCGGCCCATCTTGAAAAAAGAGAACCTGGAAACCAATCTGATGGAGGATTTGGGCATCGATTCCCTCACCATGCTGGAGATCGTCATGCTTCTGGAGAAGACCCTGCAAATCAGTTTCAATAATGAGGAGTTGCTGGAGCTTCGTACGATTGGTGACGTCAATCTGTTCATGGATGCAAAGATCAAAGGGGAAACTCCGGAAAACACTCTCCGGAAATACCCGATCGAGGAAATTGCCGCCATCATGCCACATCAGGACCCCTTCCTTTTCCTGGAAACGGCCTCCATTGGTAAAAGTACCGCCAAGGCTACCTACATTATTAAAGGCACAGAGCAATTCCTGCAGGGTCACTTTAAAAACAGGCCCATCTTTCCAGCATCCATCATGATTGAAGCTCTGGGGCAATTGGCCGTTTTCTATCTCCTGACCGCAGATGACGAAAAACTCCCCCATGATGTAGACCCCAATTCCATCTATTTTGCATCCTGTGATGGCGTTCGCTGCCATCGTATTTGCAAACCCGGCGACATTCTGACCTTTCAGATCAAGCCACGAAATATCCGTCACCCTCTGGGATTGTTCCATGGCTCCATTACGGTAGATGGCGAAAAGACCGCCATTGCCGAGGAGATCAAACTGGCCTTTGATTACGAAAGGACCGAAGAACTGGATGAAGACCGGTTGAACCCAGCCACCTTCAAACCCTCGCTGCCACAAATCTCAGCCCGCAAGGGCAACACCCCTCCCTCCTCCATTGCCCCAAACCTCTCCAGTTCCTCCACTCAACCCAAGGAATAATCACTCACAGTTCAGTGGCCATAAAAGAGAGGTACCGAAAGTTCTTTACCTCACGACCACTTTTCCCCGCTTTAGTGAAACCTTTCTTCAGCGGGAAATCAGTTATCTACTACAAAGGCCTGAAATCGAATTGGATATTCGCTCACTTTGGGGGGGACCGGGAACCTTCCTCACTTATCCGGCCCACACTCCGATTCCGACCACAGGCATTCAGGATCTGCCGCGAGCACTCTGCAAAATCCCAAATTGGATATGCAAGTGCCCCCAGCCCATTCGGGACACGATGAATGTATTGCTGAATCGACAAATCCCCATGTACACCAACTGGTTGGAAAACAACTGGGGCTTTGCCTGGGCCATGGACCATGCATCAACCCTTGCCAAGCCCCAAAACCGACCTGATCTCATCCACGCCACCTGGGGCACCATGCCAGCGGCGGCAGCCTACGCTCTCTATCATTTCACAGGCATTCCCTTCTGCATGGAAGCACATGCCTACGACGTCTACAAACATGGAGGCGACTGGCTACTCCAAGAAAAAGCACAACTGGCCCGGTTTGTCCGCAGCTCGACCCGAGCAACTCAACAAGACTTGCTCCGGCGTCACTCCCCAACCAATCCGGAAAAGTATCATCTCATTCGCCGAGGTATTTCCACCAAACCTTTGGAGACTCCCCTCAGACCTCTTCAAAAACCACTTCGCCTCATTACCGTAGGTAGAATTGTCGAAAAAAAGAACATCTCCTTCCAACTACAAATCTACAAACACCTGATGGATGCAGGCATTCCCTTTCATGCAGACATTGTAGGGCAAGGACCGGTGCTACCCAAACTGAAAAAGGAAGCAGACCGCCTCGATCTGGCTCAAAATGTCACCTTCTGTGGAAGGCAAATCTACAGCGAAGTCGAAAAGGCTTATCAAAATGCCGATGTCTTACTCTTTACAGGAAAACCAGCGGTCAATGGAGACCGTGATGGCTTACCCAACGTCATTGCCGAAGCGATGACGCATGGCTTACCTGTCCTGACAACTCCATTTGCCGGAGCAATGGAAGCCATCGTTCATGAACAAACCGGCTTTGTCCTGCCGACGGACAATCCTGCACCCTGGGTCGAAACTCTGGCGACACTCCACCAGCATCCACATCTGGAAAGCATCCGCCAAAACGCCCAAGACTGGATCAAAGAGAATTTCTCCATATCGGAAAACGGGAAACAACTGATGAATTTGTTGCTCCAAGC
>Ga0181587_10003538_pt1 | contig 12979 bp, 10 predicted proteins | sample 071ome_27_FD_132463 | JGI IMG/M metagenome (GOLD analysis project Ga0181587, IMG submission 132463) | Coastal salt marsh microbial communities from the Groves Creek Marsh, Skidaway Island, Georgia - 071409AT metaG (megahit assembly) | ecosystem: Environmental > Aquatic > Marine > Intertidal...
CACCAATGCCTCCAGCTCTGCCAGACCGTATGTGCGAAAATTGGCGGCTTTGAACACAGAGAAGTACCAGTCAGTCATCCGGGTGGTTGCGAAATCCCGGCACCAGTCGGTGATGACGAGATTGCCTCCAGGCACAAGCACCCTGTGCATTTCAGCCAGAGCCGCAACTGGATCACGGATATAGTGAAAGACACTGCTGGACACTACGGTATCGACACTCGCGTCGGGCAACTGCAGGTTATCGGCCCACCCCGCTTTGAGAATGGCCCCTTCCGGCAGTCGCTGCCTGGCAACGGCCAGCATTTCCGGAACCGGGTCGATACCCTGCAGTTGTAGATCATCGTTTGCTGCCGCCAGTGCCGCAAGCAATACTCCTGTACCGCAGCCGATATCAAGAATACGGTCACCGGCTTTCCGCGGCAGGCGTGCCAGGGTTTCCTGTACCGAAGCATGTATGTACGACGACCATCGCGCGTCATAACCGGACGCCAGTTCCGCATACTCCCTGACTACTGCCGGCTCACTCATGCCTGTCTCTGCAGGCCTCATCGGGAAATTCCAGCTCGATGGTGGTGTGGGTCAGCGAAAACGGCGCCAGCTTGTCTGCAATGCGTTTTTTCAGGGCATGCTGCTCGGCGGCATTGAGCGCCTCATGCAGCAGCAGGTGCGCCGTATAGACATGATGCTCGCCGTCCAGTGACCAGCAGTGTTCATGGTGGATGCCGGCAATATCGGTGATTTTCATCAGCTCAAGATTGATCTTGCTGGCAAGCAGCGACTCGGGCACTGCCTGGAAAAAAATCTTGAGCGTCTCCTTGAAATGCTTGTAGATATTGAACAGGATGAAAGTGGTGAAGATCACCGCCAGCAGCGGGTCGAGGATCGGCCACTCCACGAACATCAGTACGATGGACACAATCAGCACCGCTGCCCACCCCAGCACATCCTCCAGCAAGTGCCAGTTAAGCACCTTCTCGTTCATTGAATTGCCGCCGCTCAGTTTCCACGCAGCAAAGCCGTTAACCGTGATGCCAAGCACTGCCAGACCCAGCATGCCTGCGGCCATGGGCATCTCGGGCCGGAACAGCCTGGGCACCGACTCCAGCAGCACCCAGGCGGAACCGATGACCAGGATGACGCTGTTTATCAGGGCGCCGAACAGGGACAGCCTGCGATAACCGTAGGTAAAAACTTCGTCGGCGTCTTTGTTGGACAGGCGATCCAGCACCCAGGCCGAACCGATGGACAGGCTGTCACCGAGGTCGTGCACGGCATCGGCCATGATGGCGGTGGAATTGGTCAGCAATCCACCGATGAACTCAATGATCGTAAACCCGGCATTCAGGAAAAATGCCCAGCCGATGCGATCGGAGCGCGAATGATGGTGATGATGACTGCCCATGCTTGCTATTTTGTCACTTATTACATGTCAAATCAGGCACTAATTCCGGTTGCTTTGTCAGTTTCGTGACGTTGTAATGGGACTGAAATACAGGCTTACAACCGGGGAGAATGACTTGGCTGAACTGCAATTTCTTGGCGCCGCACAACAGGTAACGGGTTCCTGTTACTTGCTGGAAACCGAATCACTGGGCCGCACCCTGCTCGACTGCGGCATGCACCAGGGTGGTGATGCGGTCGACCGCCTGCAGGAAGAAAGCTTCCCCTTCGACCCCACTTCCATCGACAACCTGATCCTGTCCCATGCCCACCTGGACCACAGCGGCCTGATACCGTTGCTGGTGAGCCGGGGGTTCAGCGGCACTATCTACTGCACACCCGGCACCCTGAAATTGCTGCCGATCATGTTCAACGATGCGGCCGGACTTTACGAGCGCGACCTCAAGCATGAAAACCGCCGCCGCCAGCGCAAGGGCCTGAAGCCCCTCAAGCCCATCTATACGAAGAAGGATGTGGAAACCGCCATCGAATTGTGCCGCCCCGTGCCATACGGCAGGGACTGGCCGGTCGGCAAGACCGGCAAGGCCAGCCTGCGCTTCCTTGATGCCGGCCACATACTGGGCGCCGCCATTACCGAACTGACCTTCCCGGAGGACGGCCGCGACAAGAAGCTGGTGTTTTCGGGCGACCTCGGCAAGAAGGTGGCCGTGCTGATGAACGAACCGGCAACAGTGAAAAGCGCCGATCTCCTGCTCATGGAAGGCACCTATGGCAACCGCAACCATCGCAGCCTTGCGAATACCATGCAGCAGTTCGAGGAAATCCTGCGGGAGAGTTGGAAGCGCAAGGGCAACATCCTGATTCCCTCTTTCGCCGTCGGCAGGACGCAGGAAGTCCTCTTCCATCTCGGCCAGCTGCACCACGCCGGCAAACTGGACCCCTGGCAGGTCTACCTGGACAGCCCCATGGCTATCGCGGTGACCGATGTCTACGACGAATGCCTGCACGTACTGGACCGCCAGGACGCGGCAAAGATCCGGGAAATGCACAAAGGCTCGCTGAAAAACTTCCTGCCCAACCTAAAATACGTCGATACGCCCGAGGAATCGATGGCACTCAACGACATCAAGCACGGCGCCATCATCATCGCGGGCAGCGGCATGTGCACCGGCGGCAGGATTCGCCACCATCTCAAGGAGCGGGTATGGAACAAGAACAACACGGTGATGTTCGTCGGTTTCCAGGCGGCTGGTACGCTGGGCAGGATCCTGGTGGACGGCGCGAAGGAGATTCGCCTGTTCGGCGAGGAAATGATCGTCAAGGCGAAGATCGAAACGCTGAACGGTTTTTCCGCCCATGCCGACCAGGCGGAGCTGGTCGACTGGCTGCTCCAGGTGGAGGGCAAGCCAAGAGTGATGCTCGTACACGGCGAACTCAACGCACTGGATACCCTGTCGATGAAACTGTGGCGCGAACACAAACGGGCCACCGAGATTCCCTATATCGGCCAGCGCATCTTTTTCTGAGATTGATTAACGCGCCTGCAGTGTACCGAGCCAGGCGTCCACGTCATTCCAGTCCAGCGGGAAAGTGTGTCCCGTGCCCTGCAGAAGCTTTGCATCCAGCACCACCCCGGCCCGCTCGAGGACACGCACCGTGTCGTCGAAACGACTGCCCCACCCCAGCCTGTCCTCGCTGCCGATGCGCAGGAAAACGGGAAAGTCCTTCAGGGCGGCCAGTTGCGGTGAGTCGGATGCCAGCGCCGGCACGGCGATGATGCCCAGGTAATCACGGGGGCTTCTCGAGGCGATATCGAGGGATGAGATGCCGCCGTTGGAGATCCCCATCAACAGGACCGGGCCATCGGCGATATCATCGCGTTTTTTGAGGGTGGCAATGAGATCGTAGACCTTGCCGCCGTTTTCTCCCCAGAACGACTGCCCGTTCGGCGATACTGGCGCCACCACGGCCCAGCCGCGGTCGATGAAGCCATCACCGTGGTTGCGAAAGGCGCTGCTGGCGATACGGGCATCCCCCGGACCACCGCCCAGGATCACAACCAGCGGATGCTCCCCTGCACCGGGGGTATCGAAGTAGGCCCGGAAGGCAGAGCCGTCCGACAGGGTGAATTCGGATTGGGTATAGGCGGAAATCGGCATCAGCAGTAAAAGGGTCAACAGGAAAGAGCGCATCTCTCATCCTCCATACATGTATGGTCAATGCTGACACATTTCAGGCACTGCTTGAAGCCGGGGTTTCAGGCATTACTCGCTGCCCCGGGATTTTTACAACAGCAGGGTTTTCCTTGATTATTGCACCCGGATAGATTGGACATGACCGTAATGGCAGATTATTCTGCCGTGTCGATAGGGGAATCTTCATGAAAGTACGCCAGTTTTTGATCTGCCTGGTGCCGCTCTTGGCCGGTGCATTGCCGGCAATGGCCCAGGACATTCCACGCACCGCTGACGGCACACCCTTCCTGCAGGGTATCTGGCAGGCCCAGTCCCGGGCCGCCTTCAACCTGGAAGACCATGTCGCCCGCCATGACATGCAGGCCGGACAAAGCGTCGTCGCCGGCGGCAGCATCCCTTACCAGGACTGGGCGCGGGCCAAACAGCAGGAAAATTTCGCCAACCGCGCCGAACTCGATCCCCTCAACAAGTGCTACCTGCCCGGCGTTCCGCGCATCATGGCCATGCCCTGGCCCTTCCAGATCTTCCAGACTCCCGAGCATGTCGCCATCACCTTCGAATGGACCCAGGTATACCGGCTTATCTATGCCGACGGTCAGGAGCAGATGTATCCCGGGTTCGAGCACTGGATGGGCGATTCCCGCGGCCACTGGGAAGGCGACACCTTCGTGGTGGTCGTGCGCGACTCCAATGACCGTCACTGGATGGATGCCGCGGGCAACTTCCACAGCATTGGCGCCGTGATCACCGAGCGCTACACGATGGTCGATGCCGACACCATCCGTTATGAAGCCACCATCGACGACCCGGAAGTATTCACCGAACCCTGGACAATTTCCTACCCGCTGGTGCGCCAGACCGACATGACCCGCCTGCTGGAATACCAGTGCCAGGCGGAGGTCGAGGAAGCCAACGGCGCCTTCGAGCGCGTGGACAGCCTCTGGCATCCGGCACCCATTCCGGAAGCGAACATTCCCTTCGATGCAAACGCGGGCGCCGACCTGCCGCTGCCCGCCATGCCCGCCGGCATTCCCCGTCATGCCGACGGCACGCCCGACCTGACCGGCCTGTATACCCAGGGCGGCATCGCCAACTACGGCCTGGAAAAGCGCGAGAACCTGGCCCTGTTTCCACCCGCCAACGGCGTCATCATCGATCCCATAGATGGCATACTGCCCTACCAGCCGTGGGCCCGTACCGAGATGCTGGAACGGCGCGAGCCCTGGCGCGGCTACGACGATCCCACCGCACATTGCTTCGTGGCCGGCATCCCGCGCTCACATTACGTACCGTCGCCCTACATGATCCTGCAGCCGCCCGGTTACACCGTCGTCCTGCACGAACGCATGTCCTACCGGGTCATCGACATGAACCGGCGCGAGCACCTGCCGGACAACATACGGTTGTGGATGGGTGATGCGCTGGGCCACTGGGAAGGCGACGTGCTGGTGATCGATTCGGCCAACTACAACGGCAAGGCCTGGCTCAACGAGCTCGGCGATGTGACGAGCCATGCCCAGACCGTGCGTGAATACTATATTCCCCAGGCCGATCAGATCATCTATCGCGCGGTCGTGTCCGACCCGATACCCTACTCAAGGCCCTGGACCATGGAGATGCCCATGCCCCGCCAGGACGGCGAATTGCTGGAAGTCGCCTGCCTGGAAGATAATAATGACCTTGAACACCTCAGAGACGTGCGCGACGAACACCGCGCACAGCAGCAGGAGTGAGTATTACTATGAAGACAACACTATCCCTGGTTTTGTGCACCGCCGCCCTGGCATTCGGTGCGGGTCCTACCCTGGCCCACCATTCCTTTTCCGCGGAATTCGATATCGAGCAGCCGATCGCGCTGACCGGCAAGGTGACGCGCATGCAATGGTCCAACCCGCACGGCTGGATCTATATCGACGTGGAGAACGATGACGGCAGCGTCACCAACTGGGCCCTGGAAACCAGTGCCGCCAACAATCTCATCCGCCGCGGCTGGAAACGGGAAGACCTGCCGGCGGGCACGACCATCGTGGTCGAGGGATTCCGGGCCCGCAACGGTACACCCACCGCGAATATCCGCGGCATCCAACTGGAAGACGGCCGCCGCCTGTTCTCAGGCAATGCGGAAGAGCTGCGCAACTAGCCACCTGTCGCATGCCAGCAGCACACCAGTATGACCTGATCGTTCTCGGTACCGGCCCGGCCGGCGAAAAAGCCGCCGCCAAGGCCGCTTACTTCGGCAAAAAGGTCGCCATCATCGAGAAGGAAAAGTGCTATGGCGGCGCCGGCGTCAACACGGGCACCCTGCCCTCCAAGACGCTGAAGGAATCCGCCCTCTACTATTCCGGCAAGTACGACACCGGCATCTACGGCCACGACCGCGTTCTCGACGGCAAGACCACTATCCAGGATTTCCTCTACCGCAAGAACTACGTCATCGAGACCCTCGAACAGGAGGTGCTGAAGAACATCCAGCGCCACAAGATCGACCTGTACCAGGGCACCGGCTCATTCGTCGACGCACACACAATCAAGATCACCGAGGGCCCGGATGAAAAAACCATTACCGGCGATCACATTCTCATCGCCACCGGCTCCTACCCCTTCCATCCCGACAACATCTATTTCGACGGCATCATCGTCCACGACTCCGACACCATCCTGAACATCATGCGCATACCGAAGTCGCTGTGCATCGTCGGCGCCGGCGTCATCGGCTGCGAGTACGCCACCATCTTCGGCGTCATGGGCTGCAAGGTCTACCTGGTCAACAACAGCGACCGCATCCTGCCCTTTCTGGACAATGAAATCTCGCAGGCGCTGGTCACGCAGATGCACGACGACGGCGTCAATATCCTGTTCAACGCATCCATCGACGAAATGAACGTACCCGAGAATATCGAGGACGATATCCAGATCCGCCTGAAGGACGGCATGGTGTTCGATGTCGACATGTTCCTGTTCGCCGCCGGACGCAGCGGCACCACGAGGGAATTGCATTGCGAAAACGCCGGCGTTGAAATCGGCAAGCGCGAGGCCATTATCGTCAACGAGCATTACCAGACCTCGCAGAAAAACATCTATGCCGTGGGTGACGTCATCGGCTTCCCGGCGCTGGCCTCCACCAGCATGGACCAGGGCCGCGTGGCGGTATCACACATTTTCGGCATCAACGACCTGGACGCCCTGCCCAAGATCATCCCCTACGGCATCTACACCATCCCCGAAGTGTCCATGGTAGGCATCACCGAGGAGCAGGCCCAGGCCGAGGGCATGGACTACGTGGTCGGACGTTCGCACCATTCCAAGATCCCGCGCGGCCGTATCATGGGCGCCCGTTCCGGCGTACTGAAAATGATCGTTTCGAAGGAAGACCTGGTGATTCGCGGCGTGCACATCATGGGCCGCATGGCCAGCGAACTGATTCACTATGGCCTGGCCATCGTCGAATCGGAAAAAACCGTGAACGAGGTGGTCGCCACGGTGTTCAACTACCCGACCCTGCACGATCTCTACAAGTACGCCTGCTTCGATGCGCTGGGTAACCTCAGCGGGCACAAGATCAAAGACTTCTAATCGTTGGCAACCGGCCTTGCAGGCCGGTGCCGATAAACACCGTTTTCAACTTTAGCCGACACTCTTGATCCATATAGCTCTGCACTTCCTTGTCCCGCTGGCCATCGCTGGCACCTTCTACCTGAAGAAATGGCTGAAGGCCTTTGGCCTTCTGCTGTGCGGGCTTCTCATCGACGTCGACCACCTGCTGGCAGACCCCATCTACGACCCGGACCGTTGCAGCATCGGCTTTCATCCTTTGCACACGTACTGGGTGATTCCCGTGTACGTGGCAATGCTGTGCCATCCCAAAACGCGCCTGGTGGGTATCGGGTTGTGCGTTCACATCCTGCTGGATGCGGGGGATTGCTGGCTGTAAGACATCTATCAAAGTAAGAATTAAAAACCGGATTCCTGGTGGAAATTCAAATCCAACGGAATCATCATTGCCACATTATTCTCTAAATGAAATACGTGAATGACTGATCCGAAAATATTCTCTTATCCAGACCAGGAGTCGATGGCGTCTGCCATTGCCGGAAAACTATATGAATGTCTGAGAAATGCCATTCATGATCGACTCAGGGCCTCCATAATATTTCCGGGAGGAAGAAGCCCCATTCCACTCGTCAACAAGTTGGCGACTTCAGATATCCACTGGCAAGATATTTACCTGACTACTACGGATGAAAGATTTGTACCTTTCGAGTCCAGAAAAAGCAATGCCGGTAATCTGACCCGTCAGTTCGAAAATCTTGGCATTAACCCAAGAATGCATCACCTGATTGCTGGCCCCCCTCCTGAGGACTTTCCCTGGCCTGCAGATATCACTATTCTCGGCATGGGCACAGATGGACATTTTGCCTCTCTTTTTCCCGGTTCAGAATCATTTGAATCAGACAATATTCTTGTCCAAGGGCAAGCCCCCGTTCCACCAAAGCAAAGGATTTCATTTTCCATGAAGGCGCTACTGTCTTCCCGCAAGTTGATGTTGCTGGTGAATTCACTGGAAAAATGGCATGTTTGTGAAAATTCCCTGGGAGACTCAGGTTTTGAATACCCTGTTTCACGGCTTTTCAAAACCGCAGGAAATCATCTGGAAATTCATCGTTGCTGTTAACTTTGAAATCCTGATGCCGGGTGTACTTGAGTACTATACCTGCACTAACATGTCCGAAACTGGGCAATAGCAAAATAACAACAGGTAACTCCATGACCAGTCGCCGAGCATTTCTCTCCGCCAGCCTTGCCTCGATGGCAGCATTCAGAATCACGCCGCTGCGTGCACAGCAAACCGAACTGACCTCCCTGTCGGTCATGGAGGCATCCAGCCTGATCCGGCGCCGCCAGCTTTCCCCGGTCGAACTGACGCAAGCCTATCTCGATCGCATCGCGCTGCTGCAGCCCCTGGTGAATTGCTACAACACGGTGACCGCGGATGTGGCCCTGTCCCAGGCGCTGATCCTGGAGCAGGAACTGATGCGCGGCACCTGGCGCGGACCGCTGCACGGCATACCCATCGGGCTTAAAGACAACATCGATACCGCCGGCATACTCACCACCGCCTCCAGCACGTTGCTGAAGGATCGCGTGCCGGATACCGATGCCCCCATTTACATACGTTTGCGCGATGCCGGCGCCATCCTGCTCGGCAAGCTCAACATGCACGAATTCGCCTGGGGCGGCACGTCGGCCATCACCCATTTCGGACCAGTGCACAATCCGTGGAACCTCGATCACATTCCCGGTGGCTCCTCCGGCGGTTCCGCTGCTGCCATGGCGGCGCGCCTGTGCTGTGCAGCACTGGGTACCGATACCCTGGCCTCCATCCGCCTGCCCGCCGCCTACTGCGGCGTCACCGGTCTCAAGGCCACCCATGGCCTGGCGTCGATTCGCAACATCATTCCGGTCGCCGAGTCCCTCGATCACGTCGGCCCCATTACCGGCAGCGCAGCCGATGCCGCCGTCATGCTGCAGGCCATGGCCGGATTCGATCCGCGCGATCCCGTGAGCATCCAGGCGGGCGCAGTGGATTACCTGGATGCCCTGTCGCGGCCGGTGAACAGCCTGCGCATTGGCCTGCCGTCCGGCGATTATTTCCCGCGCCTGCACCCGGACACCGAAACGGCGGTGAATGCGGCGCTGGACGTACTGAACGGCATCACCGCCGGCTCTCGGGAAGTGAATTTGCCGGAAGTTCCGAACTTCGCCCCGCTCCTGGCGGAAAGCTACGCCTGGCATGAAGACTACCTGGCCGATCAGAACAATCATGCCCTGTACGATGCGGTTACCCTTGAGCGACTGCTCGCCGCCGGCGCGGTCAGTACTGCAGACTATATTCGCGCACAGCAGGACATGATTCGTGCGCGCAATCTCATCGCCGATGTGTTTGCCGAAGTGGACGTGCTGGTGACGCCGACGGCGCCGGGTTTACCCGAGCGTATCGACAGTGCAATCAATCCGGCGCAAGCATCCGGCGCGGAGCCGTCCACGCGCAACACCGCCCCGTTCAATCTTTATGGCATCCCGACGATTTCGGTTCCGATTGGTTTCAGTGCCGACGGCCTGCCCATCGGCTTGCAGATTTCCAGCGCACGCTTGCGCGAGGACGTGATGTTCAGCCTGGCCCATGCCTTCCAGCAGGCATCGACATGGCACTTGCAGGCCCCCGCGCTGGCCTGACAAGAGAATTCCCCAGAATGAGGTGGCTGTGACAAAACAACAATATCCCCGGCTCATTTCCCTTTTACTGGCAATCATGCTGTCACTGCCCGTAGTGGCACAGCCACCTGCCTTCACGCCCGTCACCGATGCGATGATTGCCACGCCCGACCCGGCCGACTGGCTGCTCTGGCGCCGCACCCTGGACAGCTGGGGTTACAGCCCGTTAGAAGAGATCAACCAGACCAATGTGAAAGACCTGGCGCTGGTCTGGCAGCAGCCGGTTGGCCCGGGCATGCAGCAAGGCGCCCCCATCGCCCATGACGGCCGCCTGTTCGTACCCAGCGCCAGCGATTACATCCAGGCCTTCAACGCCGCCACAGGCGAGGTGCTCTGGCAATACCAGCGTCCCTATCCGGAGGGCGTCGGCGGCGGCACCAACCGTACCCTCGCCCTGTGGGGCCGAACGATCATCAATACCGGCAGCGACAATACTGTCTATGCACTGGATGCATTGACCGGTGAACAGGTCTGGCAGACGCAGGTGTTCGACCCGGAAGTGAGGGCACGGGCGACCTCCGGCCCGATCGCTGTCAACGGCAAGGTCATCGCCGGACGGCAGTGCCAGCCGGACGCCACCAACAACGGCTGCATCATCAGCGCCTACGATGCGGCCACCGGCAAGGAATTGTGGCGCACCAGCACCATTCCCAAACCGGGGGAACCCGGCGATGAAACCTGGGGAGACGTACCCATCGACAAGCGCTACCAGGTCGGCACCTGGATGGTGCCCAGCTATGACCTGGAACAGAATCTCGTCCTGACGGGAACCTCAGTCACCATGCCGGCGCCCAAGTACCTGCTCGACGGCAATGACAAGCAGTACCTCTACCACAACTCGACGCTGGCGCTGGACGCCAATACCGGTGAGATCGTCTGGTATTACCAGCACATGGTGGACCACTGGGATCTCGACCATGTCTACGAGCGGTTGCTCGTCGATACAGTCGTTTCACCGAACCCTGATGCGGTGGACTGGATCAATCCCGACCTGGTGCCTGGGGAAACCCGCAAGGTCATGACGGGCGTCCCGGGGAAAACCGGCATCGTCTACACGCTCGACCGCGAAACCGGCGAGTTCCTGTGGGCCCGGCAAACCATCATGCAGAATGTCGTTGCCAGTATCGACGGCGAAACGGGTGAAGTCTTCATCAATCCGGACGCCACCTTCACCGAAAAGGGACAGACCCGTTTCGTCTGCCCCAGCGGCCTCGGCGGCAAGAACTGGCAGGCCGGTGCCTACAGCCCGCGCACGAATGCCATGTACATGCCGCTGTTCAATGTCTGCATGGACGCGACGGCGAATTCCGCCCCGGGAGAATGGGACCGTTCAAAGAGTTACGGCTTCGATTTCTTCGACACCATGCGCCTGCCCGACGGCGTCGAGAATGCCGGCTCCGCCTGGGCCATTTCCGCCGCCACCGGTGAAACACTCTGGCGGCAGGAGCAGCGCAGCGGCATCATGTCCATGGTTGCCACTGGTGGCGGACTGGTGTTTGCGGGGGATATTGCGGGCAGTTTCAAGGCGTATAACGATGAGACCGGGGAAGTCCTGTGGGAAGCCTGGCTCGGCGCGCCGGTCAGTGGTTACCCGATCAGTTTCGCGGTGAACGGCAAGCAGTACATCAGCGTAACGACAGGCCCTTCGCTGTTGTCGCTCGGCATCGGCGGCCTCACACCGGAGGTACTGGAAGGACAGGAACCGGGAAACAATATTTTTGTGTTTGCCATGCCCTGAATGCAAGAAACCATCACTGAATGTGTATATATCACTCACCATAATTAATACTTAAGATCAAAGACCAAAAGATTTTTTATTTCTGAATTATGGAATCACTCATTGGCAGCATATTTTTTCTGATTCCCGCCCTTGTCCTGTTTTTTTTCGCCTAGGAATCATTCAGGCTTCTGATTGAAGCAATCACTTTAAAAAGGTCCAGAATCAAAGATCTGCCGCTGGATACTCTGGTTAAAATTTCCGGCAAGGCAAGTACAGAAGCGCTTTTAAAAGCACCCGCGACAGACATTGAAAGCATTTTTTACACCTATGCCATAGAAAGAGAAACTTTATCCAGCAACAGCGGCAAGGGAGGGTCCCGTTATACATGGAACCTCGCATGGGCTGATGAAAGCATTCCAGCTTTCGAAGTTTCCGATGAGACGGGAGTGGTTAAGGTTATCCCCGAAGGCGCATCAGTTGACCTGAGAAAAATCGTAGACGGGCTTCGAGCCACCCCGGAATATTTGGAAGAAAACGGATTAATGACTATAGATAACGAACGATGGAAAAAAGCACCCCACAGGATAAGTGTTTATGCAGTTTTACCCGGAGATAGGCTATTTGTGATCGGCACCACAAAAAAAGTCGGCGACCAGGTTGTTATCCATAGAAGCGAGGGGGGGTATTTATATTTCAGTACTCACTCCGAGCTTCGTATTTTTGCCTTGAGAGTTTTTTATTTTGTTTTATTGCTTCTTTCTGGTTTGGTTTCATTGGGAGCAAGCATAATCTTCTACATGAATGATTAAATTAACGCCAGACGGAATACTGCGCGAATAAAACCTTGACCAGCCCTCTATTTAAGCCCTATCCCTAGATATTTTCCTCGGTCACCACTTCCGTCAGTATCCCCGCGAACTTGTCCATGGCGATCGCCTTGATATCGTAAGACAGCTTCTGAAACAGGTGCCGTGACGACGAGTTGATGCGCCACGCGGCCACATGGTTGCGCACCACCTCCTCCTCTTCCAGGTTCAGTACGCTCAGGCTCGCGCCCTTCTTTAACTCGCTCTGCACGAACAATTCCGGCAGGAAGGCCACGCCGAGATCCATCATCACCATCTGGCTCAGCGTATCCAGGCTGTTGCCCTCGAACTCCCGCTTCAGGCTGGCGCCAAAGCGTTCGCACAAGCCGGCGATCTGGCGGTGCAGGTGGTAATGATCGTCGATGGTCAGCACCGACTGTCCGTGTAGTTCACTGCCACTGATGGTGCCGCGCCCGGCCAGGGGATGCTGTTGCGACACCACGATCTTGATCGGCTCGGTGAACAGGGGTCTTACCCGGTTCTCGGTGGATTGCATGGGCAGCACCGTCATGATGAGATCGAAG
>Ga0181587_10003545_pt1 | contig 12963 bp, 9 predicted proteins | sample 071ome_27_FD_132463 | JGI IMG/M metagenome (GOLD analysis project Ga0181587, IMG submission 132463) | Coastal salt marsh microbial communities from the Groves Creek Marsh, Skidaway Island, Georgia - 071409AT metaG (megahit assembly) | ecosystem: Environmental > Aquatic > Marine > Intertidal zone...
GCGTGCGAAGCTGCGTCTGTCTGAATGGTCGGAGCAGTTTCGATGTGGTCATCTAAAGCCTCTGATTATCTGTCGTGGTCCCATCAGAAAAGAGGCAATGGACGTCTTTGACGAGATGGGCATCAGCGGTTATGGCATTTTGCTGTCCGAGAAAGACTCCATTGTTTATCGTGGTGCACTTGCTCCCGAGCTACGTGCGCTCACGGATCCTGACCGGGTCCACAGAGTTCCCGATTACAGCGGAGCCACCAAAGAAGAGCGTGAACAACGCATACAGGACATTATCGATATAGCCAAGGCACAGGGTTATAACGCGATCTTCGCGGGCTATGGCTTTATGGCCGAAGATGAGCAGATGGTGGCGGCGATGGAGTCCGCGGGCCTGAATTTCATCGGTCCTTGCTCCAGAACCGTCAGGCAAGCTGGCTTGAAGGACGAGGCCAAGCGCACGGCACTGCGCGCTGGCGTTTCGGTCACGCCAGGAATTGACAATGGCACCACCTTAACGTTGCTTAAAAAGTACCCTAACGAAAAAGCCTTGATGGCACTGGTAGACGAGTATCAGTTAGCGCTTGAGGCAACTGAAAACCCGAATCAAGACCTTGAGGCTTTGGCCGAGCAGATACTGGTCGCCAGTTATCGCAAGGGGATTGATCTTTACACCATCGATGAACTGAGCGAGACCCTCACCGAAGCGGTATTGCAAATGGGGCAGGATTACCCTCAAAACCGGGTGAGGCTTAAGGCAATTGGTGGCGGTGGCGGGAAAGGACAGCGAATTGTCCCACTCGGGGAGGCGGCTCGAACGCCTGAGCTGGTCAGAGAAATACTCAATGAGGTTAAAGCCACCGGCGTTGGTGACAACAAGAATGTTTTGGTCGAACTGAACATTGAAACCACCCGTCATCAGGAAATACAGGTGATCGGCAACGGTGATTGGTGCATCACGCTGGGTGGAAGAGACTGCTCATTGCAAATGCATGAGCAGAAACTTCTCGAGGTCTCGGTGACCCGAGAATCACTCGAGGGTGCCGAGACGAGAGCGCGCTCGGCAGGTGAGAACGTGGCCGCAGATGTTCTTGCTCAGGACATCAAAACGCTCGACGCCATGGAAGCAGAAGCGACCCGGTTTGGCGAGGCGGTGGGGCTTGATTCTGTGTCGACCTTTGAGTGTATTGTTGATCGAGATCAGCACTTTTTTATGGAGATGAATACGCGAATTCAGGTTGAGCACCGGGTCTCTGAGCTGTGTTACGCGCTGCAGTTTAGCAACCCGGAAAACGCCAGCGAGAGTTTTGTCGTGGAATCGTTGGTAGAGGCAATGGTATTGCTGGCGGCACACGGACCCAGCCTGCCTAAACCAGAGCGTATTCCACGATTGCCCGACAGTCTTGAGGCGCGTCTGAATGCGACCAATGACGCCTTGCAGCCCAGCGCCGGCGGGGTGGTTGAATTTTGGTCGGATCCTATTGAGGGTGAAATAAGAGACGACCAGGGTATCAGTCTGCACAATCCCGATACCGACGTCTTCATGAACTACACCCTGGCCGGGGCATATGATTCTAATATCGCACTGCTCCTCACTGTTGGAGATAGCCGCGAGGCTGCCTACGAGCACATGGCTGAGGTACTGCGGGCGGCGCGCCTCAGAGGTAAAGACTTGCATACCAATCTGGCCTTCCACTACGGATTGGTACATTGGTTTTTGGGTCGTACGGTCAATGCACGGCCAACCACGCAGTTTGTCGTACCTTATTTGACCGCGGTGGGTGAGCTGGCTCAGGAGGCTGGCCGCGTCGATGTAGATACGGCGTGGCGCCTTGTTTGTGAGGCACAGAGCGCTGGGCGGGCTGACCTTGAGCCAGGGCTAACGCAGGCACTCGCCGCCAAGGAGAGCTTGTTTACTCGACCCCTGAAGTTGCTGCTCATGTCCCCTCATTTGCTGTCTGGTTGGTTGAGTCTCAATCAAAAGGCATTTCGCTTCGAAACCGATGGTTTCGTGTGGACTGAAAATCCCTTTGAGGTATTGGCGGACACCTACCATTTCTTGCGGTTGGATTGGAACGAGCAGCTGCCGGCCGCGAATGTGATTTGGGATCACGACCAAAAGATCTTGAGTGACGCCGAAGATTTTTACGCAGAGATTACCCAGCGATACGGACCCGAACAATGGGATGACCTGAGCCAGTTCCTCTCGGGAGAAGCACCGGTGGGGACCCAGCAAGAGGAGTGGGATGCGATTCAGGCTGCGCACATGGGGTTTCAGGCGGGGGTGGATATTTTAGAGCTGTTGCCCTCCATAGCCGCATTCACAGGGTTCTTTGACCTGACAGTCAATCCTGATATGACCATTGATTTTCCCGAGCGTCTGCTGAACCGCGATCACCAAACCGCGATGGCGAAGTGTCTTGCGCCTCCGCCGCTCGCCAAGTCTGACGAGATTGTGGCGGCCAGTGGTGGCATGTTTTACGGCAGAGAAGCCCCCGAGGCGACGCTATACGTGGAGGCGGGCCAGCACTTCAATGCCGGGGACCCCCTCTACATCGTAGAGGTGATGAAGATGTTCAACAAAGTGGTTGCGCCGTTTGCGGGCACGGTAGACGAAGTCCTGGTGGAGGGCGATGGCGCGATCATCGCAAAGGGTCAGCCGTTGTTCAAAGTAACGCCTGACGAAGTGGTCGAAGTGCTATCGGAGGCTGAGCTGGCGGCTGCGCGAACCGCCCATACGGTTGAGCTCGTCAATCGCTTTATTTCATCTGGCCATCGGGGATCAACAGAATGATTACCGGATTAGATCACATTGCCATCGCGGTTCCCGATCTGGAGGGAGCCATCAAACGATTTTTTGAGGATTTTGGCCTGCAGTACGACGGTAACGAAATCGTTGAGGCCGCCCAAACAACAACGGCGTTCTTCAGTTTGCCGGAAACACACATAGAACTCGTGCATCCACTGGATGGCGGTGGACCCATAGCGACCTTTCTGGAAAAAAGGGGGGGTGGCTTGCATCATCTGTGTTTTCGCACCGACGATATTGATGCCGACGTGGCGCGACTGCGAGAGAAGGGCTACCAGTTTATCGGCGATGCGCCCACGCCTGGCGCCCATGGCTCGCGAGTGATCTTTATACATCCCAAAAGTTGTGACGGGGTGCTGATCGAGCTGTCTCAACCAGCGGAGACTCATCCATGAGCGTATACGACCCCGACTCATCCACACTCGCCGCTTGGGGTGCGTTGGTTGAAAAGCAGAGTAAAGGGCTGAGCCCCGACGACTTTGTATGGCATACCCCGGAGGGGATTCCGCTCAAGACCTTGTATACCGCGGAGGATCTGGCAGAGCTGCCCTACACAAACACTTTGCCGGGTATGTCCCCTTACATACGGGGGCCTCAGGCAACAATGTATGCAGGGCGCCGTTGGACCATACGTCAGTACGCGGGCTTCTCTACTGCCGAGGCGTCTAATGCTTTTTATCGCAAGTCGCTGGCCGCGGGGGGGCAGGGCATCTCCGTTGCCTTCGACTTGGCAACACACCGCGGCTATGACTCAGATCATCCACGGGTCTCTGGTGACGTAGGTAAAGCGGGGGTGGCGGTCGATTCGGTCGAAGATATGAAGGTGCTCTTCGATGGCATTCCCCTTGATCAGGTATCGGTCTCTATGACGATGAATGGCGCGGTGCTGCCCGTGCTAGCCGGCTATATTGTGGCGGCTGAGGAGCAGGGGGTATCGCAGGCGACACTCTCCGGAACCATCCAAAACGATATCCTCAAAGAATTTATGGTGCGCAATACCTATATTTATCCACCCGCACCGAGCATGCGCATTATTGGGGACATCATCGCCTACTGCTCGGCAAATCTGCCCAAATTCAATACGATTTCGATTTCTGGTTATCACATGCAGGAGGCCGGAGCTAATACGGCTTTGGAGCTCGCCTATACTCTCGCCGACGGAAAGGAATACATACAAACTGCGATTCAAGCTGGCCTAGAGATCGATGATTTCGCCCCCCGGCTCAGCTTTTTCTGGGGGATTGGCATGAACTTCTACATGGAGATTGCCAAAATGCGTGCAGCGAGGTTGCTTTGGTCCGAAATCGTTGCGACCTTCAACCCGAAAAACCCCAAAAGCGGGATGCTCCGCACGCACTGCCAAACCTCGGGTTGGTCCCTGACTGAGCAGGACCCCTACAACAACATTGTAAGAACGACTATCGAGGCAATGGCAGCGGTTTTTGGCGGCACCCAGTCCTTACATACCAACGCCTTGGACGAGGCAATCGCGCTTCCCTCTGATTTTGCTGCGCGCATTGCTCGCAACACGCAGCTCATTTTGCAGGAAGAAACGGGAATAGGTCAGGTAGTGGACCCCTGGGGTGGGTCTTACATGATGGAGCAACTGACCCACGACATGGCAGAAAAAGCCCGTGAACTAATGCGCGAAATAGATGAGCTTGGGGGTATGGCCAAGGCCATTGAAAGTGGGCTGCCAAAGCTACGAATCGAGGAGGCTGCGGCGAAGAAGCAGGCGCGCATTGATCGTGGAGAGGACGTGATTGTGGGCGTGAATAAGTTTCAGGTCGATGAGCAGGATGCGGTCGATATTCTTGAGATCGATAACGAGCAGGTGCGCGAATCGCAAGTAGCCCGGCTTGCTGATATCCGTGCTTCTCGGGATGACACGCGTGTTGCAGAAGCGCTGCAGGCGCTCACGAATGCCGCGGAGTCGGGTAGTGGTAATTTACTCGAGCTGGCCATTAATGCGACTCGGTCCCGAGCAACGGTAGGCGAAATATCCGACGCGCTTGAGGCGGTGTATGGTCGGTTTGTGGCGCACGCACAAACCGTATCAGGGGTTTATGGTGCAGCGTATGCCGAGGATGCCAACTGGGAGAGTATCTCGATGGATATTGACGCTTTTGTCCAGCGGCACGGTCGGCGACCGCGAATGCTGGTCGCCAAAATGGGGCAGGACGGGCATGACCGGGGAGCAAAAGTTGTTGCCACTGCTTTCGCAGATGTTGGTTTTGATGTTGATTTGTCGCCCATGTTTTCGACGCCTGAGGAAGTGGCGAGGCAGGCAGTAGAAAATGACGTCCATGTTGTAGGTGCATCGTCACTCGCTGCTGGGCACAAGACGCTGGTGCCGCAATTAATTGAAGCGCTTAAGGCCGAGGGAGCGGATGACATCATCGTCATCGCGGGTGGCGTTATTCCTCAGCAGGATTACGCTTTTCTTGAGGAGCGAGGTGTGGCCTTGATTTTTGGTCCTGGCACGCCTATCCCAGATGCCGCGCGAAAAGTCCTCGATGCCATCAACGCTAACAGCTGAGGACATTCTGGCGGGCGATCGACGCGCGCTGGCCAAAGCAATTACGCTCGTTGAAAGTCAGCGAGAGGAAGACCGGGAGAGTGCCCAGACACTGCTGGGTCAACTATTACCCCACACGGGCAAAAGCGTCCGCATTGGCGTCACTGGCGTACCCGGTGTCGGTAAATCCACGTTTATTGAAGCCTTTGGTCAACATGTAATTGGTGCGGGGCATCGCTTAGCCGTGCTCGCTGTCGATCCGAGTTCACCGGTCGCGGGGGGTTCCATTCTTGGTGATAAGACTCGAATGGAGGCTTTGTCGCGATTGGAAGACGCGTTCATTCGACCGTCGCCCGCAGGACAGGCGCTGGGTGGTGTTGCGTTCAAAACGCGAGAGTCGCTACTGCTTTGTGAAGCAGCCGGTTTCGACGTCATTCTTGTCGAAACGGTGGGCGTGGGCCAGTCTGAGCATCAGGTGGCGGGCATGGTGGATTTCTTTTTGTTATTGATGCTTCCTGGTGGCGGCGATGAACTCCAGGGCATCAAAAAAGGTATTTTAGAGCTGGCCGATGCCATAGTGGTCAACAAAGCAGATGGCGCGAGCGAGCCTCTGGCGAAGACAACTCAGCAGCATTACCGAGGCGCAATGTCGCTGCTCAATCACGGATCAACGTGGGAGCCTCGCGTGATGACGTGTTCAGCATTACATGGCGATGGCATATCTGCTGTTTGGGAGACTATTCAGGAGTACGCTGATGCCGCAAAAGGCGACGGTCGTTTCGAGCAGGCCAGAGCGGACCAAAATCTGGCGTGGATGCGGCAACTGATTGATGAACTGCTCCGCGCTTCAGTGTCGCAACATCCCGACGTGAAGGCCGCGCTGCCTGAGATCGAAGCCGCAGTGAACGCAGCACAGCAAACCCCGTTGGCGGCCGCACAAGCCGTTTTGGCCCTCGCACGGCAGTGACGTCAGCGACCACTGTGTCCCCAAGGGTCCTGGCGTAATGAGTAACCCGCCTTTTGTGTCCTCAGAGGAAGCAGTGAGCGCACAGGCGTCGCGGTACTTTATGGGCCCCTGTTTTGACGCACGAGCCATGCGCGACTTGGACAGGCACTCCGCCGCCGCACAGGGTATTACCGAGTTCGATTTGATGCAGCGCGCTGGCGCTGCAGCGGTCAAGCACCTCCTCAAGCAATGGCCAATGGCGACACGCTTCGCCGTTTTTTGTGGCACCGGAAATAATGGCGGCGATGGGTGGGTTGTCGCAACTTTATTGCGTGAGCGGGGCCTGTCCTGTGATGTATTCCTGTTAGGGCAGTCCGAGAAGATCTCGGGGGCGGCAAAGTTAGCTTATGGCGCCTGGTGCGGACTGGCGCTCGGGGAGGTGCGCAGCAGCGATGATTGGCCCACGCTCGCGCAACGGGGGGGTAAGTACGACCTGATAGTCGACGCGCTGGTAGGGATTGGTTTCAACGGGTCGTGTCGCCCGCGATTTGAACGGTTGGTTGAGTCGATCAACGCAGATGCAGCGCCAGTCCTCTCCCTCGATGTGCCCAGCGGTTTGAATGCAGATACTGGAGCGGCTCCAGCTGCAGTCGTTGAGGCGACCTCTACGATCACATTTATCGCGATGAAGCCCGGACTCGTCACGGGACGAGGAAGAGACGTTACCGGTGATCTCCTTTTGGATCCATTGGGAACCCCTCACTCTACGATCGCTGACGCGCCCTCAGTCGCGCAAAGTTGGGCAAACAGATTGCCGGAGCCGCTACTGAAAACGCGTCCCCCAACGGCACACAAGGGGGCGTTTGGCCACGTTCTGGTCGTTGGGGGTAACGTCGGTATGGGAGGCGCGTCTATCTTAGCGGCGGCGGCAGCGTTGCGCGCGGGCGCTGGATTGGTCACGTTGGCTACGCGGCCGGTGCACTTATCTGCGGCGATATCACGTCACCCTGAGCTGATGACCTGCGATATTGAGCAGCCTGAGCGCCTGTCTCCATTGCTTCAGCGGGCGTCAGTGGTGGTTATTGGGCCTGGGTTGGGTGAAGACAGTTGGTCAGTAGCCTGCTTGAGACTTGCGCTCGACAGCAAAAAGCCGCTGGTTGTCGATGCTGATGCGCTGAATCTTTTGGCGGCCGATGGAGGGCTCCCCCACATACCTGAAGGCAGTGTATTGACACCGCACCCGGGTGAGGCAGCGCGCCTCGCTAAGGTCCGCGTTATCGATATCGAGACAGACCGGATTCACTGGGCACGCCGCCTCGCCAGGCAGTACCGGGGTACCATTATCTTAAAGGGGGCGGGTAGCATTGTTGTGTCTCAAGATGAGGGCTGTCGCGCAGATATCTGCTCGGCAGGTAACCCCGGGATGGCCACGGGGGGGATGGGCGACGTTCTGGCGGGCCTTGTCGGCGCTTTGCTCGGTCAAGGGAATGAGGCTCACGTCGCCGCATTGGGTGGCACAATAGCCCACGCAGCGGCGGGTGATCTGGCCTGGCGAGGGCATGGCATTGGTCTGACGGCAAGCGATGTGATCAGCCATCTGGGAGCGGTCTTAACTCCCGAAGTCGGTGCAGACGCGCCACGATGACGTGCGATGAGCGCACCGCGAGCGAGTAAAGCCCTAGGGTGTCGAGCGGATTTCACGTGCACGTCTCATCATCTTCCAGAGCGCCCATCATCACGAGGGCGTCATAAAGCTCCTCGTCGTGACTGGAAAGGTCAAGCCGTTGCACCGACTCCCCGCGGCATAGCGCCATGAGATTTTGCATCGCTCTCGCGGGAACCGCGAAGGTATCACCATTGATAAACACATCGAGATGTTGCTCGCGCTCCGTCCAGGCGATCCGCGCGTCCCGGGACAGTCGTAACAACGGACCTATCGGCAGCGACGGCGGGCCAGACAGCGCATAGTCGTCTAATCTGACGTCACCAGTAACGATTTGTCCGAACCACCGATTGTCATCCAGTGCGTCCCAGACGTTAGCGATGGCGTCTCTGGCATTGCGGATATGTTCTTTACTAATTTCCCCGGGGCGCCCCGCAGGCAAACCGGGCAGGTCTTCCAGGAGGGAAGTCGAATCGAGTTGCTCGAGGAGGTTGTCGGTTAATCTTGCCAAAAGGTGTGAGATAGCGGGCGCTCTAAATCCCAGGGAGAAGGTGAGCGACTCACCCTTGGCGATACCCCAGTGGGCGATACCTGGCGGAACATAGAGTATATCCCCGGGAGACAACACATAACTCTCGCTGGGCTCGAATTCCGGGATAAGGCTGAGATCATTTGCGTCTATCAGGGGCGTCTCTGCGCCGCAGTGGCTCCCGATACGCCACTCACGGGACCCACTGCCCTGCAGGAGAAACACATCATAACGGTCGAAATGTGGGCCCACACCCGCGCCATCGATTGCGTAACTCACCATGATGTCATCGAACCGCCACCGCGGTAGAAAAGCGACGTGGGTGCGTAGCGCGGCGACACCCTCATGCCATTGATCAAGACCCTGCACCAGAAGCGTCCACTCATCGTCTCGTTGGAAGTCCTGAGCACAAAAGGGGCCCTCCTGCTGCTGCCAGACACCGTCACAGCGCGAGACCAACCGACTTTCGATGTCTTCCTCCATTGCGAATCCTGCCAGTTCATCTGGTGAGATTGGCGAGGAAAAATTTGGAAGCGCTTGCGGGAGTAACAGCGGCTTTTTTTGCCAGTACTCTAAGAGAAATTGTGCCTCAGAAACCGGTAGCTTCATGGCGCAAGCATCGCTCCGCTATCACCGCTATCAGTGAGTCCTTTTATCAATATTCTGTGCCAGAGTGGATGCGTAGCCCGTATAGCTTCCGGGAGTAAGGCTGAGCAGACGCTGTTTAGCCGTCTCGGGAATGTCGAGGTTCGAGATGAATTGATGGAGGATATCGGCTGTTAAACGCCGACCCCGGGTGAGTGCCTTCAGCTTTTCATAAGGCTCTGGGACCCCATGACGGCGCATAACGGTTTGTATTGCTTCGCCCAAAATCTCCCAGCTGGTATCGAGATCAGCATTGATCGGTTCCGATGCAACTTCAAGTTTGTTAATACCGCGTTCGAGTGAACTCAGTGCCAGTAAGGCATGGCCTATAGCGACCCCAACGTTCCTGATTACGGTGCTATCGGTCAGATCGCGTTGGAGCCGGCTGATCGGTAGCTTTTCGGCCAGGTGGGAGAGCAGGGCATTGGAGACCCCGAGGTTGCCCTCTGCGTTTTCGAAGTCGATGGGATTGACCTTGTGCGGCATTGTCGAGGAGCCGACTTCACCGGCGATCACCTTCTGCGTGAAGTATCCGAGGGATATGTAGGACCAAACGTCGCGAGCAAAATCAATCAATACGGTGTTGATACGGATGAGGCCATGAAAGTATTCAGCCATATAGTCATGGGGCTCGATCTGAGTGGTGTAAGGATTCCAAGCTAACCCCATTGAGGATAAAAATTCATGGGAGAGCGCGGGCCAATCAATGTCCGGGTAAGCGATGGAATGGGCGTTGTAGTTGCCCACGGCGCCGTTCATTTTTCCCATTGGCGTTATGCCCTCGATGGCTTCTCTTTGCCGGGCCAGGCGCGCAACAACGTTTGCAAGCTCCTTGCCAAGGGTTGTCGGCGTGGCTGCCTGTCCGTGAGTCCGCGATAGCATAGGCTGTTGGGCGTAGTCTTTGGCCAGCGTCGTTAGCCGTGCCTGAACTGCGGCAAGCGCCTCAGCCAATACCGCCTGACCGTCACGGAGCATGAGAGCGTGCGACAGGTTGTTAATATCCTCACTGGTGCATGCGAAGTGAATAAATTCACTAATCGCGCTCAGTTCGGGCACATCCGCGATCGCCTCTTTCAAAAAGTATTCAACGGCCTTTACATCATGGTTGGTCGTTTCTTCGATCTGCTTAATGCGAGCTGCATGTTCGGCGCTGAAGTTGCCTGCGATGCCGTCGAGATGCTGCTGTGCCTGTTCACTCAGGGGCGCGACCTCCGGTATCCCCGGGCAGGCTGCCAGCGTCTTCAGCCAGCCTATTTCCACCGCCACCCGCCGCTTGTTCAAGCCGAATTCGGTAAAGATGGGCCGGAGTGCATTCAGTTTCTCGCAATACCGCCCGTCCAGCGGCGAAAGCGCAGTGAGCCGATGATCCGTCATGTTAATAGCCCGATAAAAGGGTCAGTTTAACATGGGCCCGGGCCGTGCCGCTGTGTCAGGCGCGCGTGCGCCAGCAAATCGATGGGCCCGCTAGGAGTCTACCGTGCCCAGGTCGCGGGCAAGCCGCGCCGCGGTTTCCCGGGTGGCACCGCGGGTCAGCATCAAATTCAACCGCGATCCTCCCAGTTGACGCCACAAGAACGCGGCCCTGACGCCGCATAGCAGTAGCGTGCGAACGACGTCCGCGACGCGGGGATTATTCAGGTGTTGAGCGCTACCCGTCACCTTAATACGGTAGGGAAGCGTACTCAGTGTATCTTGATAAATAGCCGAAATATTAGCAGATAAACTATTGATATCAGTATAGAAATTGTCTGCTTTGTATGCCGTATGTTTGAGTCGCGAGTGCACAATGGCCTGTAAATCTTCCCTTCGCGCAAACCGCTTTTCGAGCTGCAGCATTGACAATGTATACCGCAGAGTGTCGGCTGCCGCCTGATCTTGTGAGAGCTGAAGGCAGGAGGCCAGTTGCTCAAGGCCCAATCGAATCCCTTGGGGAGTCCCGAACACCGCGTCTACGGCGTCGGGTTCAAAAGAAAAAAGAGAATGGATAGAGGATTCAGCAAAAGGGGTTGGCCAGCTCCCGGTTTTAGCCGCCAGATCAACAATGCGAGCGGCTTGCGCGACGCCCGCCAGCGCGAGGGTGCGTTGCTCTCTGATTGGACGCTGACTCACAAGGCGCGCTCGATAACGCCACCGCCCAGGCAAACATCTCCGTCATAAAAAACCACCGACTGTCCGGGTGTTATGGCTCTCTGCGGTTCCTCAAACGTCACCTCTAAAGCCTGACCCGCACCCGCGACAACGCAAACTTGATCAGGCTGCCGATAACGAATCTTGGCCTGGCACCGGAGGGGGGTTTCCGGCGACACGCCCCCAACCCACAGCACACCAGCGCATTTTAAGCGCTGATGAAAAAGACTGGGGTGCTGCGCCCCCTGAGCAACAATCAGGGTGTTCTGGTCGACTTCTTTGTCGACCACATACCATGGCGCCTCTGCATGTCCCGCTTGCCCACCAATGCCGAGCCCTTGTCGCTGACCTATGGTGTGATACATCAAGCCCTCGTGCTCACCCAGGGTCTTGCCATCTATTGTGATGATAGGCCCGGGCTGTGCGGGGATGTACTGCTTCAGAAAATCACGAAAGCGCCTTTCGCCGATAAAACATATTCCCGTGCTGTCTTTTTTTCTGGCGTTCCTAAAACCGGCGTCTTTGGCTTTTTCGCGAACCGTGTGCTTATTGACATGGCCCACCGGAAAAAGCGTTTTCTCGAGGGCGGTGTGATCTACCTGGTGCAGGAAATAGCTTTGATCTTTGTTGCCATCCAGGCCTTTTTTAAGTCGGGTTTTACCGTTGTGCACATCGGTTCTGACGTAGTGACCCGTTGCAATGAGATCGGCGCCGATTTGCGTGGCGTAGTCGAGGAAGGCGCGAAATTTGATTTCACGGTTGCACAAAATGTCGGGATTAGGGGTTCTGCCAGCCCGATATTCTGAAAGAAAGTGCGCAAACACGTCGTCCCAGTATTCAGCCGCAAAATTAGCGCTGTGGAGCGTGATGCCGAGCTGATCCGCGACAGCTTGAGCGTCAGCGAGGTCGGCGACGGCCGTGCAATACTCCGTACCGTCATCTTCCTCCCAATTCTTCATAAACAGGCCCTCCACGCGGTAACCTGCCTCGAGCAGCAACAGCGCCGCAACCGATGAATCGACCCCGCCGGACATACCAACGATGACAGTCTGTGATGTATTTTCTGCGGGTGAGGTCACGGGGAGTTTAGCGTCAATGGGTCAATGGGCGGTCAGCATGATGGCAGCATCAATCGGGGTCAACGGTTGTCAGTAACGTCGAGTCCACTCGATGTTCTCCCGGCTGCAGATTATCGAGCCGCCAAGGCCCAACGGCGACTCTGATGAGTCTCAGGGTGGGGTATCCGATGGCGGCGGTCATTCGACGAATTTGCCGATTGCGCCCCTCGCTGATACTCAGATCCAGCCAAGAGTCGGGAACGGATTTTCGTTCTCTGATGGGCGGAACGCGCTCCCAGATGGCGGGGGGAGACATGGGGCGCGCTCGCGCTGGGCGGGTCATACCGTCCTTTAATGGCACACCGCGGGACAGGTGCGCGCAGGCTTCATTATTGATCGTACCCTCAACCTGAACCCAGTAGCGTTTCCATATCTCGTCGCTTGGGTTGGTAATGCGTCGTTGTAGAGTGCCATCGGCGGTCAAGACGAGGAGTCCTTCTGAGTCGTAATCCAGTCTGCCGGCGGGACGGTATTCCGGTGCGTTGATGAAATCTGCCAGGGTCGTTCGCGGTGCATCTGGTCGTTCGCGATCGGTGAATTGGCTGAGCACGCGGAATGGTTTGTTGAGGAGAATAACGCCTGACATTCACATAGTGTGACGGATTTAATGTTAAAATACC
>Ga0181587_10003546_pt1 | contig 12962 bp, 14 predicted proteins | sample 071ome_27_FD_132463 | JGI IMG/M metagenome (GOLD analysis project Ga0181587, IMG submission 132463) | Coastal salt marsh microbial communities from the Groves Creek Marsh, Skidaway Island, Georgia - 071409AT metaG (megahit assembly) | ecosystem: Environmental > Aquatic > Marine > Intertidal...
CCTGACAATTATCGGTGTTGTCTATTTGACATGCGGCGGGTCTTTTGCTTCGCTCGCGGCATTGGCGATCAATTCCGGTGATTTGTTAATGCTGGTAGCGTGTCTATGCTACGCTGGTTTCGCCGTTGGATTGAGCCGGAAAGTTTCAGCAAGCCCGTTTGTTCTGTTGGCATTCTTCTCGCTTTTTGCTCTGGTCACACTCGGAATTTGTGCCATAGCTGAATATCTGCAGGGCTCACAGATTCTGCCGAGTTTTAAAGGCATGTTGATGATAGCCTATAGCGGTATCATTGCCTCCTTGGTGGGACAGTTGTTTTTTGTAAGGGGCGTGAGGCTCGTTGGGGCTAACCGTGCCGGACTATATATCAATTTAGTGCCTGTGTTTGGTGCCTTGATGGCTGTAATGTTCCTTGGCGAAAGCTTGAAAATCTATCATGGTATTTCGCTGATTATGGTTTTATCTGGCATTTATCTGGTGGAAAAATACAAATCGAATGACTAAATATCAAAGCAACAATATGTTTGCGATGGAGAAGAGACGAACATGATCGACAAGCGCAATTTTTACATCAACGGCGCGTGGGTTGCTCCGGTTGACGGACAGGATTTTCCAGTTTTGAACCCAGCGACTGAAGAAGCCTATGCTGTGATATCGCTTGGTGGTGCCGCAGATGCGGAAGCGGCAATCATGGCAGCGCGCGCCGCGTTTCCATCATGGTCGCAAACCACACCAGCTGAACGTGCAGAATATCTGAAGGCCCTCCTTGCCGCCTATGAGGCGCATTCCGGCGAGATGGCAGAGCTGATTTCGGACGAAATGGGCGCGCCGATTGATATGTCGCATTCCGATCAGGCATCGGCAGGGCGCTCTCATTTAAAGGCGTTTTTGCGGGCTCTTGAGGGATTTGAGTGGTCACGCCCGGTGCGTCCGGGCTTGGAAGGTCAGGAACTGGTGCATGAAGCGGCCGGGGTTGCGGCTCTTATTACACCATGGAACTGGCCGATGAATCAGGTCGTTCTGAAGGTTGGCGCAGCAATTGCTGCGGGCTGTACGATGGTCCTCAAACCTTCAGAAATTGCCCCGATGTCGAGTGTCCTGTTCGCCGAGATGGTGCATGAAGCCGGACTTCCAGCCGGTGTCTTTAACATGGTGAATGGTGATGGTCCGGGCGTCGGCTCCATTCTGTCATCGCATCCGGAAATTGACGTTGTGTCATTCACAGGATCAACCAGAGCCGGTATCCTGATCAGCAAGGCGGCCGCCGACACGGTAAAGACCGTGTCTTTGGAGCTGGGTGGCAAATCACCAAATCTTGTCTTTGCTGACTCTGATCTTGAGGCGGCAGTGGCACGCGGAACATCGTTCTGCTTTTCCAACACCGGACAGTCATGCAACGCTGCAACCCGGATGCTGGTAGAACGTAGCGTCTATGACCAAGCCGTAGAGGTGGCCAAAGCAACAGCCGAGGCAACAAAAGTTGATTTGCCGCGCAAGCAGGGTGATCACATCGGCCCTGTTGTTTCTGAAGCCCAGTTTGACAAGGTGCAACGTCTCATTCAGGCGGGCATTGATGAAGGTGCAAGGCTGGTTGCCGGTGGCGTTGGACGCCCTGATGGCCTTAATCGTGGTTGGTTTGTAAAGCCGACTGTGTTTGCCGATGCAACGCCCGACATGACCATTATGAAAGAAGAAATCTTCGGCCCTGTCTTGGCGATGATGCCTTTTGATACCGAGGAAGAGGCGATCGAAATTGCCAATGATACGCCTTATGGTCTTGCCGCCTATATCCAGACGGGCAGCAATGAGCGCGCCCGCCGCGTTGCTGCCAAGTTGCGCGCCGGTATGATTCAGGTGAACGGCGCCAGCCGTGCTTCGGGAAGCCCGTTTGGTGGTTTCAAGCAATCTGGTGTTGGTCGTGAAGGTGGTGTCTGGGGCATTGAAGAGTTCCTTGAGATCAAATCAATCAGCGGCATTGTCGGCGACTAGCATAGGCTGCCGGTGACGGCAGAGTGTTTTTGGGGGTTTCATGATCGGTGATGATAAAGAGGGTATTCGTCTTCTCGAAGGCGCTTATGCTCTGGAAACCCCCGATGACAATCTTGCCTATTACCGCGACTTTGCCCGCCATTACGACCAGTCATTCGCCGCAACACTCGGCTACATCTATCCAAGCGCGATAGTGCGGTGCCTCGCCGGGCTTGATTTACCAAAAGGCCGTGTCCTCGATATCGGATGCGGTACCGGCCTTGTCGCAGCGCACCTGAAAGAGGCGAGGGCAGATCTGGTCATCGACGGGGTTGATATCTCGCCGGAGATGCTATCCATGGCGCGTGACAAGAAGCTCTACAACGCGCTGTATGAGGCTGATCTGACGGCTGATTTATCCGGTCTGCCCGACGATTACGCAGCGATCATCAGCGCCGGTACCTTCACCCATGGGCATCTCGGCCCCGAGCCAATAGCCGCTCTTGTCGGGCATTGCTGCTCTGGCGCGCGGGCGGTCATCGGCGTCAATGCACAGCATCATGCTCAGCGGGGCTTTGATCCCTTTATGGAGGGGCTCGTTGACACCGGGGTAATCACTCCGCCTGCCTATGAAGAGGTGCTGATCTATCAGGGTGCTGATACCGAGCATGCCAATGACAAGGCCTTGATCATGGGCTTCAGCGTCATTTAGCCGATATCCGCTGATTCACCTGAATTTCACTCAATCATTATCACTCAATCCCGCGCCGGCGCCTGCAAGACGCGACGCTTCGGTTGCGGGTGCGTAGGTATTGTGGGCAAAGCGCGTCAACACCGCGATACATTCGGTCATTGTCGAGTCAACTCTTGTCACCTGCTGCGTGGCGGTGGACAGATCATCCGCCGCGATGGAAGCGATCCGGCATTCGGCTTCTGCGATCAGCAGGCTGTGAGGGATCATTTCACTGTGGAAGCCGTTTGACGAGATGATGATGGACATATCGCCAATGGTCAGCCGCAAAGCGCCCGATCCGGCGCAGGCTGCCAAAAAGGGGATCAGGATTATCGGTTCACGCAGCTTGAATTCACCATCCGGTAAGGCAATCGCACCGTCAGAAATTGCTGTGCCAAAGCGAAGTGGGCAAACCCATCCATCACCTTCTGTCCCCGGCACTGTTACAGGGGTCCGGCCCTGCTCAACACCCACGGCATAGAATGACAGATAGCGGCACATGGCGGTCACGCCGGGTGCGCCGCGACGAACCAGCCAGTCGAGCGCAAATCCTGCTTCCTCGGCGACGCCCCATGGCATGCCAACGCCACGTGCGGCTTTGACTGTAAGGCTGCGTGTCTCTCCGACAGACCAGCTGTGCGTGGGTGTTGTCACTGGGTGAGGTTGTCTACTGCTGGCGGGTAGACAAGCGCATCGGGATCAAGTTTAGCAAGCTCATCCGGGAAAGGTGCCCCCTGAAACATGGTGATCCGTAACCAGCGGTCAGACCGGGGATCGAACTTGGTGGCACCGAAAAATGACAATTTGCACCGCAACAAATCGATTGGCAGCATATCAGCCGCGATCGTGTTATCGCGGATCTCGCCATAACCGCAATGACAAACCAATTGTGCCCGCCGGGTGATATGGCGGTGTTCAGGGTGCGCCATTAAAAATCCGGCGATACTGTCTTGCGGATCAAAGCGTTCAAGATCGCTGAGTGCCCGCTTTGCATCGCGCCCCGGAGCCAGTGGCTGTTCATAATCTGCAATCGGCTCTTCAAAACGCTCGCCAAGACGTGGCTCCAGCTTTTCCTCAGAAACATACCACACGCGCGCCTGCGCGTCGCGGCTGTCGAAATCGAGGGCCTCGGTCCAGTCATATATCTCGCGAATGATGTCGGTGAGTGTCGCCACCTTCATCGTGCCATCAATGCGAAAGCGATTGCCCTCATCCGCCGACATCGTTGCCGCAAGGTCATCGACAAGTTGTGGATAGGGTTCCAGAAGCAATGACACGAGTTGTTCCTGTCCTTCAAGGCTGAGATTGTCCTCGGCCCAGGAATAGAGCTTGTCCCACGCATGATCGGCGGCAAGGTCACTTCTCTTTATATGCGCAATCAATGCGGCAAGATCGGCGCGCAAACCGGATATTTTTTGCGCCTGATATTCGTGATCAACATGCCAGTCATCGGCATTCAGTGCGGCGCGTTTGACCAGATCGACAAACAGGGCAGTCTCTTCGCTTCTTGCCTGTCTTACGTCACGAACCCGTGCCAATGCTGTTTCACGGGCCTCTATCCACGCATGGATCAGCGCCGGATGATTGACAAGAAATGGTGCCATGCCAAGTCCGGTGGAGTTGCCAACGCCGATCCGCCGCCGAATATCAGGCGACAGCTTTACAGCCTTATCAGGGGCGCGGCATGCCGCCATATGTTCAACCATGTCGATGGTAAAGGCACGGATCAGCCACACTGAAAGCAATTCCGGCTGGAAAGAACCGGCAAACTCAGGCCGATCAGCCCAGGCATCGCGATCAGCCGCCCCAAATTTACCCGATCCATAGACCGCGGTTGTTCGCATCAGATAACCGACAGGTTCAATCTGCGCCAGATCAGGTTGTTCACCCTTGGCAAGACATGTGGCGACATAATCAAACAGCCGGACAGACCGGTTGGCTCGCGATAACACCAATTCGGCACCGGAAATGCGACCTGCTTCCTGATAGGGTACGTTGGCATGAAGACGCGCAATATCATCCTCGCCAAGGTCGCCGTCATGAAGTGTGAATGTGGCGTCCCATGCCTCGGCAATGACCCTGTCAGACCGTTGGTCATCAGGCAGGTCATGGGCAAAACAGACCAGAGTATAGCTGCGTTCTGGCCCGCTGGCGCGGTAGGTGGCAACACCAACACCATTCGAATCAATGCGCCAGACTGGTCGGTCAAACTGCCAGTTTTCCCGTTTCAGACGGCGTAGCAAGACCCGCATGAAGCTCAGTCGGCTTTGATGGAATGATCCCATGCGGGCAAGTCGCATCACCTGACTGGCCGGGCGAAGTGGGGTATGGTGCGCGTGCTGTGGGTTATTTTGCTGGTTGTCCATAATCTCAAGCACTCTTCGGGCCAAAATTATTGTCATAAAAGCGCAGCCAGTTTTCCCCCATGATGGCCGCTACCTCTGTCTCGCTGAACCCATATTGGCGCAGCCCGTCTTCAATGTTACCAAAATCTCTGTTGTCCTGAAACCATTCAGGCATTGGCGGGAAGCCGGCGTCAGTCGCCGAACCTTCGCCGTAGTCGATCTCTTTTGACCAGCGTCCAACCCGCATCCATTCGACAATCGAGTCCGGTTGATCCTGACATAAAGCAGAGCCAAGGCCGATATTGTCTATGCCCATAAGATCGGCGGTACGCGCGATCATCTCGCAAAAACTCTCAATGCTGCAGGCACTCTTGTCCTTCAGGTGATGTGGATAGAGCGAAAACCCAAGCATCCCGCCGGACTGTCCAAGCGCACGCAAAATCTCATCGGATTTGTTTCGTCTTGCCGGATGCCAGAATGCGGGGTTTGCATGCGTAATGGCGATTGGTCTTTCCGAAATCTCTATGGCCTCAAGGGTTGAACGGTCGGCTGAATGACTCATATCGACAACAAGTCCGACCCGGTTCATTTCCTTTATCACCTGTCGTCCCATACGGGTGACGCCGGGGTCCTCTGCTTCATAGCAGCCGGTAGCCAGCAGTGATTGATTGTTATAGGTCAACTGCATGAAACGGGCGCCAAGGCTGTGCCATATCTCGATCAGGCCGATATCATCCTCAATAGGGGACGGGTTTTGAAAGCCGAAAAAAATGGCTGTTTTGCCCTCTTTTTTGGCCCGTCTTACATCGTCACCATTGCGTCCGTGAAAAATCAATTCAGGGAATTGTTCAAACCAGCGGTTCCAGCTTTCAACATTGGCCACAGTCTCGCGGAACATCTCATGATAGGCAATGGTCACATGCACCGCATGAACGCCGCCTTCATTCATCTGCCGGAAAATCTTCTCCGACCAATTGGCATATTGCAGATTGTCGATGCGATGCATGCGCGTCTCGTTCGGTTCGGGGCTATCAGCTTGGTGTGCCAGAACTGATATATGCGGTTTTCACCGTTGTGAAGAATTCAACAGCATAGCCACCCTGTTCGCGCGGTCCATATGACGAGCTGCCGCGCCCACCGAATGGCACATGATAATCAGTTCCGGCGGTTGGCAAATTCACCATCACGCAACCTGTCTTGGCGTTGCGGCGGAAATCTGTTGCGCGGGCAAGGTCGCGCGTGATGATCCCTGATGTCAGGCCGAAATGCGTGTCATTGACCAAATGCAGTGCTTCATCATAGCCACTCGCCTTTATCACACAGGCGATCGGCGCAAACATTTCTTCACGATTGATCCGCCATTCATTGCTTGTTCCGGCGACCACGGCAGGCGTCATGAAATAGCCTTCTGTGTCGCGTTCTACCCGCTCACCACCGCACAGAACCTCACCCCCTTCGGCGCGGGCAAGATCCATATAGGCGAGATTTTCGTCAAGCTGCGTCTGGCTGACGACCGGGCCAATCTGCGTGCCGTCTTTCAAGGCATGATCGACAACCATTGCCTTTGCACCAGCCACCAGCCTGTCGACAAATTCATCATGCACGGCCTGATGCACAATCAGTCGTGATGATGCGGTGCATTTCTGGCCGGTGCCGCCAAAGGCACCTCCAAGTGCCGCCGCCACCGCCAGATCAAGATCGGCGTCATCCATGACTGCAAGCGCGTTTTTTGATCCCATCTCCATCTGGACTTTGGTCAAATTTCCAATCGCCGATTGCGCGATTTGTTTGCCAACCTCGACAGAGCCGGTAAAGCTGATGGCGTCAATTGCCGGGCTTTCAATCAATTTCTGGCCAATGGTACCGCCGGCACCCATCACAAGGTTAAACAATCCGGCAGGTAAATCCTGTTTGGCGATAATCTCGGCAAGGGCAACGGCTGATGCCGGAACCAGATTGGCAGGTTTCCAGATCACCGCATTTCCGAATGCCAAGGCCGGGGCGATTTTCCAGACGGCAGTAGCGGTCGGGAAATTCCAGGGACTGACAATGGCAACAGTGCCCACCGGTTCACGGCGGACGTCAATTTCTATATTCGGGCGCACGCTGTCGGCCGTATCGCCAATTTGGCGCAGAACCTCAGCTGCGTAATAGGTGAAAAATTGTCCGGCGCGATAAATCTCGCCTTTGCCCTCGGCAAAAGGCTTGCCTTCTTCACGACTGAGCAATGTGCCAAGCTCTTCACAGCGTTGCATCAGTTCATTGCCGATATTCATCAAGATGGTCTGGCGGGCTTCAAGGCCTGTGGCCGCCCATTTTTTCTGTGCCTGCCGCGCGGCGTCCAGAGCCTTGTCCAGCTGTGATGCGTCTGCCTGAGCAAAATGACCAATAACATCTGAAAGGTCTGACGGGTTGGTGTTTTCTATGGTCGAAGGCCCGTCAAGCCAGTCACCGGCAATATAATTGAGTTTGGTTTCAGACATCATGTGTTCCAATTTTGTTGTGGCCGTGGTTGTCGCCGGATTACTGGTCGTTATCGACAACGCTCATTTTGTGGCCTTCGGCGGTTGGCACGTCGCCAAGGTCTGTAATATCAAGATTTTCCAAGCATCCCGCATTGTACCCATATTCCGGCGCGGAGCGGCGCCAATGATGCGTATAGATCCCACAATGCTTACAAAAATAATGCCTTGCGGTATTCGTATTCCATTGATAGAGGCCAAGATGTTCTTCACCAGCCACAAGGTGGAATTCCTCTTTCGCTGCGGTGAGCATGATCGCACCTTTGCGCCGGCATAAAGAACAGTCGCAACGGCGTGGATCACGGATCGAACCGTGAATTTCGAACTTGACCCGCCCACAATGACAGGCGCCTTTCGATATCTCCATAATTGCCTCCAGCCTGCTGGTCATTTTCGCAATCAAGATGCGAGTGCTTCACCTCAAGTCTGAACCTTGCCGATATTTACCTTCTAGGCAACCCAAAATAGTGCTTTCACCCCATCACATTTGCTGTTAAGCGGGGCAGGTGGGGGTAGGGGTCAAAGCGGAGCTTCGGATGCAGAAATTTGCCACTTGGTTTGCCAAACCCTATGTCGCACTTGGTTTTCTGGCGCTTGGCATGGCGGTCATTCCGGTCAATGATGCGTTGATCAAATTGCTTGGCGAAACGCTGCCTCTTGGCCAGATTGTGGCGATCCGGTCAATCATGAGCATTGTCCTGATTGCGTTGTTCAGCGATGGCCTGCGCCGCATGCTCCATCTCGATGCGGGCACCTTCTGGCAATTTGTCGGGCGCGGCATGTGTCTTGTGGTGGCGATGGTGTTGTTCTTCGCGTCGCTTGGCAGCCTGCAACTGGCGACGGCGGTCTCAATTTTCTTTGTCTCGCCGCTGATGATCACCTTGTTGTCAGTTCCTTTGCTTGGTGAGAAAATTGGTGTTCATCGCGTGATGTCGGTTTTGGCGGGCATGGCAGGCTGTGTCTTGATCATTCGTCCTGGCGCGGCTGATTTTCAGATTGAAACCCTGCTCGTGCTGGCATCGGCACTCAGCTATGCGCTTTTTCAGATATGGACAAGACGACTGAAGTCAGCAGGCGATCTCTCGGCGCTGGTCGCTGTACAACATTGCTGCTATGCGGTGACAGGCTGTGGGATGCTGCTGTTCAATTTTGTCCAGCCAATGAATGATCTTGCCAACCCATCACTGGCCTTTCTGTTACGCGGGCCTGCATCGATTGATGCGATTCAGCTGTTATTTATTTTCATCTGTGCGTTTGCGGTGCTGTTGCTGTCGGTAACTTCGTCCAACGCCTACCGGGTTGTCGAGGCCTCATTGATTGCACCATTTGAATATACGGCAATACCGCTTGGCGTGTTCTGGGGAATTGTGATCTGGGACGACTGGCCATTGCCGATGGCGTGGGCGGGCATGGCGCTTATCCTTGTCGGTGGGTTGTATGCAGTGTACCGCGAACGGGCGCGTCAGGTGGCGGTGATCACCAATGTACCGATGCCGGCATCCGCATCAATGGTACAGCAACATGAAATACAACAGTCGGAAACCGGCCCGAACGCCGACCAGCCAGAGGAAACAAAAACAATCTAGTTGGCGGTATTGCCTTTCCATACCCCCTGTTCTTTCAGGCTGTCGGCAACTTCTTTCGGCATATATGTCTCATCATGTTTGGCAAGAACATTCGAGGCGATCAGGACACCATTCTCAAGGCGACCTTCGGCGACAATTCCCTGGCCCTCGCGAAACAGGCTTGGCAGCGCATCCGAGTAACGGATTTCAACATCGGCAGCGCCATCCGTTACAGTAAATACAGAATTCAGCCCATCGATCCGAACGCTACCTTCTTTGACAAGCCCACCAAGCCGAATCGGCGTGCCCGGTTTTGCGTCAGTTACATCCGACGGAGAATGGAAAAATACGATATTGTCCTGCAAAGCACCGAACACCAAAAACATGGCCAGTCCCATCAGGCCGGCGATAGCGGCGATGCCAAGGCCTCTTTTTTGTTTCGGCGTCATATTGTTTCCATTTCTATAAAATGACATTTAAGACCGACAATTCAGGCAAGATGCCTTGCTCCTCACGCGTTGCTAAAGTAATAAGCTTGTTCTGGAACAATTCAAGGCACTGCCGGACATTTCATCGCGGCAGATCGCCGAAAAAACATTGTTTTATCAATTGCCGCTCTGCTGGTTTGTCAGGGCAGGCTACTTAATTGAGTCGGAACTGGTGTCATGCATTCACATGACGTAATGAAATCCTGAAAGGTGGGACGAAATGATCAGAAAATTTACTGTTGTTATCGGTACGCTTTTATTTGTTTTTGGGTCGCTGGCAAGCCACACGGTTATGGCTGGTGATGTCGAAAAAGGCGAGAAAGTATTCAAGAAATGCAAGGCGTGCCACTATGTTGATCAGGAAAATAACAAGACCGGACCACATCTGGTTGGTCTTTTCGGAAGAACGGCTGGAAGCGTCGAGGGTTATAAATATTCAGCGGCGATGAAAGATTCGGGAATCGTCTGGTCTGAAGATACACTGGCAGAATATCTGAAAGCGCCAAAGAAATATGTCAAAGGCACGAAGATGGCATTTGCCGGACTTAAAAAGGATGCCGACCTTGACAATATCATTGCCTATCTGAAGAGCTTTAACTAAATCTTCCGACCCGGAGTTTACGGCCAGATGAACAGATTGAACAAATATCCACGGCTCAGCGATCTTGCGCCTGCGGCGCAGCGCAAAATCCCGCCGTTTGTATTTGCCTATCTGGACTCTGGCACGGGACATGACAAAACCAGAGATGCTAATCGGACAATCTATGACGCGATCAGCCTCACCCCACAATTTCTTCGCGGACGCGTTGATCCGGACATTTCTGTATCCTTGCTTGGCAAGACCTATCAGGCTCCGTTTGGCGTGTCGCCGATTGGTTTGGCATCACTGATCTGGCCAGGTGCCGAGCAGATTCTCGCTGCCGCCGCGAAGAAAAACGGCTTTCCTTTTGCCCTCAGCACGGTGGCAGGTGACTCGATAGAACGTGTCTCCGCTGTTGGCGGCGGCATGACATGGTTTCAACTCTATGCATCACACGACAAATCGCTGTGTTTTGATCTTTTACGGCGCGCAGAAGAATGTGGGTGTGAGACCTTGGTGGTCACGGCAGACGTTCCGGCCCCCAGCCGACGCGAGCGCATGCGTATTGCCGGTGCGCCGTTGGGCAGTCGCGGCAATTCGACTTTTTCGCCGCGCGTCATATGGCAATCAATGACACGTCCGGAATGGGCGGTGCGCACCTTGTTGAATGGTGGCGCCCGTTTTCGCAATATGGAGCCCTATGCCAATGGTACGCGCGGCATGGAGATCACGAAATTTATCGGCGGTCAGTTGAATGGCTCGCTCAATTGGGAGTATCTCAGCGAAATCAGAGCTGCATGGAAGGGCAAATTGCTGCTCAAGGGCATACTGCATGGTCAGGATGCGGCGCGCGCTGTGGGTGCAGGTGTTGACGGGCTGGTAATATCCAATCATGGCGGGCGACAGCTTGATGCCGCACCACATCCGCTTCGTCAATTGCCTGCCGTCAGGGCGGCTGTCGGCAAGGACATACCGATCATTGTCGATAGTGGTATTATGTCGGGGCTTGATGTGGTTCGGGCACTTGCCTGTGGTGCAGATTTTGTCATGCTTGGCCGCGCCTTCATGTACGCGGTAGCCGCGCTTGGCAAGGATGGCGGTGATCACGCGGCCGAAATCCTGCTCGAAGAGGTGAGGGACGTCATGGCACAGCTTGGCATTGCCTCTATCGATGGTTTGCGCGACATCGATGTGAACTGGAATAACCAGTGAGTTTTTTCAACATGCATTTCAATCGGTTGTGGTTTTCCATCAGATTTCCCGCAGTTTTTGCGTTTTTTGTGGCGGTGATCTCGGCGCCATCCATGGCAGCGGACCAGCATATTGCGATTGGCCCGGTTGAGCTGCGCGCAACTGTTCAGGGGATGTCCTCCACCGGTGGCTATGTCACGATTGCGAACCATGGCATGCAAGATGTGACATTGATCGGCGTCAGTGCTGATTTTGCCAAAAAGTCAGAGCTTCACACGATGAATATGGTGGATGGGGTGATGAAAATGCGGCGACTGGATGCGGGGATCACGGTGCCTGCCGGTGGTCAAGCCGTGCTTGCACCCGGACAGAACCATCTGATGTTCATGGGGCTGTCGGGCGCGCTTTTGGCTGGCACTATGCACAAAGTCACGCTGTTTTTTGACAATGGCCATGAAGCTGTTGTCATGGCGCATGTAAAAAGGCCATCTGATATAGGCACGTCAAATCATGGTCACGATCACTCATCTGGTGCGCATTCAGGCGCTATGAAAACGGACAGCAGCAACTAAAGACGGCGGCTAGAAAATACCTGCATCAAGTCCGGCCGCCATTGCCATTGCCATGTCTTCAACCTGATTTTCAAATCCAGATGACCAGTCACCATGGAGGATCAGCGGTTCGGCTATCAACCGCCATTTCTGGGCACCACAAATCCCCATCAAGGCATTTTTTGTTGCTGTGCCGTCGAGCCCGGCACGAATGTAAAAGGCGACCGGCAATGCTTCGGTGTGGCCGAGCCAGTCATTATAGCAACGGTCAAACATGTCCTTGGTGGCACCTGCCATATAGCCAATATTTTCTGTCGTCCCGAGGATCAGGCCATCGGCGTTCAATAGATCAATTGCGGTGACATCAAAGGGTGAAAGATAGCGCACGGCCACAGATCCGGCATCATCACTGCGCGCGCCGCGGAGCGCCGCATCACCGAGCGCCTTCGTATTAGGTGAGGGGGCATGCGCGGTAATCAGCAAATGCTTTGTCACAAATATCTCCAGCCCGTATAATGGGGCACGTCTGGTTGTTGAATAACACCAGAAAAACACCCCGTTTCAGGACAGGATTATGGCACAGAAACTAACCGATCAGGAACTGGAAAGCGCGCTGGAGTTCCTGCCCGGCTGGGCAATTTCAGATGACCGCCTTGCTCTCGAACGAGAGTTTGGCTTTCCCGGGTTCAATGCCGCCTTCGGATTTATGAGCCGGGTGGCACTGGCCGCCGAACGGTCCAATCATCATCCCGAATGGTCAAATGTTTATAACCGCGTCAAGGTCCGCTGGACAACGCATTCGGCAGGTGGCATCACCGAGCTGGATATAAAGCTGGCCGCAAAATGTGATGAAATGGCCGATGGCTGGCTGTCAGCCGGATGAATTGGAATTTTGTCAAAAGCCGATAAAAGGCAGTGTCCACAACGCCATCAGACCAGCGATGATCGTCATCACGACAGACCGGGTCAATAGCGCGACCACCGTGGCGATAATCGCTGCGGGAAGGCGCGTATTGTCGGC
>Ga0181587_10003547_pt1 | contig 12962 bp, 10 predicted proteins | sample 071ome_27_FD_132463 | JGI IMG/M metagenome (GOLD analysis project Ga0181587, IMG submission 132463) | Coastal salt marsh microbial communities from the Groves Creek Marsh, Skidaway Island, Georgia - 071409AT metaG (megahit assembly) | ecosystem: Environmental > Aquatic > Marine > Intertidal...
AAGGTGTATATGTCTATACGGCAGAAGTCAGATTCATCGACGGAGTTGTTTTGACTTACCGGGGAGAAATAACCCTGGTCCGATAAAAGAGAGTTTACTTCAATATATTAAAGCTTCCCGTCTTATTGTATTCCTCACCCTGGCAGGTGTATGATATCTTGTATACATAGACGCCTGGTGTCATCATCTGTCCATCATAAATGCCATTCCAGCTGGCTTGCTTATCGGTTGTCTCATATAATTTGGCACCCCACCTATTGAATATTTCAAAACGCTTCAAGTCCTCAATGATAAAGGCATTGCTAATACCGTATTCTTCGTTGACACCATCATTGTTCGGCGTAAAAGCTGAAGGCAAAAGTATATTTCCGCACTGAATCTCTTCATCAGAGATGACACTTATTGTAATGCGGTCACGGCTTATACAAGTACCGTGATCAAATGATATCGTGTATATTGTCGTTGTTTCCGGGGATACAATTGGGGTTGGAGAACCAGGGTCACTCAGCATATTGACCGGATTCCAACTGACATTATCGGCACAGCTGGGCGAAGTTCTAAGCATGTAGGAACTTCCTTCAAATATTGTCGTGTCAGAACTCAAAATACGGTCAGGAAACTCCTGCACCGACAGCAATTCTGTTTCTGACTTTAATGCTGAATTAAAAAATTTCAGTTCATCAATTCTACCCCCCAGAAATTGTTCGTTGACTCCGGTACAGGGTGACACACCCAGCCAGAATGGAAAATCCTGACCCAGGACGACTTCATCAAAAAATGTAAACCGTTCCACAAATATTCCATTGAGGTACAAGGAATATACTTGCCCCTCACGGGTGAACAAGATATGGTTCCAGCAATTGTCTTCGGGTAGTTCTCCCCGCAGTTCAATAATCTCACCAAAATTCTTGCTCAGATTGACCACAACTTCATTTGTGGCTGGAAAATACCTGATGAAAAAAGCAGAATCCCTGGCACTCGAACAATCCCCCTGAACAGACATGATAGATGTGATGTCATTTGTATTGTCCATCCACAGATAAAATGAGATGGAAAAGTCATTGACGAATAAATCCTTGATTGCCTGATCCATGATAATAGTATCAGGCGTGCCGTCAAAATATAAGGCATTGGAATTTCTCCCTACCCCACAGTCACAATCGACTTGAGTTCGAATGTCACCATCTGCAAAGCCACCCATGGCGTCGACTACATCACAATTATCAAAGCTGAAATGGGCCACAGGGTCTACCTGAGCCTGAACCTGTACTCCTAAAAATAACACTATCCAGATGAGTTGCTTCATTAAGATCTTTTTTCCAATAGAAGAAACGCAAATATGATAAAAAAAATATCCGCTTGCACATTACTGCAAGCGGACAATAAAAGAGATTGAGTAATCCAATTATATTTTAACAAACTTGATAGTGCTGATTTGATTCCTTTCAAGAACACACGTCACGTGTACTACATCTGGAAGGGCATTCAAATCTAAGGATTCAATTCTTGTTTTTGGAATTATTTTCATGATTAATTCGCCTTTCAAATCCAAAATGAAAAAATGGGGGTTTTCACCTAGTCCGTAAAAATACAATTGCCCATTTGTTGGGTTTGGATAGCTTCGTACCAGGGAATCCGGTTCTTCCATATGTACTGCTCGCAATTCAGGATTTCCAATGTATGCTCCCACCTGATTGCGCTAGAGGTTCCCTTATATGCGTATGTGACACTATTTAAAACAACCCTCAAGCGATCATCAATTGGCACCATATCCTTGCTCAAACCATCTGTCCATTTAAGGATATATAGATCAAAGCCCGGCGCATCAAAAACAGCCCACTTATAGAATATATATCCTGCTTACAGGCTTGAAAAAAGGCGTACATCAAGATTATGAGAAGATATAATCTCCTGTTTTCGGGCATATTAAACCGTGTCTGCTAAAGTTGATACTAAAATCCAGAATTCTGAGATAAAGGATTATACTTTATATCGTCTTATACAATTCTGACAGGTAAAATATATATAAGAAAAGGAGCATAAAGCCTTCCCACCGGGCAATGCGACTTGATATTGTAATCAGGCCAAATAAGAGTGTGGCCCCCAGCATAAATGGTAGACCGAGAGTCAGGATGGATTCGGGAACAATCAGCTCTCCCATCAAACTAGGAATGGCCATAACAGCGTAGGTGTTGAATATGTTAGAGCCCAATACATTACCAACTGCAATAGCGTGTTTGCCTCTTCGTGCGGCAGCTATGCTGACCACCAGTTCGGGCAGTGAAGTTCCAATAGCTATGAAAGAGAGTGAAAAGAATTCAGGAGCTATGCTGGTCTGCTCGGCTATTTCTGTAATCCCGTAAATGGTGTAATCAGCACCGAAATAAACCATTACGGCTCCGATAATCAGTTTTATGACGTCTCCTCCCCTGACGGGAGTTTGTGTCATACTCTCAAGCTTTGAATCTTTGACACTATTGAAAAGAAATCCCCCCAGCGCAACTAAAAACACCAAAGCTTCGAGGAGGTCTAGCTGCTGATCGCGCAGGGCGAAGAGCAATAAGAGCGCTGAGGCAAACAACAGAGGCATATCGATTTTCCAAATATTGAAATTCAGCTTTATATCCTTCTTACCCAGAAAAGAAGTGACGCCCAAAACAAGTAAAATATTGGCAATATTAGAACCTACGACATTACCGACAACAATTTCGGAGCTTCCCATATATATAGAAGCTATAGATGTGGCGAGTTCCGGAAGCGACGTACCAAAAGCCACTATAGTAACACCTATGATGAAGGGAGAAACACCCAGTGACAAGCCTATTTTCTCAGCGGCATCTATAAACCAATCTGATGCAATCAGCAATACGGCCAGGGATACTATGGAGATAAGAGTAAATACTGCCAAGGGCTTGTCTTTTTTCCAAAGTAAAAGTACTTGAATTGCATGAAGCATTCAAATACTCCAGGGAGAAGTAGTTCAAATCTTCGATAAAAAAATTGGGATTATTAGGCGTGAAGCACATAACTTTGCTGCCCTAATTATGACTCAGGAAATACAAGAGCGTCAAGAGAAGGAAATGTCATTTCTGGATCACTTGGAAGAATTGCGGTGGCACATCATTCGCTCATTGGTGTCTGTGGTTTTCTTTGCTATAATCGTATTCATTTTCAAGGAATTCGTTTTCGACAAAATCATTTTTGCCCCCAAGCGTGAAAGCTTTATCACCTACCAAATCTTTTGCAGTATCGCAGATTTTATTTGCTTTCAACCTCCTGATTTTCAGATAATTCCCAGAGAATTCGGCGAAAAATTTTTCACCCACCTGAAGATATCGTTCTGGCTGGGTATTGTCATCAGCTTTCCCTATATATTCTGGGAATTATGGCGTTTTATCAAGCCCGGCCTCTACAAAAATGAACAGAAAGCAGCGCGTGGCATGGTTTTCATCTGCTCAAGCCTGTTTTTATTGGGTGTTTTCTTTGGATATTTTGTGATTTCTCCATTTGCGATCAAATTCCTGGCAGGCTACAATATTTCTTCGATAGATGTTATAAGCAGTTCCAGCCTTTCTTCGTATGTCAACTATATGACCATGTTTACCGTTCCGGCAGGTATTATATTCGAATTGCCAGTGGTCGTATATTTTCTATCAAGAATTGGATTATTGACACCAGATTTCATGCGGAAATACCGCAGGCATGCCATCGTGATCATTCTTTTATTTGCTGCTATCATTACCCCTCCAGAGGTCGTCACTCAAATCCTGATAGGCATACCTGTATTGATCCTGTATGAAATCAGCATCTTTGTTTCAAAAAGAGCCCAAAAGAAATATCATTCTGACTCAGATTAATCGACAGATTACTTGTTTTCCAGTTCTATAAATGGACAAATCACCTCTTCCAAGGAAATACCTCCATGCTGGAAGGTATCGGTATAAATGCGATTATAGTGCGCATAATTATTGGGGTAAAGGAAGAAATAATCCTCTTTGGCAAAGATGAACCGGCTGCTGATATTAGGTTTGGGCAGACCAAATTGATGCGGATCTTCAGCTTCCAGCACATCTCCAGCCTCAAACCTCATATTCTTGCCTACTTTATATCTCAGGTTGGTTGATGTTTCCCTGTCGGCTACAACTTTTGAAGCTTGATTGACCCGGATTGTTCCATGGTCCGTTGTAATGAACAACTTCATAGGCTTATCCCTGACGCCCTGGAGTGCCGACCATATCGGAGAGTTCAGGAACCACGATCGCGTCAATGATCGATAGGCCTTTTCATCGGCCGCCAACTCCTTAAGAACTTCCATCTCTGTGCGCGCGTGAGACAGCATATCGATAAAATTATAGACGATAACGGTTAGGTCATTATTGAGATAATTATGCATATTGTCCTGTAATGACCGCGCATCATTGATGTTTCGAATCTTGACATACTCCCACTTTATATCTCTTTTAAGCAGTCTTTGCAACTGCTTTCCGAGGAAGAAATCCTCATGTTGGTTTTTCCCGCCTTTCTCATTGTCATTAAGCCATCTATCCCTGTAATTCTTTTCGATATCCGAAGGCATCATACCCGCAAATATGGCATTACGAGAATACTGTGTTGCTGTTGGCAGAATGCTGTAAAAAATATTTTCTTCTGTTACCCTGAAGCTTCCATTCAGGATGGGTTCAAGAATCTTCCATTGATCGTAACGCAGATTATCAAACAACACAACCACATTCGGCATCTCTGTGCTCAGCCGGGGAAATAGGTATTTTTTGAACAGCTGGTGTGAAAAAACTGGACCATCTTCCGCCTTCAACCATTCCAGGTAATACTGGGACAGGTATTTTGAAAAGCTGCTGTTAGCTTCCTTCTTCTGCATTTCAAGGATTCCTTTAAGTGACTCGTTGTCAGACTGGTCAAGCTTCATTTCCCAGTTGATGATCTTCTTATACAGCTCATTCCACTCTTCCCGATCTAGGCCTCCCTGTATCTGCATGGCAATATTTCTGAATTCCTGCTGGTAGTCAGAAGCTGTTTTTTCACTGACCAGCCGCTTATTATCAATCAACCTTTTTAGAGACATCAATATCTGGTTTGGATTAACAGGCTTGATCAGGTAATCATTGATCTGTGAACCGATAGCTTGCTCCATAAGGTCTTCTGCTTCATTCTTCGTGATCATTACTATCGGGACAGACTTATTCTTCGCCCTGATCTTCTCCAGCGTTTCGAGGCCTGTTATCCCCGGCATGGATTCATCCAGGAATATGCATTCTACATCCCTATGCTCATCCAGCATTTCAAGAGCATCATAGCCATTGGTAACCTGAATAACTTCATAGCCTTTCTTTTCAAGAAAGAAAAGCTGTGGTTTCAACATATCAATTTCGTCGTCAGCCCAGAGAATTTTTATCATAAAACTGTGTGTTAATGTTGCAATGTATCTATTCAGTGCAAGTTAATCGTACTTGGTACCTTATGCTTTGTACTTAATTCTTTTTACATAGTACTTTGTACATAGTACTTTGTACTCGCATCAAATATCGCTTTATCGAACGCATTCCAAAAGTGATATATTACCTTTATGATGCAATGAGTAAAAGAAAAATCATCAATGACCCGATTTATGGTTTTGTCAAGTTCCAGTTTGACCTGATCTATGACATCATTGATCACCCCTATTTTCAACGATTGAGAAGGATATCCCAGATGGGGCTGTCCAACTATGTATACCCGGGAGCCATGCACTCCCGTTTTGCCCATGCACTCGGTGCTGTTCACCTGATGACAGAATCCATTAAGACACTAAGGTATAAGGGTGTTGATATTTCTGATCAAGAATACCTGGCCACCTGCATAGCTATACTCCTTCATGATGTCGGTCATGGACCTTTTTCCCATGCGCTTGAAAACGTCATCATCGGGAAAAATCACGAAGCCATATCGCTTGATATAATGGAGGTTCTGAACAAGGAATTCTCCAACCAGCTGGATCTTGCCATTAAAATCTTCAAGGGAGATTATAACAAAAAATACCTGACTCAACTGGTTTCGAGCCAACTCGATATGGACAGGATGGATTACCTCACGCGGGACAGTTATTATTCCGGTGTAGCTGAAGGGGTTATCGGATACAAGCGTATCATCGCTATGCTCAATGTAGCCGACGACCAACTGGTTGTTGAAGAGAAAGGACTTTATTCTGTTGAAAAATTCCTTGTAGCGCGTCATATCATGTATTGGCAAGTGTACCTTCACAAGGCCTCCGTTTGTGCCGAGCAGATGCTTAAAAGTTTTGTCAGGCGTACCAAAACCTTGCTGCAGGAAGCCAGGATACAGACGAGTGATTCCAGGCTACACCAGATACTGGCTAATGATCTGACCCATGACCCACATTATCTGGATAGTTTTACGCGACTTGACGATATTGATATTTACAGTGAACTGAAAAGGGGAAATGAATCAGTGGATCCAGTCATCCGAATCTTATCAGACGCTATTATAAACAGAAAACTGCTTGGCATCACCCTCCAGGACAGTAAGATTGATGAAGCAAGCCTGGAAAGCACACGATTGAAACTAAAGAATCATTTCAATCTCGATGATGAGCAGAGTCATGCCCTTTTAATTTATGGAAAAGAGAGCAACAGCGCCTACAATATTAAAAGCAATGAAATCAAAATCCTGAGCAAGCAGAATGAGGTTATTCCCATTTCTGAGCTTATGGATATTAAACTCAATTCAAACACACTGACCAAGTATTTCTATTGTTATCCCAAGACTGATATTTAAGGACTTCAGCACTCAGAATATATAATCAATTATTTGCATATTTGCGGTCTATCCAACAATATACCATGGGAGACATACGCATCGACACACTCATCCAAAAAGAACTGGACAGACAACGACAAGGCCTCGAGCTTATAGCGTCTGAAAATTTTACGAGCAAAGCTGTCATGAAGGTTACTGGAAGCTGCCTTACCAACAAATATGCGGAAGGATATCCCGGTAAAAGATACTACGGCGGTTGTGAAATTATTGATGAAATCGAGCAACTCGCTATAGAGAGACTGAAGCGTCTTTTCAAAGCGGAATATGCCAATGTGCAGCCCCATTCAGGAGCCCAGGCTAATGCAGCTATATTTCTAGCTGTGCTTCAGCCGGGAGACACCATTCTTGGCTTTGAACTCAGCCATGGAGGCCACCTTTCCCATGGTTCACCAGTCAACTTTTCAGGTAAGCATTTCAAGCCTGTGTTTTATGGCGTTGAACAAGATACCGGACTTATCGATATGGATAAAGTGGCACAACTGGCAGATCTACACAAACCGAAACTCATAGTTTGCGGCGCATCAGCATATCCGAGGGACTGGGATTATCGACGATTCAGAGAAATCGCCGACAGTGTTGGTGCCCTGCTTCTGGGTGATATTGCCCACCCTGCAGGACTTATTGCCGGAGGTCAACTGGCGGATCCTGTTCCCCACTGTCATATTATTTCCTCAACGACTCACAAGACCTTACGGGGCCCTCGTGGTGGCTTGATGTTAATGGGAAAAGATTTTGAAAACCCATGGGGAAGAAAAACCAAGAAAGCTCAGCCTATCATGATGTCTTCCTTGCTCAACAGTGGCGTATTTCCGGGCATGCAGGGAGGACCACTGGAACATGTCATTGCTGCCAAGGCGGTCGCCTTTGAAGAAGCCAGCACAGACGCTTTCAGAGATTATACCAAACAGGTCATCTGCAACGCCAAAACCATGGCTCAGGCCCTTAAGGATAAAGGTTATAATCTATCATCCGGTGGCACCGACAATCACCTTATGCTGCTGGATCTCAGGAATAAGAATGTAACGGGCAAACTGGCTGAGCAGGCCCTGGTTAAAGCTGATATTACGGTCAATAAAAACATGGTCCCTTTTGATGACAAAAGCCCGTTTATTACTTCAGGTATCCGTATTGGTACGGCTGCCATTACTACCCGTGGATGCACTGAAAAAGACTGTCTCCAGATTGTAGACTGGATCGATGAAGTCATCACTCATCCAGAAGATGAAGGACGGCTGCATGAGATCAAATCCCATGTAAACATGTTCATGAGCAGATTTCCTTTATACCAATAAGGATTAATACAGAGCCTAGGCTCTTCTCAATTTAGATATGGCAGAACCCTTAATTTGCTTGGCGGAATATTCTCTGTCAACTACAAATTCCTTGACATCTTCTTGTGATGGAAGTTCAAACATGGCTTCGGTAAGTATAGCCTCAAGAATTGATCTCAAACCTCTGGCACCCAGCTCAAATTCCAGGGCTTTTTCCGCGATGAACTCTATAGCATCTTCCTTGATAGTAAGTTGGATATCCTCAAGAGCAAAGAGTTTTTCATATTGCTTTATCAAAGCATTCTTTGGTTCAGTGAGAATTCGTACCAAAGTAGATTTATCCAGCGGATTAAGATAGGTTAAAACAGGCATCCTTCCAATCAACTCAGGTATAAGGCCATAGGCTTTCAGATCCTGGTGAGAGACATATCTCAAGATGTTTTCATCCATGGTTACTTCCTGGGCTGCTTTATTGAAACCTATAACCTGCGTATTGAGACGCTTGGCAATGATTTTATTGATACCATCAAAAGCACCTCCCATAATAAACAGGATATTCCTCGTATTGACGGTAATCATTTTCTGTTCCGGGTGCTTGCGTCCTCCGTAGGGCGGTACATTAACTTCTGTACCTTCAAGCATTTTTAGCAAGGCCTGTTGAACGCCTTCCCCGGATACATCTCTGGTAATAGAAGGATTATCACGTTTGCGTGCTATCTTATCAATCTCATCTATGTACACGATGCCTTTTTCCGCTGCTTCCACATTGTAATTGGCAGATTGAAGCAGTCGGCTCAACATACTTTCTACGTCCTCACCTACGTAACCCGCTTCGGTAAATACCGTTGCGTCAACGATCGAAAATGGGACATTGAGAAAACGGGCAATCGTTTTTGCCAACAAGGTCTTCCCGGTACCGGTCTGGCCAACAAATAAGATATTTGATTTTTCAATCTCTACCTCGTCAGTCGTCTTCTGATTAAGTCTCTTGTAATGATTGTAGACACTTACGGAAAGATACTTCTTGGCTTCATCCTGCCCTATGATATAGGCATCGAGAAAAACTTTGATTTTGTGAGGTGTAACATCTGAAGGCAATTTGAAATTATAGTTGCTTTTCTTCTTGTCCTTCGATCCCAGCTCTTCATCTACAATTTCATAAGCCTGTTCAACGCAAGCTTCACAGATATGCCCCTCTACCCCGGCAATGAGAAGCAAAGTATCCTTCTTATCCCTTCCGCAGAAGGAGCATTTCTGTCCTTTATTTTTTTGCGTCGCCAAGGCTATTAATTGTCTTTTCTTGGATTATCTTTTGATAATACTTCATCAACTATGCCATATTCCTTGGCTTCGTCGGCAGTCATCCAGTTATCCCTGTCACTATCCTTCTCGATCGTCTTGAAATCCTGACCTGTTGTCTGAGACATAATCTCGTACAGTTCTTTACGCATATCCCTGATCAGGTTGTAGGTAATCTCCATATCAGAGAATTGCCCTTGCATACCACCTGATGGCTGGTGAATCATAACACGGCTGTGCTGCAAACAGGTTCTCTTACCTTTCTTGCCTGCCATAAGCAAAACGGCTCCCATTGAAGCGGCCAAACCTGTACAAATAGTTGATACGTCAGGAGTCACATATTGCATGGTATCGTATATACCCAGACCGGCAATGACAGACCCTCCCGGGCTGTTGATAAACATCTGCACATCTCTTTTAGGATCCGTTGATTCCAAAAACAGAAGCTGCGCCTGCACTACGTTTGCCACATAATCATTGATAGGAACCCCCAGGAATATAATCCTGTCCATCATAAGCCTGGAGAATACATCCATACCGACAATATTCATCTGCCTTTCCTCTATAACCTGCGGGGTAAATCCATAGATGCCAGGCACTGAATTGATACCATCAACATGATGATCAACCGCAGCGGCATTCAGATTCAGGTGCTTGGTAGCATATTTCTTGAATTCATTCGTAAATGACATATTTTCTTTTTTAATAGATAACACTAAAATGCCTGACTGGTTTTACCCAGCCATTTCATTAATTTCTTTTACCCTCTTATTGAAGGCGTCCCGTGCAACTTCTTTGTCTTTTATCTCCACTATACCTCTTAGAACATCAAATAACTTGCCACTGCTTACGGCTTCCACGGCCTTATTGACCTGTTCGCGGTTTTTCATCAATGAAAAAACAGTGTTTTTCAAGCTTGCCTCATCAATATACGGAGAATAATTACGAATCATCTGTACGAAATGTTCAAGGATTTCATTCTCCTCCACTTTGATTTCATGCTGCTTAACCAATTTCTTCTTAATAACACGCCATTTTAACTCTTCTAGGAATGTGTCGAGCTGCTCATCCGTCATTTCCTGTTCACGTGTGATCCATTTCTTTAGAAATTCTGCCGGAAGGTCAAATTTGTTAAGTTCAACCAGTTTGTGCATCATTTCCCTGTTGACAAGATTGGTGGCTTCCCTGTCAAAATGCTCTTTGAGTACTTCTTCTATCTTTTCGCGTGCTTCATCTTCATTACTGACCTGATCCTTGCCAAAATACTGATCAAAGAAATCCTGGTTCATCTCTGCTTGCTCTGTGCGCGTTATTTTCAAAACCTCCGCCTCATAAACTTCTGATTCAGGCACAACAGCATCTTCTTTGGACTCGTCGATTTGAAGAAGGTACTTTATTACACTCTCCCGGCCCATGTTTTCTTCAAACTCAAAGATTTTAACATCCAGTTTAACACCCGGCTTTTTGCCCTTTAGTTTTTTCTGATACTCTTTGGTCAGGCTGTCGAAAGGTGCAGAAAACTCAGAACTGTGGCCACCTTCTTTGATCTTCTTGCCATCTTTTTCCTGGATATTCAGGTATACTATATCACCTTCTTCTATTTTTCCATCGACTTCTTTTTGAGTACCCAGTCTCTTCCTCGCCGTATCAACCTCCTCGTCTATAAGCTTTTTATCAATTTTCGGGATTATTCGTGTGTATTTATCTGATTCGCCGGCACCTTTAACATCAAATTCAGGCTCCAGGCCTATTTCGAACCTGTATGAATAATCAGCAGGCATATTATGATCAATTTCAGGCATAATTCCCTCATCAAGGAAAAGCGGTTCTCCTATGATGTTGTATTCATCACCGGTTATTATTTCATTTAGCTTTTCACCAAGGACCTGAGAAACGGATTCCTGCATAGTAGCAGCACCATACATTTTTTTAACAATACTGAAGGGAGTTTTACCTTTCCTAAACCCCTTAAGCTGAGCTTTCTTCTGGTACTCTTTGAGTTTCTTTTCGTACTCAGGAAGGTAATCATTTTTTTCAATAGTAAGAGTGAGCTCTGCGGTGAGAGCATCCAGATCTTTTCTTTCTACTTTCATGGAAAATATATTGAAGTGGAGCTTTAAAAAGTGCGGGTGGAGGGACTCGAACCCCCACGCCGTGAAGCACTAGATCCTAAGTCTAGCGTGTCTACCAATTTCACCACACCCGCAATTTAAATAATCGAGGCGCAAAGATAAATGATTTTTTTAATGCAGCAAGATGTAAAAGGAGGGAATTTTATGATAATTTACTGCCGCAGCAGGTCTTCCTATCGAGTTCAATAGGAAGCAGATAGAACAAGACAGCTTCATCTATTGATCTTTCTGCTTTGTACTATCTACTTTCTTGCTTAAAATCAATCTACACCACCCTCAGCTGAAGGCTTTCTAGGCAAGCGTTCATCCCTTTGCGAGGTATTCCAAACGAACGATGCGATTATCGTAGATGCCTGGCTAAGATCTTCGGCTGACAGATGATCCCAGTTGTCCATATTACTGTGGTGCGTCCTTGAGAAATAGGCCATTGGATCCTGAATAAACTGGAATGCAGGAATGCCTACACCATCAAAAGGAAGGTGATCTGTACCTCCTGTATTGCTTAAAGTAATTGTTTGAGCATCCATATCTTCAAAAGGCTTGAGCCAATCCCTGAATATAGGCCCCACTTCAGCATTGCCTTGCAGATAAACACCTCTAACTTTTCCCGTACCATTGTCCAGGTTATAGTAGGCGGAGACTTTCTCACTAGAAGGATATATCTCCTGAGGCGTCCATCCTGAATCGCCAAAATCAGCGTAATGCTCGCCTACGTACTTACGGGAGCCATAAAGCCCCTGCTCCTCTCCTGTCCAAAGAGCCAATCTTAATGTCCTTCTTGGTTTTTCACCGGTTTCTTCTATTGTCTTCAAAAGTATTCTGGCTACTTCCATCATCACCGATGAACCGGCACCATTATCTGTAGCGCCTGTGCCTGTATGCCATGAATCGAGGTGTGCTCCAAAAATGACCACTTCATCAGCCAGGTCTGTACCTGGTATTTCAGCGATCACATTATGCTCCATACCATCTTCATTGGTGTATTGAGCTTCAAGGTCTATGCTTAGCGTCACATCGATGCCCTTATTCATCATTCGGAATATTCTATTGTAATGTTCTACAGATAAGGTAGCCTGGGGTACGACGACTTTATCATCATCGCGTGCACTTCCTTTTCCGGTACGCGCTCCTGATACGAACACCGTTCCCAAATCTCCTTTGTAGGACCTATCCAAAACAGCGAGAGGCATTTCTTCTTCAATCATTTGCCAGATCGCTCTGTTGAGGTTAAAGCCGTCCCTGTTCCAGTTGCCACGTCGTGGCCTTGGCGTTGGCTTGGCTGCTGTCGCCAGATTGAACAGGCTTTCCATATCATGCCTCTGTCCTTTGGCTTCGAAAGGCTGCTCAACATTTCTAATGGTATCCATGAGTACAAACTTGCCGGAAAGCTTACCCCTGTACTTTTCAATATCCAGGGAATCCTTGATGT
>Ga0181587_10003556_pt1 | contig 12936 bp, 5 predicted proteins | sample 071ome_27_FD_132463 | JGI IMG/M metagenome (GOLD analysis project Ga0181587, IMG submission 132463) | Coastal salt marsh microbial communities from the Groves Creek Marsh, Skidaway Island, Georgia - 071409AT metaG (megahit assembly) | ecosystem: Environmental > Aquatic > Marine > Intertidal zone...
ACGATGCGCCAGGCTTTTTCGGAGCCTTCGAAATCCTTGACGTCAATGATTTTGTTTCGGGTGTTGGCCTTGAACGCAGCCACCGGTTCAGCATTTTTGAACACCAAATATGCCGAACCGAAACCGAACCTCTCCTTCATGATGTCCGTGAAGTAAGGAGCGATTGGGTCGGAAGGAGGGAGAACGAAATCCCGTATTGATGGAATGGATTTGGCATCTTGAAGCAAGGATTTCCTGCCCCAACAAACCTGATGAAAATCTTTGATCAAGAAGCCCTTGATGAGGGTCTCGTCCTCTTCAAAGCCATTCAAAACGGCCTTGAGCTCCTCCGGCTTGAACGAGGGGCCAGCGAGTTGAGTCAACTGACGAAGGGTGATGACGGGGTATTTTTCCACCAAACGCCGGATGTACTCTTTCCGCAATTCAGCGCGATCGACACCTTCAGCGACAAAAACACTGCGGAATCCGCCACGGAAATCTTGAACGATGTGCCCCGTCTTCATCAACGGTTGAATCAATTTACGGAATTCAGATTGAGAAAGAGCATGCCGTTCTTTGAACAAATTCGGGTCGGAGTGGTTGCTAAAGAACTCAATGATATCGATGAGTTCTTCATCGGGTGGTTGGTTGCGTATGGCGAGGATGTTTTGGAAATGTTCGTAACTCGCCCAAACTTGGTGACCCCTCAGGTTGATGCCGTGGTGGAGACGATGGGCACTCGCCATGCTCTTCAGATCGACCCGGTAGAGTTCAGCACGTCCTCGCAACGCAAAATCATCCCGAATTTCGTCCACATGCTTCAGTGCTAAAATCTCGTTTTCAAGACGCGTGTTTTGGTGCAAATGGTGCTGATGGAACAAGGCTCGCTCGGCGATTTCTCGGGGTTGCGGGTCCACCACGGCACCCCTGATCATTCGCTCCCCCGTCACCTTGAATCCAATGCGTTCAAGAGCCTCTCGTGTGGTTTGGTCAAGTGAAGTAATGGGTTCGCTGTTGAAATTCGACAACACCGATACATCCACCAGTTGAGCAGCATGATTTTCAAGCAACAACTCAAACGCTTGGCAGAATTCATCCAGATACGCAGTTGGGACATGCAGGTCTTTGATTTCCAAGTAATCGTTGACCTTGAACATCAGGACCTTCCCGATGGGGTCTACCCCTTTGAAAATCGGCAAATACCAGCCGCGGTCAAGGACACTCCTCACTTCCCATATGAAACGAGAAACATAAGGATCGGATTGGGTGAGGATTCGAACGGTTCTGTCTTCACGCCGTGGACGTTGAAGTTCATCAACCTCATCAGGCGCACAGTAGAATGCCTCGGGTTCGGGTACCAAGGCCATGACCTTGGCGATGCGCCCTTCATGTTCCAGGTTCATGAGGGCGACCGTGAGTTCCTCAAAGGACCGTGACACGTAGAAGCGCAGGGTACTCGCCTTGACAGGCCCCATTCTCCGGACAACTTCGACCAATGCGTCTTCAAAAGAAAGCGGTTCGTACACATCCGCCACGCGATGGAACAAGGAAAGACGGCGGCGGCGCCCGGCGACATCTTCGAATTGTTTCACAACAAGCATTTGCCGCTCCAAGTTGTTCAAGGCATTTTTGAGATCTCGCTGAAGTGCCCGATGCTCGTCGCCTTTCGGATAACTCGCCATGATCTCCTGCCGCGTGACATTTTCACCTGCTGGAATTTTTGTTAGGATTTCCTCTTCCATCGGACCGATGTAGGGCTCGGGTTTCAAGCCGAGGAGCACAGGGATGTTTCCTTTGGTCGTGTAACCGATTCGGTTGTGGAGCAGACGGCCCATGATGACATCCGAATCAAGTTGAACGTCGGACCAATCGTTGAAGGCAAATTGGTCGACTCGGTAGAGCAATTCCTGTTGTTTTTGGAACAAAACATGTTCGTTGAACGCTGTAAAACTGTCAGGATATTGATGGAATGATTTCTCCAAAACCATATTTTGAATCCAGCGGTACTCAACGACTTCTTCTTCGCCACCCGTCAAACGGTGTTCGTCGATTTTCAGGATGTATTCTGCATCGTTGGTTTGGGTGAAAAACCCGACAGAAATGACATTTCGCCCTTCAAGTTCATGCAGGGCTCTTTCAATCAAGCCCTGAGGGAACGGCAACCGCTCTACCAGTTCCTCCGAGGATTTGGGTCCCTCAGAACCGAGCGTTTCAATGACCTTCACGCGCAAAGCTTCCTGCGGGTCGCCGAGCTCGCGTTCTTCCCATTCAACGGGTTTTGTCCCGTCAAACTTGGTTGCGATGTTGTAGGTGAGACCACGCGTGTGCAATTCGAGAAGATTCTCGACGTCTTTTCCACCGGCAACAGCCAAGCAACCGAGGGTTCCGTGAATTTCGGCCATATAAGGCGTGAACCATTTCCCATCCAATTCATCCTGACCCGTACCCTCAAGCTTGGTTATTTTGCCAGCCTGACAGAGTTCCTCTACCCAACCTCGGATGGTTTCCAAGGACACCTCGTTCAATTTCTCACGGTACAACGGGTTGTTGAATTGGCGGTCGAGCCCACCACCGTGGCTCATCAAATGGTGCAGTTCCCGTGCATTGGTCGGAACCGGTGCCTTCCCGAGATAATACTCCGTCAATTGTTCGCTTGACAGTTCGGTGGCGAGGGACCGAGTTCCCAAGAGGCGTTGGAGGATGGAAGGGTCAATGTCCTTGACCAAGAACGCCCGAGTTTTCATGGACATCAAATCTTCAAACGCCGACATGAACAACGACATGCCCAACCTCGAAGGGACCACGACCTTGGTGTGGACGATGCGAGCAGACCCAGTGCTGCAGGCCTCAAGGAATTGTTCAAGGCCGATGAGGTCAATATCGCCAAAGAGAATTTCGTTTTTGGCTTCCCGCATCAAAAGGCTGCCATCCATGCTTCGGTGTTTCTGAAGAAGCGCATCGGCTCGCTGCTGGAATTGTTGAGGGCTGATTTCTTCTGCACCCATCCTTTTGGGGATGATGAGCGAGCGACCGGAAACCTCCCTGAACCGTTTTGCAAATATTTGGGTGTTGATGATGTACCGTTCGATGACATCGATGTGATTGTTGTCCCGGAATGCGGTGTACATTGACCCTGGGTCAACCTCTTGAGACGTTTTCAGCAACAATCCGTTTTCGTCAAAGGACATCTCGATGACGTTGATGCTGTTGGCCTCAGCAAGACCGGCCATGAAGTATCCAAGGGCGGTGTTGAAGCCACGGCCTCTGCATGTGGTGATCATGTAGGTAGGGAACGAACCGCTGACAACCTGTTCAATCAAGATACGATGAGGGTCGGGGACTTGGAACGAATCCAAGGAATGCTCCTCAAGGTGGCGAGCGATGGCGTTGGCGACTTCGTTTGAAAGTCCGTAGACGTCGCGCAGAAGCAACCTCGGGTCGCTTTCACGACGCAGCGACACCATACAATGCCCGATGAGGTCCTGAAGGGCTTTGGACAACTCACGGCTTCTACTGCGTGCCTCTCCGGACCACGATGGGATGGTGGGTCTGTGCCCTGTAACGCTCGTGACGTTCACGCGGGTTCCTTGGATGTTGGTGACCCTGTAGGTCGAACCACCCAACAAGATGACGTCACCGGTTCTCAAATTTGATACGAACGAACCCGAAAGTTTGCCCAAGATTGAGCCTTCTGCGTTAAACACCAGGTACGAATTATCTGGGGCGATTGTTCCGATGTTCGTGTAGTAAATCATTCTTGAATAACCGCGCTTTCCGAAGATGTTTTCTTCCCAATCCACCCAAATGCGGCGTTCTTCTTCGAGCATGTCCAAAACTTCGATGAAATCGTCGTACTCGAAATTTCGATACGACCAAGAATTGACGATGATTTCGAAGGCTTCGTCGATATCGAGGTCGTTGATAATCACCAATCCGATGATGAATTGAGCCACCACATCCAGGCAATTTTGCGGGAAGTCCAATCGGTCCATGTCTCCGGTTTGAATCGCTGCTTGGAGCGCAGCGAGTTCCAACAAATCATCCACGCTTTGCGGCAGGAAACGGGCCCTTGGGATGCCCCCTACGTGATGGCCTGCCCGTCCGATCCGTTGGAGAGCGGTGGCGATATCACCGGGGCTACCAACTTGAAGCACCAAATCCACCGACCCAATATCGATACCCATTTCCAAGGACGATGAGGTGACAACCGCACGAAGGTGGCCGTATTTCAAACGCTTTTCAACGTCCAACCGGATGTTCTTGTCCATCGAACCGTGATGTCCGGCAACCAAATCCCCGAGGAACGGCCTTAGTTTTTGCACGATGGTTTCGGTCATTTTTCTCGTGTTGGCGAACACGAGCGTGGTGGTGTGCGCGCTGATCAAGTCGGCGATAGCTTCGATGTTGTATTCCAGGATTTTCAAGACAGGTAAATCGCTAAACTTTGGATGGGTGATGAGAATGTCCAAATCAAGTTCACGAGAACCAGATATTTTAGCAATCGATACCGCGCTGCTTTGGCTACGAGCCTCTCGGTCATCGCTGCTCACAAGATATTCAGCGACCGTTTCCAAGGGCTCCATGGTGGCTGAGATGCCGATGCGCTGAACCGGGTTCTTGAGCAAAGAATCGAGCAAGGAGAGGGTCAAGGACAAATGGACACCGCGTTTGGTCGGCACCATGGAATGCAGTTCGTCGAGGATCATGTATTCGACTTCGCTGACGATAGGTTGGAAACGTGGAGAGGTGATGGCGATGGCAAGGCTTTCAGGTGTGGTGATGAGGATATGGGGGGGGTTTCGCAGCATCTTTTGACGGTCCGATTGGGAGGTATCTCCGGTACGCAAGCCGACGCGTATCTCTTGGGCTCGGTCGGGCAGATAATTGGCCTTGATTTCCTCAAGCGGGCCAATCAAGTTTCGCTGGATGTCGTTGGCGAGGGCCTTGATGGGCGAGATGTAGATCGCATACACCTTTTTTTCCAATTTTTTATCCAATGCAAGCCTGACCAGTTGGTCGATAACGCTCAAAAAAGCCGTGAGCGTTTTTCCCGACCCCGTAGGCGAACACAACAAGAGGTGTTTTTGTTCCATGATGGCTGGAATGGCGAGTTTTTGCGGCCTGGTGAAATCAGGAAATTTATCCCGAAACCAGTTGCGAACAGGAGCACACAAGCGCTCGTACAAGACATCGGATTCGAGTGGAGAATCCAAATACTCAATCTCAGCCATTCTTCTTTTCACGCCCTATGAGTGTGAGAGGGCGAATATTCTTATTTTAATTGTTCCGCTCTTAAAAAAATACATCATGCCCATCGTGTGGCCCGTTTTTTCCAACGAAGAACGGGCACCGTCGCTTGAGGTACGTTTGTCTGCAGGAGGGGAGATTCCAAAGCAATGGGTGGGACCGCTATCTCATGTAGCGCATCGGTTGGGCACGAACCAATACATGACAAGCAACCAACACACCGATTTTCCTCGACGACCACAGGCCGTTTTGCATGTCGGCGTCCGGGGGGGTTCTCAACCAAAGGAAGGAGGGCTTCAAACGGGCAGTGATAAATGCAGAGATCGCAACCGGTGCAGTCGTCCTGCACAATAGTGACCATGGATTGGCCCATGATTGGAAAGCACAGCCCCTTGCTATAATGATGTGTCTTACAAACAAGGGAGCGAAGTAAAGAAACTCGGTGAAGTTCATAGAGGCCTCATCCCAGCCACAGACGAGGGCGACCACCGTGACGGACGAAGAACGACTCGACCGCTTAAACGGCATGCTCAAACGGCGCGGTTTTCTTCTCCCCTCGTTCGAAATTCACGGCGGTTCAAAAGGCCTCTACGACTTTGGACCTGTTGGCGGAAGAATTCGGTCAAAAGTGAACCAAGAATGGCTTCATCACTGGCTTAAACTGGGAAACGTGGTCGAAATCTCCTGTCCAACCGTCACGCCCTACGCCGTGTTAGAAGCAAGCGGTCACGTCGGTGAATTTTCTGATTTTATGACCCAATGCATGGCCTGCGAAGAAGCAAGTCGGGCCGACACCCTTCTCGAGCCTTACCACCCAAACCCAGATGCACTGAAACGAGACGACCTGCAAAATCTCCTGGCCCAGGAGGAACCTGTTTGCCCAGCATGTGGAGAAGCCTCGTGGAGCGAGGTCGTAGCACAAAATCTGATGTTCAACACGACCATTGGAGCAGGCGCTTCCGGACGGCCAGGTTTTCTTCGTCCTGAAACCGCTCAAGGCATGTTCACCTCGTTCAATGCCTTGTACCGACACTTTCGTGAGCGTTTACCCTTCGGCGCAATGCAGGTTGGAAAAGGATACAGAAACGAAATTTCACCTCGGCAAGGCATGATTCGCCTGCGGGAATTCAACATGGCAGAATTGGAATATTTCATCGACCCGGAATCCGCTCCAAACGACGATTTGACGCCATGGGACACCACGCCTTTGTGGCTTGTTCCTGATGGTAAGGGCCCGGTAAAGATGACCTTGAGTGCTGCGTGCCAACAGGGTGTCATCCGTCATTCAACCGTTGCACGATTCATGGGCATCACGCACGAGTTCTTGGAAGCGGTTGGTATTGACACCAAGCGGATAAGGTTCAGACAACACGAAGGTGATGAAATGGCTCACTACGCCATGGATTGTTGGGATGCTGAAATTGAGGGTAGTTATGGCTGGATTGAATGCGTCGGCATCGCTCATCGAGGATGTTACGACCTTGAGAGTCATGAACGGGCCACTGGAAAGACGCTTCGAGCCCGCCGTGAGTTTGACGAGCCTCGCACCACCGTTATCGATGCATGGACCATCGATGGGTCAACCGCCGGCCCTGCCTTCAAAGCCAATGCCGGCTTGGTGAAAATCGCCGTTGAAGCCCTGTCAAAAGACACCGATTTCCCCGCCACACTGACGCTTGAAAACGGTGATGTCGTGGTGGTGGGCCCAGAACATGTCAAACCGAACAAGAAAACGGTGAAGGAAACGGGCGAGTGGTTCATTCCCCACGTCATAGAACCCGCTTTTGGAATTGACCGAATCATCTGGCATGTCATTGACCACGCCTATGCTGAGCTGGAAAAGAACGGGGAAACCTACACGGTGATGCAATTCACCCCAGCTGTCGCCCCTGTTGACATTGCGGTTTTCCCCCTCTATGAAAAAGACGGCATGGACGCAACCGCTGCTGAAATCCACCGGCGCTTATGCGCCCGAACAGGCACCTTCTCCATGTACGACGGAAGCGGATCCATTGGTCGCCGCTATGCGAGAGCCGATGAAATTGGGATCCCCCAATGCGTGACGGTCGATCACCAAACCCTCGAAGACGGGACGGTCACATTGCGAGATCGTGACACCGGAAAGCAGTTACGTGTGCCGATTGACCGTCTCTGATGTTCCGAATGGGAACCGCATTTCCAGCCTCCATGGAGGTGAAGGTTGAAGAACCCTCCACCGGATTTTGCAACGATGCAGCAACCCAGCGACTGGACCGAGCGGCATCGGCCTCGTTCGGAACAATCGTTGGAGGGAAATGATGTCCAACGAAGGAAAATTCGTGCGTGGTTGGACGAATGGCGGAACGGAGTTCCCAATAAGAAAGCCTTGCTCTTGGTCGGACCTCCAGGTGTTGGGAAAACAACGGTCGCTCGGGCCATAGCAGAGGACATGGGCTGGAACGTCGTCGAATTGAACGCAAGCGATGACCGAAACGCAGCAGCAATTCGGAAAGCGGCCACGAGCGGAGCCATCCACCGATCGCTCTTTCACGACCCCAACGCCCCACCATCTCGGACACTTGTCTTGCTTGATGAAGTGGACCATTTGAGCGGCGGGCTTCGCCAGGTCAGTCAAGACCGAATCAATCGGGCGATGACGGGCGAGGAAGGTCCAAATGCCTCCCTCTCGGGGGACTCGGGAGGAAAAGCCGAATTGCTCAGCCTGCTGCAGCAAACAAAACAACCCGTGATGTTGGCTTGCAACGAAGAAATGGGGTTGTGGGGACGCAACTCATCTTGGCGGTCAACCCGCGACCGATTCACAAAACATGTCCTGAAGATCAATTTCGTACGCGCCAGCGACGAGGCACTTCGCCGAATCGCACGCCGGGTTCTCCGGGAAGAGAAGATCGACTTCGACGATGAGGCCATCAACGCATTGGCCCAAACCAACCACGGTGACCTCAGAGCATTGGTCCGCGACCTTCAAGTGATGACGGCTGGCTTGAACGGGAAACCCTTGACAAAATCAATCGTGCTCCACCACGTTGAGGCCAGTCAGCGTGACACCACGGTGGAAATTTTTCCGGGGCTCGAGAACCTCTATAGAATGAGCGTCTCGAGTGAAGCATCCGAAGTCATCAGAACCATTGACAAAGAGCCTCAAGATTTCCTGGCCTGGGTGCATTGGAATAACGCATCCCTCTTTACGGACGCAAGGAGCGTTCGGCGAGGCAGCCGGACACTGGTTCAAGCCGACCGGAACTTCATGGGGCGTTTCATCAACCAAGCACACCGCTCAACTTACTGGACACAACACCTCAGTGCCCTCTCAGCCTCAGTGGCCAACCGTGTTCCGCTGAAAGGCAAGTTGTATCCAAATTATCCGAACTTTCTACGACGCAGCGGTTCTGTAGGCAGAGGCGGAATGATCGGTAAATTGTCCGAATGGTGCTCAACCAGCCAAGTTGCGACGAGAGAAGATTTCATTCAACCGCTCCTCGCCCTGGCACAACCGGATTCACCGTTGGGCAACCCCGAGCATTTCACCACCTCGATTCACCTTGGATTTACTGCAGAGGAGCATCTTTCGCTCACCGGCATGGCCAAATCGCGACGCTCCTCAAAAGAGCTGATGGCGGCTTACGATGCGGCATGGCTGAAACACGAGGATGAAACAAGGCGCCCCACGCCTCGAAGCGAGCCGGTTCGCGTGGTGGAGGAGCCAGTCCACCCCCATCATGATGAGGCGGAACAGGAAGATGGTCAGCCACCTGCAGGTCAAACAACCTTGTTTTGATTGGATTCATCTTCGTCTCGGTCGAGCATGCGTTTCACCACGGCCATCCCTTGCCGCTCTCCATCGGATTTGTCTTCACGACGCCAGTTGTGCGGGTGAAGCAGGAGAATGGCGGTCAACAATTCCAACCGTCCGAACCACATCAAAATCGAGGTGAAAAGAAGAGCACCGGAATTCATGGACCCCCACGTTTCCTCCGGCCCGTAATCACCAAGTGTCGGTCCGGTGTTCCCCAATGAACTCGCCACGACCATGGTCACACTCTCAAACGATGCGTCTGGCATGAAGATGGCGAGGATCACGCTTGACATGAAAAACAAACCGACCCAAACGAAGAGCATACCAACGATGAGCCCGAGCTGTTTATCTTCAACCACCTCACCGTTCATCCGAATTTGCTGAACTTTACGAGGTTGAGCAATTCGAGCAAGTTCACGCATGGCGATTTTGAATGCGATGTTGACTCTGAGCAACTTGAGACCACCTGCTGTTGAGCCTGCGCTTGCCCCAACAACCATGAGGATGAAGAGAATAATGTGAGCCACAAGGGGCCAAGAACCATCCATGTAGTTGGTGGAAGTGTACCCCGTGGAGGTTCCGAAGGAGACGGCCTGGAAAACACTCTCCCGTATCCCGGCGGTAAGACCAACACCCGAGGTGTACAACGCCAATTTCAAAGCCAAAATGGCGATGAGTATGTAGGCAAGGTAGAGGCGAAACTCTTCGTCTTTGAAGGCTCGCCCGAATTCGCCGCCCCTCACGAACCACAGCAGAGCAATATTCACCCCTGCCAAAAACATGAACACCACGATGATTAATTCAACAAGCGGCGAATCGTAGTAGCCAATGCTGCTGTCACGTGTTGAGTATCCGCCAGAAGGCATGGTCGTTAATGCGTGGTTCACCGAATCAAACAGGTCCATCGCTCCCGTGAAGTAGAGCAATAAAAATTCGGTGAAGGTGAGAAAGAGATAGAGCCCCCACAACGCAAACGCTGTCTGCTTCAATTTTGGCCGTAGCCTTGAGAGGGACGGGCCGGTCAATTCTGCACGTGCAAGCGCCATGCCCCCGCCGATCACCCGGCTCAAGATCATCATCCCGAGCATGATGATTCCCATTCCACCAAACCATTGGGTGAGGGAACGCCAAATCAACAAGCCCCGAGGTTGCGCATAGATGCAATCCGGCGTGGCACCAGGGATGCAATTCGGACTCATGGAATGCGAGATAACCGTCGCACCGGTCGTGGTAAATCCCGACATGGACTCGAACCAAGAATTCACGAAACCTCGGGCGATGTCGATGAAGGCTGCTCCATCCGTGAGTGGACCGACGAACATACCACCAAACCAAAACGGCATGGCCCCGATAAACACCGTAACTGGCCAAACCAAGCCAACCCCGACAAAGGCTTCCAAATCCCGTAAACGTTCTGCTGAATCGGTACGCGTAAAAAACGCTAGCAAAACGGTTCCCAAACCGGAGCTTATCGCTACCGCAGGTAAAAACGCCTGAATCGCAAGTTCCAATCCGTCAAGTGCCCAGGTGATCAAAAAACACGCAATTAGCGGGACCGTGAGAGCGACAAGGGTCCAACCCAAGATCAAGTTGAGGACGTCGTAACGCATGGTCACACCTTGAATCTCTTCTGGGCTTCTGAAACCTTCTCCTTGAGACAAAAGACGACGACCCTGTCGTTCTCCAGCAGCAGTTCGTCAGGCCGAGGTTCCAAGGAGCTCCACGAGCCGGAGAGGTTTTGTCGTTTGATGAAGGCAGGTCGAAGCCAATCTGGAAAGTTCGCCTCGCCAACTTTCTTTCCGGCGAATTTCGCCTTCTCCGTCACTTCTAAGGTGATACCGACCACATTCGGAATTTCAGCAAGCAGGGCGAAATGACCCGACGTACTTTGATATATATGGGTCAAAATGTTGCTTACTGCAACTCGGTGTCGGTCAACAGCAAACGAGATTCCCATTCGTTGCGTGACCTTCACCAAATCGGCATCGTTCAGCATGAGACCTGTATGCGGAACGCCGAGGTCGGAAAGGAGGAGAACGGCTGCGATGTTCGCGTGGTCATCGGAAAGCGCACTCAGAGCAACATCGAATTTTTCAATAGAAATTTCGGCAAGAACTTCCCTGTCGAGGTGGTCGCCGTGAATCACATCCAGATTCGGATGACCCCCAATGTTGGAGCCCGAGAGTTCGTTTGCTAGATTCAAATCTCGCTCAAGTACGGTAACATGAGCATCGTGTTTGAGCCAATCTTCGGCCATAATGGTACCGTTTTTGGTCGCACCAACAATGACCACTTTCGGGTGTTCAGGGAAGCTTCTCACCTCATGCCCAAAGGTGATGAGGGCTGGATTGAACTTATCAAATCCAACAACAGCCACGGCGACCCTGTCCCCGATCTCAAGGATGCTCTCATCGTTTGGAATGAAACTTTTCTGACCCTCCCGCTTCACACCGACGATGTTTGGCAAGCCATGAACGAAGTCCTCTTTGACTTCACCGAGGGGGCGACCTACGAGGTTACGAGCTGTTTTGGCGACGTCGAACTCAAGAACATAAGCATCATCTTCGAAATTCACCACTTCTTCAAGGTCGGTTGAACGAAGGCCAGCGTTCAATCGTCCGATGGCCCCTCGTAACGGGTTGACGACGTGATCAACGTTTGCCCACTTGGTCAAATGGCCATTGCGGAACTCTTCGATGTAAGTTGAATCTCGTAAGCGGCAAATGCTCTTGAGGACCGATTTACCCCCTTCTTCAACGTAGGCATGCTCAGCAATGGCGCAAGCAATGAGGTTGGCTTCGTCGGAAGGCGTGGCTGCAACAAACACTTCGGCGTTCGCAATGCCGGCCTCGAGCAATTTCTCTCGAGAGGTGATGCTGCCGTGAATCACAAGGCAATCCAGCCCTTGGGCTGTAGCAACAGCCCTGGAATCGTTGTCGATGACGACGATGTCGTATTTGTCGTTGGCCAGCGATTTTGCCAAAGCAATTCCCACGCGACCTGCCCCCCCAATGATGATTCTCATGATTTCACCTCAACCAAGCGCTTCGGGATACATTTTCACCTTGTATGTACCACCTGAGAACACCACGTCTCCCAAAGTTTCGAAACTTCGTTGCCGCTGAATGCTGCCTGAGTCATAGGTAATGCTCCGAACCGGATGATAATATTCGTAAGCCAATGTTCCGGACGGGTCCGCTTCTTCGACCCAATCAACGTAGGCAGTTGGTGTTGCCAGCATCCATTTGTTGTTCACCACGTCGACTTGGCCTTCAACAAAGCAACTCTGAAGAACGATGTTCCGTTCTTCGCACCATGCCTCTTTGAGGGGCAATTGGATGTAGCCCCAAGCGTGAGCCTCCCAACCTTCGTTTGAGTAGAAGGGGTCACCAAGCACGCCAAAAGCGTACCAGCCGGGAACCCCTCTGGTTCGCAGGATGCTGAAGAAGGCGTTTGTTTGCTCGTCGCAATCTCCGGTCTTTGCTGCAAGGCACTGAGGGCCGGACCGGGCCGTTGATGGAGCATCTCGGTCGTAGGAAACGTATGCGTGGAGATAGTCAAACGTGGCCCGAGCGAAGGCATAGGCGTTGCTTGATGAACCCTCTGGAAGGCTTGATGCGATGGCGTCGGCGGTGCTGACGACCAAAGCGTCCTGTGCGTCGATGGCGTGGTTGCTTACAGGCGGGTCTCTGTAGTACCACTGTTCACCTCCAAAATCGCTTTGTCGAACACCGTTTCCTCGCTGGGCGATGTCAGCAAATGTACCGGAATTCTCGACGTTGATTCCCGTTGACTTTCCTGCAATGCGGGCGTCGACTCGTCCGTCGTCCCACCAGGAAAACGAAGTGGACTTGACTTTCACTTGGAACGAATACCGTATCGAGTCGCCAGAGTTCATGTTGACGCGGACTTTG
>Ga0181587_10003559_pt1 | contig 12925 bp, 10 predicted proteins | sample 071ome_27_FD_132463 | JGI IMG/M metagenome (GOLD analysis project Ga0181587, IMG submission 132463) | Coastal salt marsh microbial communities from the Groves Creek Marsh, Skidaway Island, Georgia - 071409AT metaG (megahit assembly) | ecosystem: Environmental > Aquatic > Marine > Intertidal...
CGGCCAGACCGTTTGCGTGCGCTACGTCTGCAATCGCCGCGACCTCGTCGGGCGAATAAACGGTTCCTATCTCACTGGACTGAGTGATGCTCACCGCCCCTGGCTGGGCGCGATGGACGAAGTCCATGTCAAAGCATTGGCCCTGGACGTCGTCGGGACGGAGCTTTCCGTCAGCGGTCGGCACCGTCCACAGCTTGATGCCCGCGACAGACTCCGGTGCGCCACCTTCATCAGCGTGGATGTGGGCGGTGCTCGAGCAGATAACCGACTGCCACCGCTCGGTTGCCGACTGCAGCGCTACGACGTTCGCCCCGGTGCCGTTGAAGACCGGCAGGAATTCGGCACTGCCACCGAAGTGATCTCCGATCATGTCCCGCGCGAGTGCCGTGACGGCATCGTCACCGTATGCAGACTGGTGACCCCGATTGACCGTTGCCAATGCCTCCAGGACCTCGGGATGCACACCGGCGTAGTTATCGCTCGCGAACCCACGCCAGGGTTGTTCGATGACGTTGTCGATCATGGCTGGGAGTATTCCTTAGTCGAACTGAGGCTCGACATCCCTCGTGCGCTTGACCTCATAGAAGCCAGGCGTTTGCACCATCGTCACGAAGGCATCCCACAGGCGGGCTGCGTCATCACCGAGGGGAGCCGGTGTCACGATCGGGCCGAACAAGCCAACTTCGGTGCCGCTCCTATCCGGGATCGCCACGATGGGAGTGCCCACGTCGGAACCCACGAGGGCTAGACCTTCATCGTGACTGGCACGTAGAGCCTCATCTAACGCGGAGTCCGATGCTGCCTCGGCTAGAGAAGCCGGAAGTTCGCACTCGGCCACCGATTCGTCGATCACTTTTGCAAAGTCGGTGCGACTTTGGAGATGGAATCGAGTTCCCAAAGCGGTGTAGAGATCACCGACGATGCTCGGTCGCTCAGCGGAGAACTGCTGTTCGGCAGCGATACACACCCGAACCGGGCCCCATTCCGCGGCCATCGCCTCGGCGTACTGCGCAGGGACCTCTTTGCCCTCGTTCAAGATCGCCAGGCTCATGACCTTCCAGGTAACCCGGACATCACGAACCCGCTCGACTTCGAGCATCCAGCGAGACGTGATCCATGCCCAAGGACACAGCGGATCGAACCAGAATCGAGCTTCCATGCTCGCCAACGTAGTGCAATCGTCCTCGGCCAGAAAGCGCACGGATCTGCCTAGTGAAAGGATCAGCGCATGACGTCCGCTGCCACGAACGCTGAGACAAACACCGCCAAGAACGAGAACATCACCCGAGCCGAAGCGCAGGCTCGGAGTCGATCGATCACCGTCGACTCCTACGCGGTGGACCTGGACCTCACTGGAACGGGGCCGACCTTTCGGAGCACCACGACATGCATCTTCGAAAGCAGCGAACCAGGCTCGTCGACCTGGATCGATCTCATCGCGACCTCCGTTGAATCGGTCACGCTCAACGGGCGCGAGCTCGATCCCACCGAGGTGGTCGAGGGTGCACGGATATCCCTTCCCGATTTGGCGCGCGACAACACCGTCACGATCGTGGCTCGGTGCACGTACATGAATACCGGCGAGGGACTGCACCGATTCGTCGATCCGGTGGACGACGAGACCTACCTTTACACCCAGTTCGAATCCGCCGACGCTCGGCGTATGTACGCCTGCTTCGAGCAGCCGGACATGAAAGCCACATTCCAATTGACGGTGACAGCCCCCGATCACTGGCAGGTCATCAGCAACTCCCCGACACCCGAACCCCAGCCCTCGGCGGCAGGAACCGCCACGTGGGACTTCGAGCCTGCACCGCGGATGTCCACCTACATCACCGCCCTCGTTGCCGGGCCGTACCACGTTGTCCGTGACGAGTATTCGGGGCCGAACGGCACCTATCCCCTCGGAATCTTCTGCCGGGCATCGCTTGCGCAGTATCTCGACTCCGACGACATCTTCGAACTCACCAAACAGGGTTTCGCCTTCTTCGAAGAGCAGTTCGGAGTGCCCTACGCCTTCACGAAGTACGACCAACTCTTCGTGCCCGAATTCAACGCCGGGGCAATGGAGAACGCCGGGTGCGTCACATTTCTCGAGGACTTCGTCTTCCGGTCACGGGTCACCCAGGCGGCCTACGAGCAACGGGCGAACACGATCCTGCACGAGATGGCGCACATGTGGTTCGGCGACCTCGTCACGATGCGGTGGTGGGACGACCTGTGGCTGAACGAGTCCTTCGCCGAGTGGGCGTCGCACCATGCGAACGTGCACGCAACCCGATTCCCCGAGGCGTGGACGACGTTCGCGAATCTACGCAAGGCCTGGGCTTACCGACAGGATCAATTGCCCTCGACCCATCCCATCGCTGCGGACATGGTGGATCTGGACGCCGTTCGCGTGAACTTCGACGGCATCACCTACGCCAAGGGGGCATCGGCGCTTCGGCAACTCGTCGCCTGGGTCGGAGAGGCGGAGTTCCTCGCCGGATTGCACGAGTACTTCACTAAGCACGCGTGGGGAAATACCGAACTTCGCGATCTACTCACCGAACTCGAGGCAACGAGTGGGCGAGATCTGTCCAAGTGGACCCGAGAGTGGTTGCAGACCAGTGGCGTGAACCTTTTGCGACCGCATGTTGATGTCGACGATTCCGGCAACTACACAAAGGTCCGCATCGAACAGGAGCCGCCATTGGCTCCTGCGGGTATCGAGCCGACACTGCGTTCGCACCGCGTTGCTATCGGTCTATACGACGTTGACGGCGACGAACTCGCTTTGCGTGAACGGATAGAGGTCGACGTCACGGGTGAGTCGACGGACGTTCCCTCGCTCACCGGTAAGCCACGCGCTGACCTTCTGCTCGTCAACGACGGCGACCTCACCTTCGCCAAGGTTCGACTCGATGACGACTCATGGGCCACGGCCACGTCGCACCTGGGTGGATTGGGCGACTCGCTGGCCCGGGCCGTGATCTGGGGCGCGGCGTGGGACATGACACGCGATGCCGAAGTCTCGACCGGGGATTTCGTGGACCTCGTACTCGCTGGAGTGGAAGCTGAGTCCGACATCGGAGTCGTGCAGGGAGTCTTGCGCCAAGTCCGCATGGCAATCGACCAATTCGCGGCGGAATCCCACCGCACGGAATACCTGATCCGACTTGCCGATCGAACTTTCGAATTGGCTAAGGCGGCAGAACCGGGCAGTGATAGGCAACTGGCTTTCACTCGTTCCTTCGCCGGCGCCGCCACGACCAGCGAACACCTTGCGACGGTGGAGGGTCTTCTCGACGGCACAGTCGAGTGGGACGGACTCACCGTCGATACCGACCTGCGCTGGTTCCTCCTCATGCAACTCGTCTCGGCCGGCACGCGCGGTGATGACGCCATCGAATCCGAATTGGCAAGCGACGACACCGCTACCGGACGTCGCCAGGCCGCAATGGCGAGAGCATCGATGCCGACAGAAGAAGCCAAGCAGTGGGCATGGCAGGAGATCTACACAAACGCCGATCTCCCTAACGCGATGCTGGAAGCCACCATCGCCGGATTCTTGGACCGCGAGCACTGCGATCTCACAGACCCCTACATCGACCGTTACTTCGACGCACTTCCCGAAGTCTGGGCGAATCGAACGATGGAGATCGCCCAGTCGATCACGATGGGACTATTCCCGATGTTCTCCGTCACCGACGAGACTGTTGAGCGCGCCGATCGCTTCCTGGCAACCGAGCCGAGCCCCGCACTCGCTCGATTGGTATCCGAGGGTCGCGATGGCTTATTGCGAGCCAAACGGGCCCGGGACAAAGACGCCTAGCCGGCGCGGCAATTACGCAGGCTCGTCGAGGTGCAGGGTCTGCGGAGCGCGGGCGTGCTCAGCGAGCATCATCACCGAGTCCCGGATTCCCGGCACGAGCTGATCCGCCTGCAGGCTGGCGCGCAGGGAGAGCAACGCGAACTCGCAGGCGCGGTCATCGAGAGTGCGCCGAACCCGCGATCCGGTCACGATGTCCATCGAGCGCTCGCCGGGATCGATGGCCAACAAGATCGCCGATTCCGGCTGATCCAGCCCACCGTGCATTGCGATGGCCGATTCCCGTCCGCTCTCCAGCGAGCCGACGTACACCCCGAACTCATATCCGCAAATGTCGCGGGCGACCTGGACGACTCGTTCGAGATCGCCGCGCTCGGACATAGAGAGCGTCATTGCCTCACCAGTTTCCATGGGCACCTCCGGTGACTCCCGCGCCTGCGGTCTCCGATGTCGGAAGGGCGGCGGGGTTGGGTGTCGCGGGTGCACTGGTGATCAGCGCTGACCCCGGAGCCATCTCTCCTTCAGCCGCAGAGCCGTACTTGTTGCGGGGCACCATGACCAGGACGGCGACGATCACCGCAAGCCCAACGGGAATTCCGACGAAGAGCCCCAGCGCGACGAGAGGTTCCATGGCCCCAGCCTATTGCCGCACCGTGTCCACGATCCGGCGGGCGAAGTCCGGCATCGTCGACAGGAAACTTGCCAGCTCGATCGGGCCACCGTCGGGCCCGGCTACCGGCATGCACCAGTTCGGGTACTCGCGGTCTGTGCCCGGCTGGTTCTGGGCCCGCAAATCCGCCACGAGGTCAGGAGCGGCTACACCCACCAGAATGCAGGGCGACGACGCCACCGCCGAATGCATCGCGATGACCATCTCGGCGCGCCCCTCCGCGGTGTCGAGGTTGGCCTCGTGCGATAACCATCCTCGCTCCCGAAGGACGTTGGCCCATTCGCTGCGCTCGGCAATCGCCGCGCGGTACTCGTCGTCGGCGGGCCCCTCGAGCAACCCCAGCTCATCGCGTAGACGAACGTGCCCGCCCGCGAGGTATCCCGACGTCGGTGGTAAATCGTGCACCGTCACGCTCGCTAGTGCCCGGCGTCGCCATCTCTCCGGTGGCACCACTGCGCCATCTCGCTCGAACCATGCGATAACCGTGCCCAGGATTCCTCGACGTGCGAGTTCCTCTTGGACCCAGGACTCCACGGTGCCCAGGTCCTCGCCGATGACGACGGCGCCCGCCCGATGTGCCTCAAGGCACGTAATGGCGAGCATGGCGTCGTGATCGAAACCGACGTAGGTTCCCTGCGTCGCCGACATGCCTTCGGGAATCCACCACATGCGAAACAGCCCGAGGATGTGATCGATCCGCAGTCCACCCGCGCCGTGCAACGCGGCTCGCAGGACATCCCGAAACGGGGCGAACGCGGCGTCGGCCAGTGCATCGGGTCGCCACGGTGGCTGGTCCCAGTTCTGCCCCTGCTGGTTGTACATGTCCGGGGGCGCGCCGACACCCACGCCGCGCGCCATCACCGGCGCCAGCGCCCACGCATCCGCGCCGCCCGGATGAACACCCACGGCCAAGTCGGTGATGACCCCGATTGCCATGCCCGCGTCCCGACACGTCTTTTGAGCGTCGGCCAGTTGCTCGGCGGCGATCCACTGCAGCCACGAGTGGAAGTCGACATCGCGCGTATGCTCTCGCGCGTATTGCACAACAGCATCGCCGTCGAATACCCGGTACTCCACCGGCCAACTGCGGTAATCGGTGCCGAATTCCTCGGCAAGAACGCACCATGTCGCAAACGTCCGCACCGACGGTTGGTTCGCGAAAGCCCGAAAGGACGTCTCGCGCTCGGTGTCGCGAGCAGCGCCGAATACAAGTTCCAGCGCTGGGCGGATGTACTGCCAGGCGCGGTCGCGGTCGATGCGAGACGCGCTGTCGATCGAGGGCGGTTGAACGTCCGTGTGCAGTGTCTCCAGTCGACCTCTGTCCGCGGGAGTCATGCTCGCCACCTCGGGAATGTCCTCGACGCGGATCATCAACGGGTTCCACATGCGTCGGGAGGTGGGTAAGTAGGGGGATGGCACACCGGGCACCGGAGCATGCAGGGGATTTACCAGGATGAAACCCGCACCGCCGTCGCGCGCGCTCCACGTAGCGAGATTCACCACATCGTGAATGTCGCCCACCGCCCAGGAATCCGACGACGGCCAGGAGTAGGCCTGCACCATCACCCCCCATTGACGCTCGCCGACGAGGATCTCGGGGTCGAGAGTTGCCGGCGCCACCGCAAGCGGGCACTCGGCTCTCACGGAATCGCCGACGACTTCGATTCGATGCCAACCGATGGGCAGGTCGTCAGGCACGCCAAAGCTCGCTTCGCCGATGAGTCGACCATCCACCTCGACGGGATCAACCCACCATTGCCATTGCCGAAGTTCCCGCCTAGCGCCGTCTTCCAGCACGACCGATGCCGACACCGATTCACCGTGGGGCACATGAACCCACAGGCGCCGCTCCTCGCCCTGCCAGGTCACGAAAACAGGCGGCATGACCCTGCGCCATTCGCGCAGCCGTGCCGCCTCCAGGCTCTCGCAGATGGCCGCGTTGCTGCCGGCATCGACTCCCAGGGCGGAGAGAACGGCGCGAATAACGTCATCGGAAACCTCAACGTGGTTTCCGGCTTGCCCCCAATACTCGGTGGATACTCGATACGCGGCGGCGAGTTCGTGCAGCAACCCGCGGTCGATCGGCTCCGTCGTCACGGAGCAAACGCTACGCTCCGGGTGTGCACCTAGGGTGGCGGCATGGCACGCAATTACCCCGAAGCAGAGCGCGCGGACATCGTCGACGACATGCACGGCGTGCGGGTCCTTGACCCCTACCGCTGGCTCGAAGACACCGAGGACCCTCGCACCCAGGAGTGGACAAAACAACAAGCCGAGTTGCTCACGAGTGAACGGGACACCTGGACCACGCGGGAGAGCTTCGCCGACAGTGTCCAGGCTCTTCTCGGTGCCGGCGCGGTGTCTTTGCCCGTGCACCGTGGCGACCGCGTTTTCTTCAGTAGGCGTCAACCCGGTCAACAGTTCGGCGTCTTGTTCGTGCGTGAAGTCGACGGCACCGAACGCGTTCTCATCGACCCGATGGAACTCGATGAAACCGGGAGCACCACCTTGGATTCATGGCAGCCGTCCAAGGAAGGGGATCGGCTCGCCTACCAACTGTCGGTCGGGGGAACCGAGGAATCGGTGCTGTACGTGATGGATGTCGCCACTACCGATGTCATCGATGGACCGATCGACCGCTGCCGCTACTCGCCGGTTGCATGGATTCCCGGGGGCGATTACTTCTACTACGTTCGCAGCCTGCCACCGGAGGATGTTCCTGAGTCCGAACGCGGATTCCACAGACGTGTCTTCTTGCATCGGGTGGGACAAGACGCGAACGACGACGCCAACATCTTCGGCGCCGGAATGACCATGACCAATTACTACGGCGTCGAGGTCTCACGTGACGGGCGCTGGCTGCAAGTGTCCTCCGCGGAAGGAACCGAGCCCCGCAACGATTTGTGGGTCGCGGATCTGACGGCGTCCCCCGCTGACCGTCCGGCCTTCCAACAGGTCCAGGCCGATGTCGACGCGCAAACGTCTTTGACCTTCGGTCGCGACGGGCGGGTCTACGTCTCCACCGATCGCGATGCCCCGCGCGGACGACTCGCGGTAACCGAACCCGGCCGATGGGGCTCCCACGATTGGACCGACCTGATCCCCGAGGATCCGGAAGCAGTTTTGGAATCGGTGGCGGTTCTGGACGGCGATGCACTCAGCGAGGACTTCCTGCTCGTCACGACCACGGCGCACGGTGTCGCCACCATGAATCTTCATCGAGCCAGCGACGGCACGCTCATCCGAAGCGTCGAACTTCCTGGAGCCGGCACGGTGGCCGGGCCCATCGAGAAGCCGACCGGTGGTCCGGTGGTGTGGTTCGCCTACACCGATCACACACAGGTCCCCACCATCTACTCCTACGACGCCCGCACCGGGGCCGTCGAGTTGTATGCGACACCGCCGGGTTCAGTCGATGTACCCGACGTCCACTCGCAACTGGTCACCTACCCATCCAAGGACGGCACTGAGGTCCGGATGTTCATCGTTTCGCCGTCTGCCGAGCCTGATCGGCCGCGCCCGACGGTCCTCTACGGGTACGGCGGTTTCGGTATCCCGATGCAGCCGGGTTTCTCGGCGGCGATTTTGTCGTGGGTGGCAGCCGGTGGCGTGTGGGCCGTGGCCTGTTTGCGCGGTGGCGGCGACGAAGGAGAGCAGTGGCATCGAGACGGCATGCTTGACAAGAAGCAAAATGTCTTCGACGACTTCCACGCCGCTGCTGAATACTTGAGCGCCGAAGGATGGACCACTCCGGCCAATCTCGGAATCTACGGCGGCTCCAACGGCGGACTGCTCGTCGGCGCGGCCTTGACCCAGCGGCCGGATCTGTTCAATGCAGTCGTGTGCGTTGCACCGCTGCTCGACATGATCCGCTACACCACTAGTGAACTCGGGCCGACGTGGACCGTGGAGTATGGCGATCCGGAGGACCCTGAGCAGTTCGGTTGGCTGCACGCGTACTCGCCGTATCACCGAGTGGTGGAGGACACCGATTACCCGGCGACGATGTTCGCGGTGTTCGACAACGACACCCGTACCGATCCGATGCATGGCCGCAAGATGTGCGCCGCCACCCAGGCCGCTACTGCCGGCGATCGCCCCATCCTGCTGCGTTCTGAGGGCAATGTGGGCCATGGTGCGCGCAAGCTCGACGCGGCCGTCGAGGAAACCGCGGACACCCTTGCGTTCCTCGCCCGGTGGACCGGCATGCAAGGCTAGGCACCATGAACGAGATCGTCGACGCTTGGAATGACTTCACCAAGGATCTCCCCCTTGAACCGCTGCTGCGGATCGGGTTGATCATCCTGGTCGCTTTCGTGGTCCAGATCATCGGCGGACGCGCCATTCGCAAGTCCGTTCAAGCGGTCACCAACCACGCACCTAAGCGCCGACCCGGGCAACTGCGCGGCGCCGATGACGCCCAGCTCGCCGCCACTCTCATGGAGGATCGCCAGCGACAGCGCGCCCACGCGCTCGGTTCGCTTTCGAGAAACGTTCTGGTCATCGTGGTGTGGTCCGCGGCGGTATTGACGATCCTCGGCACCCTCGGTGTGAATCTCGCCCCGATCCTGGCCAGCGGTGCGGTCCTGTCCGCTGTTATCGGCTTTGGTGCGCAGTCCTACATCTCCGACTACCTCAACGGCATCTCGATGATCTTCGAGGACTGGATGGGTATCGGCGACACCGTCGACATGGGCGGCATCGTCCTCGGTGAGGTCGAGGAGACCGCGCTGCGGTACACGCGCGTCCGCGATTTCTGGGGGGTTGTTTGGTACATCCGCAACGGCCAGATCCAATAGGTTTCCAACCAGTCCCAGGGATGGACGTACTCACTTATCGAAATCCCCGTGCCCTACGACGAGGACCTCAACAAGGTGCAGCAGGTCATCGATGCCGTCGGCAAGGACATGGGTGAGGATCCCCAATACAACGGAGTCCTGCTCGGCGCGCCGTACTACTCGAACGTCACCGAATTGACATCCACAGCCGTCGTAATTCGGGTCAACACCAAGATCGTCCCCAACGGCAACCAGTGGTACGCCGGGCGGGTGATCCGTCAGCGGATGAAGGAGGCCCTCGACGCGGCGGGCATCCGGATCCCGTACGAAGGCATCCAGGTGCGGACTTTCCAGGCTGGCGTCCAGGAAGTTCCTCCGCGGCCCCCGGGGGAGCCCGACGCTCCCACGCAACGGGACTTTGCGACCGGCCACGCAGACGACAACGATCCGAACGCGGCCCCACCACCGGCGGCTGCGGGCACCGAGACGACTGAAGACGGACACTCACTCCCGCCACCGCACACGTTGATCGCGGAAGACGATTCGGGCGAAACCCGGCCCTAAGTCGCGGCCAACGCCAATCGACGCAACACTGTCGGCATGGCCCTGCGTTGTCTTGTCACCGGCGCCACCGGTTATGTCGGTGGACGCCTGGTCCGAGAACTTCTCTCCAAAGGCCACACGGTTCGCGTTCTGGCGCGCAGCCCAGAGAAGTTGCGCGACTTTCCTTGGGCCGACCAAATCGAGGTCGTTCATGGCGATGCAACAAACCAAGACGATGTGATCCGCGCCCTCGAAGGCATCGACGTCGCCTACTACCTGATGCACTCACTGCAGCAAGGCCCCAACCTCGAGCAGGCAGAGAAGGCAATAGCCCAGACCTTCGCCGACGCGGCCCGGGACTCCTCTCTTCGGCGCATTGCCTACCTCGGCGGCCTGGCGCCCGACGTCCCGGAGAAGGACATGTCTCCCCACATGCGTTCGCGCGTGCAGGTCGGTCGCATCCTGCGAAGTTCGGGAATTCCGACGGTTGAGTTCCGCGCCGCGGTGATCATCGGCTCGGGTTCCGCCTCTTTCGAGATGCTTCGCTACCTCACCGAACGACTCCCCGCGATGATCACACCGCGGTGGGTTCGCACTAAGACGCAGCCGATCGCGATCCGCGACGTACTGCGTTACCTGGTGATGGCCGCGGATCTCCCCCCGAGCGTGAACCGCGAGTTCGACATCGGCGGGCCAGAAGTACTTACCTACGAACAGATGATGCACCGTTACGCGGCTGTCGCCGGTCTCGGAAAGCGCATCATCTTGCCGATCAACTTGCTCAGTCCCCAGCTCTCCAGCCACTGGGTCGGATTGGTGACACCCGTTCCACGCTCGATCGCCAAACCCCTTGTTCGATCGCTGAAGCATCCCGCGATCTGCCGCAACCACGACATCGCCGACTTCATTCCTGATCCACCGAACGGTTTGGTGACGTTCGATCGTGCCGTCGAATTGGCGCTCACCCGTATCCAGGAAGCCAACGTCGCCACGCGCTGGACCGGGGCCTCCACGCCCGGTGCCCCCAGCGAACCTCTGCCCGGAGACCCCGAGTGGGCCGGTGGCTCCCTGCACACCGACGTGCGCGAGGTGGAGACCGACGCCTCGCCCGAGCAACTGTGGTCCGCGGTCGAGTGCATCGGCGGTGCCAACGGTTGGTATTCATCGAGCATGCTGTGGGAAGCCCGGGGCTTGATCGATCGGGCCGTGGGTGGAGTTGGGCTGCGTCGAGGTCGCCGAGACCCTCAGCAACTCATGGTCGGCGAGGTCGTGGACTTCTGGCGGGTAGAAGAACGCCTTCCTCCCCGGCTGCTTCGGCTGCGCGCGGAGATGAAGATGCCGGGGCGGGCCTGGCTCGAGTTTGCTGTCCAGCCACGCGACGGTGGTGGCTCGCGGTTGATACAGCGGGCCGTCTACTGGCCCCGCGGAATCGCCGGTCACGCGTACTGGTGGTCGGTGGCCCCCTTCCACGCGTTCGTGTTCCCGCCCATGGCCCGGCACATCGTCGAACGAGCGGAATCGATGAACCGCCTGCAGCCCGGCGAAGTCGCATCCGACACAATCGAGGCGTGAGCGAGCAGGCCGAGCCGACCCCGTACGAGGTCTTCGGAGGACGGGAGTTCTTCACCCGTCTTGTAGCAGCCTTCTATGCACGGGTAGCAAACGACGACGTCCTTCGCCCGATGTACCCACCAGATTCACTGGAAGCCGCCGAGTGGCGCCTTCGCTCCTTCTTGGAGCAATACTGGGGCGGCCCGACCGACTACAGCGACCAGCGTGGACACCCCCGACTGCGCATGCGGCACGCGGGGTTCGCCATCGATTCCACCGCCCGCGACCACTGGCTGACCCATATGCGCGAGGCCCTCGACGAGCAAGGTCTGCCCCCCGAGCAGGACGGCGTCTTGTGGCACTACCTGCAAGGAGCCGCCTTCGCCATGCAGAATGTGGCCGACGAACCACCCCCGGGTGCCGTGTTCAGCGCCGAGCCGAGCACCTGACGCCCGCCCCAGTACACCGACGACCCACACCGAACAGGAGCAGCGCGATGAGTACGCCCGACGATGTAGGCGCTTACAGGCGTCATCGCCCGTGGTGGCAGGACGCCGTCGTGTACCAGGTGTATCCACGCAGCTTCGCCGATTCGAACGGCGACGGCATCGGTGACCTTCCGGGGATCACGGATCGACTGGACTACCTCGTCGACCTCGGCGTGGACGCACTGTGGATCTCGCCGTTCTACACCTCTCCCCTGCACGACGGCGGATACGACGTTGCCGACTACCGCGACGTAGACAGGCGTCTGGGCACCCTCGCGGACATCGACGCCCTGATCGATGCGGCCCATCACCGTGGGCTGCGCATCATCATGGACATCGTCCCCAACCACACAAGCAGCGAGCACGTGTGGTGGCAGGAGGTTCTTACCAGCCAACCTGAATCCGCAGCCTGGGCTCGCTACATGATCCGGCCGGGCAAAGGCGATGCGCATGACCAACCACCGAATAACTGGCGGAGCGTCTTCCACGGTCCAGGCTGGTCTCGCCTAGTGCTTGCGGACGGCACCGTGACCAACTATTGGTACCTGCACCTGTTCGACGACACCCAGCCGGATCTGGATTGGACCAACGCCGAAGTTCGTCGAGAGTTCCTCGACACTCTGCGCTTTTGGTTCGACCGAGGTGTCGATGGTTTTCGAATCGACGTTGCCCACGGCCTAGCGAAGGATCCTGCGCTACCGGACATGGACTACGACGCCATTCCTGACACCGAAATTCTCGGCGTTGCCCCGAACGCGCCCTACTGGGACCAAGACGAGGTGCACGAGATCTACCGGGAGTGGCGGACGGTCGCAGACGAGTACGACCCGCCTCGCATCTTCTGCGGAGAGACCTGGGCTCCCTCGGCTGAGCGGCTCGCCCTCTACCAGCGGCCAGAGGAACTACACACGTCGTTCAACTTCGACTACCTGGCAGCGGGATGGAATCCCTCGCGGATGCGCGAATCCATCGATGCGACCGTTCGCAATCATCGTGCAGTGGGCGCCCCTCCCACCTGGGTATTGAGTAATCACGACGTCGTCCGACACCCGACACGGTTCGCACCGACCCCCGATAATCTCGA
>Ga0181587_10003560_pt1 | contig 12925 bp, 10 predicted proteins | sample 071ome_27_FD_132463 | JGI IMG/M metagenome (GOLD analysis project Ga0181587, IMG submission 132463) | Coastal salt marsh microbial communities from the Groves Creek Marsh, Skidaway Island, Georgia - 071409AT metaG (megahit assembly) | ecosystem: Environmental > Aquatic > Marine > Intertidal...
CATCCCCGATTTTTGCTTTCGCTCCAATGATTGCAAATGGGCCTACCTCCACCCCAACTCCTAATTGGGCATGAGGATCAACAATGGCTTGAGAATGAATTTTTACTGACACAACCAGAAGTAAATGCTGAATTATTCAGACGCATCGACAATTGAAAACATCAGGCTTGCTGAAGAAACCACCTTCCCACAAACCTGACATTCCACATTTGCTGTAGCTAGTTTATTTCCCCTAACCTTATCAAGTTTGGCAACAATACGCAATTGATCACCCGGCACAACTGGCCTTCGGAATTTTACCTTATCAGCACTCATAAAAAAAGCGACTTTGCCTTCAGATGAATTCATTCTTAGAAGAAGAATTCCAGCCGCTTGGGCCATTGCCTCCAATTGTAAGACACCAGGCATAACAGGGTGACCGGGAAAGTGACCGGGGAAAAAAGGCTCATTTATAGTGACATTTTTAATGGCCACCAAAGTCTCATTGCCTTCAATCGACTCTACCCGGTCAACCAAAACAAAAGGAAAACGGTGGGGCAATACATCCAAGACACGACGAATATCCAAAGCACACTCATTAGGCAGAACAAGCGATTTTGAAACTTTTCCTGATTTCTTTTTTTGGGAAGATTGTTCAATAATTTTACCGACAAGTTCAGAATTTAGTGAATGACCAGGACGCACAGCAATAATGTGAGCCTTCAATGCCTTTCCCAACAAAGAAAAGTCACCCACGATATCCAAGATTTTATGACGGACAAATTCGTCATCAAATCGAAGAGGTTCTTTTGAGAGAATCTTGTCGCCCTTAATCACGATCGCACTATCTAAACTTCCGCCACGAATTTTTCCGATCTTAAGCAGCTCTTCTATCTCTTCGTAAATAGTGAAGGTACGAGCAGGAGCTATCTGGGCGATGTATATTTCTGGATCTATATCAATTGAAAGATGTTGCACATGACTACCACGATCATCTGCTGAGGTGCATGTAATGCGTAATCCATCATAAGGAAGAGCAATTATCGATCGATTCCCTGATGAAACTGTAACTGGATCAGTGAGTTCAATAAATTCACGATCCTTATCCTGTTCCACGGGTTCAGCTTCCAGGATTAAATTCACAAATGGTCGAGAGGAACCATCCATAATTGGAGGTTCACTACCGTCTAACTCGATCTCTGCATTATCGATTCCACATCCTCTCAATGCACTAAGCACATGCTCAATCGTATGAACCTTGGCATTTCCGTTTGTTATCGTAGTACTTCTGATAAGATCAGATACATTATCTAAGACGGGTCGGATTTCTGGCTTCCCAAAAAGATCTGTTCTACGAAAGATATATCCAGTGCCCTCTTTCCCTGGCTTAAGAGTTAAGCTAACTTCTTCACCAGTATGCAGAGATTTTCCTTTTATCGAACGATCCCGACGCAAAGTTCTTTGTTTAACTGCCATCTAAACCTACCCTTCATATCTTAGGGTATAAACGCTGTAAAGGAGTAAGGATATCGATCCAATTTTCTTGAATAATTTTTTCTTCTAAATAGTAATAATGTCTTTGCCCACATTCTAAAAATTGCCCGTATCCACACATAGTTTTAAAAAGCGCCTCAAGAGAGAATACCGTAAAATGATTGATAAAATGGTTCGCTCTCATGCTTTCCACAGGATAGCAATGAAGCTTCTATATTTTATTTGCTTTGTAATTTCCGTTATACTGGGAACCCTTTTATATTTTGATAAGTAATTAATTATTAGGGATTAATCTAATTTTCTGGGAAAGGTAAATTGCCCAACCTTATTTTTTTCTTCAAGCTATTTTTCCATAATCTTAAAGTCTCACTGATTGTATCTTCGTTAAACTTTTTATCCTGCAAAAAGTTACAGAGAGAGCGATACCCATTAGACCTTAAGTAATTGGATAATTCAAGATTGGCTTCGGGATAACCCATTAACAAGCGAGTCAAATTCTCAGCTTCAATCGATCGTGGAAATTGATTTCTGATATTAAGGTACACCCCCCTCGATTTAGCCAACTCAAGGGCAACCGATATCTCTCTATTTTCAATAGGTATTCGATTTTTGCTTAAACTAAGGTTGGACAAAACTGGTAATGATAAAATGGGGAGCGGATTGTGAATCAAATTATAAGACAACCCCAATGACCTAAGTGCAGAGAGTCTGGATAGGTCATTAAGTTCAACAATGATGTTTGAATGAAGATCGAGTGTATGAAGTGAAAAAAGGGAACGAAGTGGACGAAGATCACAAATATGATTTTCGGATAGATTCAATCTTTCTAAGTTATCGAGGGATTGTATCCCCTCTATCGTGTACAATTGATTGTTTGCTAGAGACAATTGCTTAAGAGTGTAAAACTTCTTTAAAATTCCTACCTCTTCTAATTCATTTCCTGAAAGTAATAGAGTTTGTAGAGCAGAAAGCTCTCCAAAAGAATTTATATCTTTTAAGCGATTACCGTATAAATGAAGATCTACTAAATTCGTTAATCCTTTTAACTCAATAAGCGGATCAATATCACGCTTTCCATTGCCACTTTCATCGGTGAAAGGCTCACCTAAATCATATTGTTTGTTACGGTTACGATCAACATACTCTTCGATCCTTCCCAATTGATTACCGTGGGCATAAAAATTTACAAGGTTAGACAGCTTAGAAATCCCCTCCAGGTCAATCAATGAATTATTGGATACATCAAGGTGCCTTAAGTGAGTAAAATGTTCGATACCAGATAAACCAAGGAGCCGGTTATTTGAAAGATTAAGTTCAAGAAGTGCTAAACGCGCATCGCTTAGAAGTTCACCAGAAGAAGTAGTGTCAATTAACTTTTCTGTCCTCTGACTTTCCTTTGTCAATGGATCGCTCAGGTTTTGTTGAGATTCAGCAATCTGATTCTTCCGTGCAAATCCAGAAAGAGGAGTAAAAGTCGATAAATCTACGAGTCGGTTGCCCTGCAAATCAAGCTTGCGAAGTTTTGAGAGCTTTTTTACCGGTGAAAGATCCTCGATGAGGTTATTTCTAAGGACTAAATATTGCAAGTTTTTGGCACGATCCAACCCAGAAAGGTCACGTATTTCGAGATCATTTGCCTCAAGGCGAATAAGCTTCTCGGCAATTAAATCTTCAGTCAAATCACGTTCTGCAACTCCCAGAGAATTAGCAATAGCTTGCTGAAGGGCAGGTTCAGGTATGATCAAAGATTGTGAATATAGGCTTACTCCCAATAGATGGATTCCCGACAAAAAAATTAATGATAGGATTTTTTGGGTTTTGGGTCTTTCAGCCATTTTTTTAGTAATATGAGGATTGGTATAATCCTAATGACAGATTAGGATCTCAAACGGGCAATCAGATCTTTTGATTCAACAGACTCCCCAACCTGTACCAGGATATCATCAACCGTACCATCGGCGGAGGCGTAAAGAGTTGTCTGCATCTTCATCGCTTCCAGAACTGCAATTTTGTCACCTTTTTTGACTGATTTCCCCACACTTGTCGCAATGCTACTAATCATTGCAGGTATGGGTGCCCCGACATGCAATGGATTGGCGGGATCAGCCTTTTCACGAGCCTTGGCATCGCCCTTAACCGATTTATCCTCCACCAAGGTGGTTCTTGCTTTTCCATTAAGTTCGAAAGTAAGGGAACGAACACCTTTCTCATCAGGCTCACCGACATTAAGAAGCTTGATAAATAGGGTTTTACCTTCTTCGATTTCGATAGAAATTTCTTCTCCAATGGATAGTCCATGGAAATAGGAGGTGGTGGGTAAGACCGAAACATCGCCATATTTGGAACGTGAAGCTAGATAATCCTGAAATACCTGAGGGTACATCAAATGGGAAAATAAATCATCCTCCGTTGCTTTTCTGCCAATTTTCTTTTGAAGGCTGGAAAATTCCTTTTTTAGGTCGATTTTTGGTGCAGAGGCACCGGGGCGGCCACGCATAGGTTTACGTTTTCCGAGAACCACTTTTTGGACTGCTTTGGGCCAACCGCCCATAGGTTGTCCCAGATTACCGGACAAAAGATCGATGACAGATTCAGGGAATCCGGTCTCTGGGGGAAGATTGACTATATCTTCAGGCTTCACACCTTTGGTGATTAGGAAAATGGCAAGATCTCCAACACATTTACTGCTGGGTGTCACCTTGACAATATCACCAAGTAATTGGTTCACCTTCTGGTATGTCTTCACCACATCAGGCCAACGCTTCCCCAGACCTAATGCAGTGGCTTGCTCGCGAAGATTGGTGTATTGACCGCCCGGCATTTGATGATGGAAGACCTCGGCACTTCCAAACGGCGGTGAGGAATCAAACGGAGCATAATACTGGCGAACCGCTTCCCAGTAGATAGATAATTCATTGAGGGCCACAACATCCAATCCAGTCGATCGTGGTGCATTGCGCAAGGAATGAACAATGGAATTGAGATTGGGCTGACTTGTGCAACCGGACATTGAAGAAACCGCCAGATCCACCACATCTACCCCCGCTTCCGATGCCTTAAGTACGGATGCGGCAGCAATTCCACTAGAGTCATGGGTGTGGAAATGAATAGGTAGAGAAACTTCATTCCGTAAGGTCTTGATCAAACGATGAACCGCGGTGGGATGACAAAGACCAGCCATATCCTTAATCGCAATAATATGGGCACCCATTTTTTCCAACTCCTTGGCTAAGTCCACATAGTACTTCAAGACATATTTCTCTTCCTTGGGATCGGTAAAATCACCGGTGTAACAAAGAGCAGCTTCACAGAGAGATTTGGTTCGTTCATTAACCGTTTCCATCGCAACCTTGAGGTTGGGTAGATAGTTGAGGGAGTCGAAAATGCGGAATACATCCATCCCCGCCTCGGAGGAGTGGATCACAAATTCCCGCACCACATTATCAGGATAATTGGCATATCCTACCCCATTGGATCCTCGCAGAAGCATCTGGAAAAGAATATTGGGGATGCGCTCACGCAACTTTCTCAGTCTTTCATAGGGAGATTCTCCCAAAAAGCGCATGCAGGTATCAAAAGTGGCTCCTCCCCACATCTCCAGGCTAAAAAGACCCGACAATCGCCTAGATATAAAGTCAGCAACCGTGAGCATATCGTAAGTACGCATGCGGGCGGCAAAAAGAGACTGATGAGCATCGCGTAAAGTGGTATCAGTAACCATAAGTGGTTTTTGATCACGCAACCATTTCGAAAATTTTACCGCACCCTCCGATAGCAGCCGATCCCTGGTACCTCTTGGGGGAGCCTGCTTGAGATCATATTCGGGAACAATCAGGGGCAAAGGATTCTTGATTCGCTCACGTCCCTTTACCTGAGGGTTTCCATTGACCACAATCTCTCCCAAATAATTGAGCAAACGGGAAGCCCGGTCCCTTCTTGCTTTAAAGCGGAAAAGTTCCGGAGTTACATCGATCATTTTCGTCGAGGCACGGCCCTCAACAAATTCCTTGTGGGAAATCACATTTTCCAGAAAGGGAATATTAGTCTTCACTCCCCGGATGCGCATCTCACGCAAAGCACGATGCATCCGGTCCAGTGCCTGATTGAGGTTGGGTCCGGATGTGGTAATTTTCACCAACAAAGAGTCATAGAAAGGCGTAATAATCGACCCCGTGTCCCCCATGGCCCCATCCAGACGAACCCCAAAACCTGCAGAGGAACGATAACTCAAAATCTTACCATAGTCTGGAGTAAATCCTTTCTCTGGATCTTCCGTGGTTACACGGCATTGCACCGCACACCCGTTACGGGGAATGTCTTCCTGCTGGGGAATGCCAATTTTTTTACCATGAATGGGCTGATCCATCGCCACTAAGATCTGCGAGCGAACAATATCAATTCCAGTGATCTGCTCGGTAACGGTATGCTCGACCTGAATCCGGGGATTCATTTCAATGAAAAACCATTCATTGGTATCCTGATCGAGAAGAAATTCAACGGTTCCAGCGTTGTCGTAGCCGATCTTTTCAGCCAATTGGACACCGGCGTCACAAAGTTCCTTCACTACTTTTTCTGGTAAGCCTATGGAAGGAGCAACCTCTACAACCTTCTGATATCTGCGCTGTACCGAGCAATCGCGCTCATGAAGATGCACCACATTACCCTTTCGGTCACCAAGAATTTGCACTTCGAGATGCTTTGCCCGCCCTACATAGCGCTCTAAAAACACCGCTGGATTCCCAAAAGCACGCTCAGCTTCTCCCTGTGCCTCCTCCAACATGGGCTTAAGGTCTTTTTCTTCCATAACCACACGCATACCACGCCCTCCCCCTCCAAAAGCCGCTTTGATGATCAAAGGAAATCCTATCTTGCGGCCCCACTTAAGGGCTTCCGCGGATTTGGCTACCGGATTGGGAGTGGCAGGCAAAGTGGGCACGCCTGCTTCTTCGGCCGCTTTTTTGGCAGCCACTTTGTCCCCCATTCGCTCAATCAATTCTGGACGGGGACCAATAAAGGTTATTCCAGCGTCATCACAAGCTTTGGCAAAAGTTGGGTTTTCTGAAAGAAACCCGTATCCAGGGTGAATCATGTCCACGCCCTTATCCTTCGCTAATGTTATGATCGAATCAACATCGAGATAGGCAGCTACCGGACCTTTGCCCTTTCCAACAAGATAAGCTTCATCCGCCTTGAACCGGTGAACACCAAAACGGTCTTCTTCAGCGTAGATGGCTACGGTTCTTAAATTTAATTCAGTGGCAGAACGAAATATCCGAACGGCAATTTCACTCCGATTGGCAACGAGCAATTTTTTCATGAATCTTTAAAGAGGTATAGATTTGCGAGCTTAACCAAGCAATGCCTCGATTTCCTGATTTCATCAACGCCAAAATCCAGAATTTAGGTTAGGCTAGAGAAAGATCTCTCGAAAATGAAGATTACAAATTCAAATACCCGACCCATTCAAACCATGGATCAATCCATTCTTTAAGACCAAAAAAATAAGCTAGAGCCGCTAATGCGAGATACGGGCCAAATGGGATCTCCATGCCAAAAGCCAATTGATTTTCTTCCCGGGAAACGGACTTACTCACTCGCTGCCAGATATAGATTGGTATAAGAAGAGTAGTTCCCAATACCGCACCTCCAAAAATACAAAAGACGGCACCTTTCCATCCACAAAAGGCACCCACACAGCCAAGAAGCTTTACATCGCCCTCCCCAAGAGCCTCGCGACCAAAAGCACGACCCGCGATCGCACCGATCCAATAAAGTAATCCAGAACCAACGAGAATGCCCAGTAGGCTGTAAAATCCAGAGTTTAATCCCTCAACTCCCATAAAATGATGATCCACTCCATGCAGAACTGGGAAATAAAAAGATAGAATAAGCCCCATAACTGCACCACCGATACTGAGGCGATCTGGGATAAGCATGGTTTCATAATCGATCACCACAACAGCGATAAGAAGCCATGCAAAGATAAGAGACGCTAAGAGAATACCCTTACTCTGATGGTCAAGAAATGAATAAAAAATCCATGAATATAAGATTCCGATCACCAACTCTACTATAAAATAGCGGATTGAAATCCGGTGACCACAACAGCGTGCACTCCCCTTCAAAAAAAGCCAACTTAGAACCGGAAGATTTAATGACCATGGTATTGGAGCGGAACAATTCGGGCAGTTAGACCTTGGTTGAACAACTGATATATCACGAGGAACCCGATAAGCTATCACATTTAAAAAGCTGCCCAAGCTGATACCAACCAGAAATCCGATCCATGGAAAATAATCTGCAAAATACATGAGATTGGTTATCATAGTATCTAATTTATGAAATTAGGTTTGAACTGCCTGACTCATTGCTTCAGCAGACACTTCTCTACCTGTCCAAATTTCAAGAGACTTTGCAGCTTGGCCAACCAGCATGCCTAAACCATTTACCCATGGGCATCCCCTATCATTGGCTTGCCTCAAAAGATTAGTCACCGGAGGGTTATAAACCATATCAAAAACATATATATTATCAGAAAGCAAAGAGAGATCGATCGGTGAAGGATCATCTAATTTTAAGTCTAGCGATGTCGCATTGATCACGAGGGTGGGTTCTTGTGATCCTGAAAAAGGATTTTTTATCGATTCAAGCAACTCAATGTCCTGATTGATTCCGTTTTTTCTAAGAGCCTGGCATAATTCTATTGCCCGATCAACCGATCGATTAAAGACCGCCACTCGGCTACAGCCTTCAAAAATAGATTGAGCTACGGCAGCCCGAGCAGCTCCTCCAGCACCAAGAACCAAAATATTAAATTCTTGCATCTGCTTTTTGAAGGCTTGGAAAATTGCCCGTGACAAACCTAGCCCATCAGTATTGTAGCCCCGCCACTCCCCTTTTTCCAAATTAAGAGTATTTACAGCCCCCATCGCTCGAGCCTGTTCATCAATCGAGGGTAAGAGAGAAAGAACATCCACTTTATGAGGAATTGTTAAGTTTAACCCTCGAAATCCAAGTTCAGCAAGTTTGGGGAGAGCAGATCCCAAATCGGAAGGGAGAACTTCAATTTTGCGGTAAGCCCAAAGACGAAAACTTGACTCTTTTTCTGCAAGTATGGCAAGAGCGGCGTTATGCAATAGTGGACTTACTGAATGCTTTATTGGACAACCAAGAACCGCCAACCCAACTTCATCTTTGGGGAGATTACTTAAATCATCAATAAGAAAGGTTTCGTTAAGCATTGGATGCTTCCTGATGAACTCTCTCGAATTCATGAACAAAGGATTCGAACATCTTTGTTCTGGGTAAATTATTTTCGGATGCATAGTTGCGGCAGAGGTTTCGGCATGCTCGCGTCAAAGTTTCTGCTACTGTCACCGGAAGGAGGGTAACACCAGATTCCTCGTCGGGAAGAACTCCAAGTTTGTCTTCCATCTGCTCCAATTCCATGATCCTACCACCAGCCCAGCAATCTATATAAAAAGGATGCCGTTCCGAGAAACATCCGACCATAAAACGTCCAGGTGTACCGATCGGGTCGAGTTCAAAACCAATCCGATGGGCAACCAAAATATAAATCGCACACAATGAAATGGGAAGACCTTCACGCCGATCCAATACACGATGCAAAAAACTGTTTTCCGGATTTTCGTAATTTTCACGAGCTCCCCGAAATCCATATTCATGAAAAAGTACACGGTTCATCACTTCACAGGTCAAACGCGGGCTAGATGGCTGAAGAATTAGCTCCCGACAACGATCTGCTAATTTATCGAGAAAAAATGAATATGTGGAAGTCTCAAAATCGGGATAAACCGTACGATCCAACAAAAACCAGCCAGTTTCGAGCTCGTAACGGAGTGAACGGATAAAACGAAAGAAATCTCCTGCACCATCGATCCAACCGAGTTTCTCAATCATATCAAGAGCCTGCTTAGCCATGTAGGGGTCGTTACCTTGGCTAAGACCGACTAAAAATTCTCTTCCTTCCTCCGGTACTTCTTTGAGAAATTTTATCAGAGCATCACGAACAACCACAGACTCGTCGTCCAATAAATTTTGAACCGCAATCCATCTTGATTTTATCAATCGATTACTTTTACTCTCAGCTTTCATTGCTTATTCACACTCTCGCGCCAAACAAGAAACAGGGCAAGTACTGGTTTGGAGAAACCAGCTGTTAAAAAAGGATTGAATACATATCTTCATTTTCTGTGCGGTAATAAAAGAGATGCTAAAAAGATGGATTTATCGATTTCCAAACAAAGCTGAGCCTACGCGAATCATTGTACTTCCACAGGCAATGGCTTCTTTTAGATCATCTGACATTCCCATTGATAATTCTCTAAGTTTTACTCCACGGCTTGTTTCCAGCATAATTTTTAAATCTGCTAATTTTTGAAAACAGGCACTGGCAACCGACAAATCGTCTGGAACAAAGGGGGCAATCGTCATCAATCCGTCAACACAAAGATGGGAGGAACCGAGAACTTCATCTAGGGCTTCAGGCACATCCTCAACCGAAAATCCATGCTTTGCTGGATCATTTCCAGCATTAACCTGTAAAAGAACTGAAATTTTCTGATCAATTCGTGCGGATGCATCCTGTAACTTCCTAATTAACTTCAGGGAGTCCAAGGTTTGGATACGAGAAAAAATATTCACCGCATGATTGATTTTATTGCTTTGCAAATGACCGATCATTTCCCAACTAATTCCAGAAATTTGAACTTTTTTTTCTTTCGCTTCCTGAACCCGATTTTCACCTACTCTTAAGAGGCCGGCGTCACGACAATACTCAACCGCACCCACTGGCCAATTTTTGGTAACAGGTAACAAACAAATTTCCTCTAAATCCCTGCCGCAGAGACTGCACGCTTCCTTGATCCTCTCTCGGAGAATTCGTAAGTTTTCTATAAATTGTTGCTGATCTATCATAAGTATGGCTTGTCTTAATTTCTTTATTACATTAGTTCAATTTATAATCAAATGCACATTCAGAACTTTAAAACCTTCTGCGACTTAGTTGAAAGTAAAAGCTTTTCTAAGGCTGCAAAATTGAACGAAGTCACTCAATCTGCCGTAAGTCAACAACTTAAGGCAATGGAGTCACACTACCAAATGCTTATCATTGACCGGAATCAAAAGAAGTTCCGATTAACACCTCAAGGAACTGCTTTGTATTCGACATTCAAGCAAATTCTCAATCTCTACGACCAATTAAACTGCGAGATACAGGAGATGAGAAATGTTGTTAGTGGAACTGTTCAAATTTCGACGGTTAATAGTATCGGTCTTCATGTTCTTTCTCCCTATCTAAAATCCTTCCTTAAGGCATTTCCTTCCGTTAATGCAAGAGTTGAGTATCGGCGTGCGAACCTGGTCTATGATGATGTCTTGCATGGAAATGCTGATATCGGTCTTATAGCTTTTCCTGTTCCTCAAAAAGATTTAGAAATCATTCCCTTTGCTAACGATGAACTAATTGTGGCAATGAGTCCCGATCACCCCCTCAGCCAAAAACGGATGATTGCGGTTAAGGATTTGGAAGGTCTAGAATTTATCGCCTTTGAAAAGGACATACCTACGAGAAAAGCGACCGATGAAATTCTCGCTAAATCTGGGATCGATGTTAATGTAGTTATGGAGTTTGATAATGTGGAAACTGTTAAACGGGCTATTGAAATTAATGCGGGGATTGCAATCCTACCAGCCAGTACAGTTGTCAATGAGGTTGAAAGAAAGCAATTAGTCAGTTTCAAATTAGAAGGGGGTATCCATAACCGCCCCCTAGCCATTATTCACAAAAACACAAGAATGCTCACACCTGCTCTGCGGTCTTTTATTGAACTTCTAAAAGAAGGTCCACAAGAGGACTAATAACGGGTTGTTTTCGACTTCATACCTAGTCATTTATCATCAAGGCAGGAAATGCCTTGGTTAAGGTAGCAGTAAAACTACCAACAATCACCTTACTTCTAACTCGAACTGGTACCTTTCTGTCATCATCAGAATACCAAACTTCAAGCATTCCTTTTGGGCTCTTATTAAATACACCACCTAAGTTTTCCATCTCAGGAGAAGTTCCAATTGCAAAAATTTTTCCTTGAGGAAGTTTGATATGTTCTCTTTTCCCAGTGAGAACAACTACTTGTCTAAACTTTTTACCATCACAGGTAGGAAGCGTGGTTTTCCCACCCGGTACCAACGAATGTAGCCGAAAAAAATATGCAATCGATAATGGATCAAATACTGGTCCAGGAATTGAAGTAATTTTCGTAAGATTATTTCCCTCAAAATACCTGGCTTCCTTTTTTTTGTAGTCATATTCGACAATAATTTCACGGTGTGTGCTACCTTCATGTTGAGATTTCTCATACTTTAATGTTTTAGAAAAAGACGAATCCAATGTGCTCTTAACGGTAGTTCGCACTTTATAAAATGCGTCAGCGAAAGAATTAGTTCTTACTTGAAAGCGCACAATTTTGGGACCTTCAGGCTCTTGTGGATTCTCTGAAAATACCTCCATTGATGCGGACCCAACCCTGAAAAAACCCCATTTCAAATCATACTCCAATCGTTCACCCAAGACGAAAGGCAAGCTGGTTTGAGAGTAGAAATTCTCTCTCCCTGAAGCACCACAGAGTGCCCAGTGAAGAACCAGCAGGGCTAGAATTTTTTGTATAGTCAAGAAACGCTTACAGGATTTAATTTCCAAACATTACTGGCGTATTCACCAATGGTTCTATCTGAGGAAAACTTTCCTGACCCAGCAACATTTCTGATTGCCATTGCTGACCATTTTTCACGATCAAGAAAAGTTTCTCCAGCAAGTTCTTGCGCGTTAATGTAAGAGCGAAAATCAGCAAGGACTAAATATGGATCACCCCAATCAAGAAGCCCCTTGGTCAAATCCGAAATCAACCTCCCTTTTCCTTTGCAGAAAAAATCAGAAGAAAGCCAATCGAGAACAGCCTTTAGTTCCTCATCATTCTCATAGAATGAAAAAGGATCATATCCATTTTTCCTTAAATCTTCAACTTCCTCAACTGTTTTGCCAAAAATAAAGATGTTGTCGTCTCCGACCTCTTCGCGAATTTCAACATTCGCACCATCAAGCGTACCAATTGTAAGTGCACCATTCAGAGCAAACTTCATATTGCCAGTACCAGATGCCTCTTTGCCGGCGGTGGAAATCTGCTCAGACAAGTCACTGGCTGGAATAATGTTTTCTGCAGCGGAAACACCATAATTTGGCCAGAAAAAGACCTTGAGCATGTTCTTTATCCGTGCATCAGAATTGATTTTCTTGGCCACCAGATTAATGGCGTGGATAATTACCTTAGCCATATGATAACCAGGAGCCGCTTTGGCTCCAAAAATAAATACACGTGGTGGTATTTTTAATTCAGGGTTTTGCAAAAGCCGACGGTATAAAGTTAAAATATGTAAC
>Ga0181587_10003568_pt1 | contig 12914 bp, 12 predicted proteins | sample 071ome_27_FD_132463 | JGI IMG/M metagenome (GOLD analysis project Ga0181587, IMG submission 132463) | Coastal salt marsh microbial communities from the Groves Creek Marsh, Skidaway Island, Georgia - 071409AT metaG (megahit assembly) | ecosystem: Environmental > Aquatic > Marine > Intertidal...
ATATCCAAAGTTTTTGTTATTTTTAATTTGTATATTGCCATAATAATCAAAAAGGTTATGGAAATTTTCATCTATTTGTTTTACGTAATTAGATCTATGATTCCATTTAGAACTTGAAATTACGCTTACCTTCTTTTTCTTTTTTTCAGGTTTTAATGATTTAAGATATTCTAAGCTTTTTTCTATCCACCATATTGATACATGATGAGCATTGTCATAATCAAAAACGGTAGATCCTTCGATAGGCTTCCATTCATGTATAAAATCTGGCTCCATTCTAAAATGAATAATTTTAGATCTATCAATCGTGTTTATGAATTCAGGAAATTCGAATCGATCTAATATAACATAATAATCAGCATCACGTATGTCGGCAGTTCCTACTATATCTCCCCATATTCCACTATTATTTGGAGTTTGCTTCTTTAAGCGATTTAGCATAAATTCAGGAGTGGCCCAGCTACATAAAAATACAACCTTTTTCATATATCGTAATTAAATAATTCAAAATCTTTCTCGTATGTCTTTTTAATCAAATCTTTTAATTTATTAGACATATCATCTAATCCAAATATTTTGTTTGTTGTATTTACCTTTTTGTCTAGCTTAATATCCAATCCATAGAGTTTCATTAACGAATCAAAATCATTAGATAGGCGTTCCATCTTTAATACGTTAATATCGTATGAATTGTCTAGGTATTCGTGCTGTGGTGTGTAATGCTTACCGACCTTAGGGCCATTACCCCAATAAAATGGAGTATGACAATCATTAATTCTATGAATTAGATAATCATTGAATAATTGTTTTGTGAATTTATTTGCATTGTTACCAACACCACCCCATTGACAATGAAATTCAGACAAAATCCTAGTATAAGGATTTCTAACAACCATAAACCAATCATATTTCTCTTTCAAATAATTAGGCTTTATTGGAAATACCTCATGCCACCATCCATACTCATGATGAAAGCGGCCCCATTCTATGCCATTTTCAATTGCCACATCTTCGATAGAGGTTCCAGCGGTTTTTGTTATATGTATGAATTTTAGTTGTTTATCCATTCCCATGGATTAACGTATTCTTTCATTGCATTCAGATCTAGGCTCTTAATTTTTTCTAATTCGGCTTCGTTTTCTTTAATGTATGGATTGGAAAACCACCCATTGTGATCTCGCTTATGTGTAAGATGATAACAATTTCCTTGAGTTCTACCTAATTTATATCCTAACGTTTGTAATCTTACAATTCTTTCATTGTCTTCAAAACCCCATGCCAAGAAATTTTCATTTTCTAGACCGGCCTCTCTATATCGTTCACGATTAAAGAAAAATGCTCCACCAACAGAATTAGGATGCAATAATTGATATTGATGGACTGGAATTTGGTTAACCTTATCTTCATTTACTAAATGAAACGAATCCTCCTTTATATCAAAGAATGGACCACCATAAGGAAATACTAAGTCTAATCCACTGTTAATAGCATCTCTAGCTGCTATATATTGATTAGGATCGAATACTACATCTATATCATAGTTTACAATGATATTAGTTGATGCGGCTTCTGTCATTTCATTCAATATTCTAGTTCGATGAAATATATTAGAATCGTCTTTATCAAACATATACATTATAGGACGGATGCAGCACGATTGAATAAATTCTTCGTTTGATTCTTTGTCGCTTTCGCATACAATAATATTTGTATCAAAATTTCTCTGAAGATAACCTAATGTTATTTTCATATTTCGCCTACGATCATCCGAGTCTAATTTGACTGGTATGATAAAGGTTACGTCTTTTAAGTCTATCATTTTGTATATTTTGCGTGGTATTGTTCCACTAGTTCTATAAATTTCTCAAAGTATTCTTTAATGTCTCTTCTATTCATTTGAAATACTTGTGGCTTATCATTCACATCGTTTGCTATCCAAATTTCTGCACCATGTGGTAATTCATTATATCGATCATAATATGCAACAGCATAAGCGGCACCTTGCATTTTGTAATTTTCTATCCATTCTTCCTTTTTAGGCTTTCTGGAACTCTTGTAATCTACGATCAATAAATTATCTTGGATTTTAGCGACCTTATCAACTCTTCCTGCGTAACCACCACCCCGTTCAGACCAAAGAGCTTCTTCCTGTAACACCAATTCATCAATCCGATCAAACAGCCCATAGTTAAGCATCTTGATAAACAAATTCTTTCCTCTTTCTTTATTGAGAGGATCTATCTCGGATAATTCTGGTTTGGCTAGTACATCTTCGAAAGTTCGTTGGAGAATATTACCATTATCTTTTTCATTCACAAGGAGATACTGATAACGCTCATTTAATTCATGCATGAAAGTTCCTCGATCTGCACTATTTTTAGAAATTTCGTTGGCTTGTTTTTCACCAACTCGCTTTTTCCATTTTTCTAAACCTGACTTATCCGTCATTTCACCTAAAATTGTGGTGACTGAAGGATAAGCAGTATTTTCATCAATAACATAATAACGGCCTTTGCCGTTAGGTCCTGTAGTTGTTTCCATTAAAAGGGTAGTATTGAAAGAAACCAATCAATAATACCGGTTCCTACGATTGAACTAAAAATTCCATTTACAATTAAGAGCATTGCTCCAAAAGACATTAATTGCAATACCCATATAAGTAAGTTTGACCATGAATATGCATCTTTGTTTGTTTCTAATACCAATAGATAAGCAAAGGAATCAGGAACGTCTGTGATAACTACAAATTCAGGATAAAGTATTTCGCTAATACCTAATCGCAAAGTAACCTCTTCCATTTTTCGAAGTTGATCGATCAAGTATGTTTGTCTAGCGTTTTCATACTCCTTTGGATATAATTCCTCAGGAATATTGGCAACTGTATAAAGTCTATAAATTCTATCAAATCTAATCTCAGGTTTTTGAGACTTAAACAATTGCTGCGTGATTAATTCTTTACACGTTTTTCGTACGGTATTCCAATCTCTAAATTGTGAATATAATTCCTTAGGCCAGCTAAGGATATTGAACCACCTTAGGACGTTTAGGAAATAATTATCTTTAGATGCCATATGTTTGTTTTTTGCGTTATTAATTATATATTACGGTACTCTTTCAATCCTGATTGAAGAATTCGTTTGCCTCGAGCAATTCGATTTTTGATTGTATGGAGAGGCAAATCATGTTTTTCTGAAATATCGTTATATTTCATGTTGTTAACGAGACGATCCTTGATAATTTCGGAATAAAGTGGATCGAGGTTTTCGATAGCTTCGAAGATTGCATTTTCGACTTGTTGAAGTTGTTCTTCCTGTTCTTCCTTAGTTTGAAAATCTTCGTCGTAAAGTTCGTTATTATCCATGCTGTTGTACATGATTTTTTCGGAACCTCGATCGCTTTCGTAATATGAATCGAATACTGAGAATGATGTAGTCGCTTCTCGCTTTTTTCGGCGAAGGAACATAATTGCTTCGTGGTATGCGATTCGATAAATCCAGGTTGAAATGTGATATTCTGGTTTGTATTGTTCGATTTTGTTGTAGACGATAGACATAGTCATTGAGAATAAATCTTCGGCTGCGTCTCGATCTTTTACGATTTGATTAATGTAGTTAAGCAAACCTGGTTTGATTCGGTGATAAAGATCGTTGAAGGTTTTTTCAGATTTTGTTTGTGAAAATTCGAGGCCTAATGTTTTTAGTGTCATAATAGAGCTGTTTTATTTTGTTTTTTAATTATATTACTAATATAATACTTTTTTTCCAAATAAAAAAATTTTTTGAAACTTTTTTTTGGAAAGTTATTAACATTTTTATGTTAACAAGCTCTAGTATGTGAGAGCTGATACGCTAGTGTTACTTTAGATTCCATAATCATTCTTTATTTTCTTTTACCATTTTAATTACTTCTGTTAATGAATCCAAGGATACTGGTGATAGTGACCAAAGTTCGCAATTTGTATTAAATCGATTTTCTTTTGTTAAATCTGATTTGTGTCTACGATCACCACCATGTAAATGAATGGATCCTGAACTTTTTGCTGGCCATGTGACCATTCTCCAAGGAGACAATACTAAATTTCTAGTTTCAATACATTTAATTCCTGTTTCTAATATTTCTATATTTGAAAAGTTATCTTCAAGCGCCAATAACGCCGAATCATAACTTGATGGCATAAAATTGATAACACCATTTAAGTTAAGTAGCATCTGTTCTGCTGTAATGATATCCCATGCAAAATTACCTAAGTGATATACAATATCATTAGGCTTTACTGTAGCATTCCAAAGATTAATCATTTCTAAATTCATTTCCTCGACCGAAGAAAAATCTCTAGATTTTGCTTTGGAACTCCTACCAAAAAATGTATCTGAAGTAAAGTATATCATCGTTTCCAGCGTTTACCTTTTCTATATTCGGCCGGATGTAATCTACACGAATCGGCATGAAAACAGCGTTCAATTCCTCTATCGGTACGAACCGTATATGAATCGCTATCTTTATGTCCAGGATCACCTTTTTTGTGAACTCCTCGTAAATAAAATTTTGATGTGACTTTGAATCCGGCAACCATGACACGTTTGCCTAAATGTTCTTCTTTAAGCTTAGAAGAATCTTTAATATCTACGTATGTTTGATACGTAAAACCGGAAGGAGACTTCCGTTCAACTGTTTCGAAATTTTCTTTTGCCATTAACTAGACCTATATCTTAAAACTATTAATAATTATATGACACCAAATAAAAAAGTTTCAAAAAACTTTTAGAATACTACACCATCACCACCAGTTTTCTTAGAACTAGTAACCGTAAGAGTAGTGCTCTTAAGCGCTGATTTGATAGCGTTCGCAATAGCCTGAGGAGAAACTGCACCTTCTGGTTTTTGTTTAGGACCTGCAGGACTTGGAGTAGGACTTGGTTTACGCTTAATTCCAATACCATCACCATCAAATGGATTAAGATCGAGTTCGAAACCACCACCGGCACCACCACCGCCACCGCCTTGGTTAATCAATTCGGCAATCTTTTCAGCAAATTTCTCTAATCCAGCTTCAATACCTTCGCCAATTTCAGCACCCAATTGCTCTAATCCATTATCTTTACCAAGTACTGCAAGAGAAGCCATTAATGAATCCATCATTTCCAAGTTTCTTGGATCCGTGTTATTTATTGCCGCTGAATATCTTTCCATTCCATCAGCAGTCTTATTCATGCCTTCTGCAATCGTTTGCCAAACGTTAGCTTGTTTTGCAAGCTGTGTTACATTTTTAGTAAACATTGTAAAGTACATTGTCTGCGTCGGCAGAGTTGGATTGTCTTTAGGATTGAATATTCTGCTTATTTCCTCGTGCCATCTTTTGAAAACTCCTACAATATCAGCAGTTACATTGGCTCTTTGCCAGAACATAAACCCTTTAGTTATTTCTATTATAGATTTTTTAATTAGCGGAGCGTTAATGTATACACCTTGCCAATGTGCAGCAAAATCTAATATGCTTGTACCTAATTTAACGAATGTACCTTCTATCATGGCAAAAGTTCTAGGTAAGGATTCATTAGAGTATTCAATAGCCTCGGTTCCACCTTTCCAGAAATTAAACCCAAGGACAAATTTCATTATTACTTTTTGGATTTGTGTAGCACGATCCACCGAAACTTCCCATTCGGCAGCAAAGTTTCTGTATGAATTTAACAAAGGATCAAAGGCATTTGCGATAGAAGTCATACCTACAATTATACCGACCGAAGTTTTCTCGTAATCTATTTCAGCCTCTTCCCATTTCTTTAATCCTTTGGCATAATTCGATATGCCTCGCATAACGTTACTTGCATTTTCTAGGGCAACGTCAATTATTTCTTGATTTTTCGTATAGAATTCTCCAGCATACTTTAATCCACTCATAAGAGTATTAATAATAAGCTTCATATTAAGCCCTGCCATTATGACCTTAGCTGGACTTATATTTGAGACTCCTTTAGGAACTACTTTATTATCTTTAACTGTATACGTGATGAATTGCATATTAGCCATTTTCTGGACACCATCCGCAATTTGGCTTATTGTTTCACCGGCACCAGCCAATGCTGCGATACCTTTAGAGACATAATTATTAGAGAAGAACCATCCACCTTCGTCTTCGGCCTTACCGACTTCTTTAAAGATGTCCATAACTGTACTAACTATACGTCTCATACTTTTAGTAGCATTTTGGAAATCTGAATCGGTCATCGATCTACGCTCAACTTCTTTCAATTCGCCACCATCTTTACCTTCAACATACTCCCAACGAGAAACTGTGAGATTCGCAAAATCTTGTACAGATTTAGCCAAATCAACCATAATACCTCCTGCACCAGTTAAAGCCTTAACACCTTTAGTAACATATCCACCACTAAACCATCCGCTCGAATCAGCCTCAGCTTTACCGACTTTAGCGAATACTCCAGCCATTACATCGACAATCTTACCCATATTTGCGGTTGCCATATCAAACATAGAAGCATCCATAGGTATTCTTTCAACTTCAACTAATTTAGCATCAGCACCTTCACCCCTAAGTTCATATCTAGAAACTGTTAGGTTAGCAAACGATTGAACCGCTTTAGCAAGATCTACAAGAATATTACCGGCTCCCATAAGAGCTTTAACACCTCGCTTAACAAGACCACCACCAAATATTGCATCGTAGAAAGGATTTCCACTAGGCTCGCCTTTATCTAATCTACCAACAAGTGCAAATGGTTCCGCAATTGATGTAATAACTTTTGCCATTCCATAAGCAGCTTTATCAAAGTCTGCTTCATTCATTTGTCTTCGATCTACAATTTGTAATTCGCCTTTTTCTTCATTGAACTCATAAATAGGAACAGTTAAATTAGCGAATGCTTGAACACCCTCTGCCAAGCTTACCAATGTACTACCAGCATTTTTAAGTGACATTATACCTAAGTAAATTTGCCACGGTGAAGTATAGATTCCTAATTCTTTTTGTCGTTGAGTATCACCCGGAAGTGAGAAAGCTTTAATAACTGCACCAATCGCAAATTCCATGTTACTCGCATCCTTTTTACCAAAGTTAGCCTTTTTGAAAGTAAGTAAGGCCAACGATATTGGTAATAATGCCATACCTGCAAGAATCATAGGAGGTACAGTAATAAATAGTAATGCAGCTCTTGCGGCAGCTTTTGCAGCAAATTTGATCGCTGCTAAAATTCCACCAGGCATAGGACCTCCCAAGAAACCATTAACGATTGCACCGAGTGCACCTGATAACGCATCATCATCTTTCTTGCCTTTCCATCCGGCCTTTTTGAATATCATTAATGACATTGATATCGGAAGTAATGCAGCGGCAGCAACTAACATTGCAGCAGAACCTAGGAAAATTAATGGCGAAGCTAAACCAAGAAGTGCCATTTCTACACCGATCATTCCTACAGTAGCTCCCAATATTCCCACATCTTCCCATTTGACTCCGGCAGCTTTCCATAATAGCATACCAATTGATAAGACTATAATGGCACCAGAAGCAACAATCATTGCAGCAGAACCTATTGTTATTGTCAATGGTATACCAGTCATTAAACCTGATTCGTACATACCAAGAAGTCCCATCACAATGGCCAATCCAGCAACAGTGGCACCTAAGATGGCAATATCCATCCATCCAACACCAGCAGCTTTCCATATCATCATGGCAATTGATAACAGCATAATTGGTACTGCAGCGATTGTCATTGCAAGCGAACCTTTCATAATATCTTTAGAAAATTTACCTGCAATCCACATTGCTAAAGCGGTACCAACTACCATTGTTAATACCATTCCAATACCTTCCCAAGATAATACAGATTGAGCTAAGAAAAATACGAGTGCTAATAATGCTATCGCTAACACTACGGTAAGCATAGCACGAACACCTCGTTGGGTCTTTTTCTTACCCATGATATTTAATCCTAAGGAAATAATGTATAAGGACAAGGCAAAGAATAAGGCACCTAATATAACTACCGGGAATACAGCAGTAACAATAAGCATTGCTAATGCGAATAATAAGATACCTTGAGCCAGTCTCAATACTGAATTCATTGCTCTAATATTTTGCTTAGCCTTTTTACCACTAAGTCCCATAACCATCATTAACACTCGAATCGTTAATCCGAATAGTAACGCACCTAATATAACTAATGGTGCTACTAAAACATATAACATCATTGAAAGTGCAAATAACAATATACCTTTAGCTAGATCTAGTATTGCACTAAGACCCTTAGCAGATTTCTTAGCATTTTTAGCACTCATTCCCATTGCCCACATAAGAGCTCGGATCGTTAAACCAAATGCCAGTGCACCCAATATAACTAACGGTGCAACAGGTACATATAATATCATTGCTAATGCGAATAATAATATACCACCGCCTAAATTAAGAATTGTTGATAGCCCTTCCATCGATTCCTTTTTCTGCTCATTGGCAGTTCCCATTGCCCATAACAATGCCCTAATAGACAGACCAAACATCACGGCCCCTATCGGAGCTATTATTAGCAGTGGAGTAGCTATTACCATCGCTAATGCAAATTTAAGTATTGATGGACCTAAGCTTCCTAAGAATTTAGTGAAAGCTTCTACTGATGCAGGATCGACCTCTTTAAAGAATGCTTGTATACCTTCACCAACATTGGTTAAAACCGATTTGATATTTTCAGCAGCCTTAGCGCTAATTTTATCGGCAACCTTTACTAGTGTTGATATACCTTTGGCCAGATCACCAAAGAATTTGGCAAACGTCTTATACTCATCTTCACTAACTACACCAGTAGCAGCCATGCTCTGAAGATTTGTATTCAGAGCTTGTGACTGCTTTTCCTGGTTTTTAAGAGTGGCATCTTGAGCATCGAGCTTAGAATCAATAGACTCTAATACACTTAAGATCGCTTGGTTTATATTCTTGGCTTGTGCCATTCATTCCCTTATATTTTTAGGTTCGAAGGAATAGAAGGGAATCCTCCACCAGAAGGCATTTTAGGCATAGATGGATTGGAACTCATGCTGCCCATATTAGGCATTTTTGGCATCATTCCGCGAGCTTTGCTCATCATATTATCTTTACCTTCGCTGGCCTTTTCGTTTTCAGATTCTTCTGCTTCTTTCTTCTTCTCGAGTATATCTATTAGGTTCTCTATTATATATTCATACTCATAATAGGGCATTTCCACAATCTCACTTGGCTGTAACCTGAGATGGTACAGCAAGTGAGTTTGCATCTTAAAGAAGTTCTCCAGCGAGATCTGAAACAACGAAAAGAGACTTGATTCCTCCGGGAAACGTGATGGGAACGTGGACCTCCGCTCCACAAGATGTACACATTGAATGTACCTTTTCGTCAACACCAACTCTCATCAAATCAACAATTTGGAAGAAAGTTGAATATTTTGTTGCATCCCACCTCATGAAATCTACCTCGATATCTTTAATTTTATCTGTATTAAAACCTCTCCAGTCGTGAACTATATAAGGAAGTACTTTAATAAATCCTTGATCTAATTTTTTTCGTTGTGCTGGAGTTTGTGTCCGGTCTTTAATATATTGTGTAATTACCTTCATAACACCAATTGAAGGTGGTCTGAGTTCTAATACACCAGAGCTTTTAGTTTGAACTTTGAAAATTCTTTCTTCGTGATCGAAGTACTTCATCATTTTATCATCGATAGTATTCGGTCTCAAGTTGGCATTACAAAATTCAATTTGTTGAGCAGCCTCACATTCAGGACATTCAAGAGGAATGTTCAATTTGTTTTCTCCTTTAGCGAATGTTAATTCTTTAACAGCCAAAACAACATGAATACGATCCTCTTCACATAAATCCTTCCAATTAGAAATTTTATTAGGAATGTTAACATTTACACAAGAACTCATAATATGGTTCATTGCTTCATCGATTGAAAATGGATCATCATCATTTACAATGGAGAATTGTCTAATTTCCTTAACTGTTGCAGGTCTAATAGATACTTTCATTCCATCTGGATAGAATAATCCTCTAGATGGAAAATTAGTAGGTGCAATAGAGTGCCATCCCATTTTATACTCTTCTCCACTGTCTTCATTTTTCTTTTGCCAATCAGAACTTTTACCAAGTGATGTAGATTTTACTTCACCTTCTTGTACATTTTCTGTTTTAGCTCGGCTTTCGGCTTCTTGTTCAAAAAGACCGCTTTCCTTTTCTCGCTTTTCTAATTCGTTTTTAGCGATTTCGTCAAAGTTGTTTTCTTCTGTGCTCATCGTAAGATATTTTTAGATTTGTTTTTAGATTGATATTCTTTTAAGATTTTTTTGACATGTTCATTTACGAACGATGTCTGTTTGCCTTCGTATTGTGCGATATGATGTAAAATTAAATCTCGAACATACGTTGAAGTTGCAATTAATTTACCTTCATGCATAGATGCCGATGTTATTATTCTGTTTAATTTTTGTTCATCTTCGCTACTTAGAAGGACCTGAATTTTTTTGTCCCTTGCCATTGCGAATTTTATTTTTAGATTATCATATTATTGTAGTATTAGATTATATATTCGGTGTCCACGAGAAATTTTCGTTGAATCAAATATAATTCAAATAGTCTCGTTTTTTGGCTTATTGAATCATATATAATACACACCAACAAAACGATAATTCAACACGCACCAACTAGGATATGGACAAAAAAACAAAAGGTACCCAATTAAGGGTACCTTCAGTTCGGGATATGTAAAGGGGAAAAAGTATATATTAAGCTTAGATTATACCATGTCTTCTGTCCACCAATCAGCTCTCCAAGTCATTTCCAGCTCGGCAGGTTCAGCAGTATCATAATTGAGTTCAGCAGCCGCAGCTAATTCGGAGCCTGTTGGGAAGCAACCATAGAAGGTTCTTTGCCAGAATATGTCGCCAGCTCTATTGTAGTTAGACACAACGATAGTTCCAACATAATCCTTTTTCAATCCTTGCTCTCCCGTTAAAGAGTTATACACAAGTCTATTCCAATCTCTTAGTGTTTTGTAAACATACATTTCGTTCGCATCGTTAAGGTTCAATGAGAAACCGATCGCCAAATCTACGGTTGTAGAATCTGGTGCAGATTTTGCATAGGAACGAGTTGCGAACTTATATTTTTGTTCAACAACTGCTTCCATTTTTTCGTTTGTCAAACCACCAATTTTTCTTACGTGTTCAAGAAGAATTTCTCCACCTGCAATTCCTGAAGGAGGAAGAATACTTACCTCGAATAAGTTCTGATAGAACGGTTCGTAATATTTGGTAGCCGCTTTACTGTTAGTAAAATGTGGTAATCCAGCCATGGTATCTAGTATTTTTTCTTTTATTTATATATCTTACCTTTATGAGATAATCTTGAGGTAGCCGAAACTACCTCAAGATTCTCAATTTATTTTAGAAGTTACCTGCCTGAATAGATCCAGTTTTAAGGATAGTTACTCGGTTAACAAGTATACCCATTCCTCTTACAGGTTCTACGTAAGTATCTAGGATACCGATGTTATTATCGATAACTTCATTTGTGTTGTTTGACGAGTCCATTACGTTTTGGAAGTCGTATAATCCACCGTCGTTCAAGATTTGAGACAAGAAGTTGTCAGCCAATGTCTTGATTTCTAAACGGTTTTGTTGAGTATTAAACTCCCATCTGTAATTCTTAAGGATTTCAGCGATTCCATCCTCAATGTAAATAAGCAATTCACGAACGTGGATTTGAGAAAGTGCAGACTTAACAGTTTGTTGTGCAGTCTGGTTAGCATTAATAACTAATCCAAATCCTTGTTTGTTTACGATTGCGTTTAATCCGAATGGTTCGATGTTATCCAAATCTTTACGATCGAATGAATATTCAACTCCACTAACTCCGGTTCCAGCAACCACACCTCTACGAGGTCCTGCAACGATTGACCATGGTAACGCTAAGTTATATTTGTCAATGTACAAGTTCGAGATATGTGCAGCAGGTGGTACAAATTTAGTAGTTCCATTTTCACTAATTCTTAAGTTAGGAGTATAGAATCCACAGTAATTAGCACCGTCTGCAATACTCGGTAGCGAGTAAATATTGCTTGGGTTAAGAGCCAAGTTACCTCCAGTAGCAACGTATCTTGCATCGAAGGTTGATTGAGAATCGAATTTGAATAATGGATTCGTAGAATTCTTGAATTCCTTCACTGAAGGTGAGTTAAGAATTGCGAATGCATTTTTTCTTCCTTTAGCGATTTTAGATAATCTCGCTTTAGAAGATGCCTCGATTCCGTGGTTGAATGTATCAACGATATATCTGAATGTGATAGAATCTCTGTCTTGTAACGTTTCAGCGATATTAGTGTTATACATTACATCCAGAATTTGATTCATTCTAGAGTTTGTATTGTTCGGCTTAGACGTTGTAGGAACAGTATATCCATCCAATGCAGTAACTGTATAGTGTGTTACGAAATCATCGATTGAAGTATATCTCTCAACCGCTGTAGGTACACCACTTAAATCAGGATATGTAAAGATTGCATCGTAAGTTTCTACGATAAACCATCCATAAGTAGGAGATGTAACATCACTGTCGTAAGTAGCAGACTTAACTCTAGTTAAACGAGTAGTTCCTGTTCTAGGATCGATTTTAGTATCATAATCACCGCTTCCAGTAACTGATTCGAATCCTCTAACCATGAATTGTCCAACTTGAATTTCTCCAATATAGTTTTGTCCGGCAGTTGTACCAACCGTTCCTAACTTGATTTTGTTAACTCCAATTACGTTTGTTGCTCCAATAGGATAAACCTCGTTGATGTTACCTTCAAGAGTACTAATATAAACAGATTCGTTATATGTAGCACCGGTAGCACCGTTTTGAGGGATTGCAATAAACTGAGTAG
>Ga0181587_10003613_pt1 | contig 12834 bp, 9 predicted proteins | sample 071ome_27_FD_132463 | JGI IMG/M metagenome (GOLD analysis project Ga0181587, IMG submission 132463) | Coastal salt marsh microbial communities from the Groves Creek Marsh, Skidaway Island, Georgia - 071409AT metaG (megahit assembly) | ecosystem: Environmental > Aquatic > Marine > Intertidal zone...
AGTTTGTAGTCGATACCCGTGAAATCAGTATCAACAAAGTTGGGGGTACGCTTGACGGGCAAGGTGGCCTCCAGGGGCAAATAGCCGAGTTGCTCGTCTTTGATTCTGCCTTGACCAAACGGATGTCCAAAAAGATTGAAGGCTACCTCGCTTTGAAATGGGGACTGCGGGACAGCTTGCCAGCCAACCATCCGTTCAAGAGTACAAACGCCACCTTTGGCGGTTCGCAAACCATCAACTTCCCGGATGTCGGGGATCAGGTGGTCAGCACTGGAACTGTAGAACTCCAGGCATTTGCCAACTCTGGCCTGCCCATCACCTATGCCAGTTCAGATGACACAGTTATGTCGATCAGCGGTCGAATCGCTACCATTCACAAGGATGGAAGTGTGACCATCACCGCTTCGCAAGCTGGTGACAACCATTACACCGCTGCGGCCAATAAGACCTCTTCCTTCACCATCAGCAAGGAAGATCAGACCATCACGTTCACCCGTCCTCCTGACATGAATAAGTACGATGAGGACATTCAGTTGATCGCCTCTTCTTCCGCTGGTTTGCCGATTACCTTTACGATCAATTCCGGCCCAGTGGAAATTGTGAATGGAACAACCGATATCCTGCATATCATCAATGATACTGCTGGCAATGTCTCCATTACCGCCACCCAAGCGGGAGATGTGGCCTACAATGCGGCGACTCCAGTGACCCAAACCTTCGAGATCAACAACAAGGAACCCCAAGCCATCACTTTCAAGGCGAAAGGAGACGCGGGGTCAGGTCTGCGTGATGTCGTTCTTGGACCACGGCCTTTCCTATTGCCTCTGGATCCGATCACCGGAGGGGATTCTGGAAATCCTGTCGTAGTGGAAGTCACTGGCGGTACGGCCGCTTCTGGAGTGCGAACCAAAGTCATTGATAAGCGGGGCAAGAAATTCCTTTCGATAAGCTCGACTGAGACTGGAACGGTTCAGCTCACGGCTACGCAAGCTGGTGGTATCAACGGTGCCTCCGATTACAACCCTGCGACTCCAGTGACTCGTGAGTTCAGTCTTAACGCTCCGACCTTTGAAAACTTCAAGTTGGCCATGCGTAACCATCCAAAGTATTCTGACCGCTTGGCTAAGTTCAGTGCCAAATATACAGGTCAGACCAATCCGGATACAGGGTTTACCTACACTCCTACGGAAATTCAGAACCTCTTCGAAGGTAGTGAGGGTGATCCGGATGGAGACGGCATCCCCAACCTTCTGGAGTACGCCTTTGGTGGAAGTCCCATGCAGCAGGATGATGATGAGCGTAAGTACAAGCCCAGAAAGCGTCCTTTGAAACGTGGTGCTGGCAATGCCAACTTCCAAATGGCCTTCGTGCGTAGATCCTCTGCCATGGATCCAAACCTCAATTATGTTGTTGAGACCAGTAATGACATGGTTTCCTGGACCAGCAGCGGTGTCACCGAGGTCTTCACCAAGACCATTGATGGCGGCATGGAGTTTGTGATCTACAAAGTGGACAAAGCCTTCACGGATGCGGACGCCCCACGAAATCAGTTTATGCGGTTGAACGTGACGACCTCAGAGTAATCCTTTTATAAGCCCTTGGCGTATAGGACCTATTTTGATCCGTGCTGGAATTCCAGCACGGATTGAAAAGGTACTTTGGAATGCGTAACGCTGGAGCCATCGGGCCAGCGGATTTTGATTTCCTGGATGGCCTGCTGTCGTTCAGCAGTAAAGAAAAGGTCTGCAGTGGATTGGGAAAGATAACTTCCGCCAGCATAGACTTCTGCGACTTGGAGCGGAGAATCTGAAGTGGCCTGAACTTCAACTCTGGCTCCAATGGCTGTCGGGTTGCCCGGTATTCCTTTCAGACGAAGGCGAAAGGTTGGCCTTTGGGAAGTCCCTTGGTTGAGGAGAACCTTGGGTTGCCCGTTGTTTTCAGCGGTGAGAAAGTCTGGGAGGCTGTCGTTATTGACGTCAAAAACGGCGAGAGCGGTATGGTCTCCGGGGAGGGAAATGCCACTTTCTTTGGGCCAAACCGGTTGGAAGGAGTGGCTGGAGCTTCCCATAAGTAATTGTCCCAAGCCGCCATCCATCCTTCCGGTTTCGTGTTGATTGGGGAAGAAGTTTTGTACCAGAAGCAGGTCAGGGGAGTAGTCTCCATTGATCTCCGTAAATTGCACTCCGAAGGCTGGGGAGATTTGGGCAATGCGAGGCAAGGGCTGGAAGGTGAACCGAGCCTTGCCGTCATTTAGGAAGATGCCGGATTCCAACGTGTTGGCGGTAAAGTGTTGGGCTTTTTTCAGTTGAGAGGAGGAGTACACCTGAGTCAAAGTTGCCTTGGCGAAGGCTTCATAGGATTTGAATTTCTTTTTTAGGTGGGGCATGGCGGTGGAGGAGCAGGACCTACCACGAAGGGGGAAGAGGACATTGTGCTCGTATTGGGCTTCGATGATGCAATGTTTCCCAGTTTCATCAAATTGTCCGTAGTAGGCTTGGAGGGGGTGTTTTTCTGAAGCTAGATATTTGGTGTTCAGGCCCAGATTGGTCGCAACGAAGTCGATGTCTCCATCGTTATCGACATCTTTGGCCGCAATCCCGTTCCACCAACCTGTGTAGCGATTCAGGCCAGCCTCTTTTGTCTGAGAGACCATGGTGCCTTTCACGTTCTTAAACAGCTGCACAGGTCCCCATTCTGTAGTGAGCAGGAGGTCCACCCATCCATCCTTATCGACGTCTGACCAAATCGCACTGGCGATCAGGCCAAGTTCCTGCTTTGGCAGATTGGGAGAAGGGGTGAAATTTCCGTTCTGGTTATCGAGCAAGTAACTCTTTGGAGATTGGGGGTATTGTTTGGGGAGCACTCTGGAGGCAGTAAAAAGGTCCAGGTCTCCATCTCGGTCATAATCACAGGCGGCGACAGTGCTTGAGCTTTGCGGCACTACATCAGGCAGGGATGTTTTTGGTGCCTTTGTGTAACTTCCTTTTCCGTCGTTGAGGTAGAGACGGTTTTGCAATTCGTCGGTTTCCGAACTTCCACTGGATACGTACAGATCCTGGTCTCCATCTGCGTCGACATCCAGAAAAAGGGCTCCCATATCTTCGTACTTCTTGTCGGCAACCAAGGCTTGGGGGCGAAGCATTTTCCATTGTCCGTTGGGTTGCCCGACCAGTAGATAGGCGGCCTGATCTTTGGCTCCTCCAAAGAAAATATCGGGCAGTTGATTGCTATCAATGTCCCCAATGGCAACTCCAGGTCCTAGTTGAGAATGCTTGGCTGGCAGCAGGATTTGATGTTCGAAATCGTCATAGGGAGTTTCGTTATGGCGGATGGAGGAAAGCGGAAATTGTTGGAAAAAAGGTGGTTTGGTTTTGGGATATGGGGAGGGGAGTTGTGGACCTGCCTGGGGTTTGGGTTCCTGAATCACGTAGTGGCGGTTGGCCTCAAGGTTGTGCAGTGTTTGCTTGGTCTTGGCACGATTGGGCCATTCGATGGTCAGGGTTTTGATCAATGCATCCTGACCCAGCCCGACGTGGATGATGGATTGGTTGCTGGAGAGATAGCCTGTGTAGGGATTGTGGTAACGAGTCAGAGTCTGGTGGGCGGTTTGGATACGCAGGGTGGCTCCAATGCCGTGGGTGTTGGAGGAGGTGCCTTGCAGTGCCAAAGTAATGCGGTTTTGTGAACCGCCAAGGGTGTTGCGGTAGAGATGGATGTTTTCGTCGACATTGCTGGTAAGCAGGTCGAGGTTCCCATCCTGATCGAAGTCGGCTGTAGCCGCAGAAAAGGTGACCCCATGATGGTCGAGTCCCCAATCAACTTGGCTGGGTTGAAATTGCAGGTCGCCAAGATTCTTCCAGGCCAGGTTGGTGTCCTTTTTGACAGGAGTCTTTTTGTAAATATCGAATTCTTCCCGACCGATCAGCCATTTTTCATCCAGAGGCAGGTCGGAATGGGTGAAGTTTCGGGTCATCCCATTGGTCACAAACAGGTCCGTATGGCCATCATTGTCAAAGTCTGCCAGCTTGGGAGCCCAGGACCAGTCAGACTTGGCAATGCCGGCCAGATATGCGGCTTCCCGCATGCGGTTCGTACCCGTGTTGAGGAAAAGGGTGTTCCACATGTATTGTGTGGGCTTGTGGTGTTCGATAAACCACTGCCTTTGCCCCATTACGCCCATGGTGGTTTTCTCAAGGTAGTGAGTGGAGCCGGCCATATCGACACAGAAGTAGTCGATGCGGCCATCGTTGTTGATGTCAGCAATGTCGGCTCCCATGGAGAACCATGTCGTGTGCGGTACGATGTCGAGGGTGACGTCGGTAAAGGTTCCATCGCCATTGTTGCGGTAGAATTGGTCTACATCATTCATGTCATTGGCCACAAACAGGTCGGGGTAGTTGTCATGGTTATAGTCGTACCATGTTGCGGAGAGTCCGCGGTGTTCATCCCGAATGCCTGCAGTACTGGTGACATTGGTAAAGTATCCCTTGCCATCATTGCGGTAAAGTTGATCCGGCCTTCCGATGGTGACAATCTTGTGGGTCTTTTCCGTTATTTGCCGGAAGCCAAAGTATTTTTTGAATTCAGGTAGGATCTCAGGTTTCCCGTTTACCATTTGAAAGGGAGGTTTCTGGGGACGTCCCCCCGCTCGGTAAGTTCGGTTGCAAACGAGATAGATATCGAGGTCACCATCCAGGTCGTAATCGGCAGGATAAAACATCAGGCTGGCACTGATGTGAGCCAATCCCCGCTTTTTCGCTTCCTCAGTGAAGTGCCCTTTGCCGTCGTTGATGTATAATTGGTTGGGAGATTGGTAATTGCAGATGAGGATATCGAGGTCCTGGTCATTATCGATGTCAGCAAAGACAGCACCAGCACTCCAGGGGTTCTCTGTTGTGGCTAAATTGGCAGTCTGGGTTGCCTCCTGAAATTGCAGAGGCTTGGTTTGGAGATAAAGTTTATTGGCCAGGGGGCCATTGGTCAGAAGAATGTCCGGGAGAGAATTGTTGTCGATATCTCCAATGGCAATGCCTCCACTGGAAAACCCGGCGGTGTAGAGTCTTCGAAGGGGATGGTCCTCCAGTATTGGGTTGATGAACTCGATCTGGCTTTGTTCGGATGGAATCTTCTCAAAAAGCTTTCCTGACGGGGGGCTTGCTTTCCCACTGGAAAACTCCCGGACCTTTTTCACTTCGGCCTCGTATTGAGCTTTCCCTTGATTGGTCGGCATGAGCAGGAGCAGTGCGGCACAAACGCTGGCTATACTTTTCATTGTTAAGGAGCTGGGCTTTGTTTGGAAGGAGTGCTCCTTACTGTGCCAATCTTCAAAATGGTGTCAAATGAGTAGAGCCAAACCAACAGTTCCGAGACAATTCCCGTCGGCCAAATTCCCGTTTCCTCAAAAGTAAAGTTCAATGCTGGACATTCCTGCTATTGACTGAGGAGGGGATATTTCAATATCACCCTCTCTCTTCAACCCAGAAACTAAGATCATTTCTATGAAATTATTATCCATTATTGCCCTCGCCGCCTCTCTTTTTGCCGTCAACCTTTCCGCCGAAGATCCATGGATTGTTTATCCTGGTGGTGATGGACCCGGAAAAGGGAAACACATTGTCCTGCTTGCCGGAGATGAAGAGTACCGCAGCGAGGAAGGTCTGCCCATGCTGGCAAAGATTCTCAGTGAACGTCATGGTTTCAAATGCACGGTTTCCTTTTCCGTAAGCGACAAAGGCGAAATTGATCCGAATAACCAGAAGAGCCTTTCCAATCCCAAGGCCCTGGACTCCGCCGATGCCATCATCATGCTTCTGCGTTTCCGCACATGGAGTGATGAAGACTACAAACATTTTGACGATGCCTGCAATCGCGGCATCCCCGTCCTCGGACTCCGCACCAGCACTCACGCCTTCCGCGGAAAGCATGGTGGATTTGGCAAAAGAGTCCTTGGTGAGAAATGGGTAAGCCACTGGGGCGGCCACAAGAGAGAAGCCTGCCGTGGAGCCATTGAGCCCGATGCCAAATGTCACCCCATCCTGCAAGGAGTGGAAGATGTCTTTGCCGATTCCGATGTCTATGAAGCGTACCCACCGGAAGATGCAACGATTTTGATGCGTGGATTGGTTCTCGAAAACATGGACCCCAATTCCAAGCCTTCCACAAAGGAAAAGAAGGGCAGAGGCGTCAATGATCCAGCCATGCCAGTGGCCTGGACCCGTGAACACAAGTGGCCTTCCGGCAAGACCTCCAATATTTTCACCACCACCATGGGAGCCGCTACCGACCTCAAAAGCGAAGGTCTCCGCCGCATGGTGGTCAACGCTCTCTTCCATGGCCTCGATATGAAAGTTCCTGCAAAGGCCAACGTGGACTACGTCGATCCCTATGATCCCTTGTTCTACGGCTTCAACAGTTTCCGCAAAGGCATTCGTCCATCTGATCATGCTCTTGGGAAGAAACTTCGCAAAGGGAACTAAGCTCGAAAGAAAGTATTCCTGAATGACGGGCTGTGAAGTCCCTGCTATCATACTTTGGCATTATGGTGGGAGGGGCTTTCCAGCCCGTCGCAATTTTCAAACATGAAATTTACAGGCAAGAACTTCATCGCTGGGGAATGGGCTTCTGGTGATCCTGAAAAAGGATTCCACGCCGTAAACCCTGCTGGCGGAGAAACTTTGGAACCGGAGTATCTGGAGGCTACTGCCGAGCAGATCGATGAAGCTGTCACCAAAGCCAGAGAGGCGTATTATGAGCTGAGGTCGCTTACTCCCGAAAGGAAAGCCAGTTTTCTGGAGATCCTGGCGGACAACCTCGAACTGCACTTTCATGGTATTGTCGAACGTGCCGGGTTGGAGTCCGGGTTGTCGGAACAGCGATTACAGTTTGAGTTCGTCCGAACATTGGACCAGCCCCGCCGGTTTGCGAAGTTGTTGAGGGAAGGCTCCTGGGTGAATGCAAGGATTGACCGTGGAGATTCCAATCGCAAACCCCGACCCAAACCGGACATGCGAACCATGCTGCAACCGCTGGGGCCGGTCGCCGTCTTTGGTGCCAGCAATTTTCCCATCGCCATCTCTGTGCTGGGTACGGACACCATTTCAGCCTTTGCTGCGGGTTGCCCTGTCATTGTCAAAGCTCACCCTGCACAGCCAGGAACTTGTGAACTTACGGCCATTGCTCTCCAGGAAGCGATCAATGAGTTCAGCCTACCGGACGGCACATTCTCCTTGCTGCATGGGGCAGGTATTGAGGTAGGGGAGCAGCTCGTGAAGCATCCGCAACTTTCTGCCGTTGCGTTTACAGGATCATTGCCCGGAGGTAGGAGTTTGATGAATTTGGCAGCTTCCAGACCTGTGCCGATTCCCGTCTTTGCAGAAATGGGTAGCTTGAACCCCGTCTTCTTGTTGCCAGATGCTTTGAAGCAAAGGAAAGAGGTGATTGCCAAAGGCTTGGTTCAATCACTGACATTGGATGCCGGGCAGTTTTGCACCAACCCTGGAATCTTGCTGGCGTTGGAAGGGCCTGACCTGGATCGCTTTCTGCAGCACTTGAGCCAGGAGATTGCAGAAGTGGCACCACAAACCATGCTCCATGCAGGCATTTACAAAAATTACCAAACCAGGGTTCAAGCGATTCAAGGTGTGGAAGGGGTTTCGTGTGCCGCCACCTCCAAGCCTGAAACCGAGGAGCAACAATTACATGCCGGTGCAAATCTCTTTGTCACGGATTACAATACCTGGAAACAAAGTCCGGAATTGCAGGAGGAATGTTTTGGTCCCTCCACAATCCTGATCAAAGCCAGGAATCTGGAAGAGTTGCAGGACTTTGCCAGAAACATGCAGGGCTCTTTGACCGCTACTTTGCAAGGAACAGAGAAAGATTTTGCGGATCATCAATCCTTGCAGCAGCTTCTGGAGACCCATGTCGGTCGCTTGGTTTTCAACGGTTTCCCGACCGGAGTGGAAATTGGAAATGCCACCCATCATGGAGGGCCCTATCCGGCAACTTCGACTGCGGTGCACACTTCCATTGGGCTCGCTGCGATTGAGCGTTTTGTCCGTCCAGTCTGTTATCAGAATTGCCCGGATGCACAACTTCCGGAAGAATTGAAAAACGCCAATCCCCGTAAACTTCTCAGAACGATTGATGGACATCTCATTCAAGACTCGATTGAAGGCTGATTTTTCAGTTTACCCTCAGCCAATAGAAGGCATGATTAGGTTTTGTCTTCAAATGAGATCGGATAAAGCCATTCTCTCCCCATCACTACCTTGAATACCCGTTTCCATATCGCCTTGATCCTGCTCTTCAGTGCGGTGTCAGGCCATGCCCAAACTCCCCAGCAACCCCTGTCGGAAGGTGACATCCTTCCTGAGTTGATCTGGACAGATAGTAAGGTTTATCAAAATGTGCACGTCATCCGTATTGAGCAAAAGCATATTGTTCTCAAGGTCGATGGCCGGATCAGGACGCTCAAGCAGGACGAATTTCTTTCACTCTATTTGACCACGCAGAAAAACCTGACCTCCAAGCTCATCAATCAGCTTGCCCTGGCCATTGGTGGTGGAAAACCCGGGACTCCTGCCCTCAACCGCATCGTCCCAGGCTTCATCTTTCCCAAATTGGTGTGGACTGATGGACACGCAAGGGACCTGGTGGAAATTCTCAACTTTCGCAAAGGGTACTACATCCTTCGGATTGATGGAGAAACCAAGGTTTTGGACGAGAACAGCTTTCTCATCACCCTACAGAAGACCCAGCGTTTTCTTGATAACAACAACCAGCCCTTACCTGCACTTCCTGCGCCTCCAGTTGTGGCACAGGTGAATAATAATCCTCAAAATGTTCCTGCTCCCAATCCTTCGGCAGTGAGTCCTCTTCCTCCACCTCCGCCAGGGAAATCCATGTTGGAACCTCCTCCTTCCCCTCCTCAAAATTCACCTCAAGCTGGTCAAAAACCAGTTTACTTTGACTTTCAGTTTCAGGGAGCTGGCACGCCGCCGGCAGCTCCTGCTCCAACGAATTGAGTGGCGTCATGGCCTTCACCTGCGATTCATTTCCATATCGATTCTGGAAAGTACTTGGAGTGCTGATACTTCTAGTGCTTGGGCCGCTGCATCCTCTGCACTCACAAGCCCCAGTACCTCCCAATACTACCCCAACTCCAGAGCCCCCGGACGCCACTTCCCCGGCGTCACCGTTACCTCCACCTCCAGGGCAACCCTCCGCGACTTCGCCCTTACCTCCGCCCCCAACTCCGGAACCTGCCGCTCCAGCGCTTCCGCCTCCTCCACCTTCCCCTCCTGAAGAAGAGATGGAGCCCTCTGACAACCCGGATGAGCAAGTACGGTTTCGGTTCACTTTTGAAGGAGATACTCGACCCCCAACCCTTGGTTCTGAACCCGAACCTCCGCCTGCGCCCCCGCCCCCACCACCAAATCCTGCTGATTATCTTGGCCATGACCCAAATAAGCCCGTAAACTATAGCTTGGACGATGATGATGAACCTGAAGAGGAAGAACCCAAGGAAAGAGCCAAAGGGGGGATACAATGGGATCAACTCATGGGTTTGGTGGGAAAAGGCTCCGATTGGTATCTTGCCAATATTATTTGGACCGGGCCGTCTTCAGGAGTACTGGTTCTCGGTGCCTTGGGATTGGTGATTGTTGGTTCCGTCAAAAAGAAGAAGAGAAAGCAGGCAATTCAGGCTCAATTTGAAGAGAGGAAAAAGCTCCGTGAGCAACGCAAAGCGAATCCTGGAAAGCGAAAAGCTGTGGCTGGAGTTAAGCCAAAAAAAAGAGCACCCTTGCCTCCACCACCCACAGAAACGGTTCAGGAAGTCGGAGATCATCTATTTTTGTGTTTTACGGGCTATGATGATGAACCTGCCCAGGCATTGAGAAAAGCACTGACCAAATCAGGGTATGATATTCGTTGTCGTAAACTGGAAAATGGAGCGGCCAAAATCTTTGATAATGAGACGGTAGAACTGATCAGCAGTGCCCGAGCCGTGTTGCTGGTCGCCTCCGTGTCAGCCTATAAATCCGAACGTGTACTCAGTGAAACTCAGCATGCAAGAGATGAGGAAAAACTGATCGTGCCCATATATCTGGATGACTCCGAACTGCCCAAGAGCTATGAATACCTGGCCGAAGATCCAGAGTATGTCTACTTTGACCCCAGCGATGCCAGAAACAGTATTCGCGAAATCGTGGCCTTTCTTGCCAACCGGGAAATCCCTCCTGCCTGATTTCCCCACAACCATCTTTTCATGGTACTTCTTGGTGCACAGAATCTGAGCCTGGCCTATGGTGGCCCGAAACTCCTCAATCAAGCCAGTTTCGAGATCCTCAATGGAGAGCGGGTTTGCCTGCTGGGGCGAAACGGTTCCGGGAAATCCAGTCTGTTCCGTATTCTTCTCGGGGAAGAGCAACCGGATTCCGGGCAGTTTGAATATGCGACAAACCTCAATGTACAGTGTTTGCCTCAGGATGTTCCGGTAGACTTGACCGGGAGCTGTTTTGAAGTCATTGCCCAGGGAATCCCTGAACATGGCAAACTCATTGCCAGGTTTCACAAGCTGGGGGTAGAGCAGATCCTGAATCCTTCCCCGCAAATTGATGAAGAGCACGCTCACTTGCAGGAACAAATTCAAGCCGCTGAGATCTGGGATTTGTTGCCCAAAGTAGAACAGATTGCTTCCAGACTGCGTTTGAATGTGGATGAGGAATTTTCAGAACTCTCCGCAGGTCTCAAACGTCGGGCACTTCTTGGAAAAGCATTGGTTTCGGAGCCCGATCTGCTCTTGTTGGATGAACCGACCAACCACCTCGATATCCCCGCCATTCTCTGGCTGGAAGAATTTATTCAAAGTTTCAAGGGGGCGATTCTCTTTGTGACTCACGACAGGACTTTTCTTCAAAAACTCGCCACCCGAATTATGGATTTGGATCGGGGGACTCTCACTAATTACACCTGCGACTTTCATACCTTTACTCAACGAAAGAAGGAACTCCTGGATGCGGAAGCCAAACGGAACGCCAATTTCGATAAGAAGCTCTCGCAGGAAGAGGTTTGGATTCGCAAGGGCATTCAGGCTCGCCGGACACGAAATGAAGGTCGTGTCCGGGCGTTGAAGAAAATGCGTTCCGAAAGGCAGCAACGTCAGAATGTGCAGGGAAATGTGCAGATCGAAGTCTTCAATGCCGAAACTTCGGGCCGCAAAGTGATCATTGCCGAAAATCTGCACCATACCTTGGGTGGAAAGACTCTGGTGGATAACTTCAGTATCAAGATCATGCGTGGTGATCGGATCGGTATTGCCGGTCCCAATGGTTGCGGGAAAACCACTTTGATACGTCTGCTTCTGGGGCTTCTTCAGCCCGATCATGGGGAAGTGGAACTCGGCACAAAACTGGAAATTGCCTATTTTGATCAACTTCGGGACACCTTGAAGGAGGACAAGTCGGTGCAGTTCAATGTCAATGATGGAAAGGATTTTATTGATCTTCCAGATCGTAAAATTCACGTAAACGGTTACCTGCAGGATTTCCTGTTTCCACCTCAAATGGCAAGGTCGCCAGTCAGTTCACTTTCGGGAGGGGAGAAGAATCGCCTGATTCTGGCCAAGCTATTTGCCAAACCTTCCAATTGTCTGGTTTTGGATGAACCCACCAATGATTTGGATGCGGATACACTGGAGCTTCTGGAAGAGCGTTTGATGGACTACAGCGGTACGGTCATTCTTGTCAGCCATGACCGGAGCTTTCTGGAAAATGTAGTGACCAGTACTTTGGTCTTTCAGTCGGATGGAAGAGTTGTCGAGCATTGGTCCGATTCCGAGACCTGGATACCGAAGCTCATGCCTCCCAAGCCGAAGAATTCTTCGAAGAAAAGTTCTTCAGAAGAGAATGTGGGGCAGCGCAAGCATCGTCCACGGCCCCGCAAGCTATCCTTTAAAGAAAAGAAGGAACTGGAGGCCCTCCCGGGGATCATTGAAAAACTGGAAACGGAGCAAAGTGAAATAATTGAGAGGATGGCCCAACCTACATTTTTTCAGGAGGATCCCAGCGGAGAAAATGCCAGGCAATGCAAATTCCGTCTCGAAAAAATTGAAGAAGAGCTCGAAACTGCCTTTTCCCAATGGGAGTCCCTGGATGCCATTCAGCAAAATGCGAATCAGTAGGTTTCGGCGGCTAAATCGCTTGAACCATTTTTTGTAAGAGCCTAAGTTTAAGGTTTGCCCCAAAAATTACCTGCTGAATGACGCCCGTGGAGGATAAAGTTTCCATCGAATTTGCCCAGCTTTTGACGGCCAACCAACGACGTCTCTTCGGCTTTATATTCTCCCTGCTTCCGGATTACACTCAGGCCAATGATGTTCTTCAGGAGACGAATCTTGCCCTGTGCAAAAGTGCAGAAAAGTATGATCCTGAGAAAAACTTTTCTGCCTGGGCTTTTCAGGTCGCCCGTTTTCAAGTGATGGCCCACATGAAGAAGCACAAACGGAATCGTTTGGTCTTTGATGAGGAGTTGCTCAATCTGGTAGCCGATGATGCGGAAGAAGATGCCGAGCGATTGGATGAAATGAGAATGGTGCTCAATATTTGCCTGGCTAAACTGCCTGAAAAACAACGTGCTCTGGTATCCTCCCGTTATGAAGATGATGCTTCCATCAAGAGTGTGGCCAAATCCATGAACCGAAGCGAAGGTTCTATCACTCAGGCTTTGTTTCGGATTCGCAGTGCTCTGATGAAGTGTGTCGAAGTGGAGTTGAAGAAACTCCATGCCCATTAGGTCTTGCCGAGTGATTCCAATCCCCTGGTCAAGGGGTTA
>Ga0181587_10003617_pt1 | contig 12829 bp, 10 predicted proteins | sample 071ome_27_FD_132463 | JGI IMG/M metagenome (GOLD analysis project Ga0181587, IMG submission 132463) | Coastal salt marsh microbial communities from the Groves Creek Marsh, Skidaway Island, Georgia - 071409AT metaG (megahit assembly) | ecosystem: Environmental > Aquatic > Marine > Intertidal...
AGAATTTAATTAATTTAAAAAGACCTAGATAATGAAAAATACTCTTAAATTATTTTCAATCATTTTTTTGACTGGTTGTCAGACTCTTGGTTTGATCAATGAAGACCCAAGAGCACCAACGGCTCTGAATGGTGATTATGATGAGTTTGCTTCACAAGCATGGTCACGAGAAGTTGTAACTCCATTAATTACTTACCAATTTTTTGGTGACAACATTCAGCCTAGCAAGTTCTTTGATATAAGTGGAAGTGGAGTTTATTTGGTGGGTGATGATGCAGTTGAGATGATAAATATTGACTCAGGCGATCTGATGACATCATTAAATATTGAAAATGAAAAGGTTATGTCAGGAGTAACTGTGGCTTATAACACATACCTCTACTCAGATATAGAAGGCAAGCTATATCTACATAATTTAAACAATGGTGACCTAAAGTGGAAAAATGATTTAAAAGATTTAGTAATCTCCAAGGCATTAATAACACCTTTACATGTTTATGTTCAAACATCTTCCGATGTTCTTTATGCTTTTGATTTTCAAACAGGAGAGATTGCTTGGTCTAAAAATGCTCAAGCACCATTGCTTTCGATTAGAGGAACATCAAATCCAGTTTTTTATGAAGGCTTAATATTTGCAACTTTTTCTAATGGCAGGCTTGCAGCTATTCGAGCTGAAGACGGTATTCAATTATGGGAAAAACCAATTTCTAGAATTAAGGGTTCCACAGAACTTGAAAAACTAATGGATGCAGATAGCCCAGTAATTGCTTTTGATGAATTTGTATATGCTGCCAATTACAACGGATCTTTGACAAGATTTAATATCAGGGGTGGAGAAAAATTATTCTCGGTAGATTTATCTACAACAAAACCAATCAAACAATTCAGGGATATGGTCCTGGCTGTAAATGTTGACGATGAGATTATCGCATTTGATGCGCTAAATGGCACAGAAAAATGGAGGAATTCAAGTTTTAAATTCCGAAAAATATCTGAATTAATTTTTATTGGCAACAATATTTATTTTGGTGATCTAGAAGGCTACCTTCACAAATTAAATGCACAAACTGGTGAGACAATTGGACAACAAGCAACAGAACTAGAGGAAATCGTACAGATAGAAGCTAGATCAGGAAGGCTAATAGCCCAAGATTCAAGTGGCTCTCTGTCAGCGTTTGATTTAAATTAAATGAATGAAACAGTTTCTCTTGTTGGCAGAACGAATGTCGGCAAATCATCACTATTTAATAAGCTTATAAAGTCTAAGTCAGCTATTGTTTCTAATAATGAAGGCTTAACCAGAGATATTAAAGTTGCTGAACTGCAATACTTTAATAAAGCCGTAAATTTGGTAGATACTGGTGGATTCTTTACCTCAAAAGATGATGATTTTGAAGACTTAATAATTGCTAAAGCATATGAGGCAATAGAACAATCAGATAAAGTTATCTTTGTTGTCGATAAAAAATTTGGCTTATCTCCATATGACAAAGCAATAGCAAATATTGTTAGAAAAAGTGGCAAAAGAAGCTTATTGGTAATAAATAAAATTGATGTTAAAACTGATGAAGGAATAGAAATATTTTATGAGCTTGGGTTTGATGATTTTGTAACTGTTAGTGCTGAGCATAATCTAAACATTGATGCTTTGGTTGAAAAAATATTTGAAGATATCAAAGAAGATGAAAAAGATGATGCCCATAATGTCCCAAGAATTTCAATTATTGGAAAACCAAATGTTGGCAAATCTTCATCAATAAATACAATTCTTAAAGAAGATAAAATGATTGTTTCTGATATTCCGGGAACAACAATTGATTCTGTTGATACAAGAGTTGAATTCAAAGGAAAAGAGTATATTTTTGCTGATACTGCCGGCATCAGAAGAAAAAACAAAACCACCGAAAAAGAAGAAAAGTTTTCAGTAATTAAATCTTTAAATGCAGTTGAAGAAGCTAACTTGTGTTTAGTCTTTCAAGATGCGAGTGATTGTCTTAAAGAACAAGACCTTAAAATTGTTGAAAGAGCAAAAGAAATTGGCAAAGCAATCATTGTCGTAATAAACAAAACAGATTTACTAAACAGAGAGCAGCTAAGTGAGCTCAAAAAAAATATTAGTAATGAGCCTGCGTTAAATGGTCTTCCATGTTGCTTTATCTCAGCAATGGAAAATAAAGGATTTAGATCTCTTTTTGACCAAATTTATAGGGTGCTGCAAAATGCAGATACTAACATTTCAACAAATAAATTAAACAAGATTCTCTCACAGGCAAAAGAAGCAAAATCAATACCATACAAAGGGAAATTTAAGCCAAAGATAAGATACATCCATCAGGGTGGCAAGAATCCACATATTCTTACTCTTCATGGCAATTCTCTAGAAAAACTTGAAGGTAGTTACCAAAGATTTCTGACTAATTTTTTTCATAAAAAGTTAAATCTATCTGGCATCACCATTAAACTTAAATTTATTAATTCGAAAAACCCTTATAATTGAACCCACAAAAGCATTTTTCCCTTCTATATATTCTATAATATGCGTGGATATGAATAGGCGCCCAACATTTATTAATCTTCTTTTAATCAGGTTGCCTATTACTGCCATTTCATCAATAAGTCATAGAGTTTCAGGTATTGTTAATTTCTTTATTGCCATTCCAACATTTGTTTTAATTTTTTTAACAGATTACTTGTTAACACCCAATCTTGAGTGGGATCTTAATAAATATAATTTTGAAGTTAAGCTATTAGTTTCAATCTCATTAATATCTCTTAGCTACCATATTTTTGCAGGACTGAGGCATTTAATTGCTGATTTTACTAGTTATGGTCATGAGCTTAATGAGGCAGCTAATTCCGCAAAATTTGTATTTGGTCTTACCTTAATAGCAGCTGTAATTTTACTTATGGAGATTTGGTGATGGGAACATTTTATTGGTATTTGCAAAGAGCTACAGCAATGATTCTTTTAGCTTATGTTGTTTTTGTAAGCTTCTCATATCTTATTAAGCCCTGGGGAATAGATGCTTCAGTTTGGCACAATGACATCAATTCGTTGGAAATGAAGATCTTTACATTTTTATTTATCGTCTCAATGGTTATTCATAGTATTCAGGGCCTAAAAGCTGTTGAAGATGATTATTTCTCTGAAAGAACATTAGGCATGTTTGTTTCTGGGCTTGGCAGTTATGCAAAAATATTTAGGTTTATATACAGAGCCTTTATTGTATTAGTTATTTTGATCATTAGTTATATAGTGGTATTCAATTATTTAATGGGAATGTAAATGGAAATTAATGGGCTAAATATTACAGAAAAAGAATTCGATGTAGTAATCGTTGGTGGTGGTGGTTCTGGTTTGAGGGCATCTTTGGAAATTGCTAAATCAGGTCTAAAAGTTGCAGTAGTAAGCAAAGTATTTCCAACACGTTCACATACAGTTGCCGCTCAAGGTGGAATTACATGTGCAATTGCAAGTGCTGATCCAAATGATGATTGGAGATGGCACATGTTTGATACAGTGAAAGGTTCAGACTACATTGGAGATCAAGATGCAATTGAATACATGTGTTCAGAAGGACCTGATGCTGTTTTTGAACTCGAGCATATGGGCCTTCCTTTCTCTAGGTTTGATAATGGCAGAATATATCAAAGACCTTTTGGAGGACAATCAAAAGAATTTGGTGAGGGTGGTCAGGCAGCAAGAACATGCGCAGCTGCAGACAGAACAGGACATGCACTTTTACACACACTTTATCAGGCAAACCTAAAAGCGGGAACAGAGTTTTTTAATGAGTGGTTCGCAGTTGATCTTATTAAAAATAACTCTGGTGAAATTTCAGGTGTTAGCTGTTTTGATATGGAGACAGGAGAAGTTTCTGCAATTAAAACTTCAGCAGTAGTTTTAGCAACTGGAGGAGCTGGTCAGGTTTATGAGCAAAATACTACATCTTTAATTTGTACTGGCGATGGCTTAGGTATGGTTTTAAGACAAGATTTACCACTTCAAGACATGGAGATGTGGCAATTCCACCCCACAGGTCTTTATGGAAATGGTTCTCTGATGACTGAGGGTTGTCGAGGCGAAGGAGGCTACCTAATTAACTCAGAAGGGGAAAGATTCATGCCTAATTATGCTCCAAAAGCAAAAGATCTTGCTTCAAGAGATGTTGTTTCCAGATGTATCGTTCAAGAAATATTAGCTGGAAGAGGTTGTGGAGATAAGAAAGACCATGTTCTCTTAAAAATAGATCATCTTGGTTCCGATAACATTATGAAGAAGCTTCCAGAGATTAGAGAAATATCAATGACATTTGCAAATGTCGATCCAATTAAGGCTTCAATTCCAGTAGTTCCTACATGTCACTATATGATGGGTGGGATTCCAACAAATATTCATGGCCAAGTAATAACCAAAAACAATCAGGGCGAGGATGAAATAGTCAATGGGCTGTATTCTATTGGTGAAGCAGCAAATGTTTCTGTTCATGGAGCAAACAGGCTTGGTGGCAATTCGCTTCTTGATTTGGTGGTATTTGGAAGAGCAGCAGGACGCCATATTAATGATGATGTTTCAAAATCATCTCAGAGCTCGTTAAGTAAAGAAAATGTTGAACAATCAATTATGCCTTTAGTTAAATTGCAGGAGACAAAAGCAGGTGAATCAGTCTTTGCTCTGAAGGCAGAAATGCAGAATATTATGCAATCGTATTTTGGCGTATATAGAAATGAGACCTTAATGAAGGAAGGCATTGAAAAATTAAAGTCAGTTACAGAAAAAACCAAAAAAATTCATTTAGGAGATAAATCAAACCAGTTTAATGCTGAAAGAGTTGAGATACTCGAATATTTAAATCTGTTGGATATAGCAAATTCTACAGCATATTCTGCACTTGAAAGAAAAGAAAGCAGAGGAGCCCACGCAAGAGAGGATTACCCTGAAAGAGATGATGAAAACTGGCTTTGCCATTCTCTTTATTTCAAAAATGGTGATGAGGTGAAGAAAAGAAAAGTGAATTTGTCACCAAAATCTGTTGATGCATTTAAACCAAAGGCGAGGGTTTATTGATGAGTAAATTTTTGGAATTAAGCTTGTATCGATTTGATCCAGAAAAAGATCAAAGACCATATATGGCAGATTATAAAATTGAATATGGTTCAAGTGGGAACATGATGGTTATTGATGCTATCAGAAAAGCGCAAGAGAAGGATTCAACTGTTACTTTTAGACGATCATGTGCTCAGGGTGTTTGTGGATCCGATGGTGTCAATATGAATGGTCAAAATGGCCTAGCATGCATAACTCCGGTGTCCGAAGTTGCCAAAGGAAATAAGCTTGAGGTAAGGCCTTTACCAGGCCTTCCTGTAATAAAAGATCTTATTGTAGATATGAAACCATTTTACGATCAATACGAAAAGGTTAAGCCCTTTCTTGATAATGATGATGAGATAGCTACTGGACATGAGAGATTGCAGAGTCCAAGTGATCGAGAAAAGCTTGATGGTTTGTATGAGTGTGTATTGTGTGCATGTTGTTCAACTAGTTGTCCTTCTTTTTGGTGGAATCCAGAAAAATTTGTAGGGCCTGCAGCTTTATTACAAGCATATAGATTTATTGCAGACACAAGAGACAAGCAGAAGACTGCTAGACTGAAAAAATTAAATGATGCATTCAGCGTGTATAGATGTCATGGGATCATGAATTGCACATCTGTATGTCCTAAGGGGCTAAATCCATCAAAAGCAATCAATGAGATTAAGAAGGAGTTAAGAAAAATAGGATAGTGTCAAAGTCATTAGAGGAGAGATTTTTAGACAGCTTCAAAAACGGTGGTAATTCAGAATATTTAGAGATTCTTTATGAAGATTATCTGGAAAACCCTAACTTACTTCCTTCTGAATGGAAGAAATATTTTGATTCAATTCAAAATGGCCAAATTGACGTAAGTCATAAATCAATCGAAGAGCAATTCAGAAATAAAAAATTCCCTACGGAAGCAAAAGTTGAAATTTCAGAGAACTCCAAAGCGTCAGATGTTCAGAATTTGATCAATGCTTATAGGAGAAGAGGACATCAGGTAGCAGATATAGATCCTCTTGGACTAAGGTTAAAAAAAGAAGTCCCAGACCTTAAGCTTGGCTTCCACAACTTATCTGAAAATGACCTTGAATCATCATTCTCAATTTCAAACTTTCAAAACTCAAAAGAACTTTCCCTAAAAGACATCATTAGTTCACTCAAACAAACTTATACCGCAAGTTGGGGATATGAGTTTATGCATATAATGGATAGCCGCATAAGAAGATGGTTTTTAGATAAGATTGAAGGAAAACCAACTCCCTACTCCTTTAACAGTGATGAGCAAGAACATATTTTAAAAAGGCTGGTTGATTCTGAAGGGCTTGAGAAATTCTTAGCATCAAAGTATCCAGGTGCAAAGAGGTTTGGTCTTGAAGGAGGTGAATCTTTGGTTCCTCTGCTTGATACATTAATTGAAGACTTTGGATCAAGAGGAGTAAAGGAATTAGTGCTTGGCATGTCCCACAGAGGTCGTTTAAATGTTCTCATAAACGTAATGGGTAAAAAACCAAGTGAACTATTTACTGAATTTGCTGAAGATTTTGAGGAAGACGATACTAAAACAGGTGATGTGAAATATCATTTGGGTTTTTCATCAAACATTCTAACAAGTGGTGGTGAAGTACACCTTGCTTTAGGCTCAAACCCATCTCACTTGGAGATTGTAAACCCTGTAATTCTTGGTTCAGTAAAAGCAAGACAGGACAGAAGGCTAGACAGCGCACAGGATATGGTAGTTCCTATTTTAATGCATGGGGATGCATCATTCTCAGCCCAAGGTGTTGTGATGGAAATTTTACAATTATCACAGACTAGAGCTTATGGAGTTGGAGGGACCGTACACATTGTAGTAAATAATCAAATAGGTTTTACAACAAGCTTAAAAGAGGATGCAAGATCTACAGAATACTGCACTGATGTAGCAAAAATGATTGATGCTCCAATAATTCATGTTAACGGTGATGACCCTGAAGCTTGTGTAATGGCTGCAAAGTTAGCTGTTGAGTTTAGAGATACGTTTAAGAGGGACATTATTGTCGATTTTGTTTGCTACAGAAGAAGAGGGCACAACGAAACTGATGAACCTTTTGCCACTCAACCAATGATGTACAAAGAAATAACTTCTAAAAACACTGTTACTGAACTCTATCTATCAGATCTTTTAATTAATGATTCAGAGATAAATGAGAAATATGAAGTCTTTAAATCAAATTATAGGAAAAGCATGGAAAAAGGTGAAATGGTTGCAGAATCTATGGCTAGTGACCCAGACCACTCACTGCATTTTGACTGGTCTGCATACATTAAACCAAACTTGAAAAAATCTTACCCAACTAATGTATCACTACAACATCTCAAGGAAAGCATGGCACCAGGTTTTGATTTTGATAAGGGCACAAACGTCCAAAGGCAAGTTGCAAAACTTTACGATGAACGAAAGGAGATGTTAGAGGGAAAAATTCCAATGAATTGGGGTTTTGCTGAAATGGCAGCTTATGCAACTTTACTAAAGGAGAATTACCCGGTTCGAATTACTGGCCAAGACTCACGAAGAGGTACATTTTCTCACCGACATCTTGTTATAAAAGATCAGCTTACTGGTGTCGGTCATGTTCCGCTGGCAAAACTAAATAATGGAAATAAGAAATTTGAAATTTATGACTCTCTTTTATCTGAAGAAGCTGTTCTAGGTTTTGAATATGGCTATGCATCAACTTGGCCCGAAGGGTTAGTAATCTGGGAAGCTCAGTTTGGTGACTTTGTAAATGTTGCTCAGGTTGTAATAGATCAATTTATTGTCAGTGCACAAACAAAATGGGATAGACTTTCTGGTTTAACGATGTTCTTGCCACATGGTTATGAAGGTCAAGGTCCAGAGCACAGTAGCTGTAGGCTTGAAAGATTTTTACAACTATGTGCTCATGAAAATATTCAAGTTTGTGTTCCAACCCTACCATCACAAATTTTTCATTTACTCAGAAGACAAGCAATCAAACCATTACGCAGACCATTGGTTGTTTTGACCCCAAAAAGTTTACTTAGAAATCCTATGGCAACATCAGAGCTATCAGATTTAACCAATGGCACTTTTAAAAATATAATCATTGATCAAAGCAGAAATGCACCTAGAAAAATAATTCTATGTTCAGGAAAGATTTATTTTGATCTTCTTAAACACAAAGAAGACAAGAAGATAAAGAATGTGGAAATAGTGAGGATTGAGCAGTTATACCCATTTCCCGATAGCGAGCTAATTTCCTACACCAAAAGTGTGAAGTCTAAAAACTTTGTGTGGGTTCAGGAGGAACCAGAAAATATGGGTGCTTGGTTAATGATTAGACATAGGCTTGAAAAAGTACTGAATGAAACGAAGAAAGGTTTTAAACTGAGCGTAATTGCAAGAGATGCTTCTGCTTCACCAGCAGGTGGTTATCAAAAATACCACATTAAACGACAAAAAGAGATAGTGGCGAAGGCATTAGAGTTATAAAATATTCACAATGGCAGAAGACATAAAATCACCCCAATTCCCTGAATCAATCTTTGAAGGTACTTTATCTAATTGGTTAAAAAAAACAGGCGATGCTATCAAACAGGATGAAGTTTTAGCTGAGATTGAAACTGATAAGGTTGTAATTGAAGTAACAGCAGCATCAGATGGTGTAATGGGGGAAATAATAGTTTCTGAGGGTGAAACAATTGAAAGTTCCCAGCTAATTGGTAATTACACAAAAGGCGCAACAACAGCTAAAGAAAAGCCTAAAGCTGAAATTAAAGAAGAGGAAAAGTTATCAGCATCTACACCAAAAAAAACATCCAAACCTAAAAAAGAGACAGCACCAAAACAAGTTGAGACTAAAGCTGATACAAAAACGCAAGACAATGAAAATTTTAGAATGGGCCCTGCTGCAAAAAAATTGTTAAATGAAAAGAATTTAGAAATAAGTAGCTTAAAACCCTCTACAAAAAAAGGTGTTGTAACAAAAGAAGATGTAATTAAAGCGTCTGAACCAGCAAAACAAAAAGAGGGTACGCCCCAAACAGAAATATTAGGATCATCTAAAAGAGTTCCAATGACCAGATTAAGATCTGTTGTTGCGAAAAGGCTTCTTGAATCTCAATCACAAACTGCATCACTTACAACATTTAATGAAGTGGATTTATTTGAAGTTAAAAAACTTAGAGAAAAATATAGAGATAGTTTTGAAGAAAAATTTGGAGTTAAGCTTGGTTTTATGGGGATGTTCATGAAAGCTTCTAGTATTGCTTTGCAAGAAATGCCAATAGTCAATGCTTCAATAGATGGAGATGATATTGTTTATCATGGTCATCAGGATATTGGTGTAGCTGTTTCTTCTGAAAGAGGTCTTGTAGTGCCTGTTGTTAGAAATGTTAGTGAGCTTTCTATTTCCGAGATAGAAATAGCTATCAGAGACTATTCTATTAAAGCACGAGAGGGAAAACTTGGGATGGAAGATATCACTGGAGGCACTTTCACCATATCTAATGGTGGTGTCTTTGGTTCATTATTATCAACACCAATTTTAAACCCTCCTCAATCTGCAATATTAGGCATGCATAAGATTCAGGACAGACCAATGGTAGTCGATGGAAAAATAGAGATTAGACCAATGATGTATCTTGCATTAACATATGATCACAGATTATTGGATGGCAAGGATGCGGTATCCTTTTTAGTCAAGATTAAAGAGTCTCTTGAAGCACCAGAGTCAATGATATTAGGAGTTTAAATGGAATATGATGTAGTAGTAATTGGTGGAGGTCCTGGTGGATACGTGGCAGCTATCAAAGCATCTCAATTAGGTCTTAAAACAGCATGTGTTGAGTTCGATGAAGATGAATCAGGAAAGCAAAAGCTTGGAGGCACATGTCTCAATGTTGGCTGCATACCATCTAAATCGCTTCTAGACTCTTCCTATAAATTCCAACAAATCTCTGAAAGTTTTGAAGAACACGGCATCTCAGTTACAAAACCAAAATATAATCTATCAACAATGATGGACAGAAAAAATGGAATTGTTAAAAAACTAACCTCTGGTGTTTCACAACTTCTAAAACACAATAAGGTTGATGCTTTTCATGGTAAGGGGAAATTAATTAGCCCATCTGAAGTTGAAATCACAGATACAAAAGGCAAAAAAACTTCTGTAACAGCAAAGAACATTGTGCTGGCTACTGGTTCAAGACCAATTAACATTCCTTCTGTGCCATGGAATGGAACAACAATTGTCGGCAGTGCAGGTGCACTTGAGTTTTCAGAAACACCAAAAAAGTTAGCAATAATTGGTGCTGGTGTAATTGGTTTAGAGCTTGGTAGTGTTTGGTCTAGATTAGGATCAGAAGTTGAAATATTTGAAGCAGAAAAAACCTTACTACCAATGCTTGATGCTGACATGTCCAAAGCTATTGAGCGTGAATTCAGATCTCAAAATTTAGATATCAAGCTTGGATGTATGGTTCAAGGTTCAAAAAAATCACGCAAAGGTGTATCTCTAGAAGTAGAAATTGACGGTAAGTTAGAAACAAAAGAATATGATAAAGTTATCGTCGCTGTTGGACGAAGACCTTTCACTGAAAACCTTTTAGCTGAGGGTTGTGGTCTTGAAACTGATGAAAAAGGTTTCATAGATGTGGATGAATTCTGTAAAACCAAACTCGATAATGTTTATGCTATTGGAGACATAGTGAGAGGGCCAATGCTTGCGCATAAAGCTATGGAAGAAGGTGTTATGGCTGCTGAGCGCATTGCAAATAAAAAGATGGAGGTAAATTACGATTTAGTGCCTAGTGTAATTTATACCCATCCTGAAATCGCTTGGGTTGGAAAAACCGAAAAACAACTAAAAGAAGAAGGTGTTGAGTATAAAAAAGGTAGTTTTCCTTTCGCTGCAAGTGGCAGAGCTTTAGCATCAGGTGATTCCGTGGGCTCAGTAAAGGTAGTTGCTGACAAAGAGACAGATCAAGTTCTTGGTGTTCAAGTTTTTGGAAATGGGGCTTCTGAAATTCTTCAGCAAGGTCTTATTGGCATGGAGTTTTCAGCAAGTTCAGAAGATTTTGGTCTAACAATGTTTAGCCATCCTACTGTTTCAGAGGCTCTTCATGAAGCTGCTTTAGCAGTGAACAAACAAGCAATTCATATAGGTAATTAATGAATTTACACGAGTATCAAGCGAAAGAAATTTTCGAGCGTTACGGGTTACCCGTTTCAAAAAGAAGTCTAATAAAATCAGAATCAGAAATTGACGATGCTATCAATCAAATTGATTTTTCTAATGGATGTGTAGCAAAAGTGCAAGCACACACTGGTGGTAGAGGAAAAGTTGGAGGAGTAAAGCTTTGTAAAAATAAGGCAGATATCGAAGCATTTGTTAATCAATGGCTTGGAAAAAATATTGTTACCATCCAAACAGATGAGCTTGGCTTGCCAGTTCAAACAATTTCTTTGGAAGAACTTACAGACATTAAGAAAGAACTTTACATGAGTTTTGTTGTTGATCGTGACGAAAAATGCGTATCAATGATTGTTTCTGAAGCTGGCGGTATGAATATCGAAGAGGTAGCAGAGAAAACACCTGAAAAAATTCTAAAAGGTAAGTTAAATTATGAATACATTATCGAGGATCAAGATATTCTTAAGCTATCAAACAGTTTAGGTTTCAATCAAGCTCAACATGAGCAATTTAAAAATATTGTAGATGGGTGCTCAAAACTATTTAAAGATTTAGATCTAAGTTTATTGGAAATAAACCCTTTAGTAGTAAAAGTGGATGGGAATCTTCATTGTTTAGACGCAAAGATCAATATCGATGAAAATGCTCTGTACAGACAAACTGAGCTTGAAGCCATGAGAGATGCTTCACAGGAAGATGAACGAGAATACGAAGCAAAATTAAATGATTTGAGCTATGTTTCATTGGATGGAAATATTGGTTGCATGGTGAATGGTGCAGGTCTCGCAATGGGTACTATGGACACGATCAAACTATATAAAGGTGAACCAGCAAATTTTTTAGATGTTGGGGGAACGGCAACAAAAGAGAGAGTTTCGGCCGCTTTCAAGTTGATTCTTTCTGATGCTAATGTAAGAGGAATCTTAGTTAATATCTTTGGAGGAATAGTTCGTTGCGATCTTATTGCTCAAGGGATAATCGATGCAATTAAAGAAATAAGTGTTGAGGTGCCGATAGTTGTTCGTCTGCAAGGGAATATGTCTGAAGAGGGCAAGCTTTTATTAAATGACTCAGGCATGAATGTTATTGGTGAGGACTCCCTTCAAGAAGCTTCAAAAAGAATTGTGGAGTTAGTCAAATGAGTGTACTAATAGGCGATTCCACAAAAGCAATTTTTCAGGGCTTTACTGGCTCGCAAGCAACAATGCATGCTGAGCAATGCATAAACTATGGTACAGATATTGTTGGTGGAGTAACACCAGGGAAAGGTGGTCAGCTTCATCTTGATAAGCCAGTATTTAATAGTGTTAAGGAAGCTTGTGATGAAACACAAGCTGATACATCTGTTATTTTTGTGCCTGCTCGGTTCACCAAATCAGCAATTATTGAAGCTGCTGAGAATGGAATAAGTTTAATAATTTGTATTACCGAAGGAGTTCCAGTTTTAGATATGGTTGAAGTAACTAATATCTTAAAAAATTATCCCGATACAAGGCTTGTAGGGCCTAATTGCCCAGGTGTTATTTCACCTGGAAAAGCAAAACTTGGGATAATGCCT
>Ga0181587_10003618_pt1 | contig 12825 bp, 9 predicted proteins | sample 071ome_27_FD_132463 | JGI IMG/M metagenome (GOLD analysis project Ga0181587, IMG submission 132463) | Coastal salt marsh microbial communities from the Groves Creek Marsh, Skidaway Island, Georgia - 071409AT metaG (megahit assembly) | ecosystem: Environmental > Aquatic > Marine > Intertidal zone...
GAGAGTTGACTGAGCGAGGCTTGTCTGGCCGAGGCTTATGACCATATCAATCGACCGAGAGGAAAAAGCCCTTCTGAGTTCGTTCATCAACTGTAGAATTTCGCTCCTTTCACTGCTAGGCTAAAGAGCATGACAAGAGCGGAAGGTCGCGTTAGCACTCAGAATTGGTTATCCTCGGTTCCCTCCCGAGAGCACCTCGCTAGAATAAGTAATCGCGCTTCACGCTTTTCTCTCTCTCCCATCAAGGAAATTGAGTTAAAGGCCTCGAAGATTCCTGGAGCAATCTCTTTGGCTCAAGGTATCCCATACCTTAATACTCCCCAAGAAATTGTCGAGTACGTCGAGGAGAAGATACGAGCTGGACTATGCGACCGATACTCGCTTTCTCCAGGACTTGAAGAACTACGAGAAGAGCTAGCGCTCTCGCTTGGAACTGACGGGGCGGAGTACGATCCGGAGAAGGAGATGATTGTCACAGCAGGCTCAATTCAGGGCATGACAGCGACCCTCCTAGCACTCGTACAACGAGGTGATGAAGTCCTTGTTCCCTCCCCTACTTATGCCTCCTATATTGGTTCCATTCACCTTTCTGAGGCTACGCCGGTATATGTTCCCCTTGATGAAGATACTGGATTTGATCTTTCGCTAGAGGCCTTTGAGCAGGCAATCACACCCCGCACGCGAGCAATTATCCTCTGTACTCCAAATAATCCAACTGGAACAGTATTTTCCTCAACACTACTTGAGGGACTCCTCCGACTCGCGGTCAAGAATGGCATATATGTGATCGTTGACGAAGTATACAAAGATTTTTACTTCTCACCCGCTGGACACATTTCACCAGCGGCATTCCCATGGGCACGAGAATACCTGATTCGAGTTTGCTCTTTTTCAAAAGCGTATGCCATGACTGGCTGGAGGGTTGGATTTCTTGCGGCCCCATCGCACGTTACTGAAAGTATTCTCAAGGTCCATGACGTTATGGTTTCATGTGCTCCAGTTGCATCTCAATACGCTGCTATTGCTGCACTTCGTTATGGTGAATCTGCTCGTCTTGCAGCCATTGAGGAATTTCGTCAACGCCGCGATCTGACGGTCGCATTTCTCGATCAGATGTCTGAGTGGTTAGACTATCAAGTTCCACAAGCTACATATTTCGCATTTCCTCGTATTAAAGATACCGTGCCGCTGGCAAGGCAGTCGCGGAGACTCGTTTATGATATTCTAAAAAAGGCAAACGTTGCCTTTGTTGAAGGAGCAGCGTTCGGTCCATCAGGAGAGTCACATCTTCGTATTAACTTTGGAAGAAGCGAAGAGGACATCCGGGAAGGGATGACACGCTTCGGCGACTATCTTCAGCGAACTACGGCTGGTAGAAGACTCCAACGCAAGATAAAGAATGTCCCGCTCGAATCGATGAATAAAAGTCTTCTTTCTGGAAAGCAAAAAAAGCAACGTCTGCTCGTTACCTTGACTCGACTTGCTCGAAGAAACGTTAGTGGACCAGTTGTTGCTATTATCGGAATGAGAGGAAAAACAATTGTGAGGCGAATTATCAGTGAAAGCCTCAGCAAGCAACACTCGGTCATCAGCTCTCATCTTTCTCACAATACTCTTACCGGACTATCCTTCTCAATCTTGGAACTTTCTCTTCCGAAAAATACTCGTGAAAAACTCAGAGTAGTTTTCCAGATTCTGAAAAAAGCAATTATCGCGAAGAGACGACATGCGGTGTCTATACTGGAATGTGGCATAACGAAGACACCCGAAGTCCAGCAGTATGTTTCTCTCGTACGTCCAGACTATATTATAGTGACATCAGGTCTTGGATTTGACCCCAACCTAAAGAAAGTCGAGCATTTACATGCCTGCCGCGAGTTCATAAAACATTCATCACCCCGATGCATCCTTATCCCTGAAGACGAAAAATGGCTCATTGAAGAACTAGACCCTAACAATGAACTCAGCATTATCCCTGTTCTACCGACTGAAGGCACGAGTTGTGGTAGAAGTGAGTCTTATGGGAAAGGGTTCGCCCACCATCTTTTAAAAATAATCAGCACGAGATAGCGAGTAGCATCACCCTCCACTTCGCAACTTCTCGAACAGTATTGATTCTGATATCCTAGGACGGAGGAAGACTTATCGACGGTCCTCCAATTCTTAGGGAGAAAGAAGCATGAACACGCTCGCAATTTTAGGACTCACGCTCATTATTCTCGTTATTTATGGGGTTGGCATTTATAATCGCCTCGTTCGTCAAAAAGTTGCGACTGATAACGCATGGTCTCAGATTGATGTCCAATTAAAACGCCGCTACGACCTCATCCCGAACTTAGTAGAAACTGCCAAGGGCTATGCAAAGCATGAACAAGAGACCCTTGAACAAGTAATTACGGCAAGAAACTCTGCGATGGCCGCAGCTTCACAAGGAGATGTTCGCGGAGTCTCTGAAGCTGAAGGGATGCTCGCTGGCATGCTAAGACAAGTATTTGCTCTTTCAGAGTCCTATCCAGAGCTCAAGGCAAATGAAAATTTCCTTCAGCTACAGGAAGAGCTGACAAGCACCGAGAATAAAGTTTCATTTTCAAGACAACACTACAATGACTCTGTTGGTCTTTTTAATACATCAATCCAACAATTTCCCAATAACATCGTCGCGGGCTTTACCGGATTCAATGCTCGTGAGTTTTTTGAACTGGATGAGGCTGAATTAAAAGCTGCTCAACAACCTCCATCAGTAAACTTTAATTAACGAGTCTGCATCCGCAGGCCGGGATAGACGGATAAGAAGAGGGAGGTTACATGAAAATCGGTGCCATCTTAGGCTTTTTTGCTGTACTCCTTGGAGCCTTTGGTGCCCATGCATTGAGAGACTCTCTATCCGCCTACCACAAAGAAGTGTTTCAAACAGCATGGAATTATCATATCGTTCACGCGCTTGTACTGCTTTCTATTCCCTGCCTTAAACTTCAGCCAGAACATATGAAAGTCTGCGCTCTCATCTTCCTCTGCGGAATTCTTATCTTTTCTGGGTCCCTTTACGCTCTTGCCGTAACAGATCTCAGGTGGCTGGGTCGCATAACACCGATCGGAGGAATCCTGCTCCTCATAGGTTGGGCATATCTTGCAATAAAGATATCGTAGAGAACGGATTGCGATGTATCAAATTGCGCAAATTTTTCGATGCACTACTGCGCACTGCTCCTAAAGATCACTGCTGCTAAAAGTCACTGGTGCTAAACATTATTGCTGCTAAAGATTCGAAAGCAAAAAGAATAAGAGCACGAGAAATAAGAGCAGCGAGAGATCAGAAGAGCGAGAGATGAGAACAGCGAGAATAGAAACAGAAATGAAAAAATGGGCGCTGCAAGGATCGAACTTGCGACATTCAGCTTGTAAGGCTGACGCTCTACCAACTGAGCTAAGCGCCCCCAGTTGAAGGGAAGCCAAAGAGTACCCACGAAGAAAAGAGATGTCAACTCCACAAGATTACAGTAGAAATTATCGGCTATTTAGACCTCCTTGTGGTGAGATCGTCTCCTCTAAGTCTTTATTGGAACCATAAAAAAGGGAACGTATAGACGTTCCCTTTTTTGCGCTCGTATCTTTCCAGCTTGCGCTCTCTAGTGAGTCACTACATCACTAATCTGAGCAGACTTTGAGCCATCTCGTCCAGCAGATACCTTATCTTCCTCTTTGACAAAATCAGAGAACAGTACCTCGTCACGAATCGCTGTCTGGTCAAGTAAACGCTCAAATCCAGCACGCCCATCAGTTACCAAGGCCTCGTAGAGCACCTCGTCAACGTGCGCCACTGGAATAAACTCAAGTTGGTCACGAACAGTTGCTGGAATGTCTTCGATGTCGTTTTCATTCTCCTTCGGAAGACAGATCCTCGTAATTCCCCCTCGGTGTGCTGCCAGCGCTTTCTCCTTCAAACCACCGATTGGAAGCACGTTACCGCGAAGAGTAATCTCTCCAGTCATGGCCAGGTTCTTATCAATTGGAATCCCAGTTAGCGCCGAGACTAGTGATGTTGCCATCGTTATCCCAGCAGAGGGGCCATCTTTTGGAATAGCTCCCTCTGGGACGTGCACATGAATGTCCACTTTATCAAAAAAGTATCGTGGAAGGCCCAGCATCTCCGCCCTTGAACGAACATAACTGAGAGCAGCTTTCGCTGACTCCTGCATTACATCCCCAAGCTTCCCAGTAATCTGCAAACGCCCTCGACCTGGTAGAATTGCTGTTTCAATTACCAGCATCTCTCCACCCTTCTCAGTCCATGCCAAACCAGTGGACATTCCCACCTGATGTTCTGCTTCAGCATTTCCATACCGAAACTTTGGCTGACCCAGATACTGAGCAAGATTGTCTGCCGTAAATATCACCTGATGGTCTGGCCCATGCTCAACAACCTCAACGGCCGCCTTTCGACAGAGGGTCGCTACCACACGCTCAAGGCTCCGCACTCCTGCTTCCCGAGTGTATCGTCTTGCAATTTGCACAGCAGCAGACGGCTGCAGATCAACATTCTCTTCGGACAATCCGTTCTCTTCAAGCTGCTTTGGAACAAGGTACTTGCGCATGATAGCAAGCTTCTCAAGCTCCGTGTAACCTGATAGACGTATAATTTCCATCCGATCCATCAACGGTCCAGGGATGGTGTGTAGCGTATTGGCGGTACACACAAACATCACCTTAGATAGGTCGTAATCACAATCAAGATAGTGATCATTGAAAGTACAGTTTTGCTCTGGGTCCAATACTTCCAACAGTGCTGAAGAGGGGTCTCCCCTGAAGTCTGTTGACATCTTGTCAATCTCGTCTAGAAGAAAGATCGGATTGCTCTTTCCTGCTTTCTTCAGAGACTGGATAACTTTACCTGGCAATGCCCCAATATAGGTCCGACGATGGCCACGAATCTCTGCCTCATCTCGAACCCCACCAAGGGCTACCCGAACAAACTCTCGACCTGTTGCCTTACCAATCGACTTTCCAAGTGAGGTCTTCCCCACCCCAGGAGGGCCCACAAGACATAGGATAGGTCCACGTATCTTCCCTACCAGCTTCTGAACTGCCAGGTATTCCAAAATACGCTCCTTCACTTTCTCCAGCCCATAATGATCAGCCTCTAAGACGTCACGAGCCTTTTCAACATCTATCTCCGTCTCAGACATCTCATCCCATGGGAGAGAAATCATCCAATCCACATAATTGCGAACAACGGTAGCTTCGGCGGACATGGGAGACATCATCTTTAACTTGCGAATCTCCTTTTCTGTCTTCTCTCTTGCCTCTTCAGGCATTTCCTTTGCTCGAAGCTGATCTTCCAACTCCTGAATTTCATTCCTGAAGTCATCCTTATCACCAAGCTCCTTCTGAATAGCCCGCATTTGCTCATTCAGATAGTACTCTTTCTGGGTCTTCTCCATCTGCTTCTTGACCCGACTGCGGATCCGCTTTTCTACCTGCAGAATCTCAATCTCAGACTTCATGTGGGAGAGGATTTTCTCCAATCGTTTTTCTGGATCGATAATTTCGAGAATCTCCTGCTTGTCCTCAAGTTTGATGTTGAGCTGCACAACAATTGCATCGGCAAGACGCGAGGCATCTTCAATGGCGTTCACCTGCATAATCATCTCGGGATTTACTTTCTTCCCGAGCTTTACGTAACTTTCAAAAGTTGTATTCACCGAACGCATAAGCGCTTTAAGCTCTGTTGAGGCTGCCATATCAGGAGCAAGCTCTTCGACCTCAACCATCATGAATTCATCTTCTTGTGTGAAGTCAGTAATACGAGCTCGCTGTTTTCCCTCGACAAGCACCTTGATGGGTCCGTCCGCTAAGCGAATTAACTGAACAACTTCTCCCAACGTCCCGACTTCATAAATATCCTTCGAGCTCGGATTACTTGTCCTTGCATCTTTTTGTGCTGCGAGCATGATGAGCTTGTTCTCCTTTTGAGACTCTTCGATTGCCCGAACACTCTTCTCTCGTCCGACAAAGAGCGGGACAACCTGTTGTGGGAATACCACTAGCTCTCGCAATGCCAGTAATGGAACGTTGTGGGTCTTCTTTGACTCTTTCATGCTCATCTTTTCCATATGCGCTTCTTGAGATAGCCCAAGAAACTTTTCTTAATCTTCTCGTAAGAGACGCCCCTCCCCTCTATCTCTTACATCATCAGGAAGAAGCCTCTAGCTCTCTCCAAACACCAAACAGAGAGCCTCTCTCTATATGATGCAATCTCGTGGAGCGAGAACCGCCAAACTATTGGCTTTGCATGATTTTCTTCTCTTTTCTCAACAAAGCCTCCCCTGTTCGAACCTATCATTGACCAGATCGACAATTTTTAGGGACAGCCAGAGATGCCTTTGGTAAAAAAGAGCAACAATCTCACTATTTACCGATCATATTCCTGGTTGCAAAAGGGCGCAACACAGGTTTCGGGGAAGTTATCCACATCCTGTGGATAAGTCTAAAAAGGCGCACTCCTCATTTCGATATCGGAGGAGGCTGGGTTGTGACTCTAGGGAAAGGCACTTCAAATACCATAAAATCTCTCTTCAAGGGAGCAACGCCCCGCTTGGCGAAGTATACAGAGGGGTTTTGGATTGAAAAAATGACTAGGCTGACTTTTCTTGTTGATGGTAGACCACCAGAGGCTTTTCACCTTTAACGACCGTGTCCTCACTAATCACCACCTCTTTAATGTCAGGCTGAGATGGGATTTCAAACATCATGTCAAGCATCAGGTCCTCTAAGATAGCGCGAAGACCTCTCGCTCCAGATTTTCGTTCTAACGCTTTTCGGGCGATAGCGAGCAAGGCCTCATCTGTAATCTTCAGAGTTACATTCTCTAGCTCAAAAAGCTTTTTGTACTGCTTCGTAAGCGCATTCTTCGGCTCTTTCAGTATCTGTACCAGCGCTTCTTCGTCGAGATCCTCAAGAGTCGCAATCAGTGGAAGACGCCCAATAAATTCCGGAATCAATCCGAACTTCAACAGATCCTCCGGTTGTAGCTGTGAAAGAAGTCTCTCACGTTCTTCTTTCTTTGAAGCTGACTTTTTTTCTTCAGAAGCAACTCCAAACCCCAGCTTCTTCTCTCCAACCCGCTGGCGGACGATATCTTCTAGGCCAACGAATGCCCCACCACAAATGAAGAGAATATTAGAGGTGTCCACTTGTAAGAACTCTTGCTGGGGGTGCTTTCTTCCGCCTTTCGGTGGAACGCTCGCTACTGTCCCCTCCAACATTTTCAATAATGCCTGCTGAACTCCTTCACCTGAAACATCGCGAGTAATAGAGGGATTTTCAGCCTTCCGTGAAACCTTATCAATCTCATCGATATACACGATACCGCGCTGAGCCTGCTCAACATCATAATCTGAAGCCTGCAATAGATTGAGGATGATGTTCTCAACATCTTCTCCTACGTATCCCGCCTCGGTCAAACTTGTTGCATCCGTGATCGTAAAGGGCACCTTTAGTATGCGCGCGAGAGTCTGCGCAAGTAGTGTTTTCCCAGTTCCTGTTGGACCACACAGCAAAATATTCGATTTCTGAATCTCCACGTCAGAAGAGCCGCCTTTCGCATCGATTCGCTTGTAATGATTATGCACTGCAACACTAAGCACTTTCTTCGCGTACGCTTGACCAATTACGTACTGGTCTAAAAAATCCATTATCTCTTGCGGCTTGGGTACTTGCGATTGTCCCGAAAGGGTTTCTTCCTGCTCTACCTCATCAGCGATAATATCGTTACAGAGGTCAATACACTCATCACAAATATAGACACCAGGTCCTGCAATGAGCTTACGCACCTCCTCTTGCGTGCGGTTACAGAATGAACATACGAGAGTATTTCTTCCCTTATCACTTCCTTTCGCCAACTCTCATCTCCCTTTCAAAGATTCCTAATGCTCAGAGGCGACCTCAATTCCCCTCTTCCCTCAAGTCTACCATACCAGCTACGACTAAGTGAGCACCTATCAGAAATTCCAATACTCACCTTGTTCATGATTGCGAACAGGCCACCGATGGTCACAGAGCAAAGGACATCAATATCCGCCTTAACTATTTGAAATGACCTATTTATTCCTACTTTGCGTCCTCTCCACGGCGTTCATACACGTGGTCAATGACCCCGTACTCTTTCGCTTCCATTGAAGTCAGAAAGTAGTCACGGTCACTATCCCGCTCAATCTCTTCCAGCGTCTTTCCAGTATGCCTTGCCAGAATCTGAAGAAGCTCTTTCTTCACTCTCGCAATCTCTCGGGCATGGATTGCGATATCAGACTCCTGCCCCTGGAATCCACCCATAGGCTGATGAATCATCACTCTTGAATGCGGTAGGGCAGAACGTTTTCCTTCAGCACCACCTGAAAGAAGCACAGCTCCCATGCTTGCCGCTTGCCCTACACAGACGGTCCCAACACTTGGCTTCACGTACTGCATCGTATCGTAAATCGCCATCCCTGCAGTTACAGAACCACCAGGACTGTTGATGTAAAGATAGATATCTTTCTCAGGGTCCTCGCTCTCCAGAAATAAGAGCTGAGCAATGATGACATTTGCCACTGCATCGTTTACCTCACTTCCCAGAAATACAATACGCTCCTTTAAGAGTCGCGAAAAAATATCGTAGGAACGCTCACCCCTTCCGGTCTGCTCTACTACGTAGGGAATATAATTCATTGCTTGCTCATTCATCTTCGTGCTCCCTCGTTTAGTCCTTAGACTTCTTTACTCTGGTAATAGATGCTCTATCACGCAATAGGTCTAATGCCTTCTTCTGCTTCTGTTCTCTCACAAAGTTTGCTTTTCTGCCATCTGAGAGTAACGCTTTCTCTACATCTGCTATCGGCATTCCATGTTCTTCAGATATTTCGGATAAAAGCGTGCTGAGCTCAGCATCACTAAACTCAATACTCTCCTGCTCTACAATTCGTTCTACTAAAATAGTAGTACGGGCACGCTCCTCAGCAATTTTCCCCAACTGCTCTCGGAAAGTATCGACAGGCATTCGATGTACATCAACCTTTTGTGGATCGACATATCCATTACGCACCAGCAACGAGCGAATCTCGCCGTCAATCATACTCTGGGGCACAGTAAAGGCGTTTTTCTCGAGGAGTTCTTTGAGGATTTGTGCATGAATCTCCGCTTGCTCTTGTTGCTCGCGTTGCTTCTCCATCTGCTCCCGAACCTTCAACCGGAGCTCAAGCACTGTCTGCGCACCCATACCCAAGGTTTTTACAAAGTCATCGGTCACCTCTGGCAAAAGCTGCTCTTGCAACTCATCAAGAGTCACGAGATATACCGCTTTCTTGCCTTGTAGCTGTTCATCTCTGTGATCATCTGGGAGCGTGGTTTCGATTGACTTCGTCTCTCCCACCTCAAGTCCAAGGAGACCTGACTCCAATTCCTCCGGCAAGCGTCCATCTCCCAGCCGAACAACAAGAGGCTCCTCCGCTGCGGGCTCCTCCCCCTCAAGACCAACACGAATCTTTCCCTTAATGACATCACCGCTTTCTACCACGGTGCGGTCAGTAATCGTTCGAAAGGTACTCTGAGATGCGCGCATTTCCTCTATGGCATTATCCACGTCACTATCAGTGACATCCCCCTCATCGAGCTCCACTTTAAATGCATCGTACTTCTCGATGTTCGGTTTCGGCGGAAAGAATACCTTCGCTACATACGAGAAGTCACCGCCATCCTGTCGCTCACCGAGCTCAAGCTCTGGCTCTCCGACAGTTTCGTTAATCTCCTCTTTGACGAGCGCTTGATACAGAGTCTCTGAAATTAGTCGTTGAGAGACCTCAAATCGAACTCGCTCTCCGTGCATTTTCTTTACCATGCCCAAGGGAGCCTTCCCCTTTCGAAATCCTTTCAGACTCACCTGCGGCTGCAACTTTACCACTTCGGCTTCAACTCGCTTTTCAAATTCGGCCTGGGGAACCGTTACTTCAATTTTTGTTGTTACCTCATCGATATCAGACCGCTCATGGGAGAAGTCGGTACTTACTTGATTCATTCGAATACCTTGTCGTGTTGTTCTCTTTCTATTGCTATTTTCCACTATCATCCGAACTGGTCGGAATCCCAATAGAATATCGCTAGAAGAGAAAAAACTCCAGTAAACATTCCTCTTTATACTCAATAACTTGCATTGCTTGGCGGAGAAGTGTATGTATCTCGGGTCGCTGCGCGGGAGTGGTGGAATTGGTAGACACGCTGGATTTAGGATCCAGTGCCGCGAGGTGTGAGGGTTCGACTCCCTCCTCCCGCATTTGCGCGACATTAATTCAGCCCGCAGTATTACTAATCAGCTCAGTATTACTAACCAGCTCAGTACTACTAACCAGCTCAGTACTACTAACCAGCTCACTACTTTCACAAATCAGCTCAGTGTTATTAGAGGCAAGCTATGTTATTCGAGGCAAGCTATGTACCTGACTGGGAGCCGGTTTCTCCTTCATTTGTATTCTCTCCCTGTATTTTCTCCGTTCATCCCATGTCTCTGTTCTCATTTCTTGCTCTCTTAATTTTTGCTTTCAGACATTCTTCTTTTGTAGAAACCCCGTAAAAAACACTATAATTCATCCGTCGCACCCTCGTGCGCGCAAAATAAAAAATGTACTACGCCCATGAAAAGAAATGTCTCTTCTAAAAGATGGCAGAAACAGAGAAGGAGCTCTGCGATTGGCTTCATAGCCACCCTTCTGCTTTTAACAAATTCTTGTACGCCTCTTACTCGAACACATGGCAGTTCAGGCGTTACGGTCGTTTCTCATCAGCCGACTTCAAACAATCGCGCCTTCAAGAGATCAATACGACAACTGAAAGACTATGCGCTCTTCATGAAGGAAGAGAAATCTAAGATTCATACCCCAGGCGGCTCAATCACCCTAAAACAGGCAAAAAAAGACCGAGCGCCACGCCTTTTTATTCAAGATAATGAGCAGAAAGTACGGAACGATTTCTCATTCGAGCCAATTTTAAACCACTTCTCGGCCCCTTATCTCAGTGGTTTACGCTTTAGCCCTCATGGGAAGTACGGCGCTGCCTTACTTGAAGCTCAAGCAGAACAACTCCTCGTTCTCTTTAATCCAATGACTTCGACATGGAGAAAACTCTTCGAGGGAAAGATTATTGATTTCGCGCTTCCCTCAGATCAGACAGTCGCTATTCTCAATAAGAAAGAAGACCTGCTTGCCCTGCATATTATCGGTAAACATCCAAACGTTGTGCCACTTCCACTCCCGTGTATTCATGCCAATCTAGAGGTGCTGCAAGAGGACGAGCTCTTGATGAGATGTTCCACTGGCGACAGCTTTCGATGGTGGAAGTATTCCACGCTTGAAAACGCTTTTGATGAAATACAGGGAGTGGGCGAGATTATTTCGGTTGCATCATCCGATAAAGCCTCATACATGATTTCACTTGCTGCCGACAGCTCGTACTCCATCTTTCGGACCAATGATCGAGGCATTGCTGGCAACCATAAACAGATATATGAGTTCGCGCCGGATGTATTTCCCGAAAAGCTTTATCGGGTACCAGGAGGATTTCTCGTACGCGCTCGGCAAGGGTTTTTTGTCCATTATCTTTTTTTCCCTTCCAATGGCCCTCAGAAGGAAACCCCTATCACTATTCGAAAACAATATTGCTCGCTCTTTCACGAGCCGTACATTGGAGCAGTCTCATCATTGTTCTTTCGATGTGAAACGCCTGTCGCTATAAATCATGCCGTTCGCTTTGATATTCAGTCACGGAGGATTAGCACTCAGCTTCAAACCTTGCCGGCTTTAGATTCCACCGCAGTCCCAAATCATGAATTCGCCATAGCAAATGATGGATTGAACATTCCCATTACGATTTTTAATACATCCACTCCTCGTGAAGAGAGTACACGTACTGCCCCACTCCTCGTTTTAACGTATGGTAGCTATGGAAAAGTTTTCCCCTCGCGGTTCCAACCCCTCCTTTCCCTTCTCTCGCAGCAAGGATTTATTATCGCGATACCGCATATTCGGGGAGGCGGCTTCAACGGGTCTACCTGGCATAAGGCAGCGCGTGCTCACAAAAAAGAACGTACTGTATCTGACCTCCGTGCTGCTATCGAGTACCTACGGCATCGATATCCTAAAAGAATAATGATCGGAATCGGCAAAAGCGCAGGGGCGTGGCCACTATTCGCATCACAGACTTTTTGTAGCAGTAAGCTAGAGGGACTTATCCTTGAAATGCCGCTCGTTGACCCACTTCGCCAAATCACATCAGAGGATCCATATTGGGCACAAGAAGAGAAAGAATGGGGGAATCCAAACCACAGACAGATCAAGGAACTCTATACAAAGTTTGATATCAAACACTTGAAAGATCCTCTTCCGGCTATCTACCTCAGAATAGGACAGGATGACGCATTGCTACCTGCCGAACCTCTGCTCCAGTGGACGTCTGATTTGATTGAGCGCTTTCCCAGATTACCACTCACGCTCGATATCGGCGAAAATACTGGGCATCTCGGAGCATTCAATCTCTACGAGGAGATAACTGCCCAAGCCCATCAGGCTGCATTCCTCCACGAACTCCACCAGCAGAAATTTTTCAATGGAAAACAGGCCAAGTGCTTGGGATAGCCTGATAGCACCTACTGCCCTACGGAATGCTCAGCCGAAATCTCGTTTTAACCCTGTCTTTCCGGAAGCCATCGCTCTGGGACACCTGCTGCTACCGAATCCTCTAGGATTTCTAGTGAGATTGTTTTTGAAACAATCAATCCTTTAGCATCAATAAGGTACATTGACGGCA
>Ga0181587_10003627_pt1 | contig 12808 bp, 12 predicted proteins | sample 071ome_27_FD_132463 | JGI IMG/M metagenome (GOLD analysis project Ga0181587, IMG submission 132463) | Coastal salt marsh microbial communities from the Groves Creek Marsh, Skidaway Island, Georgia - 071409AT metaG (megahit assembly) | ecosystem: Environmental > Aquatic > Marine > Intertidal...
TGGCCCAAACCAATTGGTAAAGTCTATTGTGGTATCGATTTAGGTAAACAAGAAGACTACACAGTAGCCACCTTTATGGATTCTAAAGGAACTGTAATAGACATCTACAGAGATAACAAGACCCAATGGACCAACATGACCCAAGAGATACTAACCCGAATCAAGAAGTGGAATGCCACAGTAATGATAGAGGTAAATAGTATAGGTGATGTAATCTTTGAGCAAGTCAAAAGGGAATGGCAAGATACACATCCATTTGTTACCTCATCAAAGAGTAAAAACGAGATTATCGAAGGACTCATACTAGACTTCAATAATTCAGAGGTAAAGATACCAAACCCACAAGTATTCCCAGCACTTTCTCATGAACTTGAGATCTTCACATATGATTACAATCCAAAGACGAGATCTATTCGCTATGGTCATCCTAGTGGTATGCACGATGATACTGTGATGTCACTCGCAATTGTAAACTACAACCGCAAACAAAATCGTACTCTTGGAACCTACGCAGTGGTAGGTAATTCAGGTAGATACTAACTCTATATTTCATACTGTTATGATAAAGATGAACATCAATAACAAGGTCTACAAGTTACCAGAGAAACTAACAGTAGAACAGAGGAAAGAGCTAATCAAATGGGACATGCTTGAAGAAGCCAACTGGCCCAGATTACTCAATATAGTTACAGATGCTCCGATCGATCTACTGAAAGAGGCCAATCGTGAAGCACTAGAACTAGGTATAGTCTTTATCGCATCGATTATGAATGTCAGAGAAAGGGTAAAGGTAAAAGACTTTGACCAACTCAAGTTTGGCGAGTTTATCGATCTTGATGTATACCTAACTATTGGTATCGAAAAGACGATTGACAAAGTACTCGAAATACTCGAAGTAGAGGTAGAGAACGCACACCAAGCACAATGGCTTGTCGATGAACTAATAAAGTGGAGAACCCACCTATACCAAGGTTATAGTGCCCTCTTTGGTATTGGTGAATACTCAGAGGTAGCTGAAGACTACCAAAAGACTGCGAACGAAGGGATGAAAAGCGCAAAGAGCTGGTATAGAGTACTAGTAGATCTTTCAAATGACGATCCACTCAAAGTAGGACCAGTAACAGAATTAGGAATCCGTGAAGCATTCAACTTTATGGCACTCCGCAAAGAAAAGGCACTAGAAGAAAGAGAGAGACAACTCAAACAAAAGAGACAATATGACCTACAAAGAAATAGTAGATAGAATCAAACAGGTAACCTTTGACCACAAAATGCTGGTAGACTTTGGCTATGGCCAGTTATCAGACATCAAGGTGCGTAGTGAAGGCGGTGTAGCAGATCAAGCAGACTACCCATACCTGTTTCTAAATCCTACAACACATCAGAGAACCCAACAGACGATTATTTACAATTTCAATATGATTGTGATGGACATGGTATTGGACGATGACTTCCTGAAGATTCAGAGTGAAGCACAACAGTATATTGATGATGTAATTGCCTACTTGAGATTTGGTTTTACAGATAAACCTGATGTACAACTGAGTTACTCACTGACTCCATTCAAAGAGAGATTCCAAGATACGGTAGCAGGGATGACTGCAACACTACAGATCGTAATTCCAGATCCTATCAATAATTGTATAACACCATACGAATGATAACTTCAGTAGACGAATTTATACAAGATTTAGAAAACATTGGCCAAGATCTTTCGCTAATGAGTATTGATAGTGTTTGGGCTCAAGGTGCTGAGAGAGTAGTGACAGCTCTAAATGCTGAAACAGGAACCACTGCAAAATTTAGATATGTACTAACACCAGACTCTATTGTATTTGAAGTACAAGATTATGTAGTATACCAAAACTATGGAGTAAAAGGAACAAAACAAACATATGCGGGTGTTAGAGAATCAGAGTTTGATAATAGAACATATGCATACACCGAAAGAAAACCATACTATGGTATCTTCAAAGATGCATATGGACTAACAGATGGCCAAGCATTTGGAGCAGTCAATAAAGTATTTACAATGGGTCTGAGACCAAAAAATTGGTTCTCAGTAGATGATGGACCAGGTATTGTAATGCAAGAAAGATTTGTACAAGAAGTAGAAAACTTTATAGAAAATTTATTATAAAATTATGCCAGCAACAGTAGAAATAAAGAACGGACCCTACTCACCAACCTTTTGGACCGATATGATTCACACACAGGCCAATGGGAATGCAGTAATCGAGATGGGAACCGTTGGAGACGTCACAGTAGACTTTGACAAATATGTAATACAGGTATTTGATGCTACTGTTAGTTCAATAGATCCTGTAAATGATATACGTATCGCACCTAACCGTGTAGGTCGTGCTATCATAAACATTAGGAACCTATTGCAAACACAAATCGAAAGATTCAAAGCAACTGAGAATAACCTATTTGGGAGAACAGGTTCTAATACATGGATTTCAGCTGACGAATGGAGTAGTGAATGGTTTCTCAAAGTAGGATCAGAAACTAGTGGTACTCTAACAATCGATGCAACATCACAACTAGCAAGTGTAGTTATGGGTCGTAACGAAGAGAGAGAATTACAAAATGAATTACCACTTGAATATCAAGCAACGGCAGCGGGTAGTGCTATAAACGTTGGATGTACTGAAGTTATCAGAGTAGGTGGCATCTTGACTGATTGGACCTATTCAAAGGTTGCTGCACAAATAACTGATGGTAAACCAAGTTTCCTACAAAGTACACAACCTATTCTAATGAAGCATCATAGAGATAACGACTTTAGAACAGCCTCTATTATGCAAAAGGTAAATAGAGCAGACAGAGGTGCTGGTTTTCCTAATGTAAACGTACAAGGTTGTGAAGGTGCTTGGTTGTATGCATATGACAGCTCTGGAACCCAATTGAGTGCTCAGTTCTTTCCAAATACCACAGCACAGGGTGGAGGACCTAACTTTGGTATCTGGGATGGATTCGATGTAGAATATCCGAATGTCTATATGACCTTCAATATAAATTGGGCTGGACAATTACCAGCTAACACGAGTCACTACTATGTTATCTTTAGTATGGGAACTATTACAGCTTGTGAAAGTGAAACCCAAGCAAATGTAATGCAAGAACCAGGTTGGACACCTATTAGATACGATATTAGACCACAGAAATGTAATGACTATGATAACATCAACGTGAGATGGATGAACTCATTTGGTTTCTGGGATTACTTCACATTTACCAAGAAGAACGAAAAAAGATATAACGCAGAACGTAATGAATTTACTAATAATCTATTCAGCTATAATGATACCTTTACAGGTTCTGACGCTCGTTGGAGAGGTCGTACGGTATACTCACAAAAACTAACAGAAGAGTTTACAATAACTACTGATTTCCTAGAAGACCATGAGATGGTTTACCTAGAAAATATGTTCTTTTCACCAGACGTACAATACATCGATGGTGATGGAACCCAGTATGCTGCTACTATCAAGAATAAATCTATAGTAGAGAAAACATATCGCAAAAACAAGTTATTCCAATTAGAAATAACACTAGTAAATGCGATCAACTTGAATTCACAAAGAGGATAATATGGTACAATTACGAGTCTATAATGACGGAACTCAGTATTGGTTAGATCTATATGAAGAGTCACCAATCAAGATAAACCTTTCAGTAGAGGACATTACTTCAACTGATGCGACTAGTGCATTTACTCGTACATTTAGAGTACCTGGAACTGCACACAATAATGACTTCTTCAAAGCAGCCTTCTATGTAGACAGTATCGACTATGATGTAACTATAAAGAAGACAGCAGAAATACTAATTGATGGTGAACCATTCCGTGAAGGTCATATCAGATTACAAAAGATCTACAAGAATGAGGACCTAGACCGTTATGACTATGAGATTGTATTTCTTGGAGAAACACGAGATTTTGCAAGTGCATTAGGTGACAGCCCTATGTGTGAGCTAAACCTTGACCTCATACACACTATGAGTTATGCAAATGTTACAGGTTCATGGGATGCATATCCTGAAGGAGGACCTACAGATGGTCTACTCAATGGTGATGTAATTTACCCACTAATCGATCATGGTAATACGTATGGTAATACAGGTCTTGCATTAGAATCAGAAATCAAAGTGAATGCATCGCTTTTCCCAAAGACATTTACTGATGCAAACTGGGCATTAGCACCTGAAAGATTCAAACCAATGATTAGAGCAAAGGCGCTAGTAGATGCAGTCTTTGCAAGTACTGATTATAACTATGAGTCAAACTTTATCGATAGTAACCTATTCAAGAAACTCTATGTTTCTGCATTTGGTAACGATACTAATATTGAAGCACAAGTAAATGAGAGTGATAACCTATTCAATGCAACAAGTACTCTCGTACAACAAGCTACAAGTCTAATAGTAGTACCAATAAACCTAGAGTCAAGTGATCCAGGTAATAACTTCAACCCTACAAATACTGGTTCATCTACACAGATCTATGCATATACTGCACCACTAACTGGTAGTTATACATTTCAAGCAAGTACTGGAGTAAATGTACAACCAGATCAAGGTACTACGGCGTACGCTACTGCACTTCTTCTCAGAAATGGTAGTCAAATTGCAAGTGGTACTAGTAATTCAATCGGAGTTATTACAGTGAATGCTACAATAAACCTAACAGCAGGTCAAACAGTTCAGTTTGCAGTAGACTTCACACCGACTACTGATGTTGCAGCAATCGAGAATGGAACCTTTAGATGTACAGCAGCTCCAGGTATTTTCAATCCTGTAAATAACCTTGACTGTGAATACAAGCAAATAGATTTTATCAAAGATCTACTAACTACCTTTAGACTGGTAATGGCTCCAAAAAAGGGAGATCCAACTACATTTATTATCGAACCATGGGTTGATTATATCGCAAGTGGTGATATATTCGACTGGACTAATAAATTAGATAGAGCAAAGGACGCAGTATTAGAACCTCTCTTCTTTACACAGAGTGATCGTATAGAATTCAAATTCGAAGAGGATGAGGATCTAATCAACAACTATAACCAAAATGCATTCAAAGAGGTTTATGGTCAACTAAACTTTGATAGTGGTAGTGAGTTACTCAAAGGCACAAGAGATGTGTCTACTAATTTCTCACCTACACCATTTGCACAGATAGATGGCGCATTATCTAATAGTACATTTGTAATTCCAAAGCTTTATACTTCAGAAGACGGTAAAAGTGAACCTATTAGACCAAACACAAGATTCCTATTTTATAATGGTCTACAAAGTTCTACGACTTGGTATATGGATCAAGGTGGAACAGCACAACCACAAGTAGAATACCCACTTGCAAGTTACCATGAGACTTGGCCACCAAGTGTAAATGACGTACAACTAAACTGGAATATTCAGTTTCCATACTATGGAGACCTAACACTATTTGGAATTGATGGAGAACTTGGCACTAGCCTATTCAATCGCTATTGGAGTGACTATATTGCTTCACTATACAACAAGTTTAGTAGAAGACTAACAGGTTACTTTGTATTAGATGCAGTTGACCTAATAGAATTCTCATTTGACGATGTTATTTTTGTAGATGGTACATACTATAGACCAGAAAAGATTATAGATGCACCAGTAGGACTTGAAGACAAGGTAAAGGTACAATTGATAAAACTAAATAACTTCAAGCCAAGTGATCAGGATGCTCCTACACAATTCTATTACTATGAAGCTCGTATCGATACTTGTAGTGCTCTGAGTAGTATTGTTTATATTATTCAAAGTCCTACACCTCTAAATAATCAAGATGTTGTAGGTGTTACAGGTTCTACAGACTGTTTTAGAATTATGAATCCTGCAAGTACCGCTATTTGGGATTATGCATGGTTTGAAACATTTACAGATTGTCAAGATTGTTTGGATAATAACCAACAAAACTTCGTCTATCGTGTACAGAGATATGATAATGAATGTGTGTTACTTCCTATTATTGAGACGATTGTATCGCATACATCAGCAATAACTATAGGAGATGTAGTAGAACTAAATGGAACACCCTATGTTGGTTGTTGGAAGGTAGTCGCAGTTTCGCAAGTACAACCTGCAACTACAGTAAATACAGTTTATCCTGACTGTCCTACATGTTTCGGACAAGTTACACCAACCGTTTATGCAGCTCAATACTGTGATGGTAGTGGTAATGTATTTGTTTCATCATTTACATCATACACTGGAGGTGAAGTAGTCAGAATAAATGATACTTGCCAAAGCTGTGTTACTATTACCGACTTTGGACCATACACTGCACAATATGAGATTATCGATCAAGTCTATATCGACTGTGATGCATGTAATAACCAAAACTTTGGACAAGAACCAACTGAATATGATGATAACTGTAGAGAGTTTGATGGCGTCTAGTTCATCGGACTCTCTCGATATATTTCTAATAGAATAATAACAGACCAATATGGCAGCAGAAAAAGAAGTCAAAATCAAGTTTACCATCGATGGTATAGAGAAAGAAGTCGACAATATTGAAGACTTTACCAAAGAGATGGAGAAAGCTGGAAAGGCTACCAAACAGGCAGAAAAAGAGGGTGGATTCTTTTCAAAGCAATTAGATGCCATCAAGGAGAAGTTCTCTGGATTATCTAATAGTTTCAATGACCTCAAGAAAGGTTACAAGACGCTACAATCAGGTTTATCTGGTATTGCAAAAGGATTTGGAATCAGTAGTAAAGCAGCTAATGTATTTGGAAAGGTAACATCAGCAGCTATTGCAGCAACTGGTATTGGTCTTCTAGTACCATTAGTACTTGCACTTGTCAATTACTTCAAGAATCTAGAAGGTGGAGCCAAAGCTCTAAAGAAGGTAATGGCAGGACTTGGTGCTATTGTAGCCAATGTAGGTAAAGCCTTGAAGTTATTAGTACAAGGTAAATTCGCAGAAGCATTCAATACTATGAAAGATGCCGTCAACGAGGCTACTACAGCAGTTGATAGTCTATTTGATGCTGAAAAGAAACTGGCAGATCTTCGTAAAAAGACTATTATTGAGAATGCCCAACTAAATGCAGAAATAGAGGCACAGAAAAAAGTACTTGAAGATACTACACTAGGTCTTGATGAAAGACTTGCTGCACTTGACAAGGTTACAGCTGCTACTAAACAATTAGCAGAAAACCAAGTTGCTGAAACACAATTAGCACTACAAGCTGCACAGGCACAGTTGACTCTAACAAATAACTACGAAGAGCGTAGAGAGAAACAACAAGAAATTGCAGAATTACAAGCACAACTAATTGAACAACAAACTCAAATTGCAAATATCGAATATGATGCTGAAAGAGTTGGTCGTGAAATTAGAACACAAGCTGCTGAAGAACGTAAAGCCCAAATAGAAGAGAGACTTGCACAAGAACAAACAGTATCTGATATACTACGTGACTTGCGAGTAGAGGACATCAAAGACGAACAAGAAAAGGCTGAAGCACAATTAGAGATACAAAAGCAAGCAGCACTCAAAGAGTTACGTGAAAACAAGGCAACTAAAGAACAGTTAGCAGAAGCCGAACAGTTATATGAGAATCAACTATCTCAAATGCGTCAAGATTTTGCTGATGCTGAAGCACAGAAACGTAAAGAACGCGAAGAGGCAGAATTACAAGAATATAAAGATAAACAAGCAAGACTAAAAGAGATTCTAGATGCTGCATACTTTGAGAGTATCGAAAATGAATTTCAACGCGCACAAGAAGAACTTGCCTTTGAAGAACAAAAGGCAATGGAAGAACTTGCACTACTTGGAGCTACTGAAGAACAAAAGCAAAAGATCAGAGACCAGTTCCAAAAGAAACGTGAGAAGCTGGCAAAAGAAGAGGCTGATTACAATGTAGCACTCAAGAAGGCTGAAAAGGATAATGAGTTACAATTAGCAGTTGGAGCCTTTGGTGCTATTGCTAGTCTTGTTGGAGAACAAACAGCAGTTGGTAAAGCAGCAGCGATTGCAGCAACTACGATACAAACATACCAAGCAGCACAATCTGCCTATGCATCTCAGTTGATTCCTGGTGATCCAACCTCTCCTGTTAGAGCTACTATAGCAGCAGGAATCGCAGTTGCCAGTGGTATTGCGAATGTACAACAGATACTTTCTACACCTACTCCTGCAGCTGGAGGTGGTGGTGGAGGTGCTGGTGGTGGAGTACCAAGTAGACCAACAATTCCTACATTCAATCCAGAAGCAGCATTAGATGCTACAGCAGCTGGACAAGAAGGAGCAGCTACAGTTACTGCAAGCCAGCAAGGTACACAAGCACCAATTAGAGCATATGTAGTAGCAACAGAAGTTACTAGCGAACAAGAAGCAAATAAAAAGATCGAAGATCTAGCAAAATTATAATTATGAACAAGATTGTAGAATTACTCATCAACGTAGATGAACTTGAATTTGATAACATGGGTGTCGATATTATGTCTCTCGTCGACAGACCAGCAATTGGCATCAATTGGCAAGCATTTGCTGAACAACAATTCGTTGAACCAAATGCCGGAGAAAGTGAAGAAGACTTTATAGGACGTTGTATACCAGTACTCACAGAGGAAGGTTACGAGAGTGATCAAGCCGCAGCTATATGTTACAGTTACTGGGAAGGCCAAAAGCAAGAGATGTCACAGGATGAAATACGAGACGCTATTTTAGAATTGGCAGCAAGCGATGAGTTTGGAGAAGAATACGATCCTGAAACTGTAGTTATAATTGATGGTACTAAAAAAGAATTTGAAGATATTGGCGACTATCTAAAAGGAATTAGAGCTCTTGATATTCTTGGTAAAAGAGATCTAACAAAAAAGGCTGAAACAAAATACCGTTATGCTGGACCACCTGCTGAACGTAACTTTTGTAAAGCAATGCAGAGACTTCGTAAAATCTATACAAGAGAAGAGATCGATGAGATGGAAGATAGGGCTATCAATAGTCAATTTGGACATAATAAACAAGCCTATTCAATCTTTGATTTCAAGGGTGGTGTAAATTGCAAACACTATTGGGAAGAACTTGAAGTATTCAAGAACAATAATAACGAAACTGTAATGATTAGTAGAGGACCTGCAAGAGGTAGAGCTGGTCAAGATGCTAATGCTTCTAATAATTATTGGAGATACCCTGGTTCATTTGCATTTTCTGAAGACGATCAACGAATTGTAATTGGCCCTGCAATGGTACCACAAATCTTGATACCAAGACGCGATGCTATGGGTAATCTATTTCATGTATTCTTTAGTCAAGAGACTATTAGAGAAATTGCTGAGAAGTTCATGAAGGAACAGAAGCTCCACAATACAGATGTAAATCATAACGACGAAGTAGTGCAAGAGAATACACTACTTGAATCGTGGTTGGTAGAAGATCCTAAAAAAGATAAATCAAGTTTATATGGATTTGATGTACCAAAAGGCACTTGGATGACGAGCTACAAGATAAATAATTCAGAAACGTGGAAGAAGATCAAAGACGGCGAACTGAATGGTTTTAGTATTGCTGGAAACTTCCTTGAAAAAGCAATCAAGAACTAATGAACGAAATCAAAGATACTACAGCAAATATAGTAACTATAGCAGGATCAGGTGCTGCTATCATGAACTGGAATGAATGGCTAACCTTGGGTCTAATAGTCTCAGGTATTATTCTAAATATCGTGAGAATTCATGCCATTAGAAGCAAGAAGAAGGACCAGTCCGAAAACTAGATCCTTCTCTCTCCTGCATAAACCTGAAAGTTATATGCTAATCATGCAAATTTGTTTCAAACTTTTTTCGATTAGTAGCTATTTTCAATGTGGTCTACTAGATCAGCAAAGGAATAGAACTCCTCTTTTACTAACACAGCACCATCTACAACTTGACTAACTACGTAAAAGTCAGGTTGGAATGAGATACGAATACCCATACCTTCTTCTTCGTCAGATTCGATACATAGCATGTTGTTATCCAACTGCGATATGGTAACAAGTCCAACATTTTCGTCAAAATAGGTTTTGACTTGGTCGATTTGATTTTGCATTTCCATCATTTGTTTTGCCTTTATCATTATTATAGTACTAATATAAACAATTTCTACGACATAAAAAAATCTGAGAGCACTTTTTTTCAACTTTTGTCCATTTTTCAATCCCGTATATTTCTATATGTTACGTAACCTAAACAAAACTATTTCATTATGAATGTAAACGAAGCAATCACAAAGCTCAGAGTATTACTTGGAGCTGAGACTGAAGAAGTAGTGGAAATCCAAAACGACGAGCACGTAGACGAGAAAACTGAAGTCAAAATGGCTGAAGCTACTCTTGTAGACGGAACGGAAGTTTACACTGAAGGCGAGCTAGAACCAGGAGCAATCCTATTCGTTAGAGCTGGTGAAGGTGTATCTGAAGATCCATTCGCGCCGGCTGGGTTGCATGAAACTACAGAAGGTTTGCTAATTACAGTAGGTGAAAATGGTGAAATTACTTCGATCGAAGAAAAAGCTGAAGAGAATATCGAAGCTGAAGAAGAAATCAAAGAAGAAGTTGCAATGCAATTCAACGCTGATGAATTCATTACAGAGATCGCAGGTCTAATCAAACCATACACTGAAGAAATTAGCTCTCTAAAAGAAGAACTAAACACTCTAACTGAGCGTTTTGAGGCAATCGCGGATATGCCAGCTACTAAAAAGATTCGCAACAACTTCTCTGAAGAAGCAAAAGTTATCAAAGGTCGTGCAGAAGCACGTTTTGAAAAGCTTGTATCAATCAGAAAGAACAAATAACAAACTAAACTAAACAAACATCAATTATTATGGCATTTGATCTAACAGCCCTAACAGCATACACTGATGAGCTTTCATTAGACTTGATCGCAAAGGCAGTGTTGACCACAGACTTGATGAATGATATCGACGTTCGTTCTGGCCTTCAAGCAGGAACAGTTGCTATCAATCTAATGGACGGCGACCTAAACGTTGCTGATCTTGCATGTGGTTGGAACCCAAGCGGTGATGTAAACTTCTCTCAAGTTGACATCTCAATCGCAGACAAACAAGTAAAAATGGAACTTTGTCCAGAAGACCTACGCCAGTACTGGTTATCTCAGAGAATGAGCGCAGGAACTGCTAACGACTCAGTACCATTCGAAGAAACTATCGCTAGTTACTACGTAGAAAGAGTACGTAAATACAACGAAGGTTTCCTAATCAACGGAGACGGTACTGTAAACGGTATCAAAGCTCAAATTACTGCAGCAGCAGGTGCTAACGTACCAGCAGGTGCAGCAGCTTGGACAGTTTCTAACGCAATCGACCAAGCTCTTGACCTATTCGATTCTATCGACGAGGCAGTAAAAGACAGAGAAGATCTAATCATGATCGTTTCTCCAGCTAACTTCCAAACTCTACGTAGAGCATTAGTAGCTCAGAACTACTACCACTACGATCAAGGAGATGGTAGAACTCTAGATCTAATCGGAACTAACTGTAAAGTTGTAAAATCTTCAGGTCTTGTAGGATCTGATTACGTTGCAGCTGGTCCTGCTGGATTTATCGTTGCAGGAACTGGTCTAGAATCTGACTTCGAAACTATGAAATTCTTCTACGATGAAGGAGAAGACGTAGTAAAGTTCAGAGCAGCATGGAGACTTGGAGTTGCAGTACACCAAGTAAACCTATTTGCAACTAACGGATTAGCATAATCACACTATAACCAAAGAGAGGATTTCGGTCCTCTCTTTATAAACTAAACAAAGAAAAGAAACTATGAGTTGTTCAAATATCTCAGCAGGATTTACCCTAGATTGTAATGATGCACAAGGTGGCGTTGATAAAGTTTTTATCGCAAACGGACCCGTTGAAGGCATCACAGAATCTTCAGGTAATGTAACTGCTATTACAGTGGGCGGATCTGCCCTAACTCCTAGTGATTTCTTTACCTTCGAAATGCCACGTCAAACTGGTTCATACACTGAAACTGTAGCAGTATCACAAGAAAATGGTACAGTAACATATGACCAAGCATTGACATTAGTATTCAACAAAATGGAAGCTGCAAAACGCAACCAATTGTTACTAATGGCAGAAGCTACTAGCATGGTTGTAGTATTCAAGACTAACGATGAAACACCAAAGTATTTCTCAGTAGGTCTTGAGCGTGGAGCATACGTTTCAGCAGCAACAGTTACTAGTGGAACTGCATACGCAGATCGTCAAGGATATGAAATCACTATCAGCGGACTAGAAGCCGCACCTTCATACGAAATTACATCTTCTATTGTAGAATCGTAATTCGTATTCTATATACTTGTGGCGAAAGGAGCTCTATTGGGGCTCCTTTCTTTTGTTTACAGGTATTCTATTTTCTATATTTCCTATTGTAAAAACATAATTTTGTATGACTATTATTGTAGTAAACAACGAATCTCAATTTGATTTATCATTCAACGTTGCAAATGTTGACTGTGGATTGGGAGATGCATATAAATTTAGAATGAGAAGCCAATGGGACCAAACTGATGATACCTGGGTTGGTTCTAGTAGTGGTTATTTTACAGCGACACTATTATCTACAAATGATAGATATAGTGAATTCAGAGTAACCCTAAATCCATTCTTTCAAAATTCTGTAGAACACTATAATGGTATCTATGAATACGAGTTACTTTGTGATGACGAATCAGTATTAGATTCTGGACTAATCAAAGTGGTTACAAATCCTGGAGGAACTACTGGAGATACTGCTTTTGTGAGTAACAA
>Ga0181587_10003640_pt1 | contig 12785 bp, 10 predicted proteins | sample 071ome_27_FD_132463 | JGI IMG/M metagenome (GOLD analysis project Ga0181587, IMG submission 132463) | Coastal salt marsh microbial communities from the Groves Creek Marsh, Skidaway Island, Georgia - 071409AT metaG (megahit assembly) | ecosystem: Environmental > Aquatic > Marine > Intertidal...
ATCTCACCGAGTTTCTGTTTCGTGCGCTCGTCCCGAACCACGATCCAACGCCGACTGGCGTCATTGCCGCCGCTCGGTGCCTGTTCGGCCAGGTCGATGCAGTCGAACAGCACCTGATCGTCGACGGGTCGGTCGAAATCGAGCCGTTTCCGTACCGACCGGGTCGTGGTCAGAAGCCGGTCGACCTGCGCAAGATCAAAGCCCGCGTCATTGCTGGAACCGTGGGTGGGATTGTGGTTGAGGTCGTGGGTGGGATTGTGGCTGTCGGTCATGGGCGCTCCGTGGTGGCTGCTAGGCAAGGTGCGGGATCAGCCATGGTGGGCTCGGGCCGCTTTGGCGAGCGTGCGAAGGTCAGCCCGTTCGTCATCGGTCAACACTTCGAGATCGACCGCGTGGAGCCGATCGGTCAGCGCCTCCGCTTCCTCCCGGACGTCGGCGAGATGGCTGACATCGGGATACGGCGGTGCCCAACCAAACAGGTTGGCGTTCCACTCGGCGACCGGACCGGTCAAGATCGACTCGAGCGGGCTGATACCGGTCGCTTGCGCCGCCACACAGTGACGGCTGAACCGAAGCTCCCGCATGACCTGCGCCAGCTGGAACGTGCGGGCCGGGCCGGGCTCGTCCGGCAGCGGCATGTCCCGCCAGCCGACAAACATCGGCGCGCCCTGCGGGGCCGCCGCCACCACAACCTTGTGCATCAACTCGCCGAGCCGCTCCACACCCTCGAAGCCAGCGAGCTTCTCCGCCCCCCACTCCTGGCAGATTTGGGTGTACACGGCGGCACCGTCGGCTGGTGCCATCACGGCGCGGCCACCCGCAACCATCGCGCGCATGCGTTCCGGGGCCCAGAAATATGCTGCACCAACAACATTGTCGGGTGGGCAGTCACCGAGCACCCCGAGCCGCCCTACCGCGTAACCGTCGAGGCCTTCGGCGGTCAGCCCGAGCTCGTGGGCTCGAGCGATGGTTGACTCGTCAAGGAGCCAGTGCATCGCAAGCATGCCGATCGAGCCGCGCAAGCTCCGAGCGACGGTAAGGCTGTCCATGGTTCCCCCTGATGGTTCGGCCCGACGGTGAGCCGGGACCCCACGTTCGCACCGTTGGCGACACCGGTTCCAACCGACCGGTCGTTTCCCGCTGCGTTTCGGTGCGCTGCGGTTCGTTGCGTTGCGTTGCGTTGCGCTCGCCGTCGGGTCTCTTCGGGTCTGCTCGGATTGCACGGGTTCCTCGACCGGTGTGCAACGATCGCGCTGCACTCCCTCTCGCCCGCCCTCCTCCCCGCCCCGCCCTCTCGCCCGGCCTCCTCCCCGCCCAGCCCTTCCGCCCTTCCGTCCGCCCGCCCAACCCTTTCGCCCGACCGAGCACCGTGACCGACGCCGCCCCCGATACCCCCGACGCCCCCGATACTCCAGCCACCCCGGCCACCCCGGGCACGAGCACGCGGCCCATCATCGCGACCTCGGTCGTGGCGACGATCGGTTGCGTGTACCCCGGGTTCCTCATCGGTGCGCTGTCCGTCCAAGTCATCGACGAGTTCGAGGTCAGCGCCGGTCGCTACGGCTGGGCGATGGGGACCTACTTCCTCGCCGCCACGTTCGCCTCGATCCTCGGCGGCCGCCTCGTGCAACGGATCGGGCCGCGCCGGCAACTGATCGGCTGTCTCAGCCTCACCATCGTCGCCCAGTCGTTGATCGCCACGATCGGTGATTCGTTCGGAATCGTCGTCGCCCTGTTGGCCGTATGCGGCGTCGTCAACGCCGGCAACCAGACCGCCGTCAACCTCGCCCTGACCCGAGCCCGCCTTCCCCGACTCGGCTTGGCGATCGCGCTCAAACAGTCAGGCATGCCGTCCGCCGCCATGATCAGCGGCGCCACCGTTCCGCTCCTCGCCCTCACCCTCGGGTGGCGGTCCGCGTTCCTGCTCGGCGTGGTACTCGCCGCCGCCGGACTCGCCATGGTGCTTCGCTCCATCGAACCAGGCGGCGTGGAGGTCCTGCGATCAGCCCGGCCCGTGTCGTCGAACCGGGCCCTGTACTGGTCGCTCGTCGGCGGCGCGTTCCTGTCGTTCTCGGCTGGCGGCCTGACGTCATGGCTCGTTGCCAGCGGTGTCGATGCCGGCTTGGGAGAAGGCACGGCCGGTTGGTTATTGAGCGTGGGGGCCGCGTTCGGGATCTCCGCTCGACTGTTCTGGGGTGTCCGCAACGACGACATGACCACCAAGCCGTACACGATGGCGGCGATCATGGCCGCGGTCGGGGCGGTCGGCATGCTCGGCCTTGCCCCTCGGATCGAGTGGCTCCACGTCGTTTCCACCTTCCTTGCCTTTGCGGCTGGCTGGTCATGGCCTGTCTTCACCAACTTCGGCATCATGCGCGCCAACGGCGACGCGGCCGGTGCAGCCTCCGGTGTCACGCAGATGGGCATCTATCTCGGGGTGTTTGCCGGGCCGCTCGTGACCGGCTGGACCATCGACGAGTACGGCTACGGCGCGATGTGGACCCTCGTCGCGGTGTGCATGCTCATCGGCGCCACCCTCACCTACGCCATCCGCGACGAGTTCTGACGCTCTCTCGCTCTCTCTCGCTCGTTGGCGAAGCGCTGCCCCGCCGAGGCAGCCCAGCATTCCGAGAGGGAAAGAGTCAGTTCGGGGCGGGCGCGGGGGCGTAGGCCGAGTAGCGGCGCCCGAGTTGGGCCTGCAGTTCCTGGCTCGCCACCGAATCACCGGCCAACGGTTCCGGATGCGTTCCGGATCCGAGATCCGCAGCAAGCCGGTCGAGTGCCTCGTCGACAGTGAGCCCGATCCCGGCGTCAGCGTCGGCCCGTTCCGCGTCGTCCCGGAACAGCTTGGCTTTCCAAGAAAGCGACAACCGCACGGCGGCATCGGGGTACGTGGCGAGCACCTCGCCCGCTTCGACGATGTGCCAGTCAATGCCATCGCACACAAGTTCCGTGCCGAGCGTCATGCCTGCCGGTTTGGTCGAACCGCGCGGCCCGACCCGTTGAACCTCGTGCGGCATGAAGTCGTTGTCGCCAACGATCGCGGTGTTCCACGTGTCGTCGTGAAGGTACGACGGACCCGACATGCCTTCGGGCCAGTAGCGGAACCCGCCCGCCTCGCCCCGGTAAAACCAGGCGACGGCGGTCACGATGTGGATGCGTTCGGCTTCGAACAGGCGGCTGACCCCCATCGCTGTCAGCAGCCACGCAGGTGCGTTGCGCCGGTCAACGCCCCGGAACTCGGGGATATCGGTGTGGCTGAACCCTTGGCGCCCGATCGGGGTGGTCAGGTTGACATAGACCTGTTCAGGCACGAGCACATCCCAGCCGTACATGCGTCGGGCTGTGTCGGCGAACCCGTCGTGATGGAGCAGGGCGTCGGCCCCGTCCACCATTGGTTCACCGAACGCCCATTGGCCTCGAAAGGTCGGGCCGACCATGGCGTTGGTGAAATCGGTGGCGTCGTCGTCACCGTCGTTGGCGGCGACCTCGGTCGCTGATTTCGACGATGCGATCGTGCGGCCCGGCTGCCAGTAGGGGCCGTTGTCGCGAGCCATCTGCCGGATCGTTTCGGGATCATCGACGACGGTGTCGAGCAGGATCGGGGCTTTCGGAAGACGGGTCGTCGTCGCCATCTGGCCGACGCTACGGACTTGGCCGTCCGGTGTCGAAATGGTCGGGATGGGTCGGGTGTCGTCCCAGCGTTCTCGTGCATCGCCGTGACGATCTAGCATCCTCGTCGATGGCCGAGTCACTGCTGGTGCGGTTGCTGCGTGAGGGTCGACACCCGACCGGTGGCGGTGTGCTCTGCACGACTGGCGACTGCATGAACTGTGTCGTGCAGGCCGACGGGGTCAACTATGTCCGTTCGTGTCAGGTTGATGCTGAGTCGGTCGCCAACGTTGTCCTGCATCCCGCCGACGGCCCGCCAGTTCTCCCTGAGCCAGCACTGCCCGAGTCTGCGTCGGTGTCGGTGCGAAACGTGCATCACGACACGGTCGTGATCGGCGGGGGCGAGTCAGGCCGCGACGCAGCAGCAGCTGCAGAACGCGACGGTGCCGATGTCGTCGTATTCGAAGCCGATGACGGGTTCGAGGTCGTTGGCGTGTTTCCCGGCCCGTTGGTGGTCGTGCGCACCGACCATGGAATGGTGCACGCCCATGCGCAGCGGGTGATCGTGGCGACCGGCGCGGCGCCGATCCTGCCGGTTGCGCCGGGCGCCGAACTGGCCGGCATCTACACCCCCGCCGCGGCTACGAACCTGACCGCGGCGGGGCTCGACCTGGGCCGGGTCGTGACGATCACCCGCCCGCCGGAACGGTTCGAACCAGTGCCCCCTGATCAGGCCACCGCAGGCGGTGAGGGGGCAGAGGCACTGCGGGTCGGTGCGGTCGTCGTCGACGGGGAACGATTCGAGTGCGACGCCGTCATCTGCGACCTTGGCTCGACCCCCCGCAACGTGCTGGCCCGAATGGGAGCCGGCCTCGGTGTGGAGGTCGTCGGCGACGCGGCGGTCACCGCTGATCCGCCGCCATGCCCGGCCGCCGGCGTCGTGTGTCCGTGCAACGACACGAGCATCGACGATCTGCGAGACGCCTGGGACCGCGGGTTCACCGACATGGAGTTGCTGAAGCGAGCGACGCTGGCCGGCACCGGTACCTGTCAGGGATCGATGTGTTCGCCGTACCTCCAGAGCTTCATCCTCGACCAGGGCGGCGAACTCGAACCGGTGTTCACGGCCCGGCCCGCAGCCCGGCAGGCAACCCTCGGTGAGTTGGCCGCTGGTCGTCATCACGCGGCCGTACCCCGAACGGCGCTGCATGACGAACATGTCGCCGCCGGGGCAACGATGGATCGGCTGGGCGGATGGTGGCGCCCCTGGACCTACGGCGATGTTGATGCCGAGTACCGGGCGGTCCGGGAGGCGGTGTCGCTCGGCGATGTCGGCACCCTCGGCAAGTTTGTTGTGGCTGGGCCGGATGCCGAAACGGCGTTGCAGCGGCTGTTCCCGACCGACGTGTCGACGATCCGGCCCGGTCGGAGCCGGTATGTCCTGATGCTCGACGAGCGCGGCTATGTGCTCGACGACGGCATGATCCTGCGCGAGCCGGAGGGTGACCGGTTCTATGTGACGGTCACGTCGGGTGGGGCGAGCATCGCCGAGTTGTGGGTTCGAGATTGGACAGCGGATCTCGATGTGCGCTGGATGAACGTGACGATGTCGTTGGGTGCGATCAATGTGACCGGCCCTCACGCAACGGAACTGATGCAACGGGCGGGGCTGCTCGAGCCGTTACCGATGCTGCGCCACATCCAGACCGAGATCGCCGGGGTGCCGTGCCGGGTGGTTCGGCTGAGTTTCACCGGTGAGGTGAGCTACGAGCTCCACCATCCGTTTGTTCGTTCGGTGGAGTTGTGGCGTGGGTTGCTGGCGTTGGGCGCCGATCTGGGTATCGCTCCGCATGGGCTTGATGCGTTGACTCGGTTGCGGCTCGAGAAGGGTCACATCCTTGTCGGGCAGGATTCGGATTACGACTCGACCCCCCGCCGGTTGCAGCACGACGGGATGATCAACCTTGATGCCGGTGGTGAGTTTGTGGGTCGGAGCGCGGTGGAGCGCACGAACCGGATCCCGCTCGACAAGATGCTGGTCGGGTTGGAGAGCGACGGGCCGGCCCCGTTCGAGGGGGCGGTCGCGTGGCGTGACGATGGCGAGTACGCCGGGTATGTCACGTCGTCGGCGTGGTCACCGACCCTTGATCGGTCGGTGATGTTGGCGTGGGTGCGGACGGTCGACGGTGAGGTGCCGGCCGAGGTCGTGATCGAAGGTGTGACGGCGCGCCGGGTAGCGTTGCCGTTCTATGACCCCGAGGGGGTGCGGGCCCGTGGCTGAGTCGGTTTCGCATCGTCTGGGGCGGTGGGCGGGTGACGACAGTGTCGTTCCCGCATGGCGGACACAAGGGAGACAAGGACATGGCGGTCATGGTGCGGCGTGAGGCGGTGGCGACGGTGCGGGTCGCGGCTCGAGCAGAAACGCTCGATGGTGCGTCGTGGCCTGGCGACGCGACGGCGGTGCGGTTGGCAGACGATGAGGTGTTGGTGCTTGACGCGCTGGAGACGTCGCCGCCTGAGCCGGATGCGATCGTGTTCCCAGATACCGGTTGGGTGCGGTTTGTGTTGACCCCTGAGGCCGGTGCGGAGCTCATGGCCCGCGCCGCGTCGTGGCCACCCCCAGTGCCCCGGCTGGATACGGATGTGAGTTCGGGCTCAGCCTCAGCTTTGGGGCAGGGCATGGTGGCCGGCATTCCGGTCAAGCTCGTGGTCGGTGCCGGTGCCGGTGCCGGTGCCGGTGCTGGTGCTGGTGCTGCCGGTGTCGCAGAGCTAGGCAGTGGCACCGAGCCGGGCAGTGTCGGTGTGTCGGGTGGCGGCGGGCCGTGGTGGTTTTTGGTGCCGGCGGCGTTGGCGGACGAGTTCGAGGGCCGCCTCGAAGACGCCCTCGACGGCGCGCCCGAGAGCAGAGTCCGCGGGGAGCAGGGCAGCAGTCAGCAGGCGGTGTCGGGAGAGGCGATGGAGTGAACGAGTTTCCCGAGTCCGAGATCGAGTTGATGTGGAGTGAGCCACGGTCGACTTATGACGTGGTGATCGTGGGTGGCGGGGGCCATGGCCTGTCGACGGCATATCACTTGGCGACTCGGCACGGGATCACCGATGTGTTGGTGCTGGAGGCCTCGTATATCGGGAGCGGGAACAGCGGCCGGAACACGACGGTTGTGCGGTCGAACTACGGGATTCCGGAGGCGGTGCGCTTCTATCAGCATTCGGTGGAGCGGTATCGGGGGCTGGAGGAGGAGACGGGCCGTTCGATGATGCATGACCGCAAGGGTCTGCTGTGGATGGCGCACAGTGAGGCAGGTGTGCGTCGGGAGCGGGCCCGGGCGGCGGTCAATCAGGCGTTCGGGGCCGAGACCGTCTATTTGGAGCCGCACGAGATTGCTGAGGTGTGCCCGGAGATTGATTTGGGGTGTGGTGGCGAGTTCCCGGAGGTGATGGGTGCGTCGTATCACCAGGGGGCGACGGCTCGGCATGACCGGGTGGTGTGGGCGTTGGCGGAGGGTGCGATGCGGCTGGGTGTGCATGTCGTGCCGCACACCCCGGTGACCGGGTTGGTGGTGGACGGCGGTCGGGTGGTTGGGGTGGAGACGCCGCAGGGCCGGATCGGTGCGGGTGTTGTGGTTTCGGCGGTGGGCGGCAATGCGAATCGGTTGGCGGATATGGCTGGGGTGCGGCTTCCGATCAAGACGCATCCGTTGCAGGCGTATGTGACGAACCGGTATGCCCGCAGCTTTGATCCGATCGTGGCGTCGGGGGATCTCGGGTTTTATGTGTCGCAGACGGCGCGGGGCCAGATGTTGTTGGGGGCGGAGATTGATCGGCAGCCGAGCTATTCGCGCCGGGCGACGCATGACCTGTTGGCGTCGCTCAGTCATCGGGCGATCACGGTGCTGCCGTTCATGCGTGATCTGCGGGTGTTGCGTCAGTGGGCGGGGAGTTGTGACATGTCGCCGGATTATTCGCCGATTATTGGCGATACCGGGGTCGATGGGTTTTTGGTGACGACGGGTTGGGGGACGTGGGGGTTTAAGGCGATCCCGGCGGGCGGTGAGTTGTTGGCGGAGCGGATCGCGACCGGGATCACGCCGGCGTTGATCGAACCGTTTGCGCTTGATCGTTTTGAGCGGGATCGCACGTTGGCGGATCGGGGATCGGCGGGGACGCACTGATGAGTTTCCGTATTCCGTGTCCGACGTGTGGTGACCGTTCGATCGAGGAGTGGGTGCATGGGGAGATTCCGACCGTGCCGGACTCGATCACGGATCCGGATGCCCGTGATGTCGACCGGGGCTACATGCACACCAATGCGGCCGGTGTTGTGCGTGAGGCCTGGTTCCATCTTTTTGGCTGTCGACGGTGGGTGACCCTGTGGCGTGACACGACCGCCGATGTCTTTGTCGACGCCCCGCCGGAGTGAGTGCGCAGCCACCCGCAGGGTGACGGCCCGGCCGCCTGCCAAGTGCGGGTCGGCTCATCTCCCGGGTGACGGCCCGGCTGTCTGCCAAATGCGGGTCGGCTCATCTGCCGGGTGACGGCCCGGCCGGGGGTTAGGCGGCTTGGCTTGATCTTCGTTGGCGCCAGATCGATGGGTCGCCTCGACTGCCTCGGTGGGCGATGCCGTGACAGGTGTGGCATTTGAGTTCGAGGTTGTCGATGTCGGTCGGGCCGTGGTGTTCCCATTCGTGGGGATGATGGGCTTCGCCTCGATCCCGGGCGATGAGCGAGATCCATTGTTCGCGGCTGGCGAGTCGGGTGCTGCGTCCCAGCCAGAGCGGCCGGCTGTCGTCGTCGAAGACGTGGCCGACGATTTCGGCGGCCGGCCCGAACTCGAGGAGGACCTCGTCGGGGATGGGGGTGCCGTCGACGAGGGTGCTCTGGCCCGTGTCGAGTTGATGGACGAGGTGGACCATGTGGCGCGGGTGGGGTTTGCCGGCCCGTGTCACTGCCTCTGTGGTGAGGAGTTCGGCGAAGGCATCGGCGGCTCGCTGGTCGGGGGAGCGTTCGTCGTCGGGTTGGCCGTCCCGCCCACCGTCGGCTCGCCACAGTGTGTCGATCCGTTCGCGGAGTGCGGTGATGACGTCGGCGCCGGTGACTGGGTCGAGTTCGGCGTGGATGTGGACCATGCCGTCGCCGGCGGTCCAGTGCCGCATGGATCGTTTGCGTCGCTGCCGCCGGTAGCGATCTTCTTTGGCGGCTTGCTGTTCGCGGGTGTTAGCCCACTCTCGTGACTTCTTGGCGAACCGGTCGGCCGGCATCGATGACGCCATCAGGGCGAGCGTGTCGGCTTCCGCTGGTGAGGTGCGTTCGGCGGCGTCAGCGCACGACGCCGCGTGTTCGGTGGTGATGGTGCCGTCGGCCAGTTGCTGGGCGGTGGCGGGCATCTCTTTCAGTGCGGCGGCGGTGCGGGTGTCTTGTTTGGCTTTGCGAAACGAGCGGCGTGACCTTGAGCGGCCGATCTGTTCGCTGTCGGCACCGCGATCGCCGAGGTTGTCGATGGCGGCGAGGATGGACAGTCGGTTGGCTTCAGCGCGGGCGATGAGGTGGTCGTGGGCGTCGAGCGCGTCGATGAGTTCGGGGCGGGAGAGGGGAAGCACTTCGAATGCTTCGAGTTCTGCCATCCCGCCGGTGAACATGTCTCAAACGTACACGAACATATGTTCGTGTCAAGGGCAGGCGGGAGGATTTCTCACCCCCGAGCCGCGCCCGCCAGAACCCGAGCCGCGCCCGCTATCGAAGGAGTTCGTCGATGGCGGCGGCCCGGGTAACGCGCCCTTCGTTGACGTAGGCCTCGTGGTTTTCAGCGAGGGTGTCGAGGTCGTAGAGGTAGTTGACGAGCACTCCGAACGATTCGGTTTCGCCTTTGGCTGATGGGTCGCCGCCGACATTGATCTGTTCAAGGCGGGCTCCGTTGCGCAGGTGGAACCGGGCGACGGGGTCCCGGGGTTCGCCGCCTCGTTTGGCCTGCACGAGGTAGCGGGCGGTGAGTCGCCGTAGTCCGTCATCGGACGAATCCACCGTGATTCCTTCGTCGTCGACCCAGCGGCGGAGGCCGGGCACGGGTGACAGGGTCGAGAACCGGTTGAGGCTTGGGACGGTCGAGCGGAGTTCTTCGGTGACCTGCTTGATGAGGAAGTCGCCGAGTGGGATGCCTCGCAGGCCGGCTTGGCAGTTGGTGATTGAGTAGAAGATGGCGGTTGTGGCCGGGTGGAGCCCGTCGGGGTCAGCGAGGTCGTCGTTGGGGATTGGCGCGTCGATGACGTCGGGGATGTGGGTGGCGAGGTCGTGGACGAGGGCGATTTCGACGAAGATCAGCGGTTCGGCGGGGAGTGAGGGGTGGAAGAAGCCGTAGCAGCGGCGGTCGGTTTCGAGCCGGCGGCGGAGGTCGTCCCAGCCGCGGATTTCGTGGACGGCTTCGTATTCGATGAGTTTTTCGAGGGTTTCGGCTGGGGTGTGCCAGTCGATGGTTCGGAGTTCGAGGAAGCCTCGGTTGAACCAGGAGCTGAGGAGGTAGGCGAGGTCGGCTTCGGCTGGTTGGAGGGCCGGGTTGCGGAGGCGGAGTAGGTCGGCCCGCATGGTGAGGAGGGTGTGGATGCCGTGGGCGGCGAGGTTGATCGATCGGAAGAGTTCGAGGCGGGGTGCTTCGGTGGCGGCCCAGAGTCGGTGGGCGTTGGCGGGTCCGGGTTCGGTTTGCCAGGCGGCGATGGCGTCGTTGACGGCGGCCGTATCGGGGGCGAAGTCGTTGACGAGGAAGGTGAAGAAGGCGGCTTTGGCGTTGTCGTCGTGGTCGCGGGTGAGGGTGGCGTAGCGGCGTTCGACGAGTTCGGCGAGGCTGCGGGCGGCGGCTTCGTCGCGGAGGCGGGTGAGGGCCCGGCAGGTTTCTTGCAGCACGACGAGTTCGGGGTTGGTGGGGCCGCTCACGTCTGCGGAGTGTAGGCGAGTTAGCCAACGGCTGATTCATTGACGGCTCGCTGCCGAGGTCCGTGGGCGCCGTGGCGGAGCGCCTAGCCTGAAGGGGATGCCGGGGTTGACGACGATGCCGAAGCCGACGATGGGGGATGTTGTCGCGGGGATCTCGGTTGCGCTTGTCGCGTTGCCGCAGTCGTTGGCCTATGCCGAGATCGCAGGCATGCCGCCGCAGTATGGGTTGTTTGCGTCGGCGGTCCCGCCGATCCTTGCGGCGCTGTTCGTGTCGTCGCGGTACCTGCAGACGGGTCCGGTGGCGTTGACGGCCCTGTTGACGTTCGGTGCGCTCGAGTCGCTCGCGGAGCCGGCTTCGGCTGACTACATCGCGTTGGCGGCGGCGTTGGCGTTGCTGGTCGGGGTGTTTCGGGTTCTGTTCGGTCTGTTGCGGCTCGGCGGGTTGGCGTATCTGTTGTCTGAGCCAGTGCTGACCGGGTTCACGACGGGTGCGGCGGTGCTGATTCTGTCGAGCCAGTTGCCTCGCATGCTTGATGTGACCCCTGGGGGCGATGGGGTTCTGGCTGACGCGTTCGATGCGTTGATGTCGCCGGGCGATTGGGAGCTTGCGGCGATCGGGTTCGCGTTGATGACGCTGGTTTTCATGTTTGGGGGCCGGAAGCTGCACGCCCTGTTCCCTGGGGTGCTGGTCGCCGTGATTGTCGGGATCGTGATTTCGGCTGCGGCCGGGTATTCGGGTTCGACGGTGGGGGAGTTGGACGGCGGCTTTGTGTCGCTCAATGTGGATTTCCCGTGGGATCGCATCGGTGATCTGGTCGTACCGGCGCTGGTGATTGCGCTGGTTGGGTTTGCGGAGCCGTCGTCGATTGCTCGCACGTTCGCTGCTCAGGAGCGTGAGCCGTGGGACGCGAACCGGGAGATGGTGAGTCAGGGTGTGGCGAACATCGCCTCCGCGTTCTCGGGGGCGTTCCCGGTCGGTGGTTCGTTCAGCCGGAGTTCGCTCAACAAGCTGGCGGGGGCTTCGTCGGCGTGGGCGGGGGCGATCACGGGTGCGTTTGTGTTGTTGGCGTTGCCGTTGACGCCGTTGTTGGAGGATCTGCCGGGCGCGATCCTTGGTGCGATTGTGCTTGGTGCGGTGATCAAGCTGGTCCGGCTGGATGCGTTGTTTGAGTTGGCGCGGGTCAACTGGGTGCAGGCGCTGGTGGGGCTGGGCACGTTCGCGGCGACGTTGGTGTCAGCGCCGCGGGTTGAGCGTGGGGTGCTGGTCGGGGTGGGGCTGGCCCTGTTCGCGCATTTGTATCGGGAGTTGAAGGTGGCGAGCCCGTTTGTTCGGGTCGACAACACGTTGACGATCGCGCCGGAGGGCGTGTTGTGGTTTGCGACGGTGTCGGGGTTGGAGCGTCAGATCCGTGCGCATTCGGCCCAGTTCGAGGAGTTGGAGCGGGTGGTGCTCGATCTCGCTGGTGTCGGCCGGCTGGATTACACGGCGGCGGCGGCGTTGCGTCGCATCGTGGAGGAGATGCGGGACGCTGACATCGTGGTCGAGATCGTCAATGTGCGGCAGGGCGCGGCGCGCGGGGCAACCCTGCACCTGTTCGACTGAGCTACGCCCGTCGGGGTGGGTTTACCAGGTGATGGGCCCGGTGGCTCCGAGGGCTCGGCCTTCGGTGCGGACGCCTTTGGCGGTCATGTCGGGCCCGATCTCTTGCCACAGTTTCGGCAGGTTGTAGGCGACGACTCGGGGGAAGAGGTGGTGGAGGGCATGGTAGTCGTGGCCGCGCACGATGAAGGTGGAGCCGGGGAAGACGGCGACTCGGGTGTCGACGTAGCGGCCGATTTTGCCGTCGGCGGGGTGGTGCGGGTACCAGGCGAAGATGAAGGCGAGCCAGCACACGACGAGGCGGCTCGGGATGTACCAGAGGAGCAGGGCTTCGGGGCCGACGCCGGCGATGAAGGCGGCGATGAGTGCGGCGTGTTGGAGTGCCCAGTAGCGCACGGCGTAGCGGTCTGACGCCATGTCTCGTTCGGCTTGTTGTTCTTTGACGCTGGCGGGGAGGAGCACGCCGAGGGTGGGGATGTAGGCGAGGAGCGGTAGCAGGGTGTAGATGACGATGACGCCGTAGAGCTTGACGGGGAGTTCTCGTAGCGGGCCTTGGGCGAAGTAGTCGGGGTCTTTGTCGGGGTCGTTGGTGAAGGCGTGGTGCTTCATGTGGCTGATGCGGTGGCCTTTGTAGGAGAAGCCGACCGGGATGGCG
>Ga0181587_10003641_pt1 | contig 12784 bp, 12 predicted proteins | sample 071ome_27_FD_132463 | JGI IMG/M metagenome (GOLD analysis project Ga0181587, IMG submission 132463) | Coastal salt marsh microbial communities from the Groves Creek Marsh, Skidaway Island, Georgia - 071409AT metaG (megahit assembly) | ecosystem: Environmental > Aquatic > Marine > Intertidal...
ATTTTTCTGGATTTGCCGCCTCATCTCCGAGCAACAACCTTTCCAGGTATCGGCTGACCAGATCCACCTCGAGATTTACCTTGCAGCCCTGTTGATAATATTGAATAACCGTTTCCTTTTGGGTATGGGGAATTATATTAACGGCAAACCTGGCCCCATCAACTTCGTTTACGGTCAGGCTGACGCCGTCAATGCAGATCGAACCCTTGGTGGCGATATAGCGCGCCAGGTTATCTGGCACCTTGAATACCAGACGCCAGCTCTTACCATCAGGCTCTAGGCTTTCCAGCTCCCCGACTCCGTCCACGTGACCGCTGACAATGTGGCCGCCCAGCCGACTGGTAGGCTGCAACGCTTTCTCAAGGTTCACCGCCGATCCCTGTTCCAGCAGACCCAGGCTGGTCAGACGCATGGTTTCATTGGAGACATCAGCCTCGAAACCATTGCCATCCAGCGCGACCACCGTCAGACAGGCACCACTCACGGCAATGCTGTCGCCCAACTTGACATCCGACAGATCCAGTTTGCCGCTGACGACTGTTAACCGCCATTCATTGTCCCGCTGTCGCAGGTCGGCAATAGTACCGATAGCCTCAATAATTCCTGTAAACATGGTGCAAGGCCTGCCGCGTCAGGCAGAATTGAAGGTAGCAACGATGCGGCAATCATCACCCACCCTCGAAATGCTGCTGATGTTCATTGCAATCTGGTCCGACATCGATTCCAGCCCCGGTAATTCCATGAGGGGCCGACCGTCGCTACCCAGAAGTTTTCCGGCAACAAAGATAATCAATTCGTCTACCAGTCCTGCCTGCACAAAAGCGCCACTCAGTGTCGGGCCTGCTTCCAGCAGTACCTCATTTATGTTTTGACTCGAAGCCAGGGATTCTAACACAGCGCCGGGATCAACTCTGTCACCCCATCGGCCATGTCCCGTTATGCGGACAACCTCGGTATCGCCCGGAAACTCGATTTCCGGGTTAACCACGGTAAACAAACGGGTAGCGCCAGGCTGCTTCAGTAATTGAGCTTCGAGAGGAGTACGCAATCGTGAATCCAACACCACACGCAACGGTTGCCGCGCCAGCGCGAATGTATTTCTCTGCCGCTGTTCCTCTGTCAGTTGCAGCTCATCGTGCCTCACGGTCAAAGCAGGATTGTCCTGCAGAACGGTATCGACGCCGGTAATGATTGCGCAGCTGGATGCTCGCAGGCGCTGGACTTCAGCGCGCGCTTGCGGGCCGCTTATCCACTTGCTTTCGCCGGAAGCAGCGGCAGTGCGACCGTCGAGACTCATGGCCAATTTGCAGCGCACAAAAGGGCGGCCAGTGGTAAGGCGTTTGAAATAGCCCGCATTGAGGGAAGTGGCCCGCTGCTCGAAATCTGTAAGATGTATGACTTCGATCCCGGCAGCTTCGAGAGCAGCGACTCCCCTGCCCGCCACTTCGGGGTAGGGATCCAGGGACGCGATGACCACCCGCCCGACCTGCGCCTCGATCAATGCTTCGACGCAGGGCGGCGTTTTGCCGTGATGGGCACAGGGTTCAAGGCTCACAAAAACGGTACTCCCGGCGGCCCGCTGTCCTGCCTGCGCCAGCGCGTTGACTTCCGCATGCGCGGTTCCCGGTTGCTGATGCCACCCTTCACCCACCACCAGATTATTATCGCGTGCAGCAACTACCACACATCCAACCCGCGGATTGGGCGTGGTGGTAATGACAGTTTCCGCCAGTTGAAGGGCGTGTCGCATGTGCAGCTCGTAGTCGATCGCGTCGACCCCAAGCCGGTTAGATTCGGTGGCTAACAAACCAAGCTCGCGTGTTTTCTTTGGAGGGTGAACTATACTGTAGTCAGCCAGACTTGTCTTTAGAACCGCTATCGCGGGTGAGCTCATCAATCTCTCTTGTAAATTCGTCCAGGGATTTGAAGCTCTTGTAGACCGATGCGAATCGAACGTAGGCGACCTCATCCAGATCACGCAGTTCATGCATTACTTCCTCGCCGACCGTTCGGGACTGGATTTCCCTTTCTCCGGTAGACCGCAGCTTATTCTTGATACGGCTTATCGCCTCATCAACTTTTTCTATACTGACCGGTCTTTTTTCTAGCGCTTTGATAAGTCCTGAATGAAGTTTTTCCTCATCGAATGGTTCACGCTCGCCGTTATGCTTGATTATCCTCGGCATAACGAGTTCGGCGGACTCATAGGTTGTGTACCGCTCGTTACAGGTAAGACATTCACGCCGACGACGAACCTGGCTTCCGTCCGCCACCAGCCTTGAGTCGATGACCTTGGTATCAACAGCATTACAGAACGGACAGTGCATAATAACTACCCCCTTATTACCCGCGCGAGCCGAATTTCAAATCTAGCTTTCTACCTGTAAACCGGGAAACGGGCGCACAACGCCCTGACCTTGTCTCTTACTTCGGCAATAGTTGCTTCATTATTAACGTCGTCAAGGATATCGCACATCCACGCGGTCAGGTCTGCAAACTCACTTTCACCAAAACCACGTGTGGTTGCCGCCGGCGTGCCAATGCGCAAACCGCTGGTAACAAAGGGAGGACGGGGGTCGTTGGGAACTGCATTCTTATTAACAGTGATATTTGCCCTGCCCAACGCGGCGTCAGCATCCTTGCCGGTAATTTCCTGCTTAATCAAACTCAGCAGGAACAGGTGATCGTCGGTTCCGCCGGAAACAACATCGAAGCCACGATCCATAAAACCTCTGGCCATCACCCTGGCATTATTCACCACCTGCGCCTGGTATGCGCGAAACTCGTCGCTCATCGCCTCTTTGAAGCAGACGGCCTTGGCAGCAATGACGTGCATCAGCGGGCCACCCTGGCTCTCCGGAAAGACAGAAAAGTTGAGCTTTTTTTCCAGCTCCGGGTTCGATTTCGCAAGAATGATGCCGCCCCGAGGACCGCGCAGCGTTTTGTGCGTGGTCGAGGTGGTTACGTCGGCTATCTGGACCGGACTGGGATAAGCGCCACCGGCGATCAGCCCGCTGACATGCGCCATATCGACTACGAAGTAGGCGCCGATGCTGTCAGCGATCTCGCGGAAACGTTGCCAGTCTATTACCCGCGAATAGGCAGAGAAGCCGGCCATAATCATCTTTGGTTTGTGCTCGTCGGCTAACGCCTTGACTTGGTCATAATCAATTTCACCGGTCTCGTGATTAAGACCGTACTGGACAGCTTTGTAGATTCGACCCGAGAAACTCACCGAAGCACCATGAGTAAGGTGTCCGCCGTCGGCAAGGCTCATCCCCAGCACAGTGTCACCCGGCTCCATCAAGGCCATATAGACCGCTGCATTGGCCTGCGATCCGGAGTGCGGCTGCACGTTGGCGTAATCGGCCCCAAACAGCTGCTTAGCCCTGCTGATCGCCAGTTCTTCTACGACGTCAACATGCTCGCAACCACCGTAATAGCGTTTGCCCGGATACCCCTCGGCATACTTGTTGGTCAAGACCGTGCCCTGGGCTTCCATGACACGCGGACTGGCGTAATTTTCCGAGGCAATAAGCTCGATGTGCTCTTCCTGGCGAACATTTTCCGCCTGTATTGCAGCGTCCAATTCGGGATCAAAACCGGCTATGGTCATTTCTCTATCAAACATTCAGGTCTCCGCTCGCGCAGTGAAAGGTGGTGAAACTCGGGAAAGGGCGTATTTTACATGATGTTGAGCTTACCGACATCACTAATGTACAAGTTGTAGTGGTTGGTGCACACAAAACCTGGCAATCAATTCAGCGCCACCAGTCGCTATTCTGTGCCATAATACGCGCCCGTTTCAGGGCATAGATCACTGGTCTGGATAGCAATTGGTTGGTGTTGAGCCGCCTCGAAATAACATTGGAGCTGCAGAAGTCACAAAGCCAAATTCTGTTTCCAGACCGAACTCCAGGAATATTAGCAACTATGGCGCAATACGTATTTACTATGAACAGGGTAGGCAAAATCGTGCCGCCCAAACGGGAGATTCTCAAAGACATTTCTCTGTCGTTTTTCCCCGGAGCCAAGATCGGAGTGCTGGGCCTGAATGGTGCCGGTAAATCCACTCTCCTGCGCATCATGGCGGGCGTAGATCAGGACTACATCGGTGAGGCCCGTCCCCAACCGGGCATCCGAATCGGTTACTTACCCCAAGAACCCCAACTCAATGAGAGTAAGAATGTACGGGGCAATGTTGCGGAAGGGATGAAAGAAACTCTTGAACTGGTGGAAAAATTCAACGCGATCAGCGACCGGTTCGCCGAGCCGATGAGCGACGATGAAATGAACGAGCTGCTGGCGGAACAGGGTGATTTGCAGAACGCGATTGATGCAGCTGACGGCTGGGACGTGGAACGCAAATTGGAGGTAGCGGCCGACGCTCTGCGCCTGCCACCCTGGGATGCCGATGTCAGCAAGCTCTCGGGTGGGGAGCGACGTCGTGTGGCGCTATGCCGGTTGTTGCTGTCAAACCCTGACATGCTGCTGCTAGATGAGCCGACTAACCATCTCGATGCAGAAAGCGTCGCCTGGTTGGAACGCTTTCTGCACGATTTCCCTGGCACCGTGGTTGCCATCACCCACGACCGGTACTTTTTGGATAACGTCGCTGGCTGGATTCTGGAATTGGACCGGGGCTACGGCATACCTTTCGAAGGCAACTACAGCAAGTGGCTCGAAGCGAAAGAGAAGCGGTTAGAAATGGAGCAGCGCCAGGAAGACGCCCACCGTCGCACCATCAAACATGAGCTGGAATGGGTACGCTCCAATCCCAAGGCCCGCCAGTCGAAGAGCAAAGCGCGCCTGGCCAGATTCGAAGAACTCAACTCAAAAGAATTTCAGCAGCGCAATGAAACCGAGGAACTCTATATACCACCGGGCGCCCGGCTCGGTGACAAGGTGATCGAAGTGAACCACCTGACCAAGGGTTTCGGTGATCGGACGCTGATTGATAATCTCAGCCTCAGCCTGCCCAAAGGCAGCATCGTCGGTATCATCGGCGGTAACGGCGCTGGCAAAACCACGTTCCTTAGGACCCTGGTCGGTCAGGAGCAACCCGATAGCGGCAGCATAGAACTCGGCGAAACCGTCGACCTTGCTTACGTGGATCAGAGTCGCGACGCGCTTCAGGGTGATCACACCGTATGGCAGGAGATTTCCGATGGTCAGGACTTGATCCGGGTAGGAAACTACGAAACCAACTCCCGGGCCTACGTCGGCCGCTTTAATTTTCGCGGCACCGATCAGCAAAAATTCGTCAAGGACCTCTCGGGTGGCGAGCGCAATCGACTGCATCTTGCCAAGCTGCTCAAGAGTGGTGGAAACGTCCTGCTGCTGGACGAGCCGACCAACGATCTGGACGTCGAAACTCTGCGAGCGCTCGAAGAGGCGTTGCTGAATTTTCCCGGAGTCGTTATCGTGGTATCTCACGATCGCTGGTTTCTGGATCGTATCTGCACCCACATCCTGGCGTTTGAAGGCAACAGCGAAGTCTTTTTCCACGAGGGAAATTTCTCTGATTATGAGGATGAGCACAAGAAACGTCAGGGCGATGCCGTCCAGCCGACTCGGATGAAATACAAAAAGCTGGCCTGACGCGGCGACTTCAATGACTTGTTGACCCGTCTTCAGCTGGAACCCGCAACTCTTAAATACAGCAGTAAAAAGGAAATCCGTGAACCAACAACACCACAGCCTTTTTGCCATTGTAGCGGACGTGGGCGGGACCCACATAAGGTTTGGGACTCTTGTGCAACGCGGGGCCAACCTGCAGTTTATAAAGGCATATAACTGCTCCGATTTCGCGCAACTTGACGACGCAATTCAGCACTATCTGACCTTTGCCGCGCAACAATTGCCAGGCAGCCACCAACCGCAGCTGGTTTGTCTGGCAGTGCCAGGCGATACTCAGAGCGATCCTGTACAACTGGTCAATGCACCCTGGTGTGCACATATCGAAAGACTCTCAACCTTGCTCGATTGCAAGGTAGTTGCGATCAATGATTTCTCCGCTCAGGCCCACGCAATTCCAGCCTTTGTGCACTCAGACCTGCAATGGTTGCGGCCATCGGCCCGGGAAAGCGCGGGTCTGAACCGGATTATCCTTGGCCCCGGCACCGGCCTGGGTGTCGCAGCGCTGTTGCCTGATGGCCAGGTCGTGGAATCCGAAGGAGGCCATATCAGTTTCGCGCCGCAGAACCAGGAACAAGAGCAATTGCTGCAGGTGCTGCGGCAATTTCATCCGCGGGTTTCAGCGGAAAGACTTCTGTCTGGCCCGGGGCTTACAACCCTTTACCGATGCATGGCCTTGATTGACGGACAGGAGGAGCAATTATTACCACCTGAAAAAATTGTCGAGCAGGGACTGGCTGGCGATTTGCGATGTCTGGCGACCATTGACATGTTTATCCAAATTTTTGGCAGCGTTGCCGGTGATCTGGCTCTGACCATGGCCGCGAGGGGGGGAGTCTACCTGTCAGGTGGACTGTTGGCGGGTATGGGTGATCTTTTTAACGATGCCTGCTTTCTGGAACATTTCGACAACAAAGGACGCTATCGCGAATACTGCCATGAAATGGCCGTTGCCCGGGTTATGGCTCCGCAGCCCGGCTTGCTGGGCGCTGCGAGGTATGTTGAACTTGAAGTCGAATTTTGAGACAGACGCTGCTTGATTTAGTATCGAGGCAAGTTAGCGCCACCACTCAAAACAACCGGAGGTTTCCATGTCATTCGAGGACCTGATACTCACCCGTCGTCAGGCGTTGGCCGCAACAGCCACCGCTTCGCTCTATCCGTTGACTAACGTGATTGCCCAGCAGCAAACGGCGATGCGCGGCACGCTGATGATTCTCAGCACTCCGTATACGAATTCCGGTGCCGTTGACTACGAAGATCTGGCCAATGAAGTCGCCTTTATCGATCGTTGCGGCGTTCAGGGCATGGTGTGGCCGCAGAATTCCAGCGAACAGCGCTATTTGAGCAAAGACGAGCGACTTCGCGGTTTCGAGACGCTGACCGAGGCGAACAGGAATCGCAATCTGGCTCTGGTGCTGGGCGTTCAAGCCGACGACACCGAGGGCATGCTGGAGTACGCCCGTTTCGCTGAAGCACTTGAACCCGACGGTATGATTGCCATTCCACCGACCACGGCGAACTCGCTGGAAGATATCTATGCCTACTATCAGGCTCTGTGCGAGGTGACTTCAAGGCCTGTATTCGTGCAGACCAGCGGCGGGCCTGACATCGAACTGACCGTCGACTTCCTGGTAAAACTGGCAACGGACTTTCCCAACTGCGCCTACATCAAAGAGGAATACGGCAACATTCAGCAACGCATCATCGAGGAGGTTCAGCATCGTCCTGACCCCTTCAAGAGCATAATTACCGCTTCATTCGGTCGTAGCTGGCTTTATGAAATGCGCCTGGGAGTTGATGGGGTAATGACCGGCGGCGCCATGTACGCCGACATTTACGCTCGCCTCTGGGAATTTCAGCAGGCCGGCCTCGAAGCAGAGCTGCGCGACTGTTTCGGTAAGTTGCTGTTGATGCTGAACCTGGACAGCACCATTCCCGGCGTGCGTCTTTACGTGTTGCAAAAACGCGGCATCTTTAAAACCACCCGGTCGCGGCGTGGCGAATACAGCTTCGCGCCGCACCAGGTAGCGGAAATAGACTACCGACTGGAGGGGCTCAAGCCTTATTTGAAGATACCGGTGTAGGGATTTCCAAGCTTTTGCGCATTGACTGCTGACTTTGAATCTGGATCCTTCCTCGAGAGTATTTTCCCACTCTTCCCATCACCCGCTTTGATCTTTACTGGCTTCGAGGTTCGGATTCGATTGGCTCAAGGCGTTGCCAGACCCAATCGCGCCTGCTCAGAGATCCAGTGATTCCCGCAACTTGCGCATTTGCTGCTTGCGTTCCTCGGGGGTGAGATCCTTACCCTGCGTGTCGGTAAGGGCGGGTGGCGGCTGGATGGCAAAGTCTTCACCCTGCATGACCCGCTGGCAGATCTGCTGGTAGTTGTATTCGAAAATCGGGAACGCGACGGATTCCGGCTCCGTGGCCAGGACAAACCAGTCGCTGGCCCTGGCAGCATGGTATACGGCCGGGTGACTCCAGTTGAACTCCTGTCTGGGCGACGGGGCTCGACAGGCTTCCAGGTATGCTTCCCTGACAGTGGGCAGACCGAACAGCTCGCGTCCGCTCTGGCAATGTCGGACCATCGCTGCGACCGTAGGCAGATAGTCAGAAGATTTGACCAGGATTCTGGCTGCCTGGGTAATCTGCAGCGGAGAAAATTCCGTCAGGCAGCTGAGCCAATACTCTTTGCCGATGTTGATGCTGGCCTGATCCGGATAGGCCTTGTGGAACTGGTTGTGGTAGGCAAACGCGAATTCGGAAAAGACCTGATTAATTGCGTCAACCAGCCCCGGTTCAAATACCGCTGCTGAATCAGGCGATTCCGTCGCGCTAATGTGCCGGTAAGCAATCGAAGTTGTGTCACCATCGTCGGGCACTATCGGCCCAGCTGCGGTCGGTGAGCTGCCTGATTTTTTCTTCAACGCTGTGCCCGCTTTCGCCAGCAACTGATCGATGTTTTCCATGGTCAGATTCTACCTCGGCTGGCGAACGAAGTCGCCTGGCCCAATCCTGCTTGATGTGCTGCAAAAAAACCGTATTCCAGGACGAGCGGACCTGCTGACTGTCGCGCCAGTACATAACAAACTCCGGCACTTTGGCACGGGCATATTCAGAATCGATTTCCGCAAGCTGCAAAATCTCGAAGCAGGCCGGGCTCGGCTGCCAGTCAGCAGGGATTACCCGCGGAGTGTCGTCCTGGCCGAAGGACGCGTTGTACTTATTCCATTGGCGACGGATATGCTCGATAAACTTGGTGTTCCATGTACTGACACGAATTCCACGCTCGCGCCAATAGAGGACAAATTCCGGAACCGCGTCCTCAATAAAGTTCTTCGGAATACCGGCATTCACAAGTATCTCCAGGGCATCCTGACCGGGCTGCCATTCGCGATGCATTGAGCTGGAGAGCTCCCGGGCCCCCTGACGCGTTTCCTCTTCTCGCCAGCGCCTGCGGACATGACTGAAAAATGCATTACCCCAGGAAAACCTGGCTTCTCCCCGATCTCGCCAATAGCTCACAAACTCGGGTACCAGACTGAGCGAAAATACGTCCGGAATATTGTGATGTCGGCATTGCACAAGCCATTCTTGATCCGGCATCCAGTCAGCAGTGATCGAGCTGGCAGCGGCGCCATGACGAAATAAACTAGCACCCGGCTCTGCTCCTGCCTCCGATCCACTGCCTGCTGCAGGGCTTGTATCTCGGGCAATTGAACCGGCTTTTTCATTGAGCGAGTAATGATAGCTGGCTTCTAAACCAGGATCCGAGCGCCGCAGTATCATGCCCAGGTTGCAAAGGCTTGCAACAATTCTTGCAATGTCCGACAGCTTCCAGAATGGCAAGGCTGATTGTAGCTCCTGATCAGCCACCTCTACCCAGTGATAACCATCCTGCAGGCGACCCCGACGATGAGCCGCAAAATCCATCAAAACCTGAAGAAGAATCGCCTCCTCCAGCCCAATGGTGGCGGCCAGAATCGGTGAGAAAACCAGGGGCCTTTCCGGCACCAGATTGGAAGCCATTAAAATTACTCGTGACCAGGAGTTGTTATGAGCTATGCCCGCGCATCGGCAGGTGAACCATCGAGGTCCGGGGCTACGTATCTACCACAAATTAAATTCACCAGAGAATAGCATGAAACGTTCCCTTCCAAAAAAACTCATTGTGTTGCTGGGATTGCTGTTGCTGAACGGCTGCAGCAGCATAGAAGTGCAGGACTATTTAAGTAAGCAACCAGCGCTGGTGATGGAAGAGTTCTTCAATGGCCAATTGGCTGCCCACGGCGTGGTAAAAAACTGGCGCGGCCTCGTCATTCGCACTTTCAACGCCGACATCAGGGCGTACTGGCGCGATGGTGTGGGTGTTCTCGAAGAGGATTTCGTTTTTGACGACGGTGAAGAGCAGCGGCGGGTCTGGACTCTGCGCCCCAGGGGCGGTGGAGGCTATCTCGGCACCGCTGGCGACGTGGTGGGTGAAGCCGAGGTTGAGGTCGCTGGAAATTCAGTATTCCTGGACTACGTGCTAATGATTCCATGGGGCGATGGGTCGCTGAACATTCGTATCGATGACCGCATGTACCTGGTAGAACCGGATGTCATCATCAACGAGTCCGCCATGTCCAAGTTCGGGCTACCGGTGGGTCAGATTCAGCTGGTGATTCGGAGACTGAATAGCCCCTCGGCCTGACCCGGCCTTGCGCTGCTGACCCGCATAAATCGCCCCCTTTCACTGGTGGCCGCCTGAACGGGTGCAGAAATGTTGCGCCTACCAATCTGTTTGAGAAGTCGTTAAGCTTCGAGATGCCTTGATTAATCCGACCGAAGCCGTTCCCATGCAACCCTCACAGAATGGACTCATTGCCCGGTTCCTGGATGAAGAATCGCTGCCCGCAAACTTCGCCACGATCATAACCGACTGGTACCTGCCCCTGGTCCGTGGGTTGTCGTCGATGACTGCCGCCCGAGACCGGCCATTGATAGTGGGCATCAACGGTGCGCAGGGTACCGGTAAATCAACGCTGGCCCGATTTCTGGATTTGATGCTGACTCAACAGAGCCTTCGTGTGGCGAACCTTTCGCTCGACGATTTTTATCTCGACATTACCCGACGCCAGAAACTTGCCCGAACGATACACCCGCTGCTGGCAACGAGGGGTGTACCGTCCACCCATGACATTGATCTGGCGCAGCAGGTCATGGACACGCTGGCTGACCCCGACAGCCGCGGGGAACTTCTGCTACCACGATTCGATAAAGCGCTGGATGACCCGAAACCCAGCTCGCTGTGGGACCCCGTCGAACTGCCGGTTGACGTGGTATTGCTCGAAGGCTGGTTCGTTGGCCTGCGACCGCAGGATGACAAATTGCTCCTCTCCCCGATCAATGCGCTGGAAATCGATGAAGACCCGGACGCTACCTGGCGCACTTATGTCAACAAACGCCTTTCGGAGTACCAACCTCTGTTTAGTGGAATCGACTATCTGATAATGCTGAAAGCCCCCTCGTTTGATTGCGTCTACCGGTGGCGCAGCGTGCAGGAACAGAAACTGGCTGCCGCCACCAGTGCAGGGGAAAGTAAAATTATGAACCCTGCTGCGCTAAATCGATTTATCCAGCATTTTGAGCGTTTGACGCGACATTCCCTCGAGACCTTGCCTGAACAGGCAAACCTGGTGCTGACGCTCAATGCCGACCACGGAATCGACCATGGCCAACCAGCTATGCGGTAGAGCATTCGCTACATTCGGCTAAACCTGTTTACTGCGGATGACGGCCCATGGAATAAATTGGCGAAAAACAGCCGTAAATAAGCCTGCCTGCATCGAAAGGCACCTCCCCGTCATACTCCAGCGCACCATCTTCATGCATTTTAGTCTCCGCGGCATAAAAACTTTCCCTGTCCGGCCAGACCTGCCAGGAAACCACAATTTTCTCGCCAGGTTCGGCCGCGACCGCGCGGTAAAAGTCTGTGTTTTTGCCGTGAGGGACCAGATCCTCCCAACCGTCGACGATTTCCAGGCACCCGTACTTATAGAAGATGCCTGCGCTCATCTCAGCCCATTCACGGTAAGCGTCCATCTTCTGTTCGGGTACCGGTATTACGAGTACGGCTATGTACATGGGTACGTCTCCTGGGATTCAACCTTCCAATTGATTTTGGAACTTTTCGTCGCTGCCCGCGGAATCAACCGCGAATCAATTAACTGCAAATGCGAGCAACATAAACTCGCTATCCTTTTCAACTCATGGTCTGCTTCAGACCTGTTCCATTTCTATCGTGTAGTCATACCAGTCGACTATCTTGCCGTCCCTGATGAAGAACACGCCGACACCGTGCCAGCTCTTGATAGCGAAGTTGGAAAAATAATCGATCCGCTCGTTGATCACCATCGGTCCACGAGCAAAGGTATCGAGTACCTCGAAGCGTTCAACATTGTTGAGTATGGACTGAATACGCGCCGCAACGGCGTCGCGACCATCTGCCAGTTCAGTTGTCTCGGTCATGCGGTAGGCACCATCATCGGCAAAAAAGGTCATCAGACGATCGAGATCGTGACCGGGCCAGGCCGCGCAGAAGTCATTTACAAGCTGGATATTACTCTGTTCTGCGGTTGTCAATTCCGCCGCGTTCGATGAACGGGCGATGCCGGCAATGGCCATTGCTCCTACGCCTGCTGCCAGAAATCCTCGGCGATCAAGTTCCGCTCCTTTCATTGCCATTATTCAGCCTCCGACTAGAGAAAGTTAAATTGCGTTCGAATTATATTGTCTTTACTGATCTGTTTTTACTCTCGATCCTGTTTGCTACTGTATCCTCGGCGCATCAAGCGACCGGGCTCGCGAATGCAATGACCGGGGTTCAATACGGACGAATATCGAAAGCGATACAAATTCGCTCTTCTGCGGCCTCGAAAGGTATCGTCTTGTGCCAATAAAAGGACGGAAAGGTTACCAGTTTACCCGGTGCCGGGCAGTAACTCTGTATGATCAGAGGATCCTGAATCTGATAGATTTCATCAGGCCGACCAAATTCCAGATACCCGGCCTGCGATGCGCTCTGACCGACCACTTCTGGTACCTGCAGATAATAACAGCCACTCAACCAGCCAGCGGGATGGTTGTGAGGACGCTGAAA
>Ga0181587_10003644_pt1 | contig 12783 bp, 13 predicted proteins | sample 071ome_27_FD_132463 | JGI IMG/M metagenome (GOLD analysis project Ga0181587, IMG submission 132463) | Coastal salt marsh microbial communities from the Groves Creek Marsh, Skidaway Island, Georgia - 071409AT metaG (megahit assembly) | ecosystem: Environmental > Aquatic > Marine > Intertidal...
GGATTGAAGAAGTGGAAGCCCACCACCCGCTCGGGGTGCTTCAGATCGGCACCCATTGCGCTTACGGACAGCGAGGAGGTGTTGGTGGCAAGAATGCACTCGGCGCTGACGATGTCCTCGAGTGAGGCGAAGACTTGCTTCTTGACCGCTAGATCTTCGAATACGGCTTCCAGGATGAAGTCCGCGCCCGCGAACGCTGCCGTATCCACACTGCCCGAGACCAAGCCCTTAAGGCGGCTCGCCTTGTCGGACGAGAGCCGACCTTTTGCGGCGAGAGCGTCGATATCCGCGTGCACACGCCCGACACCCGCATCGACGCGTTCTTGGTCGAGGTCGGTCATGACGACGGGAACCTGCAGCCGGCGTGCGAACAGCATCGCCAATTGACTCGCCATGAGGCCGGCGCCCACGATCCCGACCTTCGTCACCGGGCGCGCAAGGTCTTTATCCGGGACCCCCACCGGGCGCTTGGCACGCTTTTGGACCAGGTCGAAGGAGTAGATGGACGCTCGAAGGTCATCGCCCATGACGAGATCGGTGAGCGCTGCATCCTCCGCAGCGAAGCCCTCATCGCGGCTACGGATGCGAGCTGCCTGAACTAGGTCAAGAGCCCGGTACGGCGCCGGGGTCGCGCCGTGGATTCGTGCTTCCACACCTGCGCGATAGGCGTCGACGACCTGATCCCAGGTGTTGGTGTCGACGTCTGGACGTTGGATCTCGATTCGACCCGAGATGACGTCGTCAGCCCATCGCAGCGAACGCTCGAGGAAGTCCGCCGGTTCGAATACGACGTCCACCACACCAAGTTCGGCGGCTTGCGCGGGGCGCAATTGCTTGTTCTGGTTCATCGCGTTGTTGATGATGACGTCCAACGCCCGCTGAGGTCCGATCAGGTGTGGCAGCAACCAGGCTCCACCCCATCCCGGCACCAATCCCAAGAACACCTCGGGCAAAGACAGGCCGGCCGCACTGGCATCCAAGGTCCGGTAGGTGCAGTGAAGCGCCAGCTCCATACCGCCGCCCATTGCGGCGCCGTTGACGAAGGCGAACGTCGGAATCACCAACTCTCCGAGTTTGCGAAAGACGTCGTGCCCGAGTTTGGCGAAGCTCTCGATGACGCTCCCATCGGTCACCAAACCGATCGCGGACAAGTCCGCGCCAACGGCGAAGATGAATGGCTTTCCGGTGATACCGATACCCACGATGCCCGGTGTCGCGGCCGCTTCGTCTATGGCAGCGCCCAACGACCGCAATCCCTCCGGTCCGAAGGTCGACGGACGCGTGTGGTCGCGGCCGTTGTCGATGGAGATCAAGCCAAATGTCCCGCTGGGCAAATCGACGAGCCGCAGCGTCGCTTCGGTGACTACCTCATCGGGAAAAGTTACGTCGCTCACTTGCCGGCCTCCTCGACACGCTCCCAGATCACCGTGCCACCCATTCCCAGGCCGATACACATGGTGGTGATGCCGTAGCGAGCGTCGGGATTTGCCTCGAAGTCCCGGGCGAGGTTGGTCATGAGGCGGATGCCGCTGGACGCAAGCGGGTGACCGACGGCGATCGCACCGCCCATCGGGTTAACGCGCGGATCGTCGTCATCGATGCCGAAGTGATCCAAGAAGGCCAATACTTGAACCGCGAAGGCTTCGTTGATCTCGAAAAGGTCAATGTCGTCGATGCTCAGGCCTGCTCTCTTAAGCGCCTTCTGGGTGCTGGGTACCGGGCCGACACCCATGACTTCAGGCTCGACCCCCGCGAATGCGAATCCGACCATGCGCATCTTTGCCGGCAGTCCGAGCTCACGCGCCGTCGACTCAGACGCCACGATGGCGCCGGTCGCACCATCGGTGAGAGCCGAGGCATTTCCCGCGGTCACCCGACCATGCGGACGGAATGGTGTCTTGAGCCCGGCCAAGCCCTCCATCGACGTTCCCGGCCGCGGGCCTTCATCGGTCGTGACGTAGCCCCAGCCCTTCTCGGCATCACGGGCGGCAACCGGCACCAGATCCGGCTGTAGCAGCCCGTTGGCGTAGGCCTTCGCCGTCTTCTCCTGGCTCGCGACGGCATACGCATCCGCCCGCTCCTTTGTCAGGTGCGGGAATCGGTCATGCAGGTTCTCGGCGGTATTGCCCATTGCCAGGGCCTCGGGATCGACGAGCTTCTCGGCGAGGTAACGGGGGTTGGGGTCAACTCCTTCACCCATCGGGTGGTGGGTCATGTGCTCGACCCCGCCAGCGATGGCGACGTCGTACGCACCGGCCATGATCGACGCGGACAGTGTGGTGACGGCGGTCATCGCACCGGCGCACCAGCGGTCGATCGAATATCCCGGCACGGTGTTGGGGAGTCCGGAGAGCAGGGCCACGGATCGACCGATGTTCATCCCCTGATCGCCCGTTTGAGTCGCGGCCGCAACGGCCACATCGTCGACGCGCTCGGGTGGTAGCGAGGGGTTGCGCCGAAGCAGCTCCCGGATCACCTTCACCATGAGGTCGTCGGCCCGCGTGTTGGCATACAGGCTGCCAGCGCGCGCGAAAGGCGTTCGGGCTCCATCGACGAAGACGACCGGCTGGATGCTGCTCATGGAGAACTCCTTGCTCGAGTTGCGCCAAATGGCTCCCCCCGATGTTACTCGCTAGTAACTTAGGTTTCTACCCTCGCAAGGCCGGAATCAGACCGGGGAGCAGCAACTCGATTTGCCAGGCGCGTGCTCCCTGCGATTGGAGATAACCGCCGACCGTAGGAGCGTCGATGGGAGATGGGGGCTGCCAACACAGTCGCCTCAGGAGATCGGGAGAAAGGACGATTTCCGGAGCCAGCGACATCTCCTCGCAGATTCCACTGACAACCTCGCGCGCGGCCGCAAGGCGCTTCGCGGCGATCGGGTCCTTCTCCCCCCACGATCGCGGAGGGGGCGGGCCGTCACTGCGAGGGGCCCGCTGAGGCCACTCGTCCTTCGACAGAGCGCGGGCGCGCTCCAAAGCCCCCCACCAATCACGACGATGGCGGCCGGCACCTCGCCCGTTGAAGCCCTTCGTGGACATCAAACTCCCGGGGTCGGCAGGGTCTGCCAACACCGCCGCGACGATTGCGGAATCGGGGATCAATCGACCGGGGGCTATGTCGGTGCGCTCAGCGATGGCGTCGCGTTCTAGCCAAAGTTCGCGAGCCATCGCCCATTGCCGTGCGGAGTTGAGTTTGTGCATTCCCGATAGGCGCCGCCAGGGTTCTGGACCCCTGCCTCTAGGAACGAATGCGCGCAAGTGCTCGAACTCCTGTTGCGCGATCTCCCAGCGATCGGCAGCGATCAGTTCCTCGCGCAGCACGTCGCGAAGTTGGACGAGAGCCTCTACATCCAGTGCTGCGTATTTCAACTGCGCTGGGGACAGCGGCCGCGCTGACCAGTCCGTGGCACCGTGGCCCTTCTCCAGGCCGAAACCCAGTTCGCTCGCCACCAGGGCCGCGAGGCTGACGCGATCCCGACCGAGAATTCGTCCCGCCACCTCGGTGTCGAAGAGTGCCTTCGGGCGCATTCCCACCTCTGCCAAGCAGGGCAGATCCTGGGTTGCGGCATGAAGAATCCACTCCGCATCGCCTATAGCGTTGTGCAGCGCAGAGAGGTCGGGCACGGCGATGGGGTCAATGAGGGCGCTCCCGGCCCCCTCGCGCCGAACCTGCACGAGGTATGCGCGCATCGAGTAGCGGTAGCCGGAGGCACGTTCGGCATCCAGGCCCACCGGGCCCGATCCACGTTCGATGGCTTCGGCGTAGCGAGTCAGATCGGAGTCGGACACGATAACGTCCGGAAGCCCGTCTCGAAGTGTCAGCAGTGGCAATTCCGGGTCTTGGTCCGGTGAGCCAGGGTCGGTGCTGCCGGACGGGCTGCTCGTCACGTGTGCGACATCCGGCGCCCACTCATCGTGGCTACACCTGGAGGAATCGGCGGGAGTCCGGCGAGCTTTGCGAGGATGTCGACCCACACCAACAGGTGGTTCGTTAGATCGCGCTGGAGCGGCGTCCATGATGCACGAATCTCAACAAGGCCGTCACCCGGACGCTCAGCCATAGTCCCGAACGACGAGCCCGAGGAGATCGTCACGGTGCCGCCGAGCTGGCTGATGCTCTCGTTCTCGAGCGCCTCCACGACCCAGCTCCAGGCAACCTCGTGGACCAAGGGATCGGAGAGAAGTTCGGGCTCCACGTCGCATCGGGCGAAGACGACGATTCGATCCGTGCCGTCCCACTCCTCGACGCCGTCGGGATCGTGGAGTACCACGAATCGACCGGTCGCGGACTCTATGTGGTCACCGAGGGCACTGGGGGCGGCGTCGGCGGCGGCGTCTGCCACCAACGTAAACGTGTGCGGTGCCAGGCGTTGGGGGGAAGGCGCCTGCTCGATGGCGAATTCCGGCCGCACCGCGACGTCAAGCAACTCCCGTGTGCGCGCGTCGAAGGCTTCGTTGGCGTCGGGAACGCTGTGCACCCGAGCAGGCTACGGCGACAAGCACCCGTGTGGCGGCGCCCACGCCGGTCGGGTGCCGGTTGGCTTGTCTAGTCGGCTGCGTCTGCCTCTAGCGTCACCGAGATGGAGTTGATGCAGTACCGAAGGTCGGTGGGTGTGGGGTACCCCTCGCCGTCGAACACGTGTCCGAGGTGGCCCCCGCACGTGGCACAGCGGACTTCGGTCCGTGGGTATCCCAGGGACGAGTCCTCGAGTTCGACGACGGCATCACCGGCGAGGGGTGAGTAGAAACTCGGCCACCCACAGTGGGAATCGAACTTGGTGCTGCTGGTGAAGAGTTCGGCGTTGCATGCGCGGCATCGGTAGACACCCGGCGTAGTCGTATCGGTGTATTCACCGACGAACGGCGGCTCGGTTCCCGCTTCGCGCAGGACGTGATAGGCAGATCCCCCCAACTCCTCGCGCCACTGCTCCTCGGATTTGGTGATCGGGTAGGAGGATCCATCCGGACGGGTGGGCCCATCGTTGATGGGTGTGGAGTGGCTCATGCGTCGAGAGACTACGCGAGTGTGACCGCGGGAGGATCGATTCGGCAGGCAACCTCGGCCAGTAACGATCGACCAGAGTCCTCGGCGCGCCACCGAGCGTCTCCAGGTAGGTCCTCCTCGTTCAACTCAGCGCCGTCGTGGTCGATGCGCAGTTGAATGGCCCCGTCATCGAACCGCGCCACGACGGCGACGTGCTGGGCGGCTGCCTGACCGCAGGCGAAGGTCAGCCCCTCCTGCAGCACAATCGAGCTCGCCGTGCTGACCGGCTCACCCCACCGCCCTGCGGTCGCAGACACGTCGAGGGAGATCGAAACGAGTCCGAGCCACGGGGCGATCGTCGAGGACAACGCACTGGACAGGTTTGCTCCAGCCGCGTCGCTGCGGTGGTCCTCCAATACGGCCGCGCTCCACTGCAACGCGGACGTCAGTCGATCAGATCTCTGTGATCTCGCTGCCTGCGCGAGACCGGCGGCACACGCGAGGACTGCGGGTTGCGCCTCGCTACTGAGATTCATCCCATTGGCTACCTCTGCCAAATTGCGTGCATCGGCAACCTGCATGTGAAGCCGCTGGTCGATGAGTTCTCGAAGTTTCGCGTTGGTCTCCAGCCAGGTCCGGCGAAGGGACCTAACGCTCGCGGGGAGCAAGACGAAGACAATCGCACCGAGGGCCACCGCAAATGCAACGCTCACGAGACCAGCGGCACTCAACTCGGGGGCAAACACGGCAACGGAGATCCATCCGGTGCCCGCAGTGATCGCGATTCCCAGCAAAAGCTGCATGAAACCCCGAGGGGTGGTGCGCTCCACAAGCCACAGGGCACCGGCTGTGATCGCCGCGATAGCCGCGACGGCGGCGAGACCTTGGATCACGCCGAGGGCACCCACCGTGGCTCGGTAGTAGGCAATCGCCATAACGGCCCCGGTACCCAAGGCGCTGAGAGTTCCAGCAGTCCACACCTCGCGAACCACGTCTCCCAGGGCTGGTCGAGGAAAGTGCGTCTCGACCGCCTCGCGGAAAGAGCCCTCCAGTGTGCTCTCAGTGGAATTGCGTAGGTCCGACGATGCCTTCCACCAGGCATCCAGGGGAAGCAGGTTGCGAACGGTGGGGTCGTGGTCGGTCAGCTTCGTCAGGTCACCACCATGCAAAGACCCCCATTCTCGAAGCCGCTTGACCACCTGCGATTGATGCAGATCGGCTACTTCCAGGGCTACAGCTTCGTCAACGAGCAGACGTCTTTCACGCAGGAAACGATCACGAGCGTCCAGAAGAAGAGCCATGGACATGCAGAACCACAGGCCGGCGAGCGCGAACCCGACGATGGTTTGAAGGGGTGGTTCGACGAGGCTCAGGCCCAGGGCTCGAACGGTGAGTAAGAAGGCAACCGCGAAGACCACGCCGATACCCGCGTGGAAGATCACGACGACGGCAACCGGCAGCGAGCGCACCCGACGATTCCTAAAGACGGTCACGTTGCCCAGGCCTATGTAGAGCAGTTCCGCGCCCGCCCCCACCCAGGCGGCGAAGAACCACAGGGGGATGGTCTCGGCGTCCGGCGCGCTGACCCCCAGCCCACCTCCCGTGATCGTTGCAAGACAAATCACCAGTGCAGTCCCGGAGACAGTCGCCTGCCAGGACAGCGCCCAACGTCCGCCTATGCGTTCGCGCAGTGGCGGGTTTTGGGTCGGCAATGGGGGAGCGGTCATCAGTCTCGGCGCACTCGTGAGGACCCGATGAGTTCGTAATAGGCCTGCGTGATCAATACCCGGACGTTGTCGTGGGCCCCAGCTTGCAGGTCCAACTGCTTCACCAATCTAGCCACCGCTTTGGCTACCGCGGCTTCGGTAAGTGAACGACGGCGCGCAATTTCCGCGTTGGAGTAGCCCTCCGCCACCAAGCGCATGATCTCGACTTGGTTGTCACTGAGCTTGCGAGAGCCCGCAGACGCCGGAGCCGGGGCCACTCGCTCCGCCAACGGTGCGGCTAATACTTCAGAAACGGCGTCCTCGAGAACCCGTGCGTCGCCCACGGAGCGCTTGGAGACGTAGATGGCACCGATAGGCATTGGTCGGTTAGATCCGACAAGACGTGGATCCTGATAGCTCGACAAAATGATGATGGCAATCGCCGGAATCAGCCGCCGCAAACCATGGGCGAGGTCGATGCCGTTAGGCCCCGGGCCGAGATCGAGATCCAAGATCGCAAGGGTCGGTCGATGCTCGTCGGCCAAACGCATAGCCGTCGCAGCATCGGCGGCTTCGGACACGCCGTCGTATCCCGCAGACTCCAGCGTTCGGGTCAGCAGCACTCGGGTGAAGTCGTCGTCGTCGACCACGATGGCGGTCATGTGTGGTCCTTTCGGGTGCAGTCGGATCCGGTTCCGTGCCTCCCATGGTGGACCCGATGGGGGATCAAGCGGTGAATATGGGCGCTTTTGGGGTGTTAGCACCCCACCTGCCGGGCAATGAAGGCGTCACCGCGAGGAGGCTTGATCCTCGATCAGCACCCGGGCATGGACCCGGCACCCACCTTCAGGCGGAGTCGATCGCGAATATCCGCCCGAGGCGTTTGCCTTGAGTAGATGGGTGCCCAGGCCCTCGGTCATGCCTCGTTCCTCATCCAGCCCACCGCCATCGTCGGTAACGACGACGTCCAGATACGAGGGACCGGTGGGGGAATCAGGGGCTGAATCGGAGTGAATCACCCGCACGTGGATCTCTACCGAACGTGCCTGGCCGTGTCGCGATGCGTTCGCCAGGCACTCCTCCACAATCCGCACGACTCGATCGGTGGCATCGGTTCCCGGCATGGGAGTCGACTCTGGACACAAGTTCAGCGAGATGTCGAGCAGACCGAACCATTGCCCGCAGCAACGTGCAAGACCCGGGGACAAAGCCTCCTGTGGCACGTTCGTCCGAACTCCCACACCCTCAGCGCTCAAAATTGCGAGCGCGCGGTCCACCGCGCGGGTGAAGCCTGCTGTGTCGGCGGTCGCAACTGCCTGGTCCATTGCCGCTGCGCATGCATTCAAGGTGGTCTGGACGGTTCCGTGGAGATGCTCAGCACTCGATCTGGAAAAGGCCGCAATCGTCTTCTCGCGCGCCAGTCGCTGGGCGACGATGTAGTCGGCGGATTCTTGCAGCGCAAGCAATGTTTCTTGACGTGTCTCGTTCAGGCTTGCCACGATCGCTGGCGCCAGTACGGAGATTGCCATCGCGACGACTGAGCCCGCGATTTCGATCTCGTTGAGATCGGGCGATAGGGCGCGTAGGAAGACCAGTCCGACCAACTCCGCCGCGAGAAAGGCACACCAGAAGATCACCACTTCTGCTGCTCTCGCCCTGGCTTGCATCCAACGTCCGGCGAGCATGATCAGTGAAACGATCGCCGCCATCGCGACGACGGCAAGTGCTCCCGCGATAAGTCCCAGGGAGTCGACCCCGGCTCGCAGATAGCCGATCACGACGATCAGGGAGGATGCCAGGGGAGCTGTCCTTGGCTCCCGAACGGTCCGCTGCACAACATCGAACACCTTTGGCGTGGGAAATCGTTGCTCCGCTGAACTCCACAGCCGATGGGACAACGGCCGAACCGAATCCATCGCCGTCTCTCGCAGAGAGCCGGCCAACTCCTCCCAGGTCTCAGACGTGGTTTCCGCCAGACCCTCGACCGCAATACGATCCGCCAATTCCTGCCTTGATGCATCGAGCGTGGCGGTAACTTCCGCCAGCACTCGTTCCTCCAACTCGTCAGTGATGTCTGCTTCGGCAAGTGCGGCGAGTTCTTGATCAACGGCACGTTCGAGCAGTTCGCGTCTGCGTAGTCGAAAGCGTTCGCGCGCCTCGAATAGCAAAGCCATTGTTAGTCCCCACCACAAACCGATGCCACTGGTGGCGATGATGAAGGTCCACTCCGGTGAGGGAGGAGACACACCCAACAAAGGTGCAACGACCACAACGACCCCTGCAAAAATCGCTCCGACGCTGGAGTGGAAAGCCACAACGGCGCTCAGAGGTGATGGACGCCGCCGCTTATTGCGAAAGGCGGTGCCGTTCATGAGCAGGGCATAGAGCCCTACGACGCCCGAGGCAATCGCACCCACGAGCAGCCAGCGGTGTACATCGACACGCGCGACGACCTCGGCACCGAGTGAACCCCCGGTGAGAGACAGGAGCACGCTGTTGACCGTCGCGCCTAGGGTGTACGCCTGCCAGGAGATCACCCATCGGCCACCCACGCGATCACCGAAGGACGGCGCGTCCTCCGGTAGCGTCTCGCTCACGTCGGTGCTCATGGCAACCACACAGCGGAGCATGGCACCTTGACCGGCGATAGGAAGGCGAAAGGCGACTTCATGAGCGACATGCTCGACACTCGCACCTCGTGGCTGAGCGATTCCGACCTCGAGTCGGCGCGCGAGCGCGTACCCATGGTTTATGTAGACGCCGTACCGGTTCGCACCGATGAGCGAGGCCAGGTCACTACGGTGGGGCTCTTGCTGCGTGCGCTGCCTGACGGCTCGATTAGTCGGGCGATCGTGTCCGGTCGCGTGCTTTATGGAGAGCGTGTCCGAGATGCTCTCCTGCGGCACTTGGAAAAGGATCTCGGCCCGATGGCGCTGCCGCAGGTTCCCGCGTCACCCCAACCGTTCACGATCGTGGAGTACTTTCCCGACGCACAGGTCACCGGCTTCCATGACCCCCGGCAACACGCTGTTTCCCTCGCGTACGTGGTCTCCATCGAGGGCGACTGTGCTCCCTCGCAAGATGCCCTAGACCTTGTGTGGGTTACGCCCAGCGAGGCCGTAAGCCCCGACTTCCAGGCTGAGATGAGCGGCGGACAGGGCCGCCTCGTTCGGATGGCTCTCGCGCATTGCGGTCTGCTGCACTAGCCGCTCGTTGGTCGGTCGGGGAACTTCGGGTCCCGTTTTTCGGCTTTCGCCTGGAGGGCCTCACCTAGATCGGGCCACGAGAACGCCGCGGACATCGCTTCGAGTGACACGGTAACCGCCTGATCCAGTGGAAGGCCGTCGGTTTGCAGAAGTTGTCGCTTCATCATGGCCACCGAAGTCGGGGAACTGTGGGTGGCGATCTCGCGTGCCCACATCGTCGCGCTCTCGAAGGGATCATCGCTCGCGTGCGCGAGACCCATGTCGTGAGCCTCTCGTCCGGTAATGGTCCGTGCGGTCAACAGCAGATCGGTGGCCGTCGGCAGCCCGACGAGACGGGGCAAGAGCCAGGCGATCCCGTACTCCGCTACGAGTCCTAACCGGGCGAACGTAGAACTCATGGTTGCCCCGTGGGCGACAAAGCGAGCGTCCGCACTGATCGCGAGCACGAAACCGATGCCTGCGCAGGGTCCGTTGATGGCAGTGGCAACCGGGGTACCGAGCGTCAGTGCGACGAGCGGAAGCGTTTCGACGGACTGCCCGTTGACGTAGGTCAAGAGGTCCTCGCGACTTCCACCCAACGTCGAGAGATCGGCTCCCGAGCAAAATCCGCGCCCGGAGCCTGTGACAACAATTGCGCGGACGGAGGGGTCGGCATCGAGTGCCTGAAGGGTCCGCGCGTACTCCGGCCCCATCTCCGGCGTCAAGGCGTTGAGGCGGTCGGGCCGATTAAGCGTCACGATCGCGACAGATGACACGTCATTGTCGCGATGGACCAAGATCGTGTCGGAGGAATCGCTACAGTCGGAGGTCATAGCGATAGCCAAGCACAAGCCATCTGATCAGTGTGCGGTGAAGGAGGCAACATGTCCGAGCACAGCAATGAAATCGGCAAACGCCCCGACAAGAAGGCCGGGATGACGATCACCTGGCGGGGTGTCGTATTGATCCTCATTGCGGTGGTCCTGCTCGTGTTCGCGGTGCAGAACCTGCAAAGTGCCACGGTCTACTTCCTGGGTGTGGAATTCAGTGTGTGGGTGTGGCTACTCGTGGTCGGATCATTTCTCCTCGGCATGGTTCTAGGAGGGGTCGTCCGTGCGGGTGCGCGCAGGTTGCGCAAGCCCAAACCGCCGGCTGCCGGTAAAAAGTAGGCGCGGTTCGGCACTAGAGGTGCTCTCGACCTACTCGTAGGGGTCAACCCCCAGCAGCGTTTCGTCTTCCGCCGTCAGGTGCTCCGCAGGCTCGTCGTACTGGTCGAACGTCGGATCCGCACGCTCGTCGTCGGTCTCGTCGTCGAGGTATGCGTCAGCGGCGGGGTCGAAATCGTCGACCGTGTGCATCGCCGATTCCTCGGCTGGAATCCACGGGCGCGGCGTCAGGCCGCCGGCGTGCATGGGATCGTCACTGCCGTCTTCGGCCTCCTCCATCGCCAGCACGGACTCGGTGTCCTCCAGGGGGTAATCCATGCCCTCGAGTGATCCCTCACCGCCACCACCATTGAGGGCATTGTGAATCGCCTCGGCTTCCATGACCATGCTCAGATGCTCCGCTTGATCAGCAGCATCGCCCGCGGGGTCGCCGTCATTTGCGGTCGCCTGTGCGACTTCCTGCGGGGAATCACCATGGACAGTCATCGTGACCACCGTCCTTTCTGAATTCTCTCTTCGAGAACTCCACGGTAGCGCGTGAGGGGTTGCCTTGGGGTAGACCAAAGTCCCGTTCTCATCGAACAATTGCTGGTGATGAAACGTGGTCGGTTGGACGAAGCTTGGTGGCGAGCCCACGTCGAGGGTGCCGTAACCAACGCCGATCTCGAGTCCCTGCGCACGCTGTACGAGAGCGCGGTTGAAGAGTGGGGATCAGACGTAGCTTCGCGCTTTTGGTGGGACATCATGAGCGGATTCGATGCAACGGCGGTCACCGGGTGAGATACTCCGGGCGTGGATGATGAAATTGAGCGGCTTGTCGAGCGACCGTGGAGTGCCCGGCGGCCGCAGAGCCTGGCTCTGAGCCTGGTGTTCATAGTCGTAGCGATCGCTCTTGTCTGGCAGGCGTTTTCGTACATCAGCCAGGGCATGGGCGGGGCCATTCCGTATCTGCTGATTATCGGCGGACCCCTTTTGGCCGGTTACTACATCTGGTATTTCAATTTCCGAAACTTCGAGGCGGAGCTGACATCAGATTCCTCGCCTGAATAGCGGCTGCTTGACGTATGTCATCTCGCAGTGCGTCGGACCGCTCCATTGGAACAGCGCCCGCACCGGCGCTTTTCGACAATTTGCGCCCAGCCTTCGTGATCAGATCGTGGTGCAAAACCGAGCATTCTGCGAAGGTGTTCTCGGGCAGCAGTCTGGACAGATGCTGCTGAACCTGCGTCGATTCCCGTAGATCCTCACCGCGGACGACCAGCCCGATTCCCCACTCGTGGTCATCGACAATCGTCGTCAAGTGATATGCAGGGATGTCATCGCGACGCCAGATAACGGGATCGGTCGCATCGCTCAGATGTGCGCGCATTGCCGTCACACCAACCTCGAACCTCAGACCTACGAGCCGACAAGCACGCGGACACTCGTCGCCGTCATACCCCTGCCAATCCGAGCGAGTGCAGGTACATGCATAGGCCTCACCTAATGAATGAAGCTGATCGCGGGCACGCCTATAGGAATCCCATCTCTCATGCTGGGACCAACGCGGGCTGTCCACCGAGTCACGAGGCCCAAACGACCAATCGATCTCCAGCCAGTGCAGGACATTGAAGACATCCTCAACGTACTCCTCGCGGGTTCGTGACAAGTCGATGTCATCAAGGCGCAGGGCAATGTCGGCCTCGAATTGGTCAGCGATCAGGTCGACTATCACAAAGTTCAGTGCGTTCCCCTGATGGA
>Ga0181587_10003645_pt1 | contig 12780 bp, 12 predicted proteins | sample 071ome_27_FD_132463 | JGI IMG/M metagenome (GOLD analysis project Ga0181587, IMG submission 132463) | Coastal salt marsh microbial communities from the Groves Creek Marsh, Skidaway Island, Georgia - 071409AT metaG (megahit assembly) | ecosystem: Environmental > Aquatic > Marine > Intertidal...
CTTAGCCATTGAGTTAACACCTCTTTGCGTGAATAGATTTCGTAAGAGACCAGCGGATGACCGCAGTCGGCGGGATTCAACACCACTCCGACATTTGAAACAACCCTTACTCGGACTGTTTTTTTCGATATTTCAGAAGGCCGGCCGCTGCACTCTCCAAAGAAACATCCCTCGATCTCTCGCCGGTCACTCGCTGTACTGTCCACACCTTCGAACATTAGAATGACGCTCCCATTATTGGAGTCCGTCATGCGCGCCAGCGAATTCTTACTTTCCACACTGAAGGAAACGCCTTCAGACGCTGAGGTCGTCAGTCATCAACTCATGCTGCGTGCCGGGCTGATCCGTCGCGTAGCAGCCGGTATTTATAACTGGATGCCGTTGGGTCTGAGAGTGCTCCGCAACGTGGAACGCATCATCCGAGAGGAAATGGAGCGCGCCGGCGCGCTAGAGCTATCCATGCCCGTGGTTCAGCCGGGAGAACTGTGGGAGGAATCTGGTCGCTGGGAGCAGTATGGCCCAGAGCTTTGTCGTCTGACCGATCGTCATGAGCGACCCTTTTGCCTTGGTCCGACGCATGAAGAAATTGTTACTCACATCGCTCGGACGGAGATCAAGAGTTACAAGCAACTCCCCGTCAATCTGTTTCAGATTCAAACCAAATTCCGCGACGAGATCAGGCCCCGTTTCGGCATCATGCGATCACGCGAATTCATTATGAAGGACGCCTACTCCTTTCACATCGATCAGCACTCGCAGGAACAAACCTATTGGCGCATGCACGAGGCCTACTCCACCATATTCTCGCGTTTGGGGCTGGATTTTCGGGCGGTCGAGGCCGATACCGGCGCTATTGGTGGCAATCATTCCCACGAATTTCACGTCTTGGCAGAATCGGGAGAGGACGCGATCGCGTTCTCTACCGGGAGCGACTATGCCGCAAATGTTGAATTAGCTCCCGCGCTACCCAGCGATGAGGTCGCGGCGACAGATGCGCCCACGGCGGACCTGGAGAAATTTGCGACCCCCAATGCAACCACCATCGACGACCTCGCAAAGCACTTTGATATTCCCGCTGATCACTCTGTCAAAACACTGCTGGCCAAGGGCGAAAAGGGCGAGCTTATCGCCTTGATCCTGCGCGGTGATCATCGTTTAAACGCAACAAAAGCGGCGAAATTACCTGGCCTGATCGCACCGCTGGTGCTTGCAGACGCGGACGAAACCAAGGCACAACTGGGTGCCGGCTTCGGCTCACTGGGGCCTGTAGGTCTGCCACTACGCATCATTGTTGACCCGGGCGCCGCGAATCTGTCGGCTTTCGTCTGTGGTGCTAATGAGGATGGCCACCACCTGAGGGGCGCTGTCTGGCAGCGTGACGTGCCCAACTTCGAAGTCGCGGACATTCGAGAGATTGTCAGCGGCGATCCCAGCCCGTGTGGTAACGGCACGCTGGAAATACGTCGAGGCATTGAAGTGGGCCATATTTTTCAGCTCGGAACCAAATACTCTGAGGCGATGAATGCCACTGTGCTCGACGATCAAGGGCGTCAACAGCCGATGGTCATGGGCTGTTACGGGATTGGCGTCACGCGCATTGTCGCCGCAGCCATTGAGCAAAACCACGATGACAGGGGCATTATTTGGCCGGCAGCCATGGCCCCTTTTGATGTCGCAATAGTCCCGCTTGGCATGGATAAATCGGCCGCGGTCCGAGACGCGACCGAGGCGCTTTATGCCGCATGTCTCAGCGCTGGTCTGTCGGTATTCATGGACGACAGATCAGAGCGGCCCGGCGTCAAGTTTGCTGAGATGGAACTGCTGGGGATGCCGGTGCGCGCTACGATTGGAGAAAGATCACTCGCCGAGGGACACCTCGAGATTACCCGACGTTCGGACGGCAATACCGAAATGGTTACACCGGACGCGGCCGTGAGTCAGATTCAGCAGTTCCTGCAGGAGAGACAAGTTTAGCAGCACGTGATGACGTCTTAGACGACCCTGCTACGGGAATGCAAACTCAAAAAGCCAAGCTGATGGGTGCCATTGGTGGGGCCGGGGCAGTGACGGCAGGGGCGAGCCACTCCCCCGCTCGGGACGGTTTGGGGTAACAGCAGGCAGTGTGGAAAAACTCGCTGCGCGCGGCAGCAATTCACTGGTGAGAGACCCGACACGACGGTAAACTCGGCCGCCTCGAGGAAGAGATCCATCATGCACTCTGAAGCAAAAAAACTGCTCGCCGAGTATCCCGATATAGAAATGATAGAGGCGCTGATCACAGACTGTAACGGCGCGGCTAGGGGTAAGTGGCTGCCCGTGGACAAACTGTCGTCACTACTGACGGAGGGCATCAAGTTGCCCGAGTCGGCGGTCGCTCAGGATATGTGGGGGAGAGATGTCCCCAGCATTTGTCTTGAAAACGGAGACATTGATGGCTGGTGCCGGGTAGTGGAAGGCTCGCTCACCCCCTCCCTGAGCGCCAGAGGCATCGATCAAGCGCAAGTCGTCCTGACCATGTTCCGGGAAGATGGTGAACCCTCCTTCTGGGATCCACGTCAAGTACTGAGCCGGGTCGTTGCTGCATTGGCAGACCGCGGCCTCTACCCGCGTGTTGCAATAGAGCTGGAGTTCAACCTGTTCAATCGTCCCGCCGATGGCCAACCACTTAGAGAAGCACTTCCCGATGAGTCACTCACAGGCGGCAATCTTTATGGACTGGGGGCACTCGATGAACACGCGGAATTACTCGAAGTATTGAGAGAGACGTTCGCCGTTCAGCACTTGCCGTACGAAGGGGTACTGAAGGAAGCCGCGCCCGCACAATATGAAATCAATGTGGCCTACTCCGACGACGCCCTAGCGTATTGCGATCAGGTGGTGCGGATGCAGCGGGGTATCAGTGCCGTCGCCGCACGCTTCGACGCACTCGCGAGCTTTATGCCCAAACCCATGGAAAACCAAGCGGGTAATGGTATGCATATGCACTGCAGCCTGATGGATGAGTCGGGTTGCAACGTCTTTGACAGTGGAACGACAGAAGGAACCCCGCTCTTACACAGGGCGGTCGCCGGTTGCTTGGCCCTGATGCCCGACACCCAGCTGATTTTTGCCCCCAGCTATAACGCCTATCGGCGGTTTCAGCCCGGGAACCACGCCCCCACTCAGCCCAATTGGGGTTATGACAACCGAACAACCGCACTGCGAATTCCGGCAAGCCCGAGCGCGGCAACGCGAATCGAGCATCGTGTGGCTGGCGCCGATAGCAATCCTTATCTGGCCATTGCCGCACTGCTGGCCGGCGTGCTCGCCGGTCTTGAGCAAGATATGACAGCCCCCGAGCCGATTGCGGGTAATGCCTGGACCGACGATGCTGACAACAGCCACTTGCCAAGCCACATGGCCGATGCCATTCGCCGCTTCTCGCACTCTGACAGCGTGCGCGAATACCTGAGTGCGCCATTTCAGAGGGCCTTCTCGGAACTGAAGCTACAGGAACTGACAGAATTCGAGCGGCGGGTGACCGATTTTGAACTGGAGACGTACCTCGCTCACTAGATATCGGCAATATCCAAGTTCTCAAATCTTTTTCTTGTAATCCATCAACGGAGTAGGCAATGAGCACCGCTCACGACTTTTCAGCGAAACTCGCCAACGGCGAGGAAACATCACTGGCCCAGTTTCAGGGGCAGGTTTTGTTGATTGTGAATACCGCGTCAAAATGCGGCTTTACCCCCCAGTACACCGGCCTTGAATCGCTGCAACAGCGCTATGGCACGCGGGGCTTTTCGGTGCTCGCTTTTCCATGCAACCAGTTTGGAGCACAGGAACCGGGCACCGAGTCCGAAATTCAATCATTTTGCGAGATGAATTATCGGACGACGTTTCCACTGTTCAGCAAAATCGACGTCAACGGGGCAGCAAGCCACCCTCTGTTCACCCACCTCACAGAGGAAGCGCCGGGCGTACTGGGCAGCAAGCGCATCAAGTGGAACTTCACCAAGTTTCTGGTCAATCAGCAGGGAGAAGTCGTCAAGCGCTATGCACCATCGACCAAACCTGAGGCCATCGCTGCGGACATCGAGGCGCTACTTTGACTGCGCTCAATGCTCCCGAGTTTCGCAAAACCGAATATCCGGCCAGCGCTCTTCCATCAGTGACAGGTTAACTCGGGTCGGCGCCAAATAAGTCAGGTAACCGCCACCGTCCTCGGACAAATGTTCAGCGGCCTTTTTGCGAAATTCCTCAAGCGCGCGGGGGTCCGCAGCTTCTATCCATCGTGCGGTGTAGACATTAATGGGCTCATAAATGGCCTCAACCTTGTATTCGTCTGCCAATCGATAGGCGACGACGTCGAACTGCAGTTGACCCACCGCACCCACGATCAGGTCACTACTGTTCAGTGGCGAGAAGACCTGAGTCGAACCCTCCTCTGACAATTGCTGCAGCCCCTTCTGCAGCGCTTTGGCTTTCATCGGGTCTTTAAGCCGGATACGGCGGAAAAGCTCGGGGGCGAAGTGGGGAATTCCCGTGAAGCGAATCGCCTCTCCCGTCGTAAAGGTGTCGCCTATCTGAATCGTGCCATGATTGTGTAGGCCGATAATATCCCCCGCCACGGCGGAATCCACCAGCGTCCTGTCGCCTGCGCGAAAAGTCACGGCATCAGCAATTCGTATGTCCTTTTCTATGCGGACGTGGCGCATCTTCATCCCTTTTTCGTAACGCCCCGAACAAATGCGCATGAAGGCGATCCGATCTCTATGCTTGGGATCCATATTCGCCTGAATCTTGAAAACGAAGCCCGTGAAGTCGGCTTGGGACGCCGCGACCACCCGCTCGTTTGATTCCCTGGGCTGAGGGGGAGGCGCCCACTCAACGAAATTATTCAGCATTTCACGCACACCGAAATTACCCAATGCCGTACCAAAAAATACCGGTGTTAACTGCCCCGCCAAAAAGGCATCCAAATCGAATTCATGGGATGCGCCACGCACCAGCTCGATCTCTTCAACGAAGGCATCATAATCATCGGCCAGCAGGTCCCTGGCAGAGGTCGAATCGAGCCCGTCGATGACCATTTCCTCACTCAGCACAGCGCCCGCACCGGTCGTAAAGCAATGAATCGTATCGGTATAAAGGTTGTAGACGCCCTTGAAATCCCGCCCCATGCCTATGGGCCAGTTGATGGGGGCGCCGGCAATACCCAGTACCGCCTCTACCTCGTCAACCAGCTCCACAGGGTCACGAATATCGCGGTCAAGCTTGTTCACGAAGGTCAGGATCGGCGTATCACGCAAGCGGCATACGTTCATCAGCTTGATGGTGCGATCTTCCACGCCTTTGGCCCCGTCGATGACCATCAACGCAGAATCCACAGCCGTCAGGGTGCGATAGGTATCCTCCGAGAAATCCTCATGACCCGGCGTATCAAGTAAATTGACCCAACGCTCACGATACGGAAACTGCATGACTGAGGAGGTCACGGAAATACCCCGCTCCTGCTCCAGCGTCATCCAATCCGACGTCGCGTGAGGACCTCTTTTACCTTTTACCGATCCCGCCACCTGAATCGCTTGACCCAATAACAGCAATTTCTCTGTCATCGTGGTCTTGCCCGCATCCGGGTGAGAAATGATGGCGAAAGTGCGGCGGCAATCGATGTCGCGCTGTAAGTCAGACATGGCGGCTCCTACGAGGACGCCGGATTATGCCAGCCCATGAGAATATCGTCAGGCTTTCGGGGACAAGGCCTGCTCGAGGTGCACCAGCAGTTGCTCGCCGAGATCAAACGTGTCCAACACCTGATTCACCCCCAGCTCCCTCGCGACCGAGGTCACCTCCAACCCCTCGTATCCGCAAGGATTGATGCCCGAGAAGGGAGTGAGGTCCATATCGACGTTAAGTGACAAGCCGTGGTAGCTCCGTCCGCGGCTGACCTTCAAGCCAAGGGCTGCGATCTTCCTGCCCTGCACATAAACACCCCTTGCTGCCGGGTCTCCGCGCGCGGCGATGCCGTGGTCGGCCAAAAGATTGATCACGGCCATCTCAAGGCGCTCTACCAGTTCGCGAACGTTCATTCCCGCGCGCCGCAGATCATAAAGAATATAAGCGACCCACTGCCCGGGGCCGTGATAGGTCACCTGGCCACCACGATCGATATTAATAATGGGAATATCACCCGCATCCAACACGTGCTCAGCTTTGCCAGACAACCCCTGTGTGTAAACAGGAGGGTGCTGCAACAGCCAAATCTCGTCGTCAGTCTCACTCGTGCGGGTCGCCGTGAACGCCTTCATCGACTCCAAAGTGGGGACGAACTCGACCATGCCCAATCGTTGGAACTGCATGAGACTAAATGACCATGGAGACCAGCCCCGTACCCATCAGATCCTGATGAATCAGGCGTAATTGCGCCTCGCTCTGCGCCTCGATGGTGACGGTAATGGACTGAAAAGTGCCCTTATTTGAATCTTTTATCACCACGTCTTGCCGACGGAAACCCGGAGCATGGCGATCGAAAACACCCAGCACCGTGGCACGAAACGTGTCCCCGGCTCTACCGAGCACCTTAATCGGATACGGACAGGGAAAGACGATCTTGGGAGGATCGACAGTCATAGCGGCTTAACCGAACAAACTCTGAAACCACAGCACGATGGTGTCCCACAAACGCGCAAAAAAACCAGCGGCCTCAACAGGGGCGAGCACTTCCAGAGGTATCTCAGCCACTGACTCACCGTCTCGGCTCAGCACAACTCGGCCAACGGTGTCTCCCTTGCGCAGCGGCGCCAGAAGCGGTGCATCCACCTCAATGGATTGGCTGAGCTCAGCGCTGCTCCGAGGCAAGGTCAACACAACTTCCTCATTGATCCCCAGCGAAACCTGCTCACTCAGACCTTTCCAAACGCGATGCTCGACGAGCGATTCGCCGAGAGGCAGCGGGCGCACAGTCTCATAAAATCGAAAACCGTAATTCAGCAAACTACGTGTCTCTGCCTTCCGGCTAGCGGTTGAACTGCTACCCATTACCACCGAGACCAATCGCATCCCTTTCCGTTGGGCTGACGCCACGAGGCCATACCCCGCCTCTCGCGTGTACCCGGTCTTTAGGCCATCGACCGTCTCGTCCTCGCGCAGGAGGTGGTTGCGGTTGTATTGCGTAATATCATTGTAGGTGTAGCTTCGCTCTTTATAGACAGCATAGCGCTCCGGGTGATCACGAATCGCCGCTATTGCTAACACAGCGAGATCTCTCGCAGTAGACAGGTGATCTGGGTGAGGTAGCCCATGGCTATTTTCAAAATGCGTGCTAGCGAGGTTCATCTCATTGGCATACTGATTCATCAGATCGACGAATGCCCCCTCACTGCCCGCAATGTGCTCAGCAATCGCCACCGTGGCATCGTTACCGGAGGAAATGACAATACCGCGCTCCAACTCAGATACCGTGACCGGCTTTCCAGGCTCAATCCACATTAACGAGGAGCCGTTGAAAACCGGGTTCTGGGACCAAGCATTTCTGCTCACAGGGACCACATCATCGAGCCGAAGGCGGCCGAGCTCGACCTCCTGCGCCAGAATATAGGCCGTCATGAGTTTAGTTAGGCTAGCTGGCGGCAACTTCAGGTCGGGATTGTGCTCCACCAGCACGCTGCCGGTATCGAAATCCACCAGAATGTAGGAGTCTGCGTTGATGGAGGGCGGCGCGGGCACCAAGTTCACATTGGCGGTCGCGTTGGCCACCGGTAACAGATTCACCAAGGCAAATCCTAAACACCAACCTCTGAAATTCGCCACAAAAAACCCCTTTGACCTCATCTATTGACAGTACTGATCGTGTGCCCGTGTAGCAACCTGCTGGAGGAATACAGAACGTCAGCCTCTAGGGCAGGCGCAAAGGCTCTGGGAAACCTTGGTCGAGTAACTGCCCGCGCATCCACTCCAACGTGGTTTGCCCTTCAAAGGGCCCCAGCCGCACGCGATGCAACCTCTTCCCGTCAACATTCACGGGGGAAACATACCAGTTCTGACCCCATTTACTTTGCAGAGCGCGCGCCAAGTCGAGGGCGGTCTGCCACGACGAGAAAGCGCCAATCTGCAAATACCGATGGGCGGCCGACGGCTGATTCCTTCGATCTTCGACGCCCTCTTGAGGAAGCGCCTCGACTTCCACTTGCGCCGTCCCTCGCTCGGAGAAACCCAGCGCTACGGCAGCTTGATAGGACACATCGATAATGCGATCCGGAGCAAAGGGGCCGCGATCGTTGACCCGCAAGATCACGCTCCGCTGGTTCTCGAGGTTACTGACGCGGACGTAACTGGGTATAGGTAAGGAGCGATGGGCAGCGGTGGCTCCATAAACGTCATAGATCTCACCGTTCGATGTGGCACGCCCCTGAAACTTCATGCCGTACCAAGATGCACGACCCCTGACTCGATAGCCCTCATTCGAGCTCAGGACCTCGTAGCGCACGCCGTTTACCTCATAGGGGCTCTTGTTTCCGTAGCGCAGTAAGGGTTCAGCGCGCGGAACCGCATCAATCCACGGGGCCGGAGCAGGGTTTGGTGGTGCGGAGTCGCTATTGGCGGCAGTTGCTGTACTGCCAACGGTTATCAGCACAGCGCAAACGGCCAACAGCAGGCGCATTAAAGGGCCCTCTCCTGCCAAGTCTTTGCTAATACCTGGCTCAGGTCCCAAACTGCCATGGCGTACATCGCGCTGTGATTGTAGCGAGTGATGACATAAAAATTTTCCAAGCCCAACCAATAGGCCATGCCATCCTGCGCCTCTAGGCCGATTGGCGTGGCGAGCATGCCTGGTTGCACGGACTGCGATGGCACCATGCCTCTCGCCACCAACTGCTCCACACTTTGGGTCGGCTTCAAGCCGCCCTCAAAAAGCCCTGGCTCGGGATCGCTCACTGTTGCGCCGATCACAACACCCTGACCGGCGCGCCAACCATGGGCCTGCAAGTAATTACCGACGCTACTAATTGCATCATCAGGGTTGTCCCAGATATCGGCAGCGCCCTCACCCTCGAAAGGCTTGGCGTATGCGCGGTAACTGGAGGGCATAAACTGACCGTAACCCATTGCGCCGGCGTAGGAACCTTTGAGCGCCAACGGATCCTTACCGGATTCCCAAGCCAGCAACAGGAAGGCCTCGAGTTCTTGGGTAAAAAACGCCGACCTTCTGGGATAATCAAAAGCTAGCGTGGCAAGCGCGTCAATCACCCGATAATTACCCATGATCCGCCCATAAAAGGTCTCCACGCCAATAATGGCAACCATCACTTCCGGTGGCACACCGGTGACGGCCGCTACACTTTCCAACGCGGTCGCGTGCTGATCCCAGAAGGTGACGCCCTCCTGTATTCGACGAGGGGTAATAAAGATCTGTCGGTACTCGTGCCACGGTTTGGTTTTTTCGGCGGGTCGCGCAATCGCATCCAGAATGGATTGCTGGCGCTCCGCGGCCCCGAGCAATTCAGTTGACCACTGGGCATCGACGCCCGCCAAGGCGGCTGAGTGAATGACGGCTTCAGCGGCCGCTCGCCCTGTGTACTCCCCCGCACCAACATCAGATACGACAAGGCCACACAACAGCACCCAAAGAAAAATGGGCGCGGGCCGAGCTCCCCAGCGTCGCGCCCGCCGGGTACAAAAAAGAGACCTCATTGAGCCATTATCCTATTTTCAGTGCTGATCGCTGTGAGAATACCGAAACCCAGCATCAGTGTAACGATGGCGGTGCCACCAAAGCTGACAAACGGCAGCGGGACCCCCACCACGGGCAATAAACCGGCAACCATACCCATATTAACGACGACATAAACACAGAAAGTCAGCGTAATCGCGCTGGCAAGCAGTCGGGCATAGGTTGTCTGCGCCCTCAGGCTGATCCAAAATCCTCTGCCAACAATCAGACCATAAAGCGCCAGCAGACAGAGAACACCGCGAAAACCCCACTCCTCGGCCAAGACCGCAATAACAAAATCCGTCTGGCTCTCGGGTAAAAAATCGAGATGCGACTGGGTGCCCTGCATCCAACCTTTTCCGGACCAGCCTCCCGAGCCAATCGCGGTTTTTGACTGAATAATATTCCAACCCGCGCCCAGCTTATCTGCTTCCGGATCAAAAAGCGTCATGATTCGCTGCTTCTGGTAGTCCTTCAAAACAAAGAGCCAAGCGGGCCATATCGCGCCCAGCGCGGCGATGATACCGGCCATGATTTGCCACCAACTGACACCTGCCATGAAAATGACAAATCCGCCGCTGGCCGCCACCAGTAACGCGGTGCCAAGATCAGGCTGCATGGCGATAACCACAGCCGGTATCGCAATGACCAGCAGGCCCACCATCGTGACGCCCAGCCGCGGTGGCAACCCATTACGTACTACCCAGAACGCCACCGCCAGTGGCATCGCTATCTTCATCACTTCGGAGGGCTGGAATCGGATAACCCCGAGACTCAGCCAGCGCTGGGCACCTTTGGCGCCAACTCCAAAAAAGAGGACCATGAGCAATAGCCCTAGGGCAAACAAATAGAGCACCGGACTCCAGCGCTGAATAGTATCAACGCGTATTTGAGCGACTACCAGTAACGCACCCCAACCAACAACAAAGTTTCGTAACTGGCGGCTCACGGTATCCCAATCGCCATCAGAGGCGCTAAACAACACGAGCAAACCCAGCGCCATGATGAGAATGAGAGGCACCAGAAGTACAAGGTCAAGATGCAACCACCGCGCCAGCGACCTCTGCGGCGCGAAGGACCGCTGCGAATCGTCAAGGTAGCGGGCGTATTCAGACATCGCTAAGTTCGTTCAACCAGGCATCGATAACCTGGCGCGCGATAGGCGTCGCAGCGCTGCTACCACCCCCATTTTCAGCCAGGACCGCGACGACAATACGCGGCTTTTCCTCGGGTGCAAACGCAATGAACAGTCCGTGATTGCGATTACGCGCGCTCACTTTTTCCTCATCGTAGACCGCGTCTTGCGCTATCCCAATCACCTGTGACGTGCCCGTCTTTGACGCCATCTGATAGGTAATCCCCCTCGAGATACTAAAAGCAGTGCCGCGTTGGGAATGCACCACGTCGACCATGCTTGCAATCACCGCCTGCCAGTCCTCCTCATTTATTTTTACCGGTTCCCGTGGCACGCCGCCGACCGTCAGGTTTCCGACGCGGTGCACGATGGAAGGGACGAAACTGGTACCGCGATTAGCCAGCACCATTGTCGCCTGCGCAAGTTGTAACGGCGTCGCCAACATATACCCCTGGCCGATACCCGCGCTGAGGGTTTCTCCCGGAAACCATGCCTCGCCCATCGCCTCTCGCTTCCATTGGCTACTGGGGAGAATGCCCCCCTGCTCCCCTGTTGTATCCACGCCGGTTGGTCGACCCAGCCCAAAGGGTTCCAATACGCCTGCCATGGTGTCGATACCCATTCGGAAGGCCAGGTCGTAGTAATACGTGTCGCAGGATTCTGCAATCGCCATTCTCATATCCACCTGCTCGGCATGACCCCCGCCACGCACCCGCAGCGTCCAGTCCCGGTACCGGCGATCATCTCCTGGCATACGGTACCAACCCGGGTCCCTGACCGTCGTTTCAGTGGTAATGAGATCTCGCGCAAGACCGCCCAAAGCCAACATCGGTTTTATCGTGGATCCGGGCGGATACTGCCCCTGCACCGCTCGGTTTAATAATGGTGTATCGATTGAATCCCTGAGCAAAGCGTATGCACTGTGGCTGATCCCTTCCACGAACAGGTTCGCGTCATAACTGGGGTTCGACACCATTGCCAAGACCCCGCCATTGAGTGGATCAAGCGCCACGACGGCGCCGCGCTGCGTCCCCAGCGCCTCAGCCGCGACGCGCTGTAAATCGAGGTCGAGGTAGAGTCGTAAGTCCTGCCCCGATTGTGGCGGTTGCTTTTCGAGCACCCGGAGCAATCGCCCATGAGCGTTGGTTTCAACATGCTGGAATCCGGGCTGACCGTGCAGCAGGGGTTCGTATTGCTTCTCCAGGCCGACCTTGCCCGTGTATAAAGTCCCCCGATAACGTTCAGTTTCCAGTGCGTCGAGATCCTCAGGGCTGATCCTTCCGACATACCCCAGAACGTGGCTTAACAAGTCGGCGTGGGGATAGTGCCGGGCCAGTTGCGCCTCGACCACAACACCTGGCAACTGATGCAAGTCAACTGCCACTGCCGCCAGCGCCGCATCGTCAAGCCCCACTGTAATCGGCACCGTCTCAAAGGGTCTGCGCTGCGATAGCCGCTCTCTGAAGGCCTGCAACTCATCATCCGTCAGTGTCAGCCGCTCCTGAAGATTCTGCATCAGCGAAGGCAGGTCTGCCGCGCGCTCGGGGATGACGCCCACCACGTAAGTGGGCTGGTTCGTCGCCAAGGATCGACCCTTTCGATCGACAATTTGCCCTCTTGTTGGCGGAATCACCTCTACCCGAATTCTGTTCCGATCAGACTGGGTCAGGAACGCCTCGTGCTGAATAACTTGCAGGGAGTAGTATCGATAGACCAGAGCAGCCGTCAGTACGGCAATGCCGATCAACGCAGCAATCAATCGCGCTCGATTGATTGACCACTCGCGGCGCGTATCGCGCATGGCATCTAACGGCCCCGCCATCAGTTTCCCCGATGATAAGGATGGCCACTTTGCAGAGACCAAGCCCGATACAGCTGTTCTGCGAGAATCACGCGAACCAGTGGGTGCGGCAAGGTGATGCGGCCGAAGGACCACTGCTCCGTAGCCCTC
>Ga0181587_10003654_pt1 | contig 12771 bp, 10 predicted proteins | sample 071ome_27_FD_132463 | JGI IMG/M metagenome (GOLD analysis project Ga0181587, IMG submission 132463) | Coastal salt marsh microbial communities from the Groves Creek Marsh, Skidaway Island, Georgia - 071409AT metaG (megahit assembly) | ecosystem: Environmental > Aquatic > Marine > Intertidal...
CAAAAATCGTAAGGGTACGAAAGCCTTCCTCGCCGCGTATCCGCAGCGCACTGACCTTGCCAACTCCACCATTGTTGCTGCTCGCTGCTGCCGGCATCTGCCGAACAATATCGAGTAGCGAGAAGTTGCCGTGGGCCTCAATCTGCTCCGCAGTAACAACGGCAACAGACGTCCCTATCTGTCGCAAAGGGGTCTCTATGCGACTTGAGGTTACAGTTAGCTCCTCCAGCGGCGCACTGGACTGTTGGGCTAACAGCGAAATTGGTAACAGACTCAGAGCAAGAGCGCTGCCAGCCAGAATCAGAGTAGGCTTCATCTCTTTGCCGCTGCTTCCACGCTGAAAGCTGCGGGTATTTCCGGGTCGTGAAAAAATTTGGGCGTGAAAGAAACTACAGTGCCAGACATTGGTGGAGCCCTCCGCTTCCTCAATTAAAGTTGATGCGTGCCTGGTATCGGACTCGCTCTCAGGAAGAATTACCGGGCTAAAGACCAGTTACTGCTGAGACTTACCGTTGCGGGGGCAGTGTTGGATTTTCACCAACTTCCCAGGACATCGGCGCATCGAAAGTGCGGTGCATGGTAACGAATAACGGGTAACTTGGCTATTGTGCGAGGAATCCGGGACATCCCAATCAGCGTAACCCCAGGTTACTTAAACTTTCGATTCTTAACTGCCTTTCAGCCGCCAACCCCGCTATGAAATCTCTCGCCATTGTTGGTGCCGGTATCGCTGGCCTGACCCTCGCAACCCGTTTGCAAAAGCACGCAAACGTGACTGTGTTCGAAAAATCCGCTGGGTACGGAGGGCGCTTGGCGACTCGTCGTTCCGGAGCCTACCAGTTTGACCACGGCGCGCAGTATTTCACTGCGCGCAGTGCCGAGTTCCGCCAGTTTCTGGACATTCATCGCGATGCGGCGCTTGTACGCGACTGGCAACCGCGTACTCTGACTCTGGGGGGTGACAAGGAACCCTATACCAGACCGTGGTTCGAACCTCACTGGGTTGCTGCGCCAGGAATGACTAGCCTGTGCGAGAGTCTGGCGCGGAATCTGCGCGTGGAACTGGACGCGGAGGTGACTTCAATCTGCCCGGCGAACGAAGGTTGGATGGTGAACCTGCTGTCAGGAGCGCAGAGAGGGCCTTATGACTGGTTTATCAGTACCGCTCCCGCCCCGCAAGCCTGCAATCTGATGCCCGCCGATTTCCTGCACTACCAGGAGCTGGAAAAACTCAATATGTCAGGCTGCTTCAGCCTTATGCTTGGCTATCAGCTGCCGCTGAGCCTCTCTTTCCAAGCGGCAAAGGTCACTAACTCACCAATCGGTTGGTTAGCGCTTGACTCGAGTAAACCCGGGCGAAGTGGTCCTTCGTGCCTGCTGGCACAGACTACCAATCAGTGGGCAGACGTTAATCTCGATGGGCCTGCACTGGAGATTCGCCAGCTGCTGCTGTCTGAGCTCCAGCGGCTACTTCCGCAATTGCCAGACCCAGATCACGTTGATCTCCAGCGCTGGCGCTATGCAGCCGCTACTTCGTCACTGCAACAGGATTGTCTGCTCGATGATCAACGGCAGCTCGCTGCCTGCGGCGACTGGTGTCTGGGCGCGCGAGTTGAGGCGGCTTTCACGAGCGCCGCCCGGCTTGCCGCCAGGCTGCAAATCCTGCTCGATTGAAGCCGGTCCAATCTGCCAAGTTCTCAACGGCTGTGAATCTGCGACCGACCGCTTCTACCAGGGAATTGGATTGCCGGACCAGTCGAGGAAAACCGGGGTCTCGCTTGCTGGTTCATTGTCCATGAGTTCGAGCAGCCGGCTCGCAACGAAACCAGGTTCGAACAAGCGGCCAGGCAACACGTTTTGCTGGAAAGGCTTTGATAGTGGTGTGTCTGTCGTGCCAGGATGAAACACCATGAAGCGGATATTGGGCGCGCGCCGACGATACTCAATGGCGGCTGTTTTCACCAGCATGTTGAGCGCAGCCTTGGAAGCCCGGTAGCCGTACCAGCCTCCCAACTGATTATCGCCAATACTGCCAACCCGGGCACTAAAAACGGCTATCCGTGTTTCATTACTCCCCTTCAACAGGGCACAAAGATGTTTCAACCACAGGATCGGGACTACCGCATTAGCCGTAAAGACTCGTTGTAGCGATTCCTCGTCAAGTTCCTCAAGGCGCTTCTCGGGTTTGACCTTGTCGTCGTGCAACAGACCGTTACAGATGAATACGCGCGAAAAGCTGCCACTAAACTCTTGCAGCCCGCCGCACACGCGCTTTATGGATGATTCGGTGTAGTCGCACCGCAACCTCAGCAGCCGTTCGTTCCCGTCGGTCTCAGGTCGAGGATCAGGGCTCCGGCTCACGCACACTACCTGTTGAAATCGTCGGTCGGCTGCAAGTTTTTCGGCCAGCGAAGCAGCTATAGCGCTACCCGCGCCGATGATCAGAGCCCTGTTGCTGTTGCTCGGCACTGCCTAGTCCGGCGCAGATGCATTCGGAGATCTGCATTCCGGGGATTCCAGCAAGCATGATTCGCAGCGCCGCTTGCCGGTCAGCAGAAAACTGATCGAGTAACGGTGACGCGCAAACAGCCGGTATCCCACGTCTGCGAGACCGCGCACAATCGGCAGGCGTAGTAACTTCAGCCAGCGATGCTTTCCTACTGTAGCCCACACTTCAGCAGAAACATCCAGCCCGTACAGCATCGATCCGTCCGCCCTCTGGGCATGCAGTATGCGATCTGCGGCCGCAGGGTCGATGTGCGGCCAGCGCGTTGCAAATCCCTCGGCGTGGATGTCGACAAAAAGCAGTTCTCCCTGGCGATCAAGAGTGCGCAACTGCTGTACTTCCGCGACACACAGGGGACAAAAGCTGTCGTAGAACATGGTGAGTTTCAATCCGAGCTCCTCAGCGGATTTGTTTATCAGCGCTCTGGCGGCTGCCCACGGCCACATGCTTTAATCTTGAGCACTTTCCCATCATACGACTGGACCGGATTTTTGGGTCAACCAGGTCCAAACTCGTGCACAACACGTAGAACCAGCACAACTTGTCTATCTCTTTTTTGCGCAGATGCCAGAATATCGAACACTTCGCCTGATTCTCGGCGACCAGCTTAACTCCGCACACAGCTGGTATGCCGAAGCGGACCCAAAGGTACTCTACGTACTGGCAGAATTACGCCAGGAAACCGACTATGTTCGTCACCACATACAAAAAATTTGCGGTTTTTTTGCCGCAATGGAGAGCTTTGCCCGCCTGCTCCGTGCAGAGGGACACCAGGTTCTGCATCTGACTCTGGATGACACCCGGCAGTGGCCGGATTTAAATAGCCTTATCTGCAGCCTGGTGCAGGAATACCAGGTCAGTCAGTTCGACTTCCAGCGGCCAGATGAGTTTCGCCTGCTGCAACTCATGGAAGGGTTGACTCTGCCAGAGCAGGTAGTCGTGAGGCAGTTCGACACCGAGCATTTCCTGCTTCCCTATGCCGAACTGGAAAAGCACTTCGAAGCCGGCAAGGCAGTGCGAATGGAATTTTTCTATCGCCGCATGAGACGCCGATACGGCTTTTTGATGGATGGCGAGCAGCCTGTCGGGGGGCGCTGGAATTTCGACATCGAGAACCGCCAGCGCCTGCAGCCCCGGGACATCGAAGAGATACCCGCACCACTGATTTTCGATAATGATGTCGCAGATATTATCAAGCGCCTGGAGCGTCACGGGGTCGACTGCATCGGCACCGCGCAAGCGCACTTTCCCTGGCCCATTAACCGGGAGCAGGCTCTGAAGCTGCTGCATTACTTCTGCGAACACTGCTTGCAGAATTTTGGACGTTTTCAGGACGCCCTGACCAGCAACAGCGAACATCGCTGGTCTTTGTACCACTCCCGGCTCTCCTTTGCTCTGAACAGCAAAATCCTCTCGCCGCGGGAAGTCATTGAATCAGTCATTGCCCATTACCGTGCTTCGACCTCCATCGACATTGCCCAGGTCGAGGGTTTCGTTCGTCAAATACTTGGCTGGCGAGAATACATCCGCGGTATCTATTGGATCAACATGCCGAATTATGCTCAGTCTAACCGACTCAACGCTCAGCGAAAATTGCCGGAGTTTTTCTGGACCGGAAATACCAAAATGAAATGTATGCGGGAGGCCATCGAGCAGTCTCTAAAATATTCCTATGCCCACCACATACAGCGGCTGATGGTAACTGGCAATTTCTGCCTGCTGGCAGGCGTCGATCCGGATCAGGTCGACGCCTGGTACCTGGGGATTTATATTGACGCGCTCGAGTGGGTGGAAATGCCAAACACGCGAGGCATAAGCCAATTTGCCGACAATGGAATAGTCGCATCCAAGCCCTACGCTGCGAGCGGTAACTATGTCAACAAGATGAGCGATTACTGTAAGGACTGTCACTACAATGTAAAACTGAAGACCGAAGAGTCAGCCTGCCCCCTCAACAGCCTTTACTGGAACTTTATGCTGCGCCACAGGGATTCACTGGCCAGCAATCGACGTATCGGCATGATATATCGCAATTGGGACAGACTGGACGAAGAGACGCGTTCGGCAGTCCAATCTCGTGCCCAGTGGGCGCTGAGTAATCTCGATCAGCTTTAGCCTGTCGAGGGCTGTCTTTATGCGTCCTTTAGAGCCTAAATCTGCACTCTGTTAGTCGATTATTTATTGATTCCTGCCAGTAAAACCTCTAACGTTAGTGCCCTGCCCACCTAGCCTGACGGAGAAAATTATGCGCAGAAAAATCGCACTGATGCTTACTACCGCTCTCACAGCGACGGGCTTTTCGAGTGGTTTCGCTCAGCAGGACAGTGAATTCGCCGTTCCCAGAACCGAGTGGGGGCAGCCAGATTTACAAGGCGTGTGGAATTTCTCATCGAACACGCCTATGCAGCGGCCAGAAAGGTTCGGCAACCAGGAATTTTTGACAGCCGAGCAGGTAGCGGAGGAACAGGCCCGAATCGCGCGCATGCAAGAGGCGGCTGATGCCGCGGCAGCCCTCAGGGTAGTAGATCCTGAGGCCCCGCCAGTAACCTCCAATCCGGGTGGCTACAACGATTTCTGGGTGGAATCCGCTGGTATCGGCGACAATGTACGAACTTCGCACATCATTTATCCCCTCAACGGTCGACTTCCGCCCAGAGTTGAGGGAGCGTCCGTGCAACGTGGCGGACTGGGACCGGACATTCCCGGTGAGCGACCAGTGCTCTATACGGTAGGCGGAATTTCCAAGGACGGACCGGAGGATCGCGGACTTTCCGAGCGTTGCATCGTTGGATTCAATTCCGGCCCTCCCTTCAACCCCAGTCTCTACAACAACAACGTGCAGATCTTCCAGAGCAGGGGAACTGCGGTCATTTTTACCGAGATGATTCACGACGCCAGAATTGTCCCCCTCTATGCCAGTCGGCAAGAACTGCCCGCTATAGACGATGATCTGCGACTCTGGTCAGGCGATTCTCGAGGTTACTTCGACGGCGACACGCTCGTGGTAGAAACCCGAAATTTCACGGACCTGACCGTCAGCTACAGCGCATTCGGAAACGCCCGGGACAAGGTGTTAACCGAACGTTTCACCAGGGTAAGCTTCGACACCATGAACTACGAATGGACCATTGATGACCCATCTACCTTTACGGACAGGATCACAGCGATCGTGCCTATGACAAAAGTAGCCGGACAACTCTACGAGTACGCCTGCCACGAAGGTAACTATGGAATGACCAACATTCTCCGCGGTGAACGCATGACTGAACTGCGCGCCGCGGAAGGTGAAAGCTCTCAGTAAAGCGGGGCTTTGGGAAGAGGTTCGATTTAATTTGTAACAAGGTAATAAATCAGGATTCTGCAATGACTAACAAATCTGTAAGCAAACGACTTGCCACTCTCGCTCTAACCGCTGCCGCACTCATGACCGCCGTCTCGAGTCTGGCACAACCATTGACGGAAATTCCGCGCACGCCAAGCGGCAAACCCGATTTCAGCGGCATCTGGCAGGCAGTGACTTCTGCGCACTGGGATATCGAGCCTCACGTAGCCGCCTACGGAGAAGTTCCGGAAACATTTGGCGCGCTCACTGCGGTTCCCGCCGGACTGGGTATCGTTGAGGGGGGAGAGATACCTTACACCGAGATAGCGCGCCGACTCCGAGATGAAAACAAGGCCAATGCCCTGGAACGGGATCCGCTGGCAGCCTGCTACATGCCTGGTGTCCCACGGGCAAACTATCTTCCTTTCCCATTCCAGATTGTGCAGTCAACCGATGTAATTCTGGTCGCCTACGAGTTTGCTGAGTCAAACCGGATTCTCTACGTTGATCAGCCGGAACTGGAGTCTCAGGTGGATGCCTGGATGGGCCACTCTAATGCGCACTGGGAAGGAGACACTCTGGTTGTTCGGGTAACGGGTCAAATGCCCGACACCTGGTTCGATCGATCCGGAAACCACCACTCCTACGAAATGGTTGTGGAGGAGCGCTGGACCTATGCCAGTCCCAATCACATCAATTACGAAGCCACCATTACTGATCCGCAAACGTTCACGCGACCGTGGAACATCAGCTTCCCGGTTTATCGCCTGGTTGAGCCCAACATGCAGCTCCTCGAGTTCAAGTGTGCCGAATTTGCAGAAGAATATCTGTACGGTGAATTCCGAAAACCCGGCACTACCCGTGCCGGAGCCCGTCCAGACGCCGATAACTAGGAAGGAACAACGACTAAAAAGGCCGATGCAATCGCATCGGCCTTTTTAGTGCCAATCGTGCAGGCAAGGTCAGTCACCTTTGACTCTGTTATGCAGGTGCACCTCAGATTGCGGTAACGGGATTGACAGGCCTTCCCTGGCGAAGGTTTTGTAGACCTGCTCATTCATTGTGAAATACACACCCCAGTAGTCGGCCGCATTCACCCAGCAGCGGACGACTATATTGACCGAACTGTCTGCCAGCTCGGCAAGCGCCCGAAATGCTTGCGGCTCTTGCAGAATTCGCCCGTCTGCCGCAATTAATCTGTCAAGTACTTCGTAGGCCTTATCGACGTCGTCCCCGTAAGCTATGCTGAAAGTCCAATCCACCCGACGCGTGGGTTGGGTGGAATAGTTAATCATGGCCCCGGTTGAGAGTGGACCGTTGGGTAGGATGATTGTTTTGTTATCCGATGTGGTCAGTAGCGTAACAAATATTTCGATTGCTTTGACGGTACCAAGGTAACCCTGGGCATCGATAACGTCACCCACTTTGAAAGGCTTGAACAACAGTATAATTACGCCACCAGCGAAATTCTGCAGGGTACCCGACAAAGCCATGCCGACGGCCAGCCCTGCAGCACCGAGTATCGCGATGAATGAGGTCATCTCGATACCCAGCACACCGAGCGCCGTGATGTAGACCAGCACTTTCAGCAGCATGCCTGTCATACTGCTGAGAAAGCTTTGCAGCGACAGGTCCATATTACTTCGATTAAAGCCGGCCTGGACGCCCTTGACCAACACGCCCGAAATCCACAATCCGATAATCAGTGTGGCAATGGCTGCCAGCAGCCTGGTGCCGTAAGTAATAGCGAGGTTCATCAGAATACTGGTATCGAGGTTTGTCATAAAATATTCCATAACGATCCACCGTGGAATTGCACGAATTGATTGAGTCGGGGTTATAAAACTTACCCGCCGGTCTGATCTGAGCTACTATTGAGGCATGCTCCATCACCAGTTTATACAAACCGCCAAAGACTATCCGGACAAGCTTGCAATCATAGACTGCAACCTCGGTCGCGATATCAGCTTCAAGCGGGCGCTGATCGGCGCGCTCATTCTGGCAAGGCGACTTGCAAAACTCGAGCGCGGTCGCATCGGTATCATGTTACCAACCTCATCAGCCGCTGCCCTGTCCGTTATCGGCGCCAACATGGCGGAATTGACTCCGGTAATGATCAATTATTCCACCGGCGCGGAAAAAAATTGTCTCTACGCGCAGCGCCAATGTGACTTCAAGACAATAATCACAACCCGAGGACTACTCGAAAAAATAGACTGCCCATTGTTACCAGAAATGGTGCTAATCGAAGACATAATGGCCGACCTGGGGGCGACGGAAAAAGCCCTGGCCTTCCTTAAGAGCAAGCTACCTGTCCCCATTTTGCGGTATCTCTGCGGCAAAAATGACCCGGAAGCCAGCGCAGTGATTCTATTTACCAGCGGCAGTGAGAAAGACCCCAAAGTTGTTCAGCTCACGCATCGTAATATTGAATCCAACATCAATGCATTCTCGGAAATGATGAGGATCAGCGAATTTGACAGTATTCTTTCGGTACTTCCTTACTTTCACGTTTTCGGCCTGACGGTAAACCTGTGGACCCCATTAACCCATGGCATGACTTCGGTCGCTTACGCCAATCCGTTGGAGTTCAAGACCATCACCCGAATCATCATGGAAAAGAGACCAGAAATTGTTGTGGGAACACCCTTCTTTCTCGACGGCTACCTGAAACAGTCAAAACCCGGCGGATTTGAAAGTCTGCGTCTGGTAGTCTCAGGGGCGGACAAATGTCCCGCAAGTCTGCGCGCTGGCTATCAGAATAAACACGGTATCGAAATTATCGAGGGCTATGGCACCACCGAAACATCGCCGGTCATTTCAGCCAATCCGCGGGAAGCAAACAAGCCTGGCAGCATTGGCCGACCAATTCCCGGTACCCAGGTTAGAATCGTCAACTATGACACTGGTGAAGAATGCGCTGTCGAAGAAACCGGCAAAATAATGGTGAAAGGGGACGGCGTTATGCAGGGCTACCTCAACGATGTTGAGGAGTCCTCTCTGCGCCTCAAGGGCGGCTGGTATGACACCGGCGATCTCGGTTACATGGACGAAGACGGCTATCTGTGGCATCAGGGTCGCTTGAAAAGGTTTGTCAAGATAGGTGGTGAGATGGTGTCTCTGGTCAATGTTGAGGAAACATTGAATGAGATGACTCCCGTCGAGATTGAGTGCTGTGCAGTGGAACTGCCGGACTCAAAACGCGGATCAAAGATAGTCGCGGTTACCACCTGCGCAGTAGATGAACAGGAAACCCTCAGGAAACTGGCAACGGAACTGCCCAACCTGGCGCTGCCAAAGAAGTTTGTCGTCGTGCCGGAATTTCCGAGGATGGGTAGCGGCAAGACAGATTTCCGCTCCCTGACCCGGATAGTGATTGAACAGGATCGTCAAAAAAATTCGGAGCAGTGATCCAGACCGACGGTTCAATAATCGGTGCCTGGAATCACCACTGTCCATAAACTTTCCTCCGACGTACGGCCGGAAAGTCTAACTGTAAAGCAAACAGGAAACTTTCTGGTCTTCCTGATCCTGTTGATCAATTAAGTCGGGCGCCCGTGTCTTGCATTCCGGCATGACCCTGGGACAGCGCGGATGAAACGCACAGCCTCCAGGCGGATCAATTGGCGATGGCACGTCGCCTGTCAGCACCTGTCGATTCAGCTGATGACGGGGATCCGGTATGGGGATGGCAGAAATCAATGATTGTGTATAGGGATGCCTGGCATTTTCGTAGATGGTTTGACCTGGCCCCTCTTCAACTACCTTACCGAGATACATGATAGCAATGCGATCAGACACGTGCTTCACCACTGCCAGATCGTGTGCGATGAACAGATAAGACAGATTGAATTCCTTTTGCAGTTCCATAAGCAGATTCAGTATCTGGCTCTGAATAGACACATCCAGGGCTGATACGGGCTCATCGCAGATGATTAGCTTGGGATTAAGTGCGATAGCTCTGGCGATACCAATTCGCTGTCTCTGGCCACCGGAAAATTCAAAAGGATAACGAGTTGCGGAGCGGGACGGCAGCCCTACAGTTTCGAGCAATCTGGTGACGTGATCTTGCCTTGTTTTGCGATTGCCGATCTTATGGATCAGGAATGGCTCGGTGAGGATATCTCCCACGGTATGTCTGGAATTCAGTGATTCCATCGGATCCTGGAAAATCATTTGAATATCCTGACGAACCGACTGTAGCTCTCGCCCTTTGATATGAGTGATATCTACATCGTTGAATAAAATCTGGCCGCCGGTGGGGTTGTAAAGCCGCGTAATACAACGGCCCAGTGTCGATTTCCCGCAACCAGACTCTCCCACCAGTCCCAGGGTTTCACCAGCATTAATTTTCAAACTGACCCCATCAACAGCCTTGTTGTATTTGCCGGTGCGCAGAAATATGCCTTCCTTGACTGGAAAGTGCATTTTAAGGTCTTGCACTTCCAACAGGGGGGCTTTGTTGCTATCCATCTTGCCGCTCCTCCTCCTGTTGAAGTTCACGCCAGCGAAGGCAACTAACTCCATGCTGACCATTCACAAAATCCAGGTCGGGAGAGCGCTCGGAACAGCTATCTAACGCATGGGGACAGCGATTTTCAAAGCGACAACCTGGCGGCAGATCTAGCAGACCCGGCACCATACCCTTTATGATCGGTAACTCGGACTTGGGTATCGTTTCAAGTCGCGGAATCGAGGCAAGTAACCCCTGTGTGTACGGGTGGCAGGGCCGATCGAAAATGTCATAGACCGAGCCCTGCTCGGCGACCCGACCCGCATACATCACCACCACGTTGTCGGAGGTTTCCGCGATGACGCCAAGATCATGGGTAATAAGAATTACGGCCATGCCCATCTCGTTCTGCAATTCTTTGATGAGTTCGAGTATCTGGGCCTGAATTGTAACGTCCAGCGCAGTGGTAGGCTCATCGGCAATCAACAGACTCGGCTTGCAGGCCAGTGCCATTGCGATTACAACCCGTTGCCGCATTCCGCCCGATAGCTGGTGCGGATATTCACCCATACGCAGATCAGGTGATGGGATACCTACCCGATCCAGCATTTCGACCGCCTCACGAGTGGCACTCTGCTTGGTAACTTCCTTATGCAAAAAGAGCACTTCCGTGAGCTGCCTTCCAATCGTGTGCACCGGATTTAGTGCGGTCATTGGCTCCTGAAACACCATGCCAATGCTGCCACCCCTGACGCGCTCCATACGCGCAGACTCTGCCCGCACAAGATCTTCACCACGCAGTAATATCTCGCCACCAACGATATGCCCCATAGGCTGCGGCAACAGGCGCATGATTGACAAAGCCGTAACACTCTTTCCACAACCAGACTCACCGACAATACCGAGGGTTTGCCCGGAATCGATTTTGAAGCTGACATCGTCTACCGCGCGCACGCGACCTTCGTCAGTATCAAATTCGGTGACGAGGTTGTTAACCTCCAGGAGCGTCGTCGTCATAGAGAATCACTGCTCTCGATACTGGTCATACACTTCGATGCGTGCTTCCTGACTGCGTCCGGCTCGTCGGGCAGCCAGGGTTGCTTCCTTCATGTCGGTGTCTATCCAGTGCACGAAATAATCTTCAGCATAGCTGGAGTAACGCAGGTTAAAGTCGTCTGGCCAACGCACCCAGGCCCAATTTGCGTGTCGGTAAAAGGGTTCCACAAATCCCGGAACGAAAGCTGCCTGCTCGTGCGCCAGGCGCGTCATTCGGTGCGCCAGGCTCACCATTTCATCCTGGTCATCAGACTGCACGTACTGATCGATCAGCTTGTCCATTTGGGGGTCGGCAAAGCTCATCAGGTTATTGGTTTGGACCTTGATTTCTCTGCCCGGAACGACGCTGTCGTCATCGAGAAAAGCGTCTTCATAAGCATTATCGGAATGGTACCAATCCCAATAACGGGGATACATTTCCAGGCCAATGTTGTACCCGATGAAGTATATCTCGTGCTGTTTTTCGCTCGCCTTTCGCGATCCGGCCGCTGTATCAAGCATCTCGAGGCGGAAGTCCAGTCCTGCCTTGGCAGCTTCCTCTCTCAGGATGGTAAACACGTCACGGTAGCGTTCGTAATGAGTCGACAGGGTTACCGCCAGACGCTCGCCAGCTTCATTTATCAGAATGCCATCCGGGCCTCGACGCGTGTAGCCCGCTTTGGCGAAATGCTCCTCAGCCTTGGTAATATCAAATGGCCTGGCCTTGACTTCGTCATTGCTCCATTCGCCATAGCCAACCTGACCGTGATCCAGTCGGACATAGTCACCGCGGAAGTAACGATCCATAACCAGGTCAAAATTGGAGGCATATTGAATTCCCAGCCTGACATCAAGATTATCCAGCGGCGCTCGCGCGGTATTCAACCACAGTCCCCAGTTTGAGCGCGGTCCGCCATTGTAAAACTCATACTTGTGGACATATCCGTTGGCAACATCGGGGTCATCGTCAGGCAGATTCTCATACCAGTACTCAGCGGTTCGAATTTTGAAGTTATCGATATCTCCTCGCTTGAATGCTTCGAAAACCTTTGCGGTATCCCGAATCACGGTAAAGTTGATGCGATCAGGATTGTAGCGATTGCGCCAGTATTTAAGATCCTTCGCCCACCAGTCCTGGACCCGGGTCATCACGAGATTGGTGCCCATATTGACGTTCTCGGGACGAATTTCATACGCACCCGCGTGAGGAACAAACCGCCACTGGTAACGTTCCACGAAGTCGTCACCCAGTTCACTGTAAAAATGCTGTGGCACAGGTGCAACCGACAGGGCTCTGAACGCGACGTCCGGCTTTGCCTCGGCCATCGTGATGGAAATCGTGTGGTCGTCATACTTGGTGACATTGGTAAACTTTGTGCTGTAGTAGTTGTTATACCAGGGCGCAACAATGTACTCGGTACGATAGAAAAAGAAGCCGAAAACAAAGTCGTCTGC